>Ga0302323_100003540_pt1 | contig 12700 bp, 11 predicted proteins | sample Fen_T0_3_FD_201950 | JGI IMG/M metagenome (GOLD analysis project Ga0302323, IMG submission 201950) | Peat permafrost microbial communities from Stordalen Mire near Abisko, Sweden - Fen_T0_3 | ecosystem: Environmental > Terrestrial > Soil > Wetlands > Permafrost | place: Sweden: Abisko... | reverse complement strand
ATGAACGTCTCAGCCTTTTCGATATTCTCCGACGGAACACCCTTAGCTTGCATTGCCGCTATCTGGGCTTGGATCGCTACATCGGCAAAGCCCGGGTTGATGAAGCTCTGATAGACAAATTGGAAAGCTACCGAGAAAATGGTTGCGAAGAGCGAAACGACTACGGCTACACCCAAAGCCATTCCATAGGTAAAATCATCGGTAGGCGGTGTTAGGTTTCGTTTTGTCCGCACGCCGACAATCATGAGGCTGACGCCGATGGCGAGGGCGGTGACTAGAGAGATGAGATTGGCGGTAGAGAGCTTGGCGGGATCCGAATGTAAACCAGCGAGATAAAGGACCAGTGTAACGACGGCGTTGGCGCCTGCAATGAGCGTGCCGTAGATGAGGTAGGGTTTCATACGTCAATGAGGTTCTGCAAAACCTTCCCTGGATGGCAATCCTGCGCAGTGCATTCAACGCGGTTTCTTAAGGGAAACAAGAGTCGCTCCCCAGTTGCCACTGGTTTCGTCGCCGAGTTGAAAACTGGCCACGTGAGGTGAGCGCCGTAGGAAAGCATGCACGGTTTCCCGGAGAGTACCTGTGCCTTTGCCGTGAATGACACGTACGCGAAAAATTCCTTTTTCTAAACAGGCTTCAAAATAAGCCTCTAGTACTTGGTTCGTCTCTTGCGGGGCGAACGTATGTAGGTCTAACTCACCCGTGATCGGAATGCGGATGGGTTCTTCGCCGGACATAACATTGCGTAGGTGAGCCGGCGTTGCACGCGTGGATTACTGTGCCGGTGGCGGCGGTTCGACAAAGGGGTTCTTCTGCTCGGCAATTGGCTTTAATTCAACGATTGGCGGATTAGCTAGTTTTGGTTGAACGGGCTCTGGAGGCGCTTCCATCGCTTTCTTAATTTCTTCTTCCACGCCGGCCGTGGCTTTTTTGAACTCGCGCACGGATTTTCCTAGGCCGCGGGCGAGTTCAGGTAATTTCTGGCCGCCGAAGAGCAGGAGAATGACGAAAAAAATCATCAGCAATTCCGGGCCGCCGATGCCTTCAATGAAAGCGAGTAAAGAAAATGAAAGGTTCATGACGAATCTGTGACGGCTCTGGGCAAGAAAAGTGGCACCAATTAACGACGATAAGCTGCCTCAATGACAGGATTGGCGCAATATCACGTTATTTAATCTGAACCTCGACGACAAAGCTTTGGCTCTGTCCTGGAGAAACCCAGTGCAGACCGAGTTTGTGGCCGGGTGCGTTGGCTGGCCCCATCCAAGGTTCGACACAGTAGTAAGGCACGGTGTCATCCGCGGCCCAGGTTACAAAAGTGGCCTCAGGAGGCGGCACCTTAGTCGTACCAATCCTAACTGCGACCTCGCCCGGAATCGACTTGGGGCCGAATACGACTGTGTTGGTTTTCAGCCCGGTGTGAAACGTGTCGATGAGCGCCTTGCTATCGAGCGCTTCTTGAAGATTGAGCTTCGGGCCAGGCAGGAGTTGACCGTTACTCTGATCCTGGCGGTAGGTTTTGGTTGATGGAATACGAATCGCGTGATCGCTACGCTTTAGTCCATCGCGCCAAGGCACTGCGAAATAGAAATGATGGCCCGCGCTCCACGGGATTGGCTGTTGGTCGAGGTTGCGCAGCGAGTATTCGCAGAAGAGCCCGAGTGGCTCGAAACGGTATGTCACGCTAAACTCATAATCGTAAGGGTAGGCAGCCTGCGCTTCCCCATCGGGCATGAACTGAGCGGAAAAGCCGCGAGCGTCGACGCGAGTGGTTTTAAATTTCCCCTGGCGAGCAAGGCCGTGCATGGGCATCGGCCGGCGGGTACCTGCCGCATCACGCCAAAAATAGATTTCGCCGTCGTCGAAACAGCGACCGCTGAAAGGAAAAAGCACGGGGTTGCCGCCGCGAGCCTTCACGAATTCGTCGACTGAGTTTAGCTCGGGCCAATGCACGACTTCGCGGATAGTGTCGTCTCCGTGAGTGACGTGCCAGTGCATGAGGCGTGCGCCTCGCTCGGGCGACGCGAGAAATATCGAGCTGCCGACCTCCCATCGGTAGATGTCGGTGCTAAGATACGGAACTTTTTCCATGGCTCAGGTGTTAGCCTGGAACTCGGTACAGGCAAAACGTTTTTCATCGAAAAATTGCGCAATCGGATTTGCCACGAGCGAATGGGCGTGGAAACGCCGTGCGAAATTGTAGTGAAGCGGGGCTGCGCGACGCTTGCATCCGGTGTGCCGAACCGTCAGTTTTCTACTCTCATGCTTCGATTCCTGATCAAAGCGCTCACGTTTGTTGCAGTGGCCGGACTGCTTGGCGGTTATGCCCGAGCGGGCGATGTACTGGCACCTGTGCCCAAAACGAAAAAAGTTTCCGTGATTATCATCCCGGTGCGCGATGAGATCGCGGAGCCGGTGCATTATATATTGCGGCGTGGGCTAAAGCAGGGCGCCGATGTCGTGGTGTTGGACATGAAAACTCCAGGCGGAAATGCTGGCACGGCATTGGAGATAATGGAGGCATTGAGTAAGTCCTCTGGTAAAACGATCACTTTTGTAAACACCGAGGCAATGTCGGCAGGTGCTTTTATAGCGGCCGCGACGGAGGAGATCTGGTTTGCTCCAGGTGGCGTAATTGGCGCAGCGGCAGCGGTGACTTCCGAAGGTCAGGATATTCCGGAGACGATGCGCCTTAAGATTAATAGTTTTCTACGAGCCAAAATTCGTGCGATTTCTGAAGGGAAGGGTTATCGCGGTGAAGTTGTTTCGGCAATGATCGACAAAGATTATGAGCTGAAAATTGGTGACAAGGTGCTGAAGGCGAAAGGCGAGTTGCTCTCGCTCACTGCTAGTGAAGCAACCAAGACTTACGGCGAACCTCCGCAACCGTTGTTAGCTGCTGGTATCGCGAAAGACATCGACGACCTGCTCACGCAAAAATACGGAGCCGGCAACTACGAGAAAACGACGTTCGAAATAACGTGGTCGGAAAAGCTGGCGCAGTATTTGAATGCGGTAAGACCGCTCCTACTCGGGCTTGGGTTGCTCGCGCTTTTCATTGAATTTAAAACGCCGGGGTTTGGAGTTTTCGGCATCAGTGGAATCGTGCTGTTGTCGATCGTGTTTTTGAGCAGCTATGTTTCCGGGTTATCGGGGCACGAGCCGATTTTGATCTTTGCGCTGGGAGTGATCCTGTTGGCGCTCGAATTAGTGTTCTTCCATACTGCCGGTCTGCTTGGCGTAGTGGGGTTGATGTTAATGGGCGGCTCGCTTGTCTGGGCGATGGCAGATTTTTGGCCGAACCAGCCGATATCGGTTACGTGGTCGAGCGACATGCTTGTGCAGCCTTTTATTAACCTCGGGCTCGGGCTCTTGATCGCGTTGGTACTTGCTGCTATTTTGCTTAGGTATCTTCCCAAAGGTTGGGTCTGGGATCGCCTGATCGTCGGCGCGACTGTGGGCGGATCGGCGCAGGTCGCTGGTGGATCGCCCGAAGCGGCAACGCAGATCGAATCGCTGGTGGGCCGACGCGGTCTTGCGGTGACGGATTTGCGGCCAACCGGGCAAGTGGAAGTCGACGGGAAGCGCTATGAAGCTCGTGTAGCTTTCAAGACGGTTTCGGCAGGAGCCACTATAGTGGTGGCAGGACGTTCGGGTTTTGAATTGCAGGTCGAGGAGGTGCAATCATGAGCTTGATCGTTATTCTATTCGTGACAGGCGTCATTCTGCTGGCCGCTGATGTTTTTGTTTCGAGTTTCATCATGGCGATTTTTGGTGCGCTCATCATGTTCGGCGGATGCGCCCTGGCGTACGCGCGTTTTGGCGGAGTGGCTGCGGGTGGTGCGACGGTTTTTTCGATCTGTCTGCTCACGGCGACCGTTTACATCGAGCTTGTGTGGTTGCCGAAGACTCGATTTGGGCGCGCTTTGGTCGTGCAATCGACGGTGGATGCGAAAAGTCAGCCGGCGCCTGCTGAGGCGGAAGCCGTGGTCGGCAAGGTTGCGGAAGCGCTGACTACTCTGGCGCCGAGCGGCTATGTGCAGATCGATGGTAAACGCTACGAGGCGTTTTGCCGATCCGGTTTGGCAGCAAAGGGTGACCGCATGACGGTCGTTGGCGTTGATAATTTTCGTCTGATCGTATCCAAAACCTGAATCTTATGAATCCCCTCGTCTATATTGTTCCTATCGCATTGGTCGTCCTGATCATTGTCGGCGTTTTCCTTTCCTACATTGGTACCTGGATTAAGGCGAAGTTGAACGGCGCGCCTGTCAGTGTGATGAATCTTGTTGGCATGCGGCTTGGTGGCGTGCCTTATGGTTTGGTTGTCGATGCGCGCATCACGGCGGTCAAGGCCGGCATTGAAATTTCGACCGACCGCATAGCGGCGCACTATCTCGCGGGCGGTAATGTCGTTCCGACAGTTCAAGCGCTCATCGCTGCGCAAAAGGCAGGCATCGAACTTAACTGGGACCGCGCATGTGCGATCGATCTGGCGACAAAAGGCTCGAATAAGTCCGTGGTCGAGGCAGTGCGTACGTCCGTCGATCCGAAGGTTATCGATTGTCCGAATCCCGAACAGGGCCGGACTACAATCGACGGTGTGGCGAAAGATGGTATTCAGGTGAAAGTTAAAGCGCGTGTCACGGTGCGTACACATCTCGATCGTTTCGTTGGTGGCGCGAAAGAAGAGACGATCATCGCTCGTGTGGGTGAGGGTATTGTTTCCACCATTGGCTCGTCAGAAACTTACAAGATCGTGCTCGAATCGCCCGACAGTATTTCTAAGACCGTGTTGGCGCGTGGTCTCGACGTGGGCTCGGCCTTCGAAATTCTTTCCATCGACATTGCTGACGTCGACGTCGGCGAAAACGTAGGTGCGAAACTCCAGGAGGCGCAGGCTGAAGCTAACAAAAGCATCGCGCAGGCTCAGGCGGAAATCCGACGTGCAGCCGCTGTGGCGCTCGAACAGGAAATGAAAGCTCGTGTGCAGGAAATGCAGGCGAAGGTCGTCGAAGCCCAAGCGCAGGTGCCGTTGGCGATGGCTGAAGCTTTCCGTAGCGGTCGGCTCGGAGTGATGGATTATTACAAGATGGAAAATATCCAGGCTGATACTTCCATGCGTAGCTCGATCGCCCATCCCGAAGGCAAGAAATGAAGTTTTTGTAACGAGAACCTGAATACGTATCCTGCTCTCCAATGGATTGGATTCTAGAACATCTCAAATTGATCATTCTTGCGGGCGGTGCCATCGCCTACTGGATGAACCAGCGCCGGAAGGCCAAGGAAGAGCAGGACGTAGCGCGAACGCTTACGTCTACCCCAACTATCCAACCGCAGGTGAATGACGAAACCGAGCGGGTGAGACGTATTCAGGAAGAAATTCGGCGCAAGATTCAGGAGCGGGCTGCGGGCGGTGCGCAAAAACGGCAGCCGTCGCCCGTGATACAAGCTCAGCAGCAAATGACACCTCCTCTCGCACCGAGGACGCCGTCTAAGCCGGACGCGTATACTCAGTTTACCGTGGAGCAGTCGGCCGCAGACGATCAGGCCGTACTCGACCGGCAACAGCTACTTGCGACCAAGCTGAGAGAGCTGGAAGAAAACCGTCGTCAAAACATGGGCAAGGCTGAGAGGTTTGCTGAAAAGACGAGCGACGGTATGTCTGCTTCTGATACAGCCGTACGTGGAAGTCCGCTGGCTGATTTGCGCAATTCAATATCCGTTCGCCGAGCCATCATTTTGCGTGAAGTGCTCGGCCCTCCGGTCGGACTGAGGTAATAAAAACCTGTGCTACGGAGCGCAGGTTTCTTTCGAAGATATCGACGAATCAGGGAGCGTTGACTTCAGATACGCGGTCCTTCATCGGCCATAGCTTGCCGCCGATCTCGACCGTCAAATTTTGGAAAGGATCTGAAACAATCTTAAGGGCTCCGCGGCGCGGAATGTCACGGCGATCGCCGCGGGGGATCGTACCTTGATAGAGTATGGTATTCTCGGCCTTGGTGGAAACAGTAACAGAGACTGGAGCATTGGCCACGAGCGGAAGGATAGCCTCACCCGCGAGAGGTTTGACCCAAATGGCGTCGGTGCTGGACGAAGCTGTTGTGGTAGGTGATTTACTACGCCCGGTGAAAACGAGAACGATGAGAAGTGCGACGATGGCAACTACACCGACAATGAGGGAGAGCTTTAGTATGAGATCGCGGTCTAAAGGTGCTCGGCCAATTTGGCGTGGCGGAACGAACGTAGCGGGGTTGCGTGGGGTAGCGTCTTCGTTGGTGGCGACTTGTTCGGTGCCACCGGCGGCAGGGCCGGTATTTTCCTTGGAGTCTTTCTCCATTTTCGAACCAACGGTTAGATCCATTCGGCCATAAACTTCGCGGTTGAGGCCGCGGACGCCTTTGTTTTCGCCGAGCCCGAGCCCGTTGTAGTCGTTAATTATTTTATCGGCAGGAGCTTTCAGGAAATTCGCATAGGTACGCAGAAAACCACGTACATAGATTTCAGGTAGGTTGATGTCGAACTGGTTGCCCTCGAACTTGTGCAGGTAGTCGCTACGGATTTTGGTCGCTTCCGCTGCCTCGCGGATGGAGAGGCCTTTGCGTTTGCGAGCTTCTTCTAGGCGTTCGCCGATCGATTGCATGTGTTGTCAGTTAGGGTAAAAGCGGTGCGAGGGAAAGCAGGAAGTAACTCTGCATGGTATTTGAGATAAAAAATAAACGCACGCCGAAGCGTGCGTTTAGCTAAACAAAGATGTTTTGATCGGCTGAAAGAGGCGTGAGCTCTTCCTTGAAGATCACATCGCGTCGAGGTCTTTGAGGATTTCGCGGGGTTGGGCGCCGTTTTCTGGTCCGACGATGCCGCGGTCTTCCATGATTTCCATGATGCGTGCGGCACGATTGTAGCCGATGCGGAGGCGACGCTGGAGCATGGAGGTGGAAGCGCGGCGGGTTGAGCGGAGTACGCCGATGGCTTCTTGGAACATTTCGTCGTCATTGCCCAAATCATCCTCTTCGCCGTCATCTTCATCGGCCTCAGGATCGCGGTCGATCTCGGCCTGAACGTCCTGTGCGTATTGCGGCGGGCCGTTTTTCTTGAGCGCTTCGATGATTGACTGGATTTCGTCGTCGGAGACGAAGGCGCCTTGGGCGCGAACCAAACGTGAAGAACCGGGAGGCGAGAAGAGCATGTCGCCACGACCGATAAGAGTGTCAGCACCTTTGGTATCGAGGATGGTTCGGGAATCGACTTGGGAAGCGACCTGGAAGGCGATACGCGAGGGCAAGTTGGCCTTGATCACGCCGGTGATGACGTTTACCGAGGGGCGCTGGGTGGCGATAATAAGATGAATACCGGCGGCGCGTGCGAGTTGGGCAAGGCGCGCGATAGAAGTTTCGATTTCTGCGGGAGCAACCATCATTAAATCGGCAAGTTCGTCGATGATCGCGATGATGTACGGGAGGCGGGGCGGAATCTCGATCGCTTCGTCGGCTGCGCCCGACTCGACGCCGGGAAGCGGAGTCTGGATTTCGGCGAGCTTGGGTTCGGCCTTGGCGGATTCTTTTTTCCGATTGTTGAAGGCGGTGATATTACGCACGCCGACTTTGGCGAAGATTTGGTAACGTTGCTCCATTTCGCGGAGGAGCCATTTGAGTGCGGAGGGCACTTTCTTGGGCTCGGTCACCACGGGAATGAGCATGTGCGGAAGGGTGTTGAAGATTTTTAGTTCAACAATCTTCGGATCGACCATCAGGAGGCGCACATCTTTCGGACTCTTAGAATAAAGGATCGATGCGATGATGGCGTTGATGCAGACGGATTTTCCCGAGCCCGTGGCGCCTGCGATGAGCAGATGAGGCATCTTGGTGAGATCCGAGACGAGCGGGGCGCCCGAGACGTCTTTGCCGAGGGCGATGGGGAGTTCGGCTTTGGCGTTAACCCAATCTTCTGACTCGAGAATTTCGCGGAGGCCGACGGCTGTGGCGTTTTGGTTAGGCACTTCAACGCCAACGGCAGCCTTGCCGGGTATAGGAGCTAGAATGCGTACGGATTGCGCGCGCATGCCAAGGGCGATGTTTTTGTCGAGACCGGCGATTTTTTCAACGCGTACACCAGGGGCAGGAACGACTTCGTAACGCGTGATGACGGGGCCGACGTGGATCTCGCCGAGGGAGACTTCGACACCGAATTCGCTCAAAATGCGAAGCAGGTTCTCGGCATTGCGGCGGTGCTCGTCTTCAGAGTTACCGGCGGAGGCTTTGATCTGATCTTTAAGGAGAGCGAGCGGAGGAAACTGATATTTCTCGTCAGATGAGGGGACTGGCGCCTTGGTGGCTTTTTTGGGTGCCTCGGGTTTAACGATGTTAAGCTCGATGCGGCCGGCTGCGTTCAGCGCGAATGGACTTTTGGAAGTGGTGGAAGAGGTCGCGTTAGCCAGCGGGGCGTTGTCGCCGAATGGGCTGACCGTACCAGTGCCAATGCCGCGTGATCCGTTGCGAGAGCCGTTGCTTTTGGTGGATATTTCAACCGGGGCCGCCGAAGAAGAAGTTTTCGCCTCGGCAATGGGTGGGGTGGTGGCGCCGTTTGCTTTAGGGGTGGCAAATGGAGGCGTGCTTCCTGTCCCCATCGGAGGGTTGGTGTTACGCGAAGCAATTGTGAGCTTACTAGTGGGAGGAGGGCCGACCGCGATAGGTGGAGGAACGTGTTTTTGGCGGGTTTTCGCGTCTTTCGTTTCCTGTTTGAGGGCTTGTTTCTCGGCCTTGCGTTTAGCGTTATTGGCGCGCCACTCGGCAAATCCTGAGCCCATCTTTTCAAATTCGGATGCGATGTCCTTTGTAAGGATAAACATCAGACCGATACAATAGATCATGCCGAGCAACAAGCCGGTGCCGAAGACACCGAGGGAGTCTTTCAGCAGGCTATGGTAGATGAGGTTGCCGACGATGCCGCCTAGGTCTGCGGAAAAATACTGAGTGTTTTTGAAGCCCTCGACCATTGCAGCGAGGCCCGAGAGCGAGATGATGCAAAGGACCATCGCGACGACGCGTGTGTTGGCGAGCCGGCGTGCATTACGCACCGCGATGTAGGACATCCAAAGGAGGAAGGCAGGGATCAGCCAGGCGCTGATGCCCACGACGTGGAGGGACCACCAGGAAACTTCCGCGCCGAAGAGGCCGACTTTATTTGTCGCCGTCGGGTTGGTTGAGACCATTCGGCTTTGCTCTGGAGCATAGTCGATGAGCGCTACTGTCAGCAGCACGCCGATTAGGAAGCAGACGCTAGCGATAGCCCAACGCGGCGGGTAGCGCGGAGGGTTGAGGGGGTTATTGTTTGAGTTTGAACTCGAGGTCTTTGCCATGTGATTTGTTTAACCGAGCTGACCTATGGCGATTCCCAGACTGCAGCGCGAGCCGGTCAAATGTATTAATCCTACGCCGCAAATTCACAAAATTCTTGCTAATGCTATGCAACAACTCCTGAGATTCCAACCTATTTATCAAGAAAGAGTTTGGGGTGGCCGCGAGCTAATTAAGGCTTTTTCGCGTGAACTTCCGGCTGGCGGACCTATCGGCGAAAGCTGGGAGATCGTGGACCGACCGGAGGCGCAATCGAGAGTTCTTGGGGGTGCGCTCGATGGTTGGACGTTACGTCGCGTCATCGAGCAGCACGGCGCCGAAGTGATGGGGCCGCGCTGGCCGAAGGACCGGCAGTTCCCGATTTTGGTGAAGTGGCTCGATTGTCGCGAGCGGCTGAGTTTGCAGGTGCATCCGCCGGCATCTGTTGCTGCCGAATTAAAAGGTGAGCCCAAGACGGAGAATTGGTTTATCGCAGCGGCGGGGCCAGGTTCGTCGTTGATCGTTGGCCTGAAACGCGGCGTGACGTGCGAGCAGTTTGAACAGGCGATTCATAACAACACTCTAGAAACATGTGTGCACCGGTTTCCCGTGGCTGCCGGTGACTCTATATTAGTGCACAGTGGTCAGGTGCACGCGATTGACGGAGGTAATCTGATCCTCGAGATCCAGCAAAACTCCGATACGACGTATCGCGTTTACGACTGGGGGCGTGTTGGCCTTGACGGTAAACCGCGGCAGATGCACGTAGCAGAGTCGTTGCGCTCGATCTGCTGGGACGATTTCGAACCAGCGCCGCTGCGGGCTGAAAACAAGCCCGCGGTCATTGCCGATGCGAAGGAGTTTCGCATCCGACGCGTACCGTTGGCACAGGGCGAAAGGTTAAAACTCGCTGCCCGTGAACAGCCTCGCATCGTGAGCGTGGTGAGCGGGCAACTGCGTTTGGTGATGGCAAATGGCGGGAGAATACCCGATTCTGACCTGAATGCCGGGACTAATGTTTTACTGCCTTTTGAAAGCGAGTTGGATTGCGAGGCGGCTGGGTCGGCGGTATTGCTGGTGACTGAAAACTTCTGCTAGATGAAAAATATGAACGCAAAAGAAACAGGCCCAACGATGGCCGGGACGCGCGGTGGAACATTGCTCAAGCTGCTGACCTCCCTGGTCATCTTCAGCTGTGTGGTGGCCGCGGCATGGATTTATTTCCTGCCTATGGTATTGACCAGTGCACTACAGAAACACACGGGCTTCGGGGTAAAAGTCACTGAGCTGCGCTTTAACCCATTCAATGCAAAGGTCGACCTAACCGGACTTATATTGACGAACCCCGAAAGTTTTCCACGGCGCGAATTCATGGAGGTGACCTCGTTTAGCGCGAACGCCAAGCTGTCGACGCTTTTCAGCAACCGTCCCGAGTTTGACTACGCACGTGTTGAAGTCGCTTACGTGGCACTCGTGCGCGATGCTGATGGCGTATTAAACGCCCAACTTTTTAACGACCGTCTGAATCCGCCACCGATCGATAAGGAATCTGCGGAAGCAAAAAAAGCGGCCGCCGCGGCCAAGCTGGAGCCCGCGAAAGATGTTAGTGCCACTCAAGGCGGGCCAGTGACGAAGCCGAAAGAGGACAAAAAGCCCGTTGCGAAAGATTCGAAAGCCAAAATGGCTGACGCTTCGGGCAAGGATAAAACAAGTAATGAGGTTCCAGTAAAGCCGCTTGAAAAACCGATGCGATTTATGATCCATCGACTTGAGCTACGTTTGGATAAGATGATCGTTGCTGACTACACCTCGGTTGCTCCCACCGTACATGAGTACAACTGCAAGCTCTACTACACCTTCAACGATGTCACTGACCCGAAGCAGCTCACGGCTCCGTTCGCGCTAAAGAGCCTTCAGTCAGTGGGTGCAGCGATCAAAGCTTTGATCCCTGGTGACGTGGGTAAAGCGGTTGACGCGGCCACTAAATCGGAGGAGCCGCTGCTTAAGCCTAAAGATGCCCAAAACGAGGACCCGCTAAAAACCGTTGTAGAGAAACTTGAAGAAACGCAGAAGCCATAGTTTACTCCGCGGTTCATCATGACCGCGTCTGAATCGTCCGAAACCTCGAACACTCATGGGGCCGCCCCGTCGGCCCAAGCTCACGCCGGAGAAAAACCGGTGCAAGAGCCTGTGGCTGAACAGGTACCCGTTTCCTCGAAAAACGAAGAAGCCCAGTCCGAGCCTAGCTTGGAGCAGCAGCTCGACGAAGCGAAGAAAGCTGCGTCGAAGAGCCACGACCATTACGTCAGGGCAATGGCTGACCTGGAAAACTTTCGGCGTCGTGCCGTCCGTGAAAAAGACGAACTGCGTCAGTTTGCTGCAGGTCGTGTGCTGGAGGACATGCTGCCCGTGCTCGATAACCTCGCGCTCGGCCTCGTTGCAGCCAAGGCGCCCAACGCAGATCTCAAAACTCTAGTCGGCGGTATCGAGATGGTTCTCGGGCAGTTAAAAACTTCCCTTGCGGGTCACGGGCTCAAGGAAATCAACCCGATAGGGGAAAAATTTGATCCTAATCAACATGAATCAATCGCCAGCCAGCCGAGCGCCGAAATACCTGAGGGTTCGGTTTTGCAGGTCGTACGCGTCGGCTACAGCCTTAATGGTCGCTTGCTCCGTCCTGCTTCGGTGGTGCTTTCTAGTGGCTTGGCAAAACCGGAGGCTAAGGCCTGAACAACGCCGCTAACAAGCGGTCTGGCATCCAGAAACAACCAACATGGCCAAAGAAGATTACTACGAATTGCTCGGTGTTGAAAAGAATGTGTCCGAGGACGACCTGAAAAAGGCTTACCGGAAAAAAGCTGTTCAATATCATCCCGACAAAAACCCAGGTAATAAAGAAGCTGAGGAGTCTTTCAAAAAAGTCTCCGAAGCCTACGAGGTCCTAAAAGACCCGCAGAAGCGCGCCGCCTACGATCGCTATGGCCACGCCGCTTTCCAGCAGGGTGGCGGTGCCAGCCCACGTGGACCTGGCGGCGCGGGCGGTGGTTTTCATGATCCGTTCGATATTTTCCGCGAAGTTTTCGGCGGCGGAGGTGGTGGCGGTAACGGCGGTATCTTCGAGGAATTCTTCGGGGGTGGTGGTGGCCGCGACGGTGGTCGCGATGGCGCTGACTTGCGCTACGACCTCGAGATTACGCTCGAAGAAGCGGCGCGTGGTTTTGAAAAGGAAATTTCGTTTCGGAAAGCCGTCACTTGTGAGCGGTGTGATGGTTCGGGTGCTGAACCTGGTTCGAAACGCGTGACTTGTCCGACCTGTCGTGGTGCTGGCCAAATCAGGCGTTCCGGTGGCATTATCACCTTTA
>Ga0302323_100003539_pt1 | contig 12702 bp, 6 predicted proteins | sample Fen_T0_3_FD_201950 | JGI IMG/M metagenome (GOLD analysis project Ga0302323, IMG submission 201950) | Peat permafrost microbial communities from Stordalen Mire near Abisko, Sweden - Fen_T0_3 | ecosystem: Environmental > Terrestrial > Soil > Wetlands > Permafrost | place: Sweden: Abisko... | reverse complement strand
CGAAGCCTCGACCACGACCTGCTGCATTTTTTCCTGAAGCTTTTCTGCCTGCTCTCGCGCCTGCGCGAGCATTTCCTGAATATTGATTCCGCTCACGGTTTTCCAAACTGCGGGATTCTTTCCTACCCGCGTTCTTTATGATCGATGACCGACCGGATTTCCGCTCCGAACTTCTCCTGCATGCGCTGGACGACCGGATCGTTCATCGCCCGACTCCGAGCACCGGCGCCATTGCTGGAACGAGGTGCGCTCGATGCGGCAGGTTTGGGCGCGAATTGGGCTCCGCCGCTAACCATCTTGATCTTCATGGGTCTGCCAGAGGCTTTCGTCAGCGCCTCGGTTACGATTCGCCGGGGCGCATCGCCCATCGCCACGTCGCACATGACTTGCGACATCGCCACTTTCACGGTGACTTCGTTGCCACGCACTGACCATTCGCCTGACTCTAGGTTGTGCGCCAGCATTTGCTGGTTGGCTTCCTCCAGCGCTTGCAGCACCGCGTCACGAAGCGCTTCCGTGGAATCTCCCTCTGAAACGACAGGCGCCGGCTCGTCGACGACGGCAACAGCGGCTCCCATTACGACTTCCGTCTTGGATGACGAGAACGCGGAAGCTACATCAGTTCGAGGCGTAGTCGGAGGCTTAAATTCCGGTGTTTCCGCCTTGGGATCACTCTTGCGGCTGCGATCGGCTTCGAAAGGCGAAGGTCCCTTGAACGGTGAAACTGCAGCGGTGCGCGAAGCTGGCGGTTCTGGCGACTGAGGCCGACTCGTCGGCGCTGCTGCCGGACGCGTCGAGGACGAGCTCGGACTTCCCACAGTGGCGCTTCGCGACAGAGCCGCTGGCGCCTTCACACCTTCTCCGCTCAGCAATTGTTCGAGCGGCAACAGGCGCTGCGCGTGGACCAGCTTCAGCAAGCCGAGTTCGAGATGGAAACGCTGCTCCTGCTTGTAGCCGAGGTCAGAGTGGGTCCGCAGCATGATCTGCAAAAAGCGGGTCAAGTCTTCTTCGCTGAACAGGTCAGCTACTCGCGAGACGCGAGCGCGCTCGTCGGAGGAAATCTGAAGCAATGGCGAATCGCTTCCAGCAACCTTGGAGACCAGCGCGTTCCGCAGGAAGCGCACCATCTGGCGGGCGAAATGCTGTGCGCTCTGCCCTTCCACGAGAAGGCGATCAATGGTGCGCAAGACTTCCTCGCTGGAATTGCGGGCCACGGCATCCATCACGACTTCGAGGATGTCGGAGCCAACGGTGCCAACGAGCCCGCGCACGACGTCGCTGCTGAGGGTGTCGCCGCAACTGGCGATGGCCTGGTCCATGATGCTGAGGGCGTCGCGCATTGAGCCATCACCGGCTTCGGCGAGCATGGCAAGAGCATTGTCGTCGGCGGCAATTCCCTCTTGCTTGGCGATGTCACGAAGCTGGCCAACGATGTCGTCAAAGCTGACGGCGTGAAAGCTGAAATGCTGGCAGCGCGAGCGGATCGTCTGCGGAATGTCTTCGGGCTGCGTTGTCGCCATCATGAAGATGACGTGCGACGGCGGCTCTTCCAGTGTCTTCAGCAGTGCATTGAAAGCGGCGTCGGTAATTTGATGGGCTTCGTCTAGGATCCAGATCTTGTAGCGGTCGCGCGCCGGGCGGTACCGCGCTGCTTCGCGCAGTTCACGAATCTCATCGATGCCGCGATTGGTGGCCGCGTCGATCTCGATCACATCCACCGCATTGCCGGCACGAATCTCGGTGCAGGATTCGCAGATCCCGCACGGTTCTGGCACCGGATGATCCTTGGAGCGGCAATTCAGGGCCATCGCCAGAATGCGCGCAATGGTGGTTTTGCCGATGCCGCGATGCCCACTAAAGATGTATCCATGAGCAATTCGCTGCTGCTCAATGGCGTTCTTCAGGGTGCGGGTAACGTGATCCTGACCGATAACGTCTGCGAACTTCTGGGGCCGGTATTTGCGGGCTAGAACCTGATAACTCATGGAAGGAGTCTTGATTATACGGTGCGGAGTTGTGGAAGCAGTTTCTGGCCGCTGCTATTTCTTGCAGCCGGGCTGGCTGTATCCGTCGAGTTGCAGCACGCGCGGAGCGGAGTTGCGCTCGACGGAGCTGACGTTCTGCACGAAGCCGGCACGGAACTCCTGGCCCGTGGTCGGCGGCACTTCTATGCAGACTGCCAAGACCGATCCGGCCGCGTACTTCTTGGCGGGCGCAGGGGCACAGGGCTTGGCGCCGCAACTTCCGCCATACATGTAAGCCGGGCTCAGTTGCGGACTATATTCAGTTACCTCAATCCATTGACCTTGTTTCTTAACGTAAAACTTGAAGCCACTGAAAGAGCGACGCAAGCGAATCTCGTCATGGGCCGCAAACACTGCGATGCTCCTGACGGTTACCTCGTGAGGCGTCTTCCAACTGATCCAGTGTTCGGTGCCGACCGGTTGTTTGTCAGCAAACACGGTTGCCTTGCAAGGAGAACCAGCGATTCCGCTGAACATATCCATCGGGTTATTTGTGACCGTAGAGAACTCACCACAGACCGGAGTAACAGAGCTGCCCGCGCCGGCGCCAGTATCGGCGCCGCGTCCGCTCCAATCGGTGACGACCGTTCCCTTCGAGATATCGAACAGATCGGACCCGCTGATTTGTGCAGGGCTTAGCAGGCTGGCGTGATCCACCACCGCCACCGCCTCAGACGACTTCTGGGCGGCCTCAATCTTCAGGGCTTGTTTGCGGGCCGCCGCAGCGTCACGAGCCTGGGTATCGCGGGCGATGGTAGCCGCGTCTTTGCCTGCACTGCGATCAACCTCGATGAGTTCGTCCTTCTCTAACTGCTGGTTCTCTGCGAGTTGTGCGGCGGCTTGGGCGCCGATGGCGGTGATGACCAGCTTTCGTTCGTATTCAGCGCGAGCATTTGCTGCCTCCGCTTCTGCGCGGGCGACTTTGGCCTCGTTGAGCGCAACGGAAAGCTTCTGGTTGAGTTTTTCGGCCTGCTTGCGGCCGCGCTCCTGCTCTTCGGCAAGTTTCTGTTGAGCTTCGCGCAATTTGTCAGACTGCAGACGAGCTGCCTCTTCGGCAGAGGCGCGACGCTGCTGGTAGATCGCATACCCGCCAAACACGACTGCCAGCAGGAATGCGGCGCCTAATACGGCGGCGACCATGCGCGTCCGGCGCAGTTCCCTTCTCTGGCGCTCCTTCTCGGCTTCAACGGCCGCGTCCCGCGCCTTACGGCTTGCTTCCAGAAACCTGGTCGCCACATCGAAACCGAGACGATACCTCTCTCCCCACGCGGCATTCGGTTGCTGCTTTTCCCGCCAATCGAGACTGAGCGAAAGCTCCGGGTCAGTCATCAGCCCAGCAGCGCCCTTGGCGTGCAAAGAAGAGTTCTCGACGAGACGTTGGTACTGCCTCGCGGACTCGGCTTCGTCCTCAACCCAAGTCTTCAGGCGATTCCAGACGCGCATCAAGCTCTCGTGCGAAATATCGACTACGGTATCGGACTCGATGGTGTCTGAAACCGAAGGCATGACGAACGAGCGGCTAGGCTTGCGGAAGGCGGCTAGCACCGAGGTGAGTTCGGCGACACTGACCCCGGTAATAGCGCAGAGGCTCGCTGCACTCGTAGGACGACGAATACCCCGCGCGTCGGTACCCTTGTCGGTAATCGCTTGGAATACCTTCTCGCAGATACGCTTCTGCTGGTCGCCCTGTAACTCTCCGTAGGCTTTCTCGGCGTGGTAGTCGAGGGCATGAGTCATGGTGCCGACGGCCTCATAGTGCGGCAGGTCCATGGCTCCGGCGTCGCCCTGTCGTTGCCACTCAGCCCAGGTGCGGTTTAACGCGTGTTGCAAGATGGAGAGCTGGTCGGGATTGTCGCCGACGTCGTTGACCAGGCGGGTAAGTAGTATCGGACTGATATCTCCACCAGCAACGGCGGCAGGACCGGCAATGGCCGAGCGACGCTCGTCGCGCGACATGCGAGGAACTAGATACTGTCCGCGGTTGATCGCCTCGGGAAGTCCCTCAAATTGCGCGCAGTCACCAAGATAGTCGGAGCGCATCGTGATGACGACGTAAATCGGCTGCGGTGACGCCGCAGCTTCGAGCAGTAGGTTGACGAAGGCAATGGCTTTCTCGTCGCTGCCCTGCTCACCACCCGTAGATGGCTGCAGGTTGCGATAGCGGAAAAGCTCCTCGAACTGGTCGACGATCACCAGCAGATTAGGAGACTGGTCGATCACTGACTGCTCATAGGCGTCCACGAGGCCAAGCTTGCTCATGCGGAGAGTGGCTTCGACAATCTCCTGGACGGACATGCCTTCGATGTCAGAGGTCCGGAAGAGGCCGTCGGGCTGTACAAGGGCCTGCGCCATTGCACGAATAGGATCGCTGCCTGGACGAAAGTGCGCCATGCGCCAAGAGGTTCCGGCGGAGGCCATGCTCCCACGACGCAAAGCCGGCTTGAGACCGCAATTCACCAGCGAGGACTTACCGCTACCCGAGGTGCCGACAACGGCGAGAAAGCGCGTTGCGGAGAGCTTGTCAATCATGGTGTCGACCTGGCTCTCACGTCCGAAGAATAAGTGCTGCTCTTGTTCTACAAATGGGCGCAGTCCCGGAAACGGGTTCGTCAGGCGAGCGACTGCGGGCGCGGTTGCGCTCAAGCTGTGGCCTTCCCCGACACGGTGCTCAAAAATTCAGCCAACGCCCCTTCGGAAAACCCTTCCAGGCAGTTGATGAGACGCGGCTCTTCGAGGTCGATGAGGTCGGTTTTGTCGCCGTTCGCGGGCTCGGCGAGGTAAGTGAACGATGCAAGCGGCGGCTTTCCGGCACGGTATCCAGCAGACTTGCGCACTTCCGCATCAACGGAGCGCTTCCAAGCTTCGTCGGCTGCGCCGTAGAAGACGATAGCGGCGTCGCAGGCTGCGAGTAGATCTTGATTCGCCTGACGGACTGTGGCGGCATCGCCTTCGAATGCGGGAATCGCGGAGTCAAGGCCTTGGCTCTTGAAGATTTTTCGCAGGGGAATCGTGGCCTTACGGTCGCGCTCGTCGCAAATGACGTAAATAAGTTTGCCGTCTGCATCGGCAGAAGCGACGACGGGTGGAGGTGGGGGGGGCGCCTCGAGCTTCTTGAGTGCCACGTGAATGGCGGCTTTCAGTGCCTCCAGGTCGCCGGTAATGAGGTCGGCACCAGACTGAGCCCGCGGATCGCGCAAGAGGAGATCTATGAACTCCTGTTGGCGAGGCGAAGAAGACTGGGTGCCCTCGGGTATCCAGATGATGCGCTTGAGGCCGAATATCTTGACGTACTCAATGGCCAGCTCATTTTCGAGCACCGCTACCGCCTTCTCGCTAGGACCGTCGGGAACCATTCCGTAATTCGCACCGATGATGTGGACTGACAGCTTGCAGCGACCCAACATTCCGGCCAGTTCGCCGACGAAGCTCGCTTCCTCGGTTGGTAGTTGCACATCCGCCAAAGTGGGATAGCCGTGCAGACGCAAGTCGGCAATGACGGCCTCGCGGTTTTCGCGGCGGTCAACGCTGGTATCGGCAACAAACACGCCCGGCTTGTCGACAACTGGAAGGGCCCCGGGTACCGGGGTCTTCGACGACTGAGCATCCATCTTCTTGATGAGTTCGGCGACGTCAAAGGCCAACTTCGCCATCTTGAGGTTGTACTTCTGGGTGAATTCCTCACCGTACGCCGGATCTAGCTCGAGAGGAGTCTGCTGCTCATCGAAGATGAAGAATGGGTAGCCCAAGGCCAACTGCATCACGGCTGGGAGAGGGCCCTCGTTATCCACTGGAATCTTGATGACCTTCAGTACCCGCGACTTGTTGTCGACCGTAATCCCGCCGGTAGTCTCGGCAGTCTTGCAGAATTCCGTTACCTCGCGCGTACACCATTCGGATTCGACGTAGCGAGGCGTGAGCACGGAAATGAGGAGCGCCGTTTTAGGAAACTGCTGGAGGATTTCGTCGGCAAAGATGTCGTTGCCGGTAAGTTTAACGTCGCGCCAGATCTCCGCTTTGCGCCCCAGGCGCATACTGAGCATGGCCGATAGGGACGCGTGGAAACGGCTGATCCACCCCTGCTGGTTGGGGGTCAGGGGCTCATTATCAATGTGGGCATAACTTATGAAGACCTGTTTTTCAAAGGTCATCGCAGCTGGTCACCAACTTAAGCGAACTCCGAACTGAAACTGCCGCGCATTATGGGCGGATTCAATCTTGCCAAACTGCGAATACTGGGTGATGCCGTCGAGGCTGTACGCGCTAATCGGATTGTAGTAATTCGGGTGATTGAACAAGTTATACGATTCCGCGCGTAGCGACAAAGCAAGCGTCTCGTGAAGCTTAAACAACTTCTGTATCGCCATATCGTAGTTCACGTACCCGGGACCAGTGAACTGATTTCGACCAGAGTTGCCCAGGCAGGGAGTACCCGCCGTACCAGCGCGAATACCAACAGTGGATTGCAGCACAAATGGTGACTGGGCACCCAACTGGGTTTCGCATGCATTTCCGGGCAGCGCGATGGCGGACGTGTTTCCGATGTAGGCGTTAGGATTGCCGGTCATGGTCAGAGGGGCGTTCAAACTGACGCGCTGATTCAGCTCTCCAGCTACCGGTCCGGCGAAAATCGTAAAGGGCTGTCCACTCTCTGCAATGAGGACTCCACTCAGCATCCAACCAGTCAACCACCGTGATTGGCTGGTGTTCGGAATGTCCCAGGTGTACTGGAGAATGAACCGATTGGTCTGGTTGTAATCGGAGGGGCCATAGTCATTAGTGAGGAAATTGTTGGGGTCCTGCGGAATCGTGTAAGGCGTGACCTGAACGCGGCCAACACCTGTGGTACTCACACCTGCGGTCAGCAGTCCTGTCATGGCGGAGAAGTTCGCGGACACTGCGCCCGGTCCGAAGACTCCCGCGGGCGGCTGAAAGGCAACGGCGTTCACTCCCAGGGCATACCGCAGCGGACTGCCCGTTCCGTTAATCGCCAACGCCGACAATTGCGTCATCAGGGGGCCGGGGATCAAGGGCGCCCCGGCTTGGGAAGCGTTGTCGAGCGCCTTCGAGTACGTATAGGAGGCCTGAGTCTGCAATCCGTGCCACGCTTTGACGGTAAACTTCGCCACAAACGCGTTGTAGTTGCCGTAACCGAGGTTGGCCAGAGTGAACACCGGAAGAAAGCTGAAGGCATCGCAGGGCTGATTCAGGTTGCCCTTGGCCGAGTTGGTGCAAAACCACTCGTTGTTATAGCCAGTGTTGTTGGTCGTAGGGAGGTTAGAGACGTAGTTGCCAATGTAGGACACTTCCGCGGTGGCGTTGCGACTAACCTGCCGTCCAACGGAAACATTGAACTGGCGGGTGAGCGGTGACTTGAAGTTGGACGGATCGATAGCGCTCAGGCCAAATGGAATGCTCGCCTGCTGATAGCCGTCATTCTGTGGGTTCAGGCTCACGAGACTTGAGTTGCCCAAACCGCACTGTTGGAATAAGCACGCTAGGCTGCGGAAGTTCTGGTCATAAATCGCTTGAGGATTCGTTGCGGAATAGGTCACTGGCCGATTGAACGCCATTTGCCCGAATAGGCTGACCGGGAGTTGATCGTAAAACATTCCGAAGCCAGCGCGGATAACGGTGTCGCCATTCGGAGTTGACCAGGCGATTCCTAATCGTGGCTCAAAATTGGTCTTGCTGGCAACCAGAAAGTTAGAATTCCCGGTCGGGTTGCAATTCCAAGGCAGGGCAATACTTGCTCCATAGACCGAATACCACGTGCTGGGGTCTTTGCCGCAGACACTACCGTACGGATCAAGCACCTGGTTTCCGCCTTGCTGGACAAGCCCATTGGCCGCGGGATCGTAATTCCAGATCTGGCCGTTCACCTCATTGGGGGGCGAAAAATACTCGTACCGAAGGCCCGCACTGATGGTGAGGTTGGGTCTCACGCGCCAAGTGTCTTGAACGTATCCGGCAATTGCGTATGAGTGAAACGTGGTGTTAAAGGCAGTCGGCTGTTTCAGCGAATAGTCGTACGAAGGCTCAGTAAACGCATTCGTGATGAAGCAGGTCACGCACGTCGCACTGTCGCTGGTGAATTCTCCGACGTTGCCAGAGACGACCATCCCTCGGCTGTACCCGCCGTTGTTGAAGACGTTATGCAACCAGCGGACGTCGCCCCCCGCGCGGACAGTGTGTTTCCCCCTGAACCAGACCACGTTATCGGTCAGTTGGAATTCCCTGTCCTGTCGCAAACCCGGCGCGCTGAGCGGCGCGCCGATACGGGCGAAGGGAAATAGTCCGTCCAATGATGGCGTGATGACCGGCGTCCTCGACGGCGGAGTCCATACCGAGTCATACCAGCCGCCCCAAGCGCCGTTGACGCCGGGAGAAGCCCCTGCGTACTGAGGATCCAAACCGGAAAGCAGGTAAGTGTGCATTGGGCCGCTGGGCAAACCAACCTGACTGCCATTGACGTTCGCGTCTTGCGGGGCCTCCTTCACCTGGAACTGAGTAAATCCACCACGAATCACATTAGCCAGGCGATCGGAAAAACGATGCGTAAAGGTGCCCACCAGATTCTGGTTGAGCACGGCTCGCTGTGCACCGTTGCCTGGGTAAGTCGCAGAACTCGGAAGCGAGTCGTCGTGCAGTTGCGACAGATTCTGGAGGTTGTACCGGAACGTCCAATCGGTGCGCTCAGACTGGGTGAAATCGAGGCGTCCCAAGTAATTATCTACGTTGGTGTAGTTGGGAGCCTGACCCTGGTAGAACTCCAGGACATCAGGGATAGCCTGTACGTTCGACTGCGGATAGAGCGCCAGTACCGCCTGCGCTAGTGCCGCATCCGGATAGCCAGGTTGGCCAGTGAAGGAAGGCAAATGGCTCTTGTCATACGAGCTCGGCACGCGTTCAAAGATGGGATTCGGATTGTCAATCCGCGTCCCTTCGTAGTCGCCGAACCAGTACCACCGCGTGGCGAAAGACCCGCCAGCTTGCGCGCCAAACTGCTGAGATGAAAACGGTACCGTGTGACTGTTGTGCTGCGCCAGAATTGCATTTGGATCGAAGCGCTGCAAGCAGGAGGGCGTTCCGTACTGTCCGCCGGGTGCTGCACAATAACTGGTTCCGTATGTGGAATTCAAAGCCGCGATAGTACTGACATATTGGTTGTAATTCGAGGGCTGGTAAATCGGCGAGTACAGGGGGTTGGTGTTTGGCGCTGGGCCAGCGTTAACGTTTCCTGCGAAAGCGGCCGCCTGGTCAAAACCCGATCCACCATAAACAGACAGCGGCGAGGTAGCATTCATCGAGCTATCGGCAAAGAAACCAAAGGCGCTGCCGTGGAACTTTGCGGTTCCACGTTGCGTAACGATGTTTATCGTGCCGCCGATGTTACGGCCGAACTGCGCATCCGCATTGGCGGTAGTAACGCGAAACTCCTGAACCGAATCATTCACCTGGAATGGAATCGCCTGGTTGCTGCTGGAAGCGACGTTTTCCATGCCATCCAAGAGGAATGCGTTCTGCGTGGGGCGCTGGCCAGAAATGCTAAAGGTCGTGTCTTTGAGTTCAGACCACGCGGGCACATCGTGAGTGCTGGAAACCAGCAGTCCAACGGCCAAAAAGTTCCGATTGAATAGCGGCAGGCTACGAAGTTCACTGCTGGTAATCACCGTGCTCACAGAAGCCGACAATGTGTCGAGACGCGCTGTAGCGGACTCAACTGTTCCGGACTGCGTCTTAGAAATAGACTTTTTCGCGCGGCCCGCCTGCTGGGAGGAAGACGGCGACGGGTGCGGGGTAGCCGACCCTGGCTGCTGCGGCGCAGAGCTAGCGGCCTGCGGGGAAGGACCGGCAGCGGACGCCGATGCGCCCAACACAGTGACATCAGGACCGTGGTATGCAACCAGCAGTCCGCTTCCCGAACGGAAAGCAGACGTCGGTCGCGGGTCGAAAGGCGAGGCTTGATATGCGAGATCAGAGTTACCGCGCCGCTGGAGCCCGGACGTGGGCGAGGGTACTTTGTTGCCAATAAATGACGGCAGCATGTGGCGGGTCTCGCCCACCTGCACCTCAAACTTCACGCGTTGCGGAGCGAAGGATATGCCGGGAGCGGATGCCTCGATAACATAGCCCTCCGCCGGAGCCACTTCGGCGAAGAAATAGAGTCCGTCGGCATTGGTGGAAGTTGTACGAGCTACGCCCAGTGAGTCGTTGCGCAAGGCGACTTCCACCCCAGCAACTGGTGTGTCTTGAGTATCGACCGCGTCACCTGAAATCAAGGCCCGGTCCTGTGCCTGGCTGCCCAATACTGCAACGAACAAATACCCGGCCAGAAACATTCCGCGATTCATAACTTGACTGTGGCCCCCAAAACCCCGACCGCCCAGTGATTCGAAGTGCCGCAAGACCACATGGGCGCGATGGGTCTCACGGACAAGCTTGAAACTAAAGTGACTTATGGTAATTGGTCTGTCTGGGCAAGACATTAGCACACTTTACGCTGCAAGGTGATGGCACCTTTGGGACGGGCTCGTCGGTGACGTAAGTCAGTCGCGCACCAAAAGTTGTCGTAACAGTGACCGCCGGCCAATTGGCTTTGAATTGCCGAAAAGCCAACCTATAATGCCAAGACGGTCGTCCAAGCTATCTTACTCGGGACAAAGTCCCCGAATGGGTGAGGTTCTATGAAGAAATCTGCGAAGCAACTGGCCTTTCTGTGCCTGCTCTCGTTCGCGGTAACGAATGTCATGGCGTCGACCACCAAAGTAGGGTCCTGCACTCTTGACTCACGCGGATTTTCTTACTGCAACATGAGCGGGAGCGTTAAGTATTGCGACAAGAACAGCACGGTGTGGTGCGGACTGGGATATACACCCTCCGGCGGGTCAACTTTCTTCGGTTCGAGTGGACATGGTTTCCACGATTTCACCTCTACTGCCCTCTATCAAACAAATCCGGGGCTCGATTCACAGAATTGGCTGAACGCCAACAACAATGGCGGACCAACTTTCGACCTCTGCGGCGGTACCACGACCTGCAATGGGCAACTGTCACAAGGTTCGGTCGCTGACCAGTGGCGGGCGCCAGGGGCGCCTCTTTCATCAAATCCGACTCAGCCTGACCCAGCGCAGACAGATCAGGGTTACTACCTGACTACTACGAGTACGACGGCCTCGATTACGATTAACTTCGGAGCTGCTCACCAGAGCGTTTCGGGAAATTGGATTTGTAGCGGCTGCATTTCTGAATTCGTGATCTATTGGGGCAGCGTTGATTCGTGGAACTCCATTGTGCTTACAGATGCGAGTGGCGTCCCCTTCACGATCCTGGGAACGGATGTGTGGACCGGCTTGGGACAAAATGACATAACGTCCACTCTTGTCGATATCACACGATTCCACGCCAAACTGGCATGGAAGAGCGTTACTCTCCAATCGAGTTCTCCCGCCTTTGAGTTCGACAATATTTCGTGGGTAACGTCGAGCTGTGCGTATGTTGGGGTGAGCCCTTGCCCAACCGGGGCAGACACAATTGAATACACGTCGGCACCAACTCCCGAACCGTCTAGCCTGGTTTTGCTGCTAACCGGAGCCGTGGGAATCGCTGGCGCAATTAAGCGAAGGCTGTAACCCGATACCTTCGGTTAGTGTCAGGAACGATTCAGAAGCGCAGCGACAGGCAGCTCAATCCGCCATCCATCTTGCGGTATTCAGACATCTCCAGCGATAGCGTTTTGTAGCCGCGATGTTCCAGTTCGGCGGCTACACGCGGGAAGCCGGCCGGCACGAGGACATTTCGATTCACGAGCACGCAATTACATGCGTAGGCGTCTTCTGCCGTAACAGGAATAAGGTTATATTCGGCGAACTCGTGCCTACCGGCGAGTTCTTCCATCACGACGAGATCGCGGTTCTCCAGATAGGCGATCCCGCTCTTCAGGTGGAGGATGGACTCCATTTCGCGAATATCGACGGTGGAAGCGGTGTATCCGTCGGCGGCAAGGAATTTGGCAAGTTGCCGGACGCCTTCTTCGTTCGTGCGACGCGAAATGCCAATGAAGAAGTGCGATCCGGCTTCGCAGATGTCCCCACCATCCAGAGTCCCCGGCTGCTGAATCTCGTGCACTATCGAGTAATGGCGCTGAATGGATTCCCGAACTCCGGCGACTTCTCCCAGTCGCGATATTGCACCCGGACGCGCGAGGATGGCTGAGCGCGCAGTCAGTACTGCCGTATCTTCAACGAATGTGGCGTCAGGATTCTCGAGGTCGGGCGGGAGCCGGAAAACCTCCAGGCCGCAAGTTTCCAGGGCCGCGCAGTAGGCTTCGTGTTGCGCCAGCGCCGTCGCCAAATCGGGTGCGCCCAGGTTTGCCGAGGTCAGACCCTCAGCGAAATTACCGGCTGGTGGACGAACGATGGCGTAACGAAACACTTCCCTCTCTCGCTTTCTGATCAGGCTCGAAGTTCGCGCAGACGGCGATCGACTTCCGGTGAAAGATTTCCCCCACAGAACACCACAACCACCGACTTGCCTTCGTAGTGATGAGCGTCTTGAAGCAACGCCGCGAGCGCAACACCGGCAGAACCTTCAATCGTCCAGTCGCGCTGGCGCGCCCATAGCATGGCATCGAGTATGGCATCTTCGGAAACCAGAACGCTCCGGTGGATTGCGTTACGGG
>Ga0302323_100003538_pt1 | contig 12703 bp, 10 predicted proteins | sample Fen_T0_3_FD_201950 | JGI IMG/M metagenome (GOLD analysis project Ga0302323, IMG submission 201950) | Peat permafrost microbial communities from Stordalen Mire near Abisko, Sweden - Fen_T0_3 | ecosystem: Environmental > Terrestrial > Soil > Wetlands > Permafrost | place: Sweden: Abisko... | reverse complement strand
ACATCGTGCACTTGATCTTGAACGGGCCGTTGCCGCGGCCGTCATCGCAAATGTAATCCTCGAAGCTGACCGGCGCCTCGCCGATCGCGCTGCCGATCAGGTGCTTCATCGCGCGGTGGTTGCGCCCCAGCAGCTCGTTGACGGCGACGTCGAACTCGGCGTCACCGAAGCGCTCGCAGATCTCCTGCACGCGGCGCGCGGCGACGCGGCACGAGGCGACCAGCGCGTGCAGGTCGGCTTTGTACCACTCGGGCATGCGCGACTGGTTGGCGGCGATCTTGAGGATGTCGTCCTGCAGCTCGCCCTTGCGATAGAGCTTGACCGGCGGCAGGCGGAAGCCTTCCTCGTAGATGCTGGAGGCGTCGGTGGGCAGCGAGCCCGGCACCTTGCCGCCGACGTCGGTCATGTGGCCGAACATCGCCGCCCAGGCGATCAGCCGGCCGAGGCGGAACACCGGCAGGATAACCAGCTGGTCGTTGAGGTGGCTGATCGCGCCTTCGCAGCTGTAGGGGTCGTTCAGCAGGATGACGTCGCCCTCCTCGATGGTGCCGCTGTACTGGCGCAGGAAGCCGTGCAGGAAGGAGCCGAACTGGCCCACGACCATGCGGCCCTGGCGGTCGGCGATCAGCGGAAAGGCGTCGCCCTGCTCGCGGATGCCGGGCGACAGCGCGGTGCGGAACAGCGTCGCGTCCATCTCGACGCGGGCGTTGCGCAGCGCGTTCTCGATGATGTCCAGCGTGATGGGCTCGACCGCGACCGTGGGCAGCGGCGTGAGGTTGGTTTCGATGATGGTGGCGGGCATGGTGTGCGCTCCAGACTCAGACCGGGTTGATCAGGATGTTGCCGAACTTGTCCACGCGGCCGGCGCAATCGGCCAGGATCACGGTGGTGGAGTCCATCTCGGTGACGATGGCCGGACCGGCGATCAGGTCGCCGGCACGCAGCAGCGCGCGGTCGTAGATCGCCGCCGGGCGGAAGCCGCCGTTGACCCACATCTGGTGGTCGCGCAGCTTGGCCGCGGCGGGCGAGCCGTCGCCCTCGGGCAGCGCCAGCGCCGGCAGCTCGGGCGGCTTGCCCAGCGCCACCGCGCGCAGGTTGACCAGCTCGGTCTCGGTGTCCATGCTGAACGTGAACAGGCGCTTGTGGGCGGCGTGGAAGGCCGCCTCCAGTTCGGCCAGCCCGCGGCCGGCCTCGACCTGGGCCAGCTGCAGCGGCATCGGCACCTCGAAGGCCTGGCCGGCGTAGCGCAGGTCGGCCTCGAAGCGGATCTCCACTTCGTGCAGCGGCACGCCGTCGCGCACCAGCGCCTCTTCCACCTGGGCCTGCATGGTCTTGAGCACGGCCAGCACGTCGGCGTCGGTGCTGCGCGAGACCATGCGCGAGAACGAACGCGCCGTCTCGGCCCGCATGCGGGTGGTGGCGTCGCCGAGCGCGCACAGCACGCCCGGCGAGACCGGCGAGACCGCCGGCCACGAGCCCATCAGCCTGGCCACGGCGTTGACGTGCAGCGGACCGGCGCCGCCGAAGCCCATCAACGCGAAGTCGCGCGGGTCGTAGCCCTGCTGCACCGAGATCATGCGCAGCGCGCCGAACATGTTCTCGTTGACGATGTCGATGATGCCGCGCGCCGCCTCGTACAGGCCGACGCCGAGGTCGTCGGCCACCGCCTGCACGGCCGCCTGGGCGGCCTCGCGATCGAGCTTGAACGCGCCACCGAGCAGGTTCTCGGGCAGGTAGCCCAGCACCACGTTGGCGTCGGTCACGGTGGCGACCTTGCCGCCGCGGCCGTAGCAAACCGGGCCGGGCACGGCGCCGGCCGATTCGGGGCCGACGCGCAGCGCCTTGGTCAGCTCGGGGATCTTGGCGATCGAGCCGCCGCCCGCGCCCACCGTCTTGACGTCCAGCGCCGAGACGCGCACGGTCAGGTGGCCGACGTCGGTGGTGCGCACCAGGCGCGGCTCGCCGTTCTCGATCAGCGCCACGTCGGTGCTGGTGCCGCCGACGTCCAGCGTCAGGATGTTCTTCAGGCCGGCATGGCGCGCCACCCACAGCGCGCCGGTCACGCCGCCCGCCGGGCCGGACATCAGCAGCGCCACCGGCTGCTCCTCCGAGGCCTCGGACGACATCAGCCCGCCGTCGCTGCGCAGCAGCGCGATGCGGCCCTTCATGCCCAGCTCGCGCAGGCGCGAACGCAGGTTGCGCACGTAGCTGCCCACCACCGGCCGCACGGCCGCATTGGCCACCGTGGTCAGGGTGCGTTCGTATTCCTGCATCTCCGGCAGCACGACGTGCGACAGCGAGACCGGCAGGTCGGGCAGCACCTCGGCGGCGATCTCGGCGACGCGACGTTCGTGGCGGCCGTCGACGTAGGCGTTCATCAGCGACACCGTCAGCGCCTGCACGCCGGCCTGCTTGAGCTTGAGCAGCTGCGCGCGGATGTCGGCCTCGTCCAGCGGGCGCAGCTCGCGGCCCTGGGCGTCGAGCCGGCCCTTGATCGCCACCGTGTGCTCCAGCTTGGCCATCGGCTCGGGCTTGGGCCAGACGATCCAGGCGGCCAGGCCGCCGGGCACCAGCGAGCGGGCGATCTGCATCATCTGCTGGTGGCCCTCGGTCACCACCAGGCCGACGCGCGCGCCCTTGCCTTCCAGCACGGCGTTCGTGGCCACGGTCGTGCCGTGCAGGAAGACGTCGATCTGCGCCGGGGAGACGCCGGCCTTGGCGCAGATCGCCTGCACGCCGACGATCACGCCCTCGGACGAATCATGCGGCGTCGACGGCGTCTTGTGCCGCCAGCATTGGCCATCCGCATCATTGAACAGCAACAGGTCGGTGAACGTGCCCCCGACATCGACACCCAGGCGATAGGCCATCGGCAAAGCTCCATCATGGCGTCCGCGACGGCGGACAGATACGGGATTCTTGGCGGGCCGGCGCGCCGACGGAAATCGGCGCCGCCCGCTGTTCGCCTGACGGCTTCGAGACCGCCAGGCCGGTCGTCAAGGGCGCGCGGCGAAGCGGTAGCGGCCCAGCCCGAGCAGGGCCAGCGCGCCCAGCGCCAGCGCCAGGAACGAGGCCGTCAGCACGCTGGCGTAGGAGCCGTGGCGGTCGAAGCTCCAGCCGAAGACGGCCGGACCGAACCCGGCGCCGAGCGCGAAGCACACGTACAGCAAGGCATAGATCTGCGTGTAGCTGCGCATGCCGAAGTAGCGCGCGACCAGGAAGGCCATCAGGTCGTACTCCACGCCGACGGCGAAGCCGATCAGCACGATGGACAGCACCGCCTGCATGTAGCTCAGCCCGCCCTGGGCCAGCCACCAGCACGAGAAACCCGGCAGGCTCAGGATCACCAGCGCCACCGCCGGGGCCCAGAAGCGGTCGATCAGCCAGCCGCCCAGCAGCCGCCCGGACAGCGCCGACAGCCCGATGAAGGGCGTCAGGCCGAGCACCTGGGCGCCGGTGAAGCCGTTGCTCTTGAGGATGTTCTCCATGTTGGGAATCGGCCCGCCGAGCGCGAACGAGATCGGCACGACGGCCGCGGCCAGCAACCAGAAGCGCCAGTCGCGCAGCGCCTGGCCGAGGTCCAGCCCGGTCACCTCGGCGCGCGGCGAATGCGCGCGGGCGGGGTCGCCGTCGACGTCGCGAAACAGCCACCAGGCGACCGGGAACGCGATCACGATCGGCAGCAGCCCGAGGCCGACGAACGCGCCGCGCCAGCCGAAGCCGGCGATCAGCCAGGCCGTGAGCGGCTTGGCGATGGCGCCGAACACGCCGGTGCCGGCCAGCGTCAGCCCCAGCGCCAAGCCCTTGCGCTGTTCGAACCAGGCGTTGACCCCGCGCGTCCAGGTGATGGGCAAGGTGCCGCCGCCCAGCGCCGCCAGCGCGCCCCAGGTCAGGTAGTACAGCGGCAGCGAGCCGTTGGACAGGGCGAAGGCCATGAAGCACAGGCCGAACAGCAGCAGCGAGGCGAGCGCCACCGGACGCGCGCCGTAGCGCAGCGCCAGCCAGCCGGTGCCGGGGCCGGCGAACAGCGTCACCAGCGTGCACACGGTGATGCCGAAGAACACCTGGCCGATGCCCCAGCCGAACTGGTGCGCGAGCAGCGGCGCCAGCAGCCCGATGGTGTAGAAGGGCAGCGGCGACAGGCCGAGGCCGACGCCGAGGAATGAAGACAGCACGATGGTCCAGCCGCGCCGGAATTCGCCGTAACCCAGGTTCTTGCTCATGCGTTCTCCCGGGGCCGAGAGTGGAAGTTGGATGGCCCCGCGGTCGATCATGGCCAGCAGCGGCTGCGGCGCGAAGAGCGAGCGCGCGGCTATCCGGCGCGCGAACACCCCTGCGGGCCGGGCAGCGCGCGCGGCCCGCCGCGGCCTAACCTGCGCCACCTGTCCACACCTGAGAGAACCGATGTCCGAGATCGACTCGACGCAAGCCGGCGCCGCCCTGAAGGTCGCGCTGGTCCACATCGTTGGCGCCGCGCACGTGCACGACGACGCCGCCACGCGCGACCTGCACAGCCAGGACATCTGGGCCCGCGCGCAGACCCCCGTGGCGCTGGTGGCCGCGCCGGCCGACCTGGCGCAGGTCGTGGCCGTCGTCCAGGCCGCCGCGGCGGCCGGCCACGTGATCGTCGCGCGCGGGGCCGGCATGAGCTACACCCGCGCCTACCAGCCCGACGCACCGCGCACGCTGGCGCTGGACATGCGCCGCATGGACCGCGTCGTGTCCGTCAACGCCGCCGACATGACGGTGACGGTGGAGCCCGGCTGCACCTGGGTCGCGCTGAACGCGGCGCTCAAGCCGCTGGGCCTGCGCACGCCGTTCTGGGGCCCGATGTCGGGCCTGCTGTCGACCGTGGGCGGCGGCATCTCGCAGCTCAACGCGATGCTGGGCGCCGGCCACCACGGCACCAGCAGCGAGAGCGTGATCGCGCTGACCGTGGTGCTGGGCACCGGCCACGTGGTGCGCACCGGCGCGCGCGGCGTCGACGGCGAGAGCCCGTTCTACCGCCACTACGGCCCCGACCTGGTCGGCCTGTTCTGCGGCGACGGCGGCGCGCTGGGCATCAAGGCCAGCATCACGCTGCGGCTGATGCAGGCGCCGGCGCACGCGGACTACGCCTCGTTCGCCTTCGCCACCGGCCCGGCGCTGCTCGAGGCGATGGCCGCCATGGCGCGTGCCGGCGTCGCCTGCGAGACCTGCGGCTTCGACCCCGGACTGACCAAGGTGCGCATGCAACGCGCCTCGCTGGGCAGCGACGTCAAGACGCTGGGCGCCGTCGTCGGCCAGCAGAAGTCGCTGGTCAAGGGGCTGCTGGCAGCCGGCAGGATCGCCTTCGCCGGGCGCGACTTCGTCGGCGCGGAGGACTACTCGCTGCACGTCATCGCCGAAGGCCGCAGCGTCGCGGCGGTGCAGGCCGACATCGCCGAGGCGCGCCGCATCGCCGCGCACGGCGGCGGCCAGGAGATCGCCAACACGATCGCCAAAGTGATCCGCGCCGTGCCCTTCCCGCCCCTGAACAGCGTGCTCGGTCCGGGCGGCGAGCGCTGGGCGCCGGTGCACGGCATCCTGCCGCTGTCGGTGGCGCCGGCGGTGTTCGGCGCCATCCGCGCCATCTTCGACGACATGGCGCAGGACTTCACGCGCGTCGGCGTCGAGGTCGGCTTCCTGTTCACGTCGATGTCGACCAACGCGCTGATCATCGAGCCGGTGTTCTACTGGCCGGGCGAGCGCCTGCCCATCCACGCCGTCGCCATCGAACCGGCGCACCTGGCCAAGCTGCCCGCGCTGGCCGACGACCCCGCGGCCACCGCAGTCGTCCTGCACGCTCGCGCGCGCGTGATCGAGCTGTTCCGGAAACAGGGCGCCGGGCACTTCCAGATCGGCCGCACCTACCCGTATCGCGCGAGCCGCGACGGCGACACCTGGCAACTGCTGCAGGAGATCAAGACCGCCGTCGACCCGCAATGCCTGCTCAACCCGGGCGCGCTCGGGCTGGAGGCGGCATGAGCGGCGTCGCAACGGGGCCGTCGCATGCACCGGCCGCGGCGCATTACCAGGCGCTGTCGCTGACCCGCTTCGCGCCCAGCTTCCGCGCCGCGGTCGACAAGGTCAGCCTGGCGCTGGCCGAGCCGGCCGCCGGCGAGGTACGGGTGCGCAACCTGTGGTGCGGCGTCAACGGCATCTTCGACACCCAGATCGCCCGCAACGCCGTCGACTACGTGCGCCTGAGCCTGCCCAGCTTCACCGGCGTCGAGGCGCTGGGCGTGGTCGACGCGGTCGGCCCGGACGTGGCCGGCCTGGCCGTCGGCGACGCCGTGGTGACGGTGCGCTTCACCAACGGCTACCGCGAGTTCAACACCGGGCCGGCGACCCAGTTCGCCAAGGTGCCGGGCGCCACGCGCGAATGGCTGGCGCTGGCCTCCACCGGCGTCTCGGCGCTGCTGGCGCTGGAGCACGTGGGTGCGCTGAAGGAAGGCGAGACGGTGGCGATCTCCGCCGCCGCCGGCGGCCTCGGCCACCTGCTGGTGCAATGGGCCAAATTGCGCGGCTGCCGCGTGGTGGCGATCTGCGGCGGGCCGCGCAAGGCCGACTTCGTGCGCAGCCTGGGCGCGGACCGCGTCATCGACTACCGCAACGAATCGGTGGCCGACGTGATGCGCCAGGAGTTCAAGGACGGCCTGGACGTCGCCGTCGACACCGTCTCGGGCGCGATCTTCGACGCCATGCTGGACAACCTCGCGCCGCACGGCCGGCTGGTCATCGGCGGCGCCGCGTCGGACCTGGACGGCCGCCCGGAGATCGTCACCGGGCCGCGCATCGGTCAGAAGCTGTACTACAAGGGCGCCTCGGTGCGCGGCTTCATGAACGGCCTGCTCTCGCCGCAGTGGCCGGCCGCGCGCGCGCGCCTGTTCGAGGCCTACGAGGCCGGGCGCATCCGGGTGCAGTTCGACGACGTCGCCTTCGATGGGCTGGAACAGGTGCCCGACGCGGTGGAGCACCTGCTGTCGGGGCGCTCCATGGGCAAGGTCGTGGTGCGGCTGGGGGCGTGAGGCCACGGGGTCGGGCGAGTGTGTCTCAACCAAAGCGCCGGATTACGCGACCGGCAGGCTGTCAAGACGGCGTTCCGAGAAGCTGATTAACAGGCATCCTCGCGCAATTTCCGAAGCACCAATCCGAATAGCTCTTCGCCAAATTGAATCCGATGCGGCTTCCAAAGAAGCCGCTCTGCTGGATGGGTATGCCCTCCGCGAGACTGTAGATACCGACGATGCGTCCGTCCGTCGAACGGATCGATCCCCATGACGGTAGGCCAGTCAGCGGATCGGTGTAGATGCGGCGCAGATGCCTTTTGACTGCCATGTAGCGAGGATCTCGAAGCAACTCCGCCAAGTTCGTTGGGCCCCGCGAATCCAGACCGGCAGGCGTCATGATCGTGTAGCTGGCAAGCGCACGCTCATACTCGGTTCCGATGGCGAGCAACTCCGCTTCGGCGAGTCGGCGGGCAATCAGGCTACCGAGGGACAGCGAGCCTGCCGAGACGACGCTGATCACTGCCAGCAGCACCAGCAAAAACAAGTAGCTGAAGCCGCTTTGCGCGTTTCTACCATTCCGCATACGGCTTCCCGTTCTTTCCGAGCGCATCCGAAGGGCTGTGCAGGTCGAACACCGCCCCCTTGTAATCCTCGGGCGGCGGTAGCAACACCCAGGTATCGGTCGACTCCGTGATCGGATCCACCGGCAGGGATCGCAGATAACGACGGTCAACGAGTTCCTGCAGGCTATCCGGGTAGCGCCCGGTATCAGCATGGAATTGGTCCAGCACGTTCCGGGTCTGGCGCAGGTTCTCCCGCAGCACTGTCTCCTTGGAAGCCTCCACCTGATTGAAGTAGCGGGGAATCGCCAGGGTCAACATGACGGCGACGATCGCCAGGACGACCAGCAATTCAATCAGTGTGAAGCCGGCTCGGCCGCGCGAAGGTGCCTGTGCGAACCGTTGGATCATTGTGGTGCGGTAGCTCATCACCATCTCCGGTACGGCGAGCCATTGAGTCCGACCAAGGGCGAGAGACTGTAAACGTCGTACACGTCATCACCCGGCTTCGGGTCATCGGCTTCGCTCTCATACGAGCGTTTGCCCCAACTCTCCTCGTCCGACTGCGTGTCGTCGTCGCAGAATGGGTCGCGCGGCACCCGGCGTAGAAAGAAGATCTTGTGACGATTCGGATCGGTCTGATCCTCCGTTCCTTCGACAAGCACCGCAAGGGACGAAGGGTAGCCCGACTGCCCCGCTCTTGTTGCGATCCTATGTTCCTCTGAAGCCTTTTTGTAGGCATCGAGCGCGACCCTGATTTGGCGCAGGTCGGTTCGAAGTTCCTCCTCCTTCTTGCGTTGAACCTGCACTTGAGCCAGCGGGACGACGATCGTTGCAAGGGCCGCCAACAGCGCAAGCGTCACGAGCAACTCGATCAGAGTAAAGCCGGCCAGCCGGGTTCGCGCGCTTGAGACCGAAGGGAGGACTTTCATGCTGTGCCGGCGTCAAGGAACGATCGACACCGTCAGCGGAGCCGGCGTCGGCGCCGCGATGGGCGTGCCTGCGACGCCCGTGGGGACGATGCTGTGTAGCTTCAACTGGGTCGCGCCAGCCGATGCGGCAGGCAAGACCTTCAGATTCAATGTGGTCACCACGCCAGGAGCAGTCGCACCGGCCCCGGCCCCGATTCGGCGGTTGGAAACCAGGATGCTGCCATCAGCGTCGACACGCTGCGAAAAAGTCGTGTTGGCGTCCCCGTCTCGCAGGAATCCACCTTCAATGATCGACAGCACCTGCAACACCTTGGGATCGAAACCCAACTGAATGGCCATGGAGACCACCGGTTGCCCACTCTGCATCAAAAGTTGCACCGAAAAGGCTTCGCCCGCGCGCACCTGCGTCGGACCCTCCCAGCGCGTTTGAGTGAGGCCAGCCACCACGTCATCGTTCGTCACGGCCAAGGTCGCTGCCCCGGCAACGGCAGCGTGGTCCGCGGCAGTGCCATTGGCCGAAATTGCCGCGGCTCCATTGGGGACTACAGGTACCGGCGGGGGCGCCAAATTGACTGGGGTCGCAGTTGCCGGCGTCGACGTGGGCACAGCAAGTCGAACCTCACCCTCGGTCGTTCCAGCGTCGGAGGGCCAGGGACGCAGGTTGTCCGACGTTCCCGATCCGAACTCCAGTACCTGGGAGTCGGGCGGGACGATGTTGCGAAGAATCCTGGGCGTGATCGACAGAACGATCTCCGTCTTGGTTGTATCGTCGCTCTGGTCGCCAAACAGCCGTCCGACTATGGGCAATTCGCCAAGGCCCGGCAGCTTGGCTGCGGTGTGCCGCTCCTCGTTGTTGATCAGGCCGGCCAATATCTGGTTCTCGCCGTCCTTGAGCCGCAATACGGTCTGTGCGTTGCGCGTGCCCAGTTGATAGATGATGGAGCCATCCTTGGTAGTCTGCTGAGCTGAGATGCTGCTGACATCCAATGCGATCTTGATCGCGACTTCGTTGTCGAGGTAGATCGTCGGCTCCACGTCAAGCTTCAAGCCGACGTCCACGTAGTTGACCGACTCTGCGATGAAGCCCGTCGCCGTCGATGTGGTCGTTACCGTAGGCAAGTGTTCGCCGATCATGATCTTGGCCTTCTCCCGATTGCGCACACGGATGCGCGGGTTCGCCAAGAGATTGCTGTCGGAGTCCTGCTTCTGCGCGTCGATCGCAGCGCTGCCGATCGAGACCCCCACCATGCTGCGGGTGGGATTGCGCAAGTCCTGCAGCGTCAGGGTGCCTCCGGACGCAGTGGGAAGCGCCGAGAGCGACACGTGGTCGGGCCAGGTGACGCCCAGGTTCAACAACCGGTCGCGCTTGATCTCCAGAATCTCGACCTCAAGCATGACCTCTGCGTCGGGCACGTCATGTAGGGCAACGATCTTCTCGGCAAGGCGCACAGCGTCGGGCGTGTCGCGCAGGATGACCAAGTTGAGCTTCTCGTCAACCACGACATCCTTGCTTTTGAGCAGCGACTTCAGGGTGCCGGCAACCGTCTTGGCATCTGCGTTGGCCAAGTAGAAACTCTTGACCGTCAGCGGCTGGTACTCGCTCCGCTTGTCAGGCGTGGCGGGGTAGATGAGCACGGTGCTGCCATCCAGGATGCGCTGCTCGAGGTGATTCGTCAAAAGCAGCCAACTGACGGCCGCCTCAACAGTGCTGTTGCGAAGATAGATCGACGTGCGCTGGTCCGTCTTGACATCTCGGTCGAACAGGAAGTTCAGCTGTGACGTTCGAGATATGACTTCGAAGACGTTGCGGATTGGCACGTCTTTGAACTCGACCGTGATGGGGCGCTTGTAGACGGCAGACAAGACCGGCTCGCTTCGCGGCTTGGCTGTCTCGCGCTCAATCTGGCGCATCAGCGCCAAGGCCGCGACATCGACTCCATTTTCGCGGAGAACCGCGGCGACGCGGCTGCGGGCGACTTCCCAATCCTTGCGCGCGATCGCGTCCTTGGCATCGCTGAGCAGGCCGTTCAGCCGGCGCTCCTGCTCCACGAGACGCAACCCGGACTGCGCCCGGTCCTGCTGCCCCTTGATCAAGAGCGCCTGCCTGTAGCCGTGCTCCGCCTCGTCGTAGCGACCCTGGACGCGTGCCGCATCGGCGCGGTCGACCAGTCTCTGCGCGTAGCGGTCGCGACTTTGCAGATACGCCATCCGGTATTCGACCGAATCGGGGGCAAGGCGGCTGGCTTCCTCCAACTTGGCCATGCCATCCAAGGTCTGACCTTTCGAAAGCAGTGTGTTGCCCTCCCTGAAACTGGCCTGGGCGGCGCAACCGGCAAGCGCCAGCAGAATGAGGCCAGCGGCCACTGTGTGCCATGGCCTTGAAATCTGGGCGAGGCGAGGTTCAGGATTATTCAAGGATTTCACTGATCACTCGCCGATGGACAAGGTTTGTTGCTGCCCGAGGGGCGTATATGTCAGGGTCATGGTGGGCGGTTCAATTCGGTCCACTCGATAGCTGCCGTCCAAGCTGGCGCCATTGCGCGCGATGTAGCTTGAGTCTTCGCGCATCAGGTAGACCTCCCAACGTCCAGCCTCCCACTTCTTCCCGGCGTAGGTGTATGGCAGCGGCGGGGCCATCGGGGCGGGTGGGGGCGGCGCGATGGCAACGGGGAGCGGCAGCGTCCAGTTGCGCGCAAGAAACAGGTCGACAGGAGCGGCGTTCGCCGGAGGGTGAATCAGGCGGTCGCGGGGCACCAACCTCAGAAGAGGAGTGGCATGCACAGCAACTGGGGTCGGCGCCTTCGGCGCGACCGCTCGCGCAGGCACTGCGGCAACGGTCGCGGCTTGCGGTCGCCGAGGCACGACGGCGCTGACGCTCGTCGGTGTTTTATCCCCGAACACGGCCAGCCATGCTGCGCCCGCGAACAGCACACCCAGGATCGATTGGCGAAGATGCGGGCTCACCGGGCGACATCCTTGGTGGACGGCGCCGACGCCCCGCTGCGCACGGCCTCGGCTGCCGGCTTCAGCCAAAGCGACAAGTAAATTCGTGCTTCCACCTGAGCCTGTGCCACCTGATCGCGATGGAAGCTGAGACGATCGAGTGAGGCATTCGGTAGCGCAACGAGAACCGCCTCGACGAAGCGCCGCAGCCCGGGATAATTCGCTTTCGTCGGAATGTCGATCTTCAGGCGCTGGATGTCGCGGCCCTCGCCATCGGAATGGAATGTCGCTTCTTCGATCTTCACCTGCAGGTCGGCGGCGAGCCGGTAGATCTGCCTTATCTGCTCGTCTGCCTGTTCGCGCGGCGACAGAACCGCCGCCAGCGCGAGACTCCTGTCGGCGTCGCTCTCCAGGCTCGCGGTCATTTCACCGGAATCGCGCGCGCCGGAGCGACTCAAGCGCTCGGCCTCATCGCGCGACACCCGCAACGCAAGGATGTCCTCGCGCATCTGCGCGTCGTCACGAGCGATCACCCAGCGGCCGCCCAGCCACACGCACGCACCTGTCACCGACAGCAACAGTACGACCGCCCACAGCCACCCGTGGCGCCAAAAAAAGATCTCGGCCCGCAGTCTCGCGCGTCCCATCGATGGTCTTGTAGCAACCCGGGGAGCCAGGGGTGCCGAGGTCATCGCTCCGCCTTCGCGCCGACATCCGCACCGGCCAGGCGGACATCGAAGCTCAAGCGCACAGGGTGGTTTGCATCCTGCGCGTTGGTCTCGTGCTGCTGCAGGCTCAACGAGCCGAACGAGGCGTCGGCCGCGAGACGATCGGCATACGCAAGCAGCGTGTCGATGTCGCGGGCCTCGGCTTGCACATGCAGCGTACCCACCTTGGCGTCTGGCTCGAGCATCGTCAGGCTGACTTCGGCCTGGCCCTGACGCTCCAAGGCGTCGAAGACATTCGACCAGGGCGTGTTGAGCTGGCCGACGGCCTCGTTGTAGCGCGCGACCTGCTGCGAACCGAGAGTGCGAGACGCCGCCTTGGTGCGCGGCACCACCACGCGCAGCCGTGACAACTCGGATTGCAGGCGCGCCTGCCTGTCCAGGAAGGCGTCGTGGCGCGTCATCCAGTTCCACGAAGCGAAGGCGAGTGCACCGGCCGCCGCCACGCAGGCGACGCATGCTACGCATCGCTGCGGCATGCTGGCGGCATGGCCGAGCCACTTGTCAGTCCG
>Ga0302323_100003537_pt1 | contig 12704 bp, 10 predicted proteins | sample Fen_T0_3_FD_201950 | JGI IMG/M metagenome (GOLD analysis project Ga0302323, IMG submission 201950) | Peat permafrost microbial communities from Stordalen Mire near Abisko, Sweden - Fen_T0_3 | ecosystem: Environmental > Terrestrial > Soil > Wetlands > Permafrost | place: Sweden: Abisko... | reverse complement strand
AGACTCTGATGAAGCGGCAGGCTGTCGACCGCGCGACCGAGGACGTGGTCAAGCGCTACCGATTCGAGGAGCAGCCATGATCAGTCGGCGTGAGATCCCAAGGGGGGCAACGTTGCCGATCTCCATTTGTCTACTGTTGGGTTTGCTGCAGATGGCGCGCCCGTCGTACGGTCATGACCTCAATTCTGCGTCGCTATCGCTCTTCGAGGTCGACGCTGGTCGCTTCCTGGTTCATTGGCAGTCGAGCTCCCTCACTCTCCAGCAGGAGCTCGCAACGCCGGCCGTGTATCCCGCGCCTTGCGTGTTCACCAAGCCGTATCTCGACTGTGGTCACCATGGCCTCGTCGGTACCCTCGCGTTCCCGTGGCTCGAGGGAAGCGAAACGTCGCTGATGGTCGACATCGAATGGCAGACGGGAACACGCCTTCTCCGAGTGGTCAAAGGCAGCGCCCCGGGCTTGGTCGTCTACGGCATTCCGCCCGCTGCCGGATTGCGCTCGCTGAAGCCTATCGCCGTGGACTACACACGACTCGGTATCGAGCACATCTTGACCGGCTTCGACCATCTTCTCTTCGTCGCTGCGCTCGTTCTCCTGGTTGGAAAGGGGCGACGATTGCTTGCCAGCGTCACGGCCTTCACCCTCGCGCATAGCCTGACCTTGGCTTGCGCTACGCTAGGGCTGCTCCGGGTCCCGGCTGCCCCGGTGGAAGCCACCATCGCCCTGTCCGTCGTGCTCGTGTGCCGGGAGTGCCTGCGGCCGGAAGACTCGATGGCTCGCCGCTTTCCCTGGGTCGTGGCCTTCACGTTCGGCTTGCTCCACGGCTTCGGCTTCGCTTCCTCGTTGCTCGCGATCGGTCTGCCCGAAAGGCACGTGCCGGCCGCGCTCCTCTTCTTCAACGTCGGTGTGGAACTCGGCCAACTCGGCGTCATCGTCCCGCTCTTCGCCCTGCGCTCGCTCGTCTCTCGTCCTAGGGGCGGACGCGGCGTGGTCTATGCGATGGGGACGACCGCCGCTTATTGGACAATCGGACGCATTCTAGCCCTCTTGGCGCCGTAGGACGTCGCTTGACACATGAGCAGCATATCGGCATCTAATGACGGTAGGGGAAATCCTGGGCGCACAAAGACATCGTGTGCTCTAACCAAAGGCAGGGGCGAGCGCGCCGAAGCTGCTCAGTTCTTGAAAGAGGGAATGCGTGAAATCGAAACTGATCGCAACATCCTTGATGGCTTTGGTGACGTTAGCAGGCTGCTCCAGTGGCTCTGGAACTTCCGCACCGACAACTGGCGGAAGCACGGGCTCTGGCAGTGGTGGTCAAACCCAAGCGGGGGGGGCCAGTGCGGCAGGGGGTAAGCTCGGCAGTGGCGGCGGACCAGGCGCTGGCGGTGCCTTCGCGACAGGTGGTGTCTCTGCGAACGGCGGCGCCGGCCTGGGCGGTGTCGCCACCAACGGTGGGGTGGGGGCCGGGGGGGCCGGAAGCGGCGGAGCCGTAGGGGCGGGCGGATCATCCAAAGGGGGGGCCAGTGGCAACGGTGGCGTACCGTCGAGTGGCGGCAGTCAGCCCGTTGGTGGCTCGGGCGCTGGTGGCTCGACGGGGGCCGGAGGAACTACGGCTTCTCCGGATGGGGGCCCCAAGGGCACCGGCGGCAGCGTCGGCGGCACGGTCTCGGTTGGCGCGTCTGGCCTTCCTTCGGCCGGAGCCAGTGGCCAGGCCCAGCCGACCGGCAGCGGCACCACGGTCACCGTGGTCGACTGGGCCGGCTTCAAGAGCGCCCTCTCGTTCACCTTCGACGATGCCAATCAAACCCAGATCGATCACTACAAAGAGCTGCAGGCGCTCAACGACAAGGGCAACAACGTTCGCTACACGTTCTATCTTTGGACGGGCAAGAACGAGATCAACAACGCAACCTGGCCTCAGGCAGTGAAGGACGGCCATCAGCTAGACAATCACACCAAGAGCCATCAGTCGGCGGCGTCGACAGCGGACATTCAGTCCGCCGAGGACACCATCAAGAGTCTGTTTGGTGTGACCGCCTATGGTGTCGCGGCGCCGAACGGCGATGCCTCCTACCAGACCGTGGTCCCCACTATGGCCAAGTTCCTTACCAATCGAACCGCCGGCAACAACGGGGGTGTTCTGCCGACCGACGACCCCAGCAAGCGGCAATTCGCGCTTCCATGCATGATTCCCGCGACAGGCGCAGCGTCGTCCGCCATGCAAAGCAGTATCAGCTCAGGGATCTCCGGCGGAAAATGGAACATCTTCCTGGTTCACGGCTTCACGGGCGGAAGCGATGGGGCCTATCAGCCGGTAGCCATTAGCGAATTTACCGCGACGGTGGCGTGGGCCAAGACCCAGGGGAACATCTGGATCGACACGGTCGAGAACATCTCGTCCTATTGGATCGCAGAGTACGGCTTCAAGAAGCTCACTGCGACCACTTCGGGCAGCGACAAGACCTGGACCTGGAAAACGGCCGACTTCAACAGCAGCCATCCCTTTCCACCCGGCAAGTATCTGCGGGTGAAGACCGACGGCGGTACACTGAAGCAGGGTAGCACGGTCTTGCACTGGGATGACCACGGGTACTACGAGGTCTCCTTGGACGCCGGGACGTTGACCCTTTCGTCGTCGTAGGCCCCGGGAGCGCGCCTGAAGACGTGGGGTCGCCCTCCAGGGCCGCCGCCACTTCGCAGTCTTTGCCAGGCACAGTTGGCGGCGATTGGGTCTCACGACAGTGCCTTGCCAGCTCCCTGCCGACGCAAGGCCATCGACTGGGGCAGCACATCGCAAAAATGGAAGCCTTCGCGATGGACGACACGGCCCAGCTTGCATCGGATCTCGTCACGAAAGATCGGCCCGTCGAAGACAAAGGTATGGAATTCTCCATTCTCGCCGCAAGGATCGATTCCCGTCGGCAGGTCACGCAGAAACTCCCGGTCCAGGGTCCGGCCCACAAAGGACGCATCCAGCACCGCGCCGTCCACACAGATGACGTAAGCCTTGAATCCCAGTTCGATCAGCTCTTCGGCGTGCTGAGGTGGCTTCTTCTCCCACAGGGGGCAGCAGCCCATCAGGCCAACCCTCCGCAAGAGCGCCATCCTCTGCTTTTCGACGAAGATGTCTCCGGCCGCGGCGAGAGTGATCCCCTTGTCCTGTTCGCTTCGCAGCACCGCCTTCGTTATGTCCTCGTATTGGCGCATGCTCGACGTCTTGGGGATGTAGCTTGCAATCAGATCAAGGCCCAGCGACCGGGCCTGGGCTTCGACCAAGGACCTGCGCACTCCGTGCCCCGTGACTCGGTCATAACCCTCGGTGAAGGTGGTAAGCAAGGTGGAGACCTGGCAGTCCCGGTAAGCCGGATCGGTGATGAGGCGATGGTAAGCGACGGCGCTATCTTTGCCTCCACTCCAGAAGAGTACGGCTCGCCGTTTCTTGGCGTTCATTGTGTCACGCGCCCGGGCTGGCGGTGATGCATTCATTGATACGCCATCAGGGCCAGCCCAACCTCGTCCTCAATCTGCTGAAGTCGCTTGAATTGCTTGTCCGAAAGCTTGGCGGGGCGGGGCCTTTTGCCTGCCGAACTGTGGCGCGCCGGCACGGGATCTTCTGAAAGCTCGTAGGCCACCAAGACATAGCCCAACTCCCGCTCGGCGGACGCCAGACGCTTCAGCTTCTCCTTCGAGGGTTGGGCTAATTTCACCCGCGTGCTGCCTTCGTAGGCCACAACCGAGATCCCTAGTTCCATTTCCAGGGAGCGCAGCCGCGCGTGGTGCGCTTCGGAGAGATTGGCCAGCCGTGGTCCGGGGTCGAAGTACTCGATCCGGCAGCCCAACTCGGCCTCCAGATCGCGCAGCTTCTCGGCACGGGTCTTGTCGAGGGGGGGTACTGGGGATCGCTCACGCATAGTCTATCTCCTCTCTGTTACGGGAATTGCCACCATCGAAGTGCGCCACGGGTGCGCGCACGCAGCCGCTGCGCCTTCGCGAGCGCCGGTTTTGCCCCGAAGGCGCCGTGTTGCTGCCGTGTTTTGCTATTGATGCGCGGTCGGGCGCAGGCGTTTCATCACTTGTTGCGACTTCCTGGTTCCGTCCGCGCGATTCATGGAAATCGTGATGCTACGCGAACCGCGGACGCGCTTCGCCCTCTTGGGGGCAGGTGCGGACGCAGAAGAACCACCCGCCCGCACCTGCTTGGTCAGACCGGGGGCTTGGGCTACGGGCAGGCCTGGACCGTCGTCGATGCGGTTGTCTGGAGGAAGAACGGTCCAGATGTGCCGTTGAAGGCCGTTTTGATGTTGAAGTTCAGGGGCGTACCGGCGCCCGCGGAGCCGCTCAATCCTGATGCCCACAGTGGCCCATCGAACGTGTCGGTGTTCACGCTCGAGTAGTTGGAGATAAAGGTCCGCACGGTGCGTTTCAGCACGCATTCGGTTCCGCTGAGCACCTGCTGGCATACACCGGCAACGAAGCTGGGCCCGCTCAAGGCGGCTCCGCTGGCGCTGAGGGTGATCTTCACGTCCAGCGGCAGGTCAATCGGGTTCCCAATCTCGGCGATCTGGATGGTCGCCGGGGCCAGCGTGGTGCAATCGCCAACGAGCTGCCCGTTCTTATTGAACACCGGATTGACCTGGGCGAAGTCGAAGAAGTTGCCCAGTTGCACGTCGAGGGCCTGCACGCGGTCCATGTCGACGCGCGGGGTAAGGACGAGGGGCTGGCTGTCGAGTGGCAACAAATCCAAAGTGACTCGACGCGCCCCGGTGGTTCTTACCGTCAGCACCGACACGAGGTCCACATTGCCGGCCTGTCGGCTTCCGTTCTTCTTCACCCCGCCGGTTGCGCCGACGGTGACGTAGTGGATGCCGTCGACGACGCTGGCATCTTGGCTGTAGTGAAAATGCCCGGAAATCACTGCGGCGACAGGATATTTGCGCAACAGATTGTGCACGCGCTGCCAGCCGCTGACGTGGTACCACAGGGGCTGGTGAACCCAGACAATGATGCCCTTGGCCTTGGCGTGCGCAGCTAGATCGGACTGTAGGAATGCGAACTGGTCATCGTAAACCTGGGAAAGGAAGATGTTGCCGAAACGCGAGTCCGAATCCAGCGCGCTGAACGAGTAGAGCGAAATGAAGTGGAATCCGTGGAAGTCGAAGCTGTACCAAGGATGCGTGGCAAAGGCGGGCACGCGCGCGCCGTAGAGCTGCTGGAAGAGCTGCTCGCGCGAACGGTCGGACGAGTCCTGCTGGAAGGCCGGCGGGTTCACGTCGTGGTCCCCCGCCGTCAGGTACCAGGGGACTGGCAGTTGGTCCAGGATACCCGTCGCCTGCGCGAAATTGGCGCGGATCTGGTCTGGGGAGAGTGAGCTCTCCACCATGTCTCCCATGTGAAGCGCAATGTCGATCGGGCGACTCGAAAGGACAGCGACGCCTTGTTGCAGCACTGCGTATGAAGCGGCTAGGTTGTTACTGAGAGTTTGGTCGCCAATCAAGCCTATCTGGATACGTTGCCCATCTGCAGGCGTGGAAGATACAGCGGAGCTGGCATCGGACGGAGGCGTGGTGTCCAGGCCATCCGAGTCGTTCGTGGCGGTTTGGCCAAGCGCCACGGCGGGGGCGGCGAAGGCCAGGATCAACAAGGCTACCAGGCAAGCTGGCCAGGGCGTGGCTCGACGGAGAACTGCGTGCGAATTCCTCTGTGTGTTGTGCATAGGAAGACCTCGCTAATGAGTTGAGTGTCTATTGTTGGCGCTTATTGTTCCGTGTGGTCGGCGTCCAACCAATTGAATATGACGGGTGACCTTCGCCCGAGCCAGGTTCTTCGCCATCATTGGCCGGGATCTTCATTGCGGACGCGCACAGTGAGCTTGCGATGCTGCCGTACTAACAAGAATTCTATTGTTCGCTCCGTTACGGTATCGCCTGGGCGCGTACTACAATGACGGGAAGGGCGCGTGGGCCTTCTCGGTGCTAGCCTCATCAGCCGGGCATCGGCCTGATGGACGATCCAAGCCTTACGCGGAGGACACAACCATGAGTAGCTCGCACCACGATGATAGCTCGCGCGGCCCCAGGAAGAGACTTCCGACGGGACTTCCGAACAGACTTCCGAAGAGACTTCCGCAGGTGCTTCGGTCGCGCAAGGACCTCGAGGATAACGGCGTGTCGTTTCTTGCCGCGAGCGCGGTTCCTCCCGGAACACTACCCATCACAGCCGACGGCGTGACGTTCAACATGGCCCAGGAGGTGACTTGGGTTGACGACTCGACTTTCGCGGTTGGGCGGTGGGACGGCACCTTCAGCCTATTCCGATTCAACGACTCCCCCACGGCTGGGCCCTTGGTCACCGCATCAGCCAGCACACCTGCAACGGAAGGTGTTCAGATGATCGTGTGGCTTGGTGCGGGCACCTTCGCCACGTCCAACGACGGCACATCGATCGTCCTGTGGTCGACCGGCGACGGCACTTGGCGTGACCTTCGCGAAAGCGCGCAGGTGTCCTTCGATTCGTCGTTGGGTGTGGCGAACAGTGGCGACGTGGTCGACAGCGATGAAGGTCGGCACTTGGTCGTTGGGCACGCCAATGGGTTTGCCAGCGTCTGGCTGTGGTCTTTGTCGTCATCGCGTCTCGAGCTGCGACGGACGATAGACCTTCGCTCGGAGAAGCCGACGAACCCCTGGGGCATCCACAACATTCGCGGTGTCGCGTCGGTCGCGCCAACGGTCGCCCGCGCAAACGTGATCACAGGATCAGAGGATGGCTCGCTATGTCTGGTCGACATTCTGTCGGGGGCAATTCGTTCCCGCACGGTATACAATCCAGCAGCCGAGCGCGGGATAAACGGTATCGCGTTGCTGGGCTCCAAGTTGCTCGTCGCCAATTGCGCCGTCGGCCCTAGCGACAGCAACATCTGGTCGTTTGACGTCGATGGTGGCGCGGCCGTGATCGCACCGCGCGACAGGGCCAGGCTGGTTGTCGATCCTGCTGCGCCCCAGGTATTCAACTTCTGTACGGTCTGGGGAAAGTACTCGGGTGGCGCTTGCTACTTCTCGTCCACGGAAGAGGGCGCGCTTTGGATGGGAACGGTCGACGCCAGTGGGAAACTTTCGACCATCGGGTACATGCGGGTGACGAGCCCCCTGGGAGCGGCTCTCGCCTACAACGGGAACGGCCGCCTCGTGCTGGCCGCGTACGATCTCCACGAGTTTCGAACGGGTGCAAGTGTCGGCACGGACGCGCCAAACGACGGACAGACAGCCGACTCCCAGTCGCGGAAACCCTGACCACTGCCTGACAAAGAGAAACGGCGCCGACCTTTCGATCGGCGCCGTCTGTGGAATACAGCTGGCTATAGGTAGCCGCGCCTACTTGGCGCGCGGACTTTCGATTTGCGCCTGCGCGGCGGCCAAACGGGCGATTGGCACCCGGAAGGGCGAGCAGCTGACGTAGTCCATGCCCACTCGGTGGCAGAACTTCACGCTGTCCGCGTCGCCGCCGTGCTCACCGCAGATACCAACCTTCAGCTTGGCGCGGGTCGACCGACCACGCTCCACGCCGAACTTGATGAGCTCGCCCACGCCGTCCACGTCGATGGTCTGGAACGGGTCGTCCTTGAGCAGCTTCTTCTCGAGATAGTCGGGGAGGAAGCCACCGATATCGTCGCGGCTGAAGCCGAAGGTCATTTGGGTCAGGTCATTGGTGCCGAACGAGAAGAACTCGGCGACCTCGGCCATCTTCGCCGCCTGGAGGGCTGCGCGCGGGATCTCGATCATCGTGCCGTACAGGAAGGGAATTTCCTTCATGCCGAGGGAGGCGCAGACCTCCTTGTACACGCGATCCACGATAACCTTCTGGTCCTGGATCTCCGTCACGTTGCAGGTGACGGGGATCATGATTTCCGGGTGGGCTTTCTTGCCGGCCTTGATGAGCTCGCCTGCAGCTTCCAGGACGGCGCGCACCTGCATCTCGGTGATCTCGGGGTAAGTAACGCCCAGGCGGACGCCACGGTGACCCAGCATCGGGTTGTTCTCGCGCAGACCCTCGGCCCGCTTGTTGAGCTCGCCCATGTCGACCTTCAGCTCCTTGGCCAGCGCCTCGAGCTTGTCCTGCGAGTGCGGGACGAACTCGTGCAGCGGCGGATCGAGCAGACGGATGGTGATGGGCAGGCCGTCCAGAGCCTCCATGGTGGCCTTGACGTCGCTCTTCACGAAGGGGGCCAGCTCGGCCAGGGCCGCCTTACGCTCGGCGACGGTCTTGCTCATGATCATCTTGCGCAGCAAGAACAACGGCTTGTCCGAGCCCTCGCCGTAGAACATGTGCTCGGTCCGGAACAGGCCAATGCCCTCGGCGCCGAACTCGACCGCCTTCTTGGCGTCCTTGGGGCTGTCGGCGTTGGTACGCACCTTGAGGGCGCGTTCGGCGTCGACCAGGGCCATGAAGGCCTTGAAGGACTCGTTCTTGGCGGGCTCGGCGTCGACCAGGGCCATGTCGCCCTTGTAGGCCAAGCCCTTGGTGCCGTTCAGGGTGATCCAGTCGCCTTCTTTGATGACCTCGCCCTTCTTGGTGGTGAAGGATTTGCCATCGTGGGCAACCTCGATCTCGCTGCAGCCGACGATGCAGCACTTGCCCCAGCCGCGCGCCACGAGTGCCGCGTGCGAGGTCATGCCACCCTTGCTCGTGAGGATGGCTTGTGCCTTGTGCATGCCGTCCACGTCCTCGGGCGAAGTCTCCTCGCGCACGAGAACGACCTTCTTGCCCTGCTCGGCCCACTTGACCGCAGCTTCGCTGGTGAAGACCACCTGGCCTTTCGCGCCACCCGGACCGGCAGGCAGACCCTTGGCGAACGGCTTGGTGGCACCTTCGACCTTGGGATCGAGCATCGGGAGGAGCAGCTCGACCAGCTGGTTCGGCCCCACGCGGTTGATGGCGCTCTTGGCGTCGATGAGGCCTTCCTTCTGCATGTCGACGGCCATCTTCACGGCCGCCGTGCCGTTGCGCTTGCCCACGCGGCACTGGAGCATGAACAGGCGGCCCTTCTCGATGGTGAACTCGATGTCCTGCATGTCCTTGTAGTGCTTTTCGAGACGATTCTGGATCTCGAAGAGCTGCTTGTAGATGGTGGGCATGGTCGCTTCGAGGGTTGCCAGCTGCTCGCTCTGCGCGTTCTTTGAATTCTCGTTGATCGGGGCAGGCGTGCGGATACCGGCGACAACGTCCTCGCCCTGGGCGTCGACCAGGTACTCACCGTAGAAGTGGGCGTCGCCATTGCCAGGATTGCGCGTGAAGGCCACGCCGGTCGCCGAGTCGCTGCCCATGTTGCCGAACACCATGGACTGCACGTTGACGGCGGTGCCCCAGTCATCTGGAATCTTCTCGATGCGGCGGTAATCCACTGCGCGCTTGCCGTTCCAGCTGCCGAATACGGCGCCGATGCCGCCCCAAAGCTGATCCTGCGGATCGTCGGGGAAAGGCTGGCCAAGAACGTCCTTGACGATCTTCTTGAACTCGACCACCAGACCCTTGAGGTCGTCCACGGTCAGGTCGGTATCGGTTTTGTAACCCTTCTGTTTCTTCACTGCATCGAGGCGCTCGTCCAGGATCTTGCGGATGCCCTTGCCGTCCTTGGGCTCGATGCCGGCGGCCTTCTCCATGACGACGTCCGAGTACATCATGACCAGGCGGCGGTAAGCGTCATAGGCGAAGCGTGCGTTGCCCGTCTTCTCGATGAGGCCCTGGATGGTGACATCGTTGAGGCCGACGTTGAGGACCGTGTCCATCATGCCCGGCATCGAGCGGCGTGCACCCGAGCGGACCGACATGAGCAGCGGGTTCTTGGCATCGCCGAACTTCTTTTCCATGAGACCCTCGACCTCGGCCATGGCCTTGGCCACTTGGTCCTTGAGCTCGGCGGGATAGTTCTTGCCGTTGTCGTAGTAGTAGGTGCAAACGTCGGTGGTGATGGTGAATCCTGGGGGCACCGGCAGCTTGAGCGACGGATGGCCCGCCATCTCGGCGAGGTTGGCACCTTTGCCGCCGAGAAGGTTTTTCATGGACTCATTCCCGTCGGCCTTACCGCCGCCGAAGGAATAGACGTACTTGGTCATTTCAGTTCTCCTTGAATGGTAGACTTGGATGTACGTGGGGTCGCCGACGCTAGTACACCTCTCGCGCAAGAATCGCAACGGCGATATTCGCGTCGGTCACCCGACAGCTGACCAACGCGCATCGGGACTAGAGTAGGGGGAGATGCCGTCGCTCGTTTGGCGCTTTCCTGGGCACGGGATACCGCGCAAGGGTCGATGGCATTGCTCGCAGTGCGTCCTGATAGGTCTCGGGAATGCCGTGGGCGGCAGCTTTCGCAATCAGGTATTTCAGGTATTCGCTGCTGGGCAGGCGCGGTTCGCCCTGCGCCGACTTCCTGTAGGTGCGAACTTGGTATTGCACGCCACCAGGGGTGGTGACGTCGGCCGGATAGTGGAAGTACATGCCCGCACCATCCAGCGCGGCGCCGTGAAACGTATCGAGGCGGTCCCATTCAGCCGGGAGAAGGCGATACAGGACGCCCCACGTCTCGGCACCAGCTTGGACCACGATGGTCTCCATGCCGCTGTCCCAAACGGGGTCATGTCCGAAGAACGCGAGACGGAAGTCCATGAGTCGCGCGGTCGAGACGACCTCGGCGCCGCCAGCGCGCGCTCTGAGGCCCGGGAGATCCATGTCCGCGCCGTAGGCGAAATAGAGGTCGGTAAGGGTCATTGCCCCCGCAGTATGCCGAGGCTCTCTCGCGGCGTCCCTGGGATTGCGAGCCCTATCAATAAATTAATCTGGCGGCAATTTGCCGGAAATATACCGGCGCGCGAGCGCTACTTGAAGTCCTGCGTGCTCCAGCCGCCGAGCGAGCTGAAGCCGCAAGAGACCTGCGTGTAGTAGTGCGCGCTCATGTTGACGTAGTGACCGCAGGTGCTGTAATCGCAGTTCGCGCAGGTCTTCCAGTAGGCCCCGGAACAGGCCTCGCACCCGGAGCACGCAGCGTTGTTCTTTTCATTCCACATGCTGGTCAAACAAGCCACCAGGCCCGAGGTGTTGTTGCTGCCCAGGCATTCGTCTTGTGCGGATTCTCCACATCTTCCGAAGGCGCTGTGCGCCGACTTGGCCGTCTCGTCGGTGGTGGACTCACCGTCTACGCAAGTGTTGATGGCGGGCCATGCCACCAAAGCGGCGAGTCCGAGGGTGGCCCGGAATGAATTGATGGTGTCAACGCACTGTTGCCTGTAGGTCGCGTAAGCATCGCCTGTCGTGCCACCCGTGGCAGTGGCCCCGCCCGCCGCGGCGCCGCCGGTCGCTTTGGCGCCAGCCATCACCCTTCCTCCCGTGCCAAGGGCTCCGCCCGCGCCGCTGCCACCCGCTGTCGCGCTGTTGCCGCCCGCTGTCGCGCTGCCACCCACCGCGCTTCTCCCACCGGCTGTGACGGTTCCGCCCACCACCGGTGTGGCGCCGCCAAGAGCAACGGCGCCACCTTGGATCGCAGGAGCACCGCCGCTGCTGTTCGACCCACCGTCGTGGCTATCCGATCCGCTGCACGCCCAAAGCGACACGACCACAGCGCCAATCACAGATGCCAGAAAACTGTTCGAGCTCATCGAGGTTTTCTTCCTCATCCCAAAGGATAGGCTGCGAAGTTGGATTCGTAAATCGTTTGCCACTCGGAGTGCGAGCGCTTCCGTTCACACGCATGGGCAATTTCCTACGATGTACGACAACACGCACAGTGGCGCTGGTTGGGCGGTGCGAGGATCTTCGTCGCAAGGTGAGCTGCGAGTAGGGCAATGGCGGACCGCCGATGGGCCGGCATGCGGCGCGAGGGGGACGCCGGCCGCGCAGGTTCGCGCAATCGGCGAGCGCCACCAGCCGCTGCTCGCGGTGGCCGAGCTGGGGCAGGGGTCATGCGGCAGGTTTTCCCTCGAGCAGGTTTCTCAGGGCCTGAAGTACCGAGCGCCAGTTGTCCGTGGAATGGTCGGCGCGCTTCTGCGTGTCGACATTGGATTGCTCGACGGTGAGGCGCACGCCGTCGACGGTGGCGTCCAGCTGGTAGCGGATGATCTGTCGCGTTTCCGGCCTGTCTTCCATACCACTGAAGGCGCTCCAGTAGTTGTACGACAGACTCTGCATGGGCGTGAAGGACAGCACGGTTCCATGGTCCTCGTAGGTCTTTCCCTGCCACTCGCCGCGGAAGAAGAGCGGCGAACCTACCTTCCAATCGGTCACCAGATTGGTGCCGAAGAAATACTGCTTAACGATTTCGGGTTTGGTGATCGCATCCCAGACACTCGAACGTGGTGCCCGGATGTCGACCGAAGTTGTCGATGAGAATGGCATGCGGTCAAGCCTGACAGAGCGATCGGGGGCGCGCTAGGAGCCTAGGACTAGGGAATGCCCTGCGCGACCAGGCCGGCGGTCCAGACATCGGCCATGCGTTGCGATCCGGCGACGTTGGGGTGAACGCCATCCGATGTGTTGCCGGAATTCGGGGTGTAGCTCGAGGCTGGCTGCAGCGCCGACCAGACGTTCACCACGTAAACCGGGGAGGCCGGCGTGCTCTTGCCGGCAGCCCAGACCGGAATCTGGGCGTTGAGGGCCTCGACCCGGGTTTCGCAGTCAGTGCAACCGCTGGGATTCATCGGGGTGATCTGGGCGATGAAGA
>Ga0302323_100003536_pt1 | contig 12706 bp, 9 predicted proteins | sample Fen_T0_3_FD_201950 | JGI IMG/M metagenome (GOLD analysis project Ga0302323, IMG submission 201950) | Peat permafrost microbial communities from Stordalen Mire near Abisko, Sweden - Fen_T0_3 | ecosystem: Environmental > Terrestrial > Soil > Wetlands > Permafrost | place: Sweden: Abisko... | reverse complement strand
ACCAGGTGGGCCAGGATGCCGCCCAACAGCAGGGGCGTGTTCAGTTCGATGGGCAGGTACATGCCCAGCGCGAAGCCCAGGGCGGGCACGTTGAGGATGCGGAGCACCAGGCTGAGCACGACGCCGAGGCCGAAGAAGTACCAGCGCAGGGGCATGGCGGTGGTGCCGAAGACGCCCTCGAGAATGGCCTGCATGGCGCTGGCTTGGGGGGCGGGCACGTTCTTGCTGCCGAAGCCCTGGTGGGCCAGGATCCACATGGCGATGCCCGTGAACAGGGCTGCGACGAGGGTGCCCGCGAACTTCCAGGCGATCTGGCGAGCCGGGGTGGCACCGATCCAGTGGCCGATCTTGAGGTCGGTGGCGAAGGCGCCGCTGGCGGCCAACGCCGTGCAGACCACACCGCCCACCATCATGGTCACGTACATGCCGGCCCCGCCCCGGAAGCCGAGCTTGAGCATGACCACGCCCGTGATGAGCAGGGTCAGCATGGTCATGCCGGAGATGGGGTTGGTGCCGATGGTGGCGATGGCGCGGGCCGCCACGGGCGCGAACAGGAAGGCGATCACCATCACCAGAGCGGTGGCGGAGAGCGCCGGAATCAGGGCCTTTTCGATGCCCAGGCCGAAGCTGAAGAACAGGAGCGTCAGCAGCCCGGCGATGACCAGACCTGCCCCCACAAAGGCGCCGCTGAAGCTGCGGTCCATGCGGGGCACCACGGTGGCTTCGCGGGTGTCCTGGTGCCTCATCCCCTTCAGGTTGCTGATGATGGAACGGATCATGTTGGGCATGGAGGCCAGCACGCCCATGATGCCGGCGCCCGCGATGGCGCCCACGCCGACGATCTTCACGTAGTGCTTGAAGACCTCTTCTGGGGCCATCTGGGCGATGAGCTTCGTGCCGGGGGCAAGGATCACGGGGACGTGCTCACCGATGGCGTGCACCGCGGGCACCAGCACGAACATGCTGAAGAAGCTGCCGGCGGCGATGATGGCCGAGTAGTGCAGGCCGATGATGTAGCCGATGCCCAGGGTGGCGGCGCTGTTCAGCAGGTTGAAGTTGAGGTAGCGCTTTTCGAGCACTTCGCCGATGTAGGCGTGGCGGAAGCGGATGGTTTCTGACATGGCCCGGAAGATGCCCACCAGACCGTCGTAGATGCCGCCGATGGCCGCCGAAATGGCGAGGGTCTTGGCCTGGTTGCCGGCGCTTTCACCGGTCACCAGGATCTCCGTGGTGGCCGTAGCCTCGGGCCAGGGGAACACGCCGTGGTTCTCCACCATGAAGTGGTAGCGCAGGGGCACCAGGAACAGGATGCCGAGGCTGCCGCCCAGGAAGCTCACCAGCACCACCTGCCAGAGGTGCGGCTGGGTCACGCCGCTGCCGGGAATGGTGGCGAGCATGTACAGGGCCGGGATGGTGAACACGGCGCCCGCCACCACATGGCCGCTGTTGGCGCCGATGCTCTGGATGATCACGTTTTCGAGGATGGAGTTCCGGCGGCGGAAGAAGCGCGACAGTCCGACCGCCAGGATGGCGATGGGGATGGCTGCTTCGATGCCTTGGCCCACCTTCAGGGCCAGGTAGGCGGCGGCCATGCTGAAGATGGCGCAGAACAGCAGGCCCAGGCCCACGCTGCGGGGCGTGACTTCCGCCACGCCGGTCTCCTCCGGCACCAACGGAATATAGGTCTCGCCGGGTTCCAACGGTCGCCGCGCATTCGCGGGCAGACCCTTGATCTCCTGGGGTTCGGATCCGTTGGACATGGAGGCTCCTGGGGGGGTGGGGACCTGCCTCCATCTTCGCGGAGTCAGGCCTGGACCGGATCACAAATTCGGGCGCGCCGGGGGTCGTCCAGATGCCTGAATTCCAGCAGTTCAAGGGGTTCGCCCTGCCGTTCGATGAAGGCCACCCGCACGCCTTCAGAGGGGCTGTTGGGTGGGATGAGCACGGCTTGGCCTGCCAGGGCCAGGTCCAGGTCCTCGACCTCGAAGGCCAGGTGCGGGCGCTCCTGCACCAAGGCAGGCACTGCGCATCCGGCGCCGTAGTGCATGAACTGAAGACCGAAGGGATTGTCCTGATGATCCGTGATCCAGACCGGGTACCGCACCATCCCCGGGCGGAGATCCGCAACGGGGATGCCGCAGTGATGGTATTTCATCAGGCTGGATAGCTCTCGAGGACCGAGGCCACCACACGGCGCGACAGGCCGTGATAGCCGGGACTGGCGGCGGCGAAGATCTCGCGGGCCAGGGTGCGGGTGCGGGCATGCTGAGCCAGGGCGCCATACAGGGGCCGGAGGTACTTCATGCGACCCACCCGCAGCAGCACCTCGCGGATGCGGGAAAAGGCCGGCTCATAATCTGCGTAGGCGGCCAGGGTGAGCCATTCCACCAGGATTTCGTAGTTGCCGCGACCCATGAGCTTGAAATGCTCATCCAGCCAGGCGCAGTCGACCTGCGTCAGTTGACGCGGCAGCTTCTGGAGGTAGACCTGCAACTCGGCGGGCTTCCAGGAGGCGATCTGGTGGGCGCTGGGGCGTCCACCCGCCACCCAGCTTTCGGCCAGCTTGGTAAGGGTATCCAGCTGCACGCTGCGGAATTCCGGCGCCGTGTCAGGCAGGCCGGGCTTGTCCAGATAGGCGCGGGCATTCACAGCTTCCAGGGCGCCCGGCAGCTTCGCGTCTGCGAAGGAGCAGAACTGCTCGGTGGTGATGGAGGTGAAGCGGAAGGCGTCCATGTATTCGCGGATGAACCGGAGGAAGCGATCTTCCCCCACTTCCTTTTCCAGAGCCGCCACCAGTCGCGCTCCCTTTTCATAGGGGATGCTGGAGAAGGCGTCATCGGGATCGATGCCTTCCAGGTGCATGCGCAGGACGGTGAGCTGGGGTTCCTGCTTGAACCGCTCCAGGCTGTCTTCGAGGGCTTTCTGGCCCATGGCCCAGCCCAGCGCAGCCGCATCGTTGCCGTGGAGGATGCGGAGGATGCGCCGCTCGGCCCACACGGTGAAGCCTTCGTTCAGCCAGAAGTGCTCCATGCTGGCGTTGGTGACGAGGTTGCCGGTCCAGCTGTGGGCCAGCTCGTGGGCCACCACGTCCACCAGGCTGCGGTCTCCCGCCAGCAGCGTGGGCGTAAGGAAGGTCATGCGGGGGTTTTCCATGCCGCCGTAGGGGAAAGACGGGGGCAGCACCAGCATGTCGTAGCGATCCCAGGGGTACGGTCCGAAGAGTCCTTCAGCCTTCAGGATCATGTCCTCCACGCCCGCGAACTCCCAGGCGGCAGCGGCGACGGTTTCCGGCTCAGCCCACACCCGGGCGCGGGGGCTCAGATCGCGGGATTCCAGCCGCCCCACGGCGAGGGCGAGCAGGTACGACGGGATGGGTTGGGGCATGCTGAAACGGAAAACATGGCGACCATCGTTTGTAGCTTCATCACTCACAGGACCCGCCGACATCACGGCCGTGAGGCCCTCGGGCACAGATACTTCCGCCTGATAGGCGATCCGGGCAATGGGCGTGTCCTGGCAGGGCACCATGCTGCGCGCATGGATCTGCTGGCACTGGCTGAAGAGGTAGGGCGCGACCTTCCCTTCGGTCTGTTCGGGATCCAGCCACTGGAGGGCCATGGCCTCTGCACCCGTTCCATAGGTGATGGCCACTTCCTGCGTTCCCGGCGGCACGTCGATCCGCAGGCGCTGCCCCAGGATGGCATCCACTTCGCCCAGCTCCCAGGCGACGGGACCATGACCGGGCACTTGCACGGTACGGATCTCCAGGCCCTTGGTGTCGAGATCCAAGGGACCCGAGAACGCACTGCCGAATTCCAGCACCACTTCGCCAGCGATGCGCTTGGCCTTGAAATCCACCCCCAGCTTCAACCGCAAGCGGCGAGCCTTGGGTTGAGTGGCATCGTAGTAGGAATGCGGATCGGGGCGATGCATGGAGACCTCGGGGAAACCGCCCATCATCCCATGGGGGGTGGATTGGCGGGTGTCACAAGTACGGGCCAGGGCCCAGATCGGAAAGGCAAAGGGCCCCGCAGTCGGGGCCCTTGAATGAACAGAGATGGGTGGTCAGGCCGGGGGACTACTCCTCGTCCGGAACCAGCCCTTCGACCTTTTTCACCTTGATGACATCGCCGTGGTCCTTGACGATGCAGCGCAGCCAGTCTTCGGGGGCCTTGGGATGGGTGACTTCGCCCTTCTCGTTGCGCACGTTGCCATCGAGGTACTTCCAGATGAGGAACTCGCCCAGCTTCTTCCAGCGGGCCACGAGTTGGCCCGTGTTCTTGGCCGCGTATTGCGTGAGGTAGTCCTTGGCCAGGGCGGGATTCTGCTTGTAGAGATCCAGGGCGGTGCGGTCCACTTCGGCCTGCTCGGTGAGGTAGAGGCCCTCGTATTCGCGCTGCACCTTCTGGACATCCACGATCATGTCGCTCCAGCGGGTATAGGTGTAGTTCGAGACAAAGTTGAAGGTCCAGAAGGCACTGTCCCAGTTGAACTCATTGAAGTTGCCGGTGCCCTCGGCGAAGGCCTTGGGGGCCTCCTTGATGCCGCAGGAAATGGGCACGTAGACCGTGGTGAAAGTGTCATCGACCCCGAACCAGATCACGCCGCCGACGGCATCAGGCAGCCAGGAGCGGCTCTGGGTCACGAAGGAGAAACCGGTCTGCTGGGTGCTGATGGCGCGCTCGTGGACGTAGTCCTGGCCGTCGATCTTGAAGCCCATGGGCCGCCAGCGGTAGGGCAGCTTGTAGGGGCCCGCGCCCACGTCCTTGGTCATGTCGAACTCGGTGCCTTCGTAGTGGTCGCGCATGAGCTCCATGGCATCGCGCACATCCAGTTTCTGGTCGGGCTTGATGTAGAGGGGCATGGGCTTGGCGCCCTTCTCGGCCTTCACGAAGTCCATGGAGAGTTTCTGGCTCTTGGCGGCGCGGTTGAAGATGCTCCAGACCCGAGCTTCGCAGGCGCGCAGGGCACCGAAGCTGAGGGGCGCATAGGTGTCGGCGAAACTGAAGCTCTTGTCGTCGCCCTTGAACCAGCCCTTCTCGCGGGCAAAGGGGATCAGGTCTTTGCTGAAGAGCGCGCTCTTGGGATCGTTCTGGGGGAACTGGCGGATGCGGGCCTGGTTGGCGTGGGCGCTGATGGTGCCGTCGGGCAGCTTGTAGGCGACCCAGAGGGCGCCCTTCTGGCCCTTGCCCTTGCCGATCATTTCGAGAATCCACACCTCGTTGGGATCGGCGATGGAGAAGCTTTCGCCCTCGGAGGCGTAGCCGAAGGTCTCGGCCAGGGTGGTCATGACCTCGATGGCCTCGCGGGCGGTCTTGGCGCGCTCCAGGCCGATGTAGATGAGGCTGCCGTAGTCCACGATGCCACTGGGGACATGCAGTTCCTTGCGGCCACCGAAAGTGGTTTCGGCGATCGTCACCTGGAACTCGTTCATGTTGCCTACACGGGTGTAAGTGACCGGGGCCTCGGGGATGCGCCCCAGGAACTTGCCCGTGTCCCATTCCACGATGTCGCGCAACTCGGTCGGCAGATGGCGGCTGCCGCGCTTGAAATACAACTCGCCGTACAGCGTGTGGCTGTCGGCAGCGTAGGTGATCATGGTCGAGCCATCCTTGCTCGCACCCTTGGTCACGAGCAGGTTGGTACAGGCATCCAGCGCCGCGCCCGTGGCGAGGAGGCTGGCGAGCAGGACAAGGGGGCGAATGTGCATGAGGTTCCTTTGAGACAAGAAGGGGTCAGAAACGAAGGCTGGTGCCGACGGTCAGGTAGGCTCGGCTGGAACCGTAGTTGTGGTGGCCGCCGAAGGACAGGTCGCTATTCACGAAGCGTGCCTCGACAGCCGCATGGGGATTGAAGCGCCAACCCACACCAGCGCTGAGGGTAAACCCCAGGTCGGTATCGGTATAGCTGCCCCCATAGGAACCGTTGATGGGTCGTCGTGTTTCGTTCCAGAGCGTGCCGCCCATGCCGAAGATGCCGAACAGGCCGCTCTGGCTGTGGTTCTCCAAGTGGGGCATCCACTCGTAGGCGACGCTGTACCCTTCCATCCGGCTGTTGGAGAACTGGGGGACGGCCACCCAGGTGAATCCGTTCCAGTAACCATAGTTACCAGTCTGGATGGCGTGCTTTGAGTCCGTCTGCAAATAGTCGATGCGGAGTCGGCCCAAGTGGCGACTCTCTCGATTGAAGTGGACCTGCAAACCGGCCTGGAAACCTGTGTTGAAATCCGAGCTCAGGTCGCCCACGGGAGCAAGGGCGTAGAGCCCGATGCCCATGCGGTTTCCGCCGGGATTATCCTGGGCAGAAAGCCCCAGGGATGCGACCAGGAGTAGGGCTGAGGGGGTTCTCATCGGGGGCAGGTTACCAGATGGCCGGGCGGTCCTTTTCGGGCCGCTTCATGGGATCGCCATCCTTGCATCCAAAGGCCTCGTAGAACTCGGGAAGGTTCGACAGGGGCCCATTGACGCGGAATTTGGCGGGGCTGTGAGGATCGGTGTTCGCGCGAAGCCGGGTGGCCTCTTCGCGGGTGAGGGTGCGCCACGTTTCGGCGTAGCCGAGGAAGAAGCGCTGCTCGGGCGTAAAGCCTTCGATCTTTCCGACAGGTGCTTTCCCCTTCTGGCTCAGCTTCCAGGCGTTCCACGCGATCTTGAGGCCGCCCAGATCGGCGATGTTCTCACCCAGGGTGAGGTGGCCGTTCAGGTGCAGGCCGGGCAGGGGCTCGTAGGCGTCAAACTGCTTGGCCACCAGTTCAGCGCGAACGTTGTAGGCCTTCTCATCTTCGGCGGTCCACCAGCTCTTGAGGTTGCCGTCGGCGTCGTACTGGCGGCCCTCATCGTCGAAGCCGTGGGTCATCTCGTGACCGATGGTGGCGCCAATGTTGCCGTAGTTCACGGCGTCGTCCGCCGTGGCGTCGAAGTAGGGCGGCTGCAGGATGCCCGCCGGGAACACGATTTCATTCATGGTGGGGTTGTAGTAGGCGTTGTTGGTCTGGGGCGTCATGTCCCATTCATTCCGGTCGATGGGCTTGCCCAGATTCGCCAGGCGGCGCTGGAATTCGAACCGGCGGGTCTCCAGCAGATTCAGGACGTAGGGCTGACGTTGGATGTTGAGCTTGCCGTAGTCGCGCCACACATCGGGGTAGCCGATCTTCACGCGGATGGCCGCGAGCTTCTCCTTGGCTTTGACCTTGGTGGGGGCGCTCATCCATTCCAGCCCTTCGATGCGGGTCTTCAGGGCGGTGCGGAGGTTCTCGACCATCTCCAGCACCTTGGCCTTGCTGCTGGCGGGGAAGGCGCGTTGCACATAGAGCTTGCCCAGGGCCTCGCCGAGGCCGCGATCCGCGGCGAACATCACGCGCTTCCAGCGGGGATGCTGAGCGGTGGTGCCCTGGAGCCTGGTGCCGTAGAAGGCGAAGGCTTCCTGTTCGAAGGCCTTGGGCAGGGCGGAAGCGGAGCTGCGAAGGAGCGTCCACCGCAGATAGACGCGCCATTGATCCGCGGGAAGATCCTGGATCATGCGGCCAAGCTCGGCCAGGAAAACCGGCTGACGGATCACGAAACGGTCGGGCGTGGGCACACCCAGGGCCCGCAGGTAGAGGTCCGCGGGGAAGCCAGGTGCGGCGGTCTTGAGCTGGGCGGGGGTCATCGCGTGGTAGATGGCGTTGGGATCCCGCTGCTCCACGCGCGTCATGCTGGCCTTGGCCAGACGCGTTTCCAAAGCCAGAATGCGATCGGCATCCTTGGGGTCGAAGCCTGCCAATGCGAGCGTCTTCGCCACATGGGCACGATAGGCGGTGAGGATCTCTTTCGATTTGGCATCATCCTTCAGGTAGTAGTCCCGATCCGGCAGACCGAGGCCGCCCTGAGCCAGCATCATGGAGTAGCGGCTGCTCTCCTTGTCATCCTGTTCGACGCTGAACGAGAAGGCCGCCAAGGCCCCCATCCGGTGAAGGTCCGCCAGGACTGCTGCGAGGCTCGCTGCGTCCTTCGCGCTGTCGATGCGGGCGAAGAGCGGCTGCAGGGGCGCGATGCCGTGGCTCTCGAGGCTCGCTTCATCCATGCCGCTGGCGTAGAAATCGCCCACTTTCTGGGACTCCGTGCCGGGGGCGGCTTTGGCCGCCGCGGCCGCTTCCATGATGTCCTTCAGGATCTGATGGGTGCGGGCATCGATCTCCTGATCCACGCCGTACCGCTCGTACTCCGCGGGGATGGCGGTGCGCTTGGCCCAGCTGCCGACCGCAAACTGGAAGAAGTCCTGGGTGGGCTTCACCGAGGCGTCGAGGTTGGCCGGATTGAAGCCCTTGTAGGGCATCTGGGCGCTCAGGGCCAGTGTGGCCAGCAGGGGAAGGGCAAGCAAAGGATGGCGCATGGGAACTCCGGGTCATTCAGCATAGGCACCGGGCCTGGCGTGGGGGGGCACACCTGGGCCCGGTTTGACGATCCGTCAGATGGGGCTACCAGATGGCGGGGCGCACCTTTGCATCGCGCTTCATGGGCTGGCCATCGGCGCAGCCGAAGGCCTCGTAGAATTCCGGCAGGTTGGATAGCGGGCCGTTGACCCGCTCGTGGCCAGGGCTGTGGGGATCAGTCTTGAGGCGCACGGAGAGGGCGGCTTCGCGGATGTGGTTGCGCCAGACGGTGGCAGCCCCGAGGAAGAAGCGTTGGGGCCCGGTGAAGCCGTCGATGAGGGCCGGGGTGGCCTTGCCCTTCAGGCTGTTCTGGTAGGCGGCGAAGGCGATCTTCAGGCCGCCGATGTCGGCGATGTTCTCGCCCAAGGTGAGCTTGCCGTTCACGTGCTCGCCCTTGATGGGTTCAAAGGCGTCGTACTGCTTCACCACCAGATCGGTGCGGGATTCGTAGGCCTTTTTGTCCGCGTCGGTCCACCAATTCTTGAGGTTGCCGTCGGCATCGAACTGGCTGCCGCTGTCGTCGAAGCCGTGGGTCATCTCGTGGCCGATGACGAAGCCCAGGGAACCGTAGTTCACGGCGTCATCCGCCTTGGGATCGAAGAAGGGCGGCTGCAGAATGCCCGCGGGGAACACGATCTCGTTCATGGTGGGGCTGTAGTAGGCATTCACGGTGGGCGGGGTCATGCCCCACTCCGTGCGGTCGATGGGCTTGCCGAGCTTGGCCAGGTTCTCCTGGATGCGGAAGGCCGTGGCTCGGCGCACGTTGCCGAAGTAGTCATCCCGCTTGACGTCGAAGGCGTAGGTCTTCCACTTGTCGGGGTAGCCGATCTTCACTCCGAAGGCGTTGAGCTTCTTGATGGCCTGCTGCTTGGTGTCGGCACCCATCCAGTCGAGATTGGTGATGCGTTCCCGCAAGGCCACGCGCATGTTCTCGATCATCTCCAGCACCTTGGCCTTGGCCTCGGGTGGGAAGGCCACCTTCACATAGAGCTGGCCCAGGGCTTCACCCAGCGTATTGTCCGTGGCGGCCTCGATGCGCTTGGCGCGGGGTTCGCGCTCTGGGGTACCGTTCAGCACTTTGCCGTGGAAGGCAAAGGCTTCCTCGCCGAAGGCCTTGGGCAGCAGGTTGGCGCTGGCGCTGAGGACATGCCACCGCAGGTAGGTGCGCCACTGGGGGGCGGACACTTCAGAAGCCAGCTTGCCGAAGGCCTGGAAGTAGGAGGGCTGGGTGAGATTGAGGTCCGCCTGCTTCACACCGCGGGCCTTGAAGTAGCCCTTCCAATCGAAACCGGGGGCTTCTTCAACCACCTGGTCCAGGGTGCGCTTGTTGTAAGTCTTCTGGGGATTCCGCATCTCCACGCGGGTCCACTGGGCCTGGGCCATGCGCGTTTCAATATCCAGCACGACCTTGGCGCGGACCTTGGCGAGGCTGGGAGAATCGCCAGCCAGCTCGAACATCTTCGCCACATGGAGTTCGTATTTGGCGCGGATGTCGCGGCTGCGGGCATCGTCCTTCAGGTAGTAGTCGCGATCGGGCAGGCCGGTGCCGCCCTGGTTGAGATAGCCCAGGTACTGGGTGGATACCTTGGCGTCCTGGCGCACGAAGAAGCCGAAGCCCCCAGGAAGACCCTGAGCATGCAGCTTGGCGAGCAGGGCCGGCAGCTGCTTGGCATCCTTCAGGTTCTCGATCGTGGCGAAGGCGGGATTCAGGGGGGCGAGGCCGCGCTGATCGATGGCGGCCTCGTTCATCCCGGAGGCATAGAAATCACCGACCTTCTGCTGAACGCTGCCCTTGGCCCAGGCGGTTTTCGCGCTGGTCTCTTCCAGGATCTGCTTGAGGATGGCGCGATTCCGCTCACTCACTTCCTCGAAGGCACCGAAGCGGGGCTTGTCGGAGGGGATGCTGTGGGACTTGAGCCAACCCCCGTTGGCAAAGGAGTAGAAGTCATCGCAGGGCTTCACGGTCGTATCGAGGTTCACGGGATCCACACCTGGCTTGGACTGGGCCACCAGAGAGAAGGCCGCGAGGCCGAGACACAGGCCGAGGGAGGTGCGCAGGGGGGAAGCCATGGATAACCTCGTAAGATGAGGGTAAAAGCCTATCAGGAAGGCTTGCGAAGGGATATGTGGATCACCTTGTCGACTTCGACGTGGACCACGCCCGTTTCATCCACCAGCTGAATGGTGTAGGTCCGGTCCACCTTGGGCTGCTCCTGCAGCAGGCGGCGGATTTCCGCCAGCTCGGGCTCGTCGATCCGAAAGGTGGCGCTGAGGGCCCCACGCCCGGGCTTCCGAAAGCGGATGGAGGCGGCCTTGTCCCAGACCTGGTAATCAGCCCCCAGGTTTTCCATGAGCATGATCATGTAGAAGGGATCCACGGCCCCGTACAGGCTGCCGCCGAAGATCGTGCCGACATAGTTCCGGGTGCGCCAGGAAAGGCGAAGGTGGACCCGAACCTCACGCCAGTCGCTGGCGATATGGGTGACACGCCCACCTGTGCCCCGATAGCAGGGCCACAGGTTGAAGCCCCAGCGCATGAGGCGGGTGCGGAACGACTCAGACAAGGAACGCCTAGAACCGGACGGTGACGTTCTCGCCTTCCTTGATGTGGACCGTGTCGATGAAGCGCACCTGACGAGCGCCGTAGGTGAGGATGAGGCTGGAGGTGCGCAGGCCGTGGCCGAAGTGCAGCACGCCCTTGAGGAGGTTGCCATGGGTGACGCCGCAGGCTGCGAAGACGATCTGCTGGCCGGGGCAGAGGTCGTCGGTGAAGTAGATGCGACCGAAATCCACGCCCATGGCCTCGGCCTTTTCGCGGCTGGCGGTGTTCGTGTCCACCTTGAGGCGGCCCTGGATTTCCCCGTTGAGGCACTTCAGCGCAGCGGCAGACAGCACGCCTTCGGGAGCCCCACCGGTGCCCATGACGGCATGGATACCTGTGCCACTGACGGCGGCGCTGATGGCAGCGCTCAAATCCCCGTCCCCGATGAGCTGGATGCGGGCACCGGCGCTGCGGATGTCCGCGATGAGCTGGGCATGCCGCTCGCGGTCCAGGACACTGACGGTGATCTCGGAGACCTGGCGGTCCAGGGACTTCGCGATGATCTTCAGCGTTTCGTGGACGGGCGCGTCGAGGCTCACCTTGCCCTTGGCGGAGGGGCCGACTACGAGCTTTTCCATGTAGAGGTCGGGCGCATGCAGCAGGCCGCCCTTCTCAGTGGCAGCCAACACGGCGATGGCGTTGGGTGCACCGGTGGCACAAAGGTTGGTCCCCTCCAGCGGATCCACGGCAATGTCCACCTCGGGGTGGTCGCCATCCAGATCCGCGCCCATGCCCACCTTTTCGCCGATATACAGCATGGGTGCTTCGTCCCGTTCCCCTTCGCCGATGACGATGGTGGCGTCCATGCGGACGGACTCCATGGCGGTTCGCATGGCTTCCACAGCCAGCTTGTCGCTGTGTTTGCGTCGACCATGGCCGATGGAGGTGGCGCAGGCGATGGCGGCCTGTTCGACCACGCGCAGGAATTCGAGGGACAGGGTCTGTTCCATGGGGTCGCTCCCGGGGAGGCGTTACGTGTTGAAAAAAATCAGACCAGGCGATTCACGCTCTGGCGGATCCAGTCCAGGAAGGGTTCGGAACCTTCCTCGACCGGGAACATCAGGATTTCGGGGACCTCGTAGGTGTGCAAGTCCGTGATCACTTCCGAGACCTGGGGGAAGAGTTCCGTGGTGGTCTTGATGATCAGCATGACCTCTTCATCCAGGTGGGTCTCACCCTTGAAGTAGTAGTAGCTCTTGATGCTGGGGACGATGTTCACGCAGGCGGCGTAGGCCTGGTCCACCAGGGCTGCGGCAATGGTGAGGGCGGTCTCCTCGCTGCCACAGGTCGTCATGATGGTGCAGACATCGGTCATCGGTTGGGCTCCCCGTCCGGTGGGCGGAACTGGTCATTGTAGCTTGGGAGCGGGGAGGTCACGGATCACTAAACGCTGGTGCGAGGCCTGCTTTTGCCTGGTCGTGGTCTGACCACCGTGGGATATGAACTGTTCTCCATCTGTGGGCTCGACCCACCGGAGCAGGATTCGAACGCTCTGGCTTCGCCGTGTGCGATGCAAGCCCGCTCAAAGGTTGGCCGCTTACCCTTCTGGGGTGGCGCCCATCCGGTCAGCGGATCCGAACCGTGTCTGGCTTTGCCAGCCGCCGGTCTTTCTTCGGCGCCACATCAAGTGGCGCCTTCGAAATCCCACTCGGAGGTTCGAATCCTCTCGCATGCTTCCGACTCAATAAAACAAGGGG
>Ga0302323_100003535_pt1 | contig 12707 bp, 7 predicted proteins | sample Fen_T0_3_FD_201950 | JGI IMG/M metagenome (GOLD analysis project Ga0302323, IMG submission 201950) | Peat permafrost microbial communities from Stordalen Mire near Abisko, Sweden - Fen_T0_3 | ecosystem: Environmental > Terrestrial > Soil > Wetlands > Permafrost | place: Sweden: Abisko... | reverse complement strand
CGCATCGAGAAAGGCGGTGGCCGCGGCCAGATCGCTGGCTGGCAGGGCCAAGGCATCGGAAACCGAACGCACGGCGTGTCCTGCGTCCACCTTGGCGTCCCAGAGGGGAACTAAGATCGCGCGGGCCAGGTCTTCCACCGCGCCGTCGGGCGACTTCGCACACAGAAAGAGCAAGTCCAGGTCAGAATACGGCGCCATCTCGCGCCGGCCGAATCCGCCCGTGGCTAGCACGGCGATCTCGGAAGCGGTCCCCTTGCGCGCGCGGGCTAGGTGAAAAGCGAGAAGCGCGACCACGATCGCCTCCACCTGCTGAGAGATGGTCTCGGCCAGCGTCACGCCGGACTGGCCGGCGCGCAAGCCCGCGGCGGCCTGGTCGCGGGCGGCGTTCATTTGCGCGGAGATCCACGTGGCCGTGGGTTGCAGCGGTTCGGTCATGGCGTGTGGCGAATCCATACCCGCTGGAGGCAAGAATGTCGACCAGATGGATCACCTGACGTTGACGGATGGCCTCGGCTGCGGCACCGTATGCAGATGGCTGAAATCGAGCTCGGTCCCCTCTCTGATCGCCTTGACGATGACGAGATGAAGACGCTCCACAAGTTGGTGGAGCAGGCCGGCGCCCGCTTGGCGGCCATCGACGATCGCACCACGCATACCATCGCCAAACGCCTGCCCGAGGACGCCATGACCGAATTCCTCGACCGCCTCGAGGCACACGACATGGCGGCCGACATCTTTCTGCCGGTGGAGTTCGACGGCCGCCTGCACGTGGGCGACTTGCGGGTGGCCTCCGCGGTTTCTCTGTCCGAGACACTGGAGGAAATGAAGGAAGAGCTGTCCATCGAGGATGACGAGTACGAGGAGGATGAAGAGGACGAGGAGGACGAAGAGGACGACAGCGAGGAGGGCACGGTCATCGAAGCCCAACTCCGCAACATCTGGCAACTCGTGTTCGACGGCTGCGGCGAGGCGCTGGACAAGCACGTGGCCCTTCACCTGAAGGTCTGAAATGACCGATCTGGTTCTCACACTCATCGGAGCGGACCGATCCGGCTTGGTCGAGGCGGTGGCCGAGGTCATCGCTGGCCATGGGGGCAACTGGCTGGAAAGCCGCATGGCCCATCTGGCTGGGAAATTCGCCGGCATTCTTCGCGTCGAAGTTCCGGCCGCCCAGGTGGCGCCGCTTTCCGCCGCGCTGGCTGCTTTGCAGGACCACGGTCTGCGCGTGGTCGCCGAGCCCAGCGACGGCCGCGAGCAACCCGCGGCGGACGAGGCGCGCACCATGGACCTGGAACTGGTCGGGCTCGACCGGCCCGGGATCGTGCGCGAGATCTCGCAGATCCTGGCCCGCAGCGGCGCCAACGTGGAGGAGCTAGCAACCAATCGTTCGAGCGCGCCCATGTCGGGCGAGATGCTCTTCTCCGCCAAGACCCGCGTCCGTCTACCGCCCCATGCTGACGTGGCCCGCCTGCGCGCCGGGCTGGAGCGCATGGCCAGCGATCTGATGGTCGAGATCAAGCTGGTGGAAACTGCTCTGGAAGCCAAGGGCCGAGCCCGATAGCGCTCCCCGCCCGGGGTCTGCCGCTAGCGGGCGAAGACCTGCCCCTGCCCCGTGCACAGGCCACCGGCAATCCTCCAAATACATTTGCTACTGTATTCCTGGTAATGTAGACTACTATTTATAGCGCACACGATGTGCCATGGGCAGCGCGCGCAGGCGTGAACCCCTGGTGTGCGTGTTCTCAATGAAGCCCACCTTTCTGCCGATGGTCCGTCGCGTGAGATCCTTCGCAGGCCAGGGTGCCACCGGGCCAAGGACGAAGTTCTTTGTCCTGGTTACCGTGGCCACAGCCCTGACCTGGACCGCGGTTCCACAGCTGGCCGATGCGCGCGTGAACCCGCTGGTGGTCATCGAGCGCCAGATCCGCAAAGCCAACATGCTCATCGTGCTCGACACCTCGGGCTCGATGAACGGCGTGCCGGGCGGCCAGTTCCAGAACAGCGCGGAGTGTGGCGTGGACTGCGACAACGGGGTTAACTGCCGTCAGGGCGGGTTGCTGGGGATCTGCCAGGCCTGGACGACGCGCAACTGTCTGTCGGATGATGACTGTCGTCACGGCTACTGCTCGAAGGACAACATCACCATCTGCGCGAGCAACAATGACTGCGCCCAAGACCCAGGGGTCTGCTCCTATACCGGCGGGTCGTGCACGGCCACCTCAGGCTGCCCGGCGCAAATGGGCACCTGCACGACGACGGGTGCATCGTGCGATGCCCAGCACGCCTGCTCGTCAGTCGGCTACTGCAAGTACGGGACGAACGTCCTGTGCACCAACCCCGGCAGCTACTGCCCTAGCATCGGCACCTGTTCAACCCTGAGCAGCCAAACCTGCCAGGACGCCAGCACCTGTCCCCCCGTCACCAGCGGCGGAACTTGCTCAAACGACAGCGCTCCCCATGGGCACTGTAGCAAGACCAGCGACTGCGACCTGACCATGCACTGCCAGGTAAGCCACGATTCCTGCGGGCTAGAGGCCGATCAACCACATTGCCTAGTCTACCCAGGCAACATCTGCTACGGGGACACCTCAACCTCGCCAGTAACCCACCACCTCTCTGCCTGTTCCAGCGAAGGTTACTGCAAAGTCAACGACCACTGCGTGACCCCGCCGCCGAACCTGTGCACCGGGACGCCCGATGTGTGCAATCTGCCGTCGGCCACATGCAACATACACAATGACAACAAGTGCACGGGCACCACCAACACCTGCTCCATCCCGACCAACACCTGCAACCTGCCGCCGGCCAACAACTGCCAGTTGCCCGCCAGCGCGACTGACACCTGCGTGTCCAACACGCACGGGACAGCCGGTCCCATCCGCATGTGCAAGAGTTCGCAGGTCGTGTGCTCCAAGGACTCGGACTGCGGCAGCAGTGACCTGTGCGGGCCTGCCACCTCGCGCACGGTGATCGCAAAACGCGCCATCAGCAAGCTGGTGATGGACAACTACCCGCTCGTCAATTTCGGACTCATGACCTTCTGGCAGGACGACTACTACCCCTACTACAAAGTCTCGGGGAGCAGCTCGACCGACACCATCACCGTGTACGAGAGCGAGAACCAACTGCGCAAGGCGGGCTGCTACACCTGGAACCGCCAGACCCAGATAGGCGGCCCCTCCGCCACTTGCACGATTTCTGGCCGCCAGATGACCCTGCGAGCGACCGCTGACAGTCGCTATCGCGTGCGCAAGGGTTGGTCTTCCTGGGACCGCTACGACGTCGACTTCTGTGGCGACTCTTGCAACATGCCCAACAACCTGGGCTGGGGTTCCTACCAAGGAAGCTATTACCAATACGACCGAACCACCCAGACCACGACGTCAACCCTGCTGGTGCGCGACACCTATGACGGCCACGACATCACCGTCAATGGCAACAACTACACCTACTACACGCCGCTGACCAACTACTACAACGGTGGCGCCGCTCCACCTATCGACGTGGCCAACTGCGGTTCTGCCTGTAGCGCCACCTGCGGCGGACGTTGGGATGCGCAGCTTGCGCCCTTCCTTGATACCTCAGACAACTCAGCCAATGCTCTGGCCGCAGCCCAAGCCATCACTGCGCAGATGGCCTACGCCGCGGACGGCGGCCTGATTACCTACTACGGCACGCCCACGGGTTGCACGCTGGAAAACAACGTCGCCAAGACCCCGCAAACCAGCGCCTACGACTACATGAAGGCGGTCAAGAACGGCTACACCAGTGCCAGCCCGTCCCTCAACATTCCGGCTGATTCCGTGTCCTGTCGTAGCAACTTCGTATTGCTCATCACCGACGGCGCGGCCAATGGGCCGGGCGACGTGGACAGCAACGGCAACAACGTCTGCGACGACACAGTCTGCGCTGCCGACAATCCGGTGACCGCCGGCTGCAAGTGCAGGACGGTCCTGGCCGCCTATGACCTCAAACACAATCTGGCCGTCACGGTCTTTGTGGTGGGATTCTCGGGCGACGTCAGCGCAGGCGCGCCCGCCGCGGCCAACAACAACGTGGCCAAGGCCGGCGGCACCGGGGCTGCCTTCCTGGCCACCAACGAAGACCAGCTGGATGACGCCCTGCAGTTGGCGGTCTACACGGCGATTCAGGGCAACTACTCTTCCTCGGCTGGCAGCACCTCGGCGGGCACCCAGCAAGCCATCACCGTCGTCGAGGGCAAGTACGCGCTCGACTCGCGCATGGAGTTTCCTTCCTGGAAGGGGCACCTGTATGCCTACAACGTCGCCGGCACCACGCCGGTGTTGTCCTGGGACGCGGGCACGCAGCTCTCGAACAGCAGCAACTGGAAGAACCGCAGGGTCTACACCTGGGACGGCACCAACATGGTTAAGATCCAGGTCAACAGTTCCACCGGCGCGATCACCAACAAGGCGGCGCTGGCTGCACTGGGCATGGGCGCCACCGCGGACGAGGCCGAAGCCGTGGCGCAATGGGCGCTGGGAAATCCTGCGTCCGGCAATCCTGCGGTCCTGGGCGCCATCGTGAACTCCACGCCGATCGATGTGGCCAGCCCGGGTGATGTGGTGCTGCCCGGCGGGCACAACTTCTTCCTCAAGTACATGAACCGGCCCCATCTCATCTACGTTGGCTCGTCGGACATGATGCTGCATGCATTCTTCCTGGAAGACACAAAAGTGGGCACCACCACCTACGCCGCTGGCAGCGAGGCTTTCGCTTTCATCCCGCCTGACTTTCTGACCAACTTGCGCAAGCTGTATGCGCAAGGCGGGCAGGAACTCAATCCCTACAAGCATATCTTCGGATTGGCGGACTCGCCCAAGGTCAAGAGCCTTTGTGTTTCGGGCTGTACCGACGACAGCACGGCGGTGTGGAAGACTCTGCTGGTCATGCCCGAGGGTTACGGCGGGGCCGAGACCTTCATGCTCGACGTCACCAACCCGTTCGGAACCAACGCACTCAACGACCCGCCCGTCACCGTGCAATGGCACACCGGGGTTGGATCGAGCGCGGACACCTACAACAGCGTGCTGGGCGACACCATCTCCTTGCCGGCGTTCCTGCTCAACAAGACCACCAGTCTCAACGACTATCGTCTCATCTTCAGTTCCGGCTATGCCGTCTCCGACGGCAGCACAACGCAGGGACGCACGCTGGTCACGGCGTCGGCAATCAACGGAGCCGTGGTCGCGACCAGCAGCGTGTCGCCGGGAGCCACCTGCGCGCAGGAATATGCGGCCCTGACCGACGTGGCGACCGCGCGCGATTTTGCCAAGGCCCAGAACGACAAACTCGTCGCCGCCTACTTCGGCGACACGGCGGGACAACTCTGGCGCTACACCCTGGCCGGCGGCCTCAACTTGGCCTACAACTTCACCTGCGACCACCCGCTGCACTTCTCGCCCACGGTGGTGCAACTCGATCGGGACAGCGTGGCCTCCAGTCACGCGCACGAGATCTACCTGGTGCAGGTGACCAACTCGAACCTCGACCTAGACACGGTCAGCCTCCCGGCTTCGCGGATGATCTTCGCCAAGGAACTGGCGCAAGCCGACAGCAATGGAAATATCACGGCCGTCGTCAAAGACACCGCATGGGGCACCGGTGGCCAAATCGTGCTCACCACGGGCACCAACCAGATCTGCGGCGTGACCCACCTGGCGACCGACGGCACCGTGGTGTGCGACACGCAAATGCCCGTCACTGCGCGGCCCACCTCGACACCGCTGGGTATCCTGAAGGCCGACGGGAATGGATTCGAGGTGGTGACTATGTGGTACGCCGCCCCGTCGAACGTCTGCGCCGTGGGCAAGACCTACCTGACCATCCACCAAATGACATCCAACGCGGTCACCGAGCGGCTGGGTTACATGGTCACAAGCACGAACCCGGCTACCTCGCCTGTGATCATAGGCGGCCGCGTCTACGTATTCGGCGGTACCACCACCTTCGACGACGTCACGCCCTTCCTCCCGGACGCAATCAGCGCAGGCAGTGCGGTGCAGGCTTCGCCCTACTCCGGACAGTTCTCACGCTTCAACTGGACCGAAGTTCTCGAGTAGTCAATCACGGTGCAAGGTGAACTTCGGACGGCCTAGGGCCTGCGGGAGCCGTGATCTCCACCGCCTCCAGCTTGCGCTCGGCCGGTACGAACACGCCCACGCGGTGTCTGCCGGCCGCCACAGGCACCAGATGGGCGGGGCAGAGCAGCCCAGTCTCGACCTCGTCGATGAACACCGGGTACCTTCCCGACGTGCGACAGACCACATTGAGAAATGCGTCGCCGCGCACCGGACCCGCCATCGGTTCGAGCGCAAGACGGATCAGGGTACCTTCGCGCGCATCGACGCTGGTGCGAAACATGTGGTATCCCGCGGCCACCAGCACCAGCCGCTTGCCACCGGCGCCGGCCAGCAGGTCGAGCGGCGTGTTGCCCTTCCAAACGCCCTCAACCCAGACCTGCGCGCCGTGGGGCTGGGTGTCGACGAACAGGTGATTCGGCACGCGCTGGGGCTGGGGTGTGTTCGACTCTTCGACGACAAAGCGCCCAGCCGGGAACACCGGTATGTCATCGCTCGCGGATGCCCGCGGTAAAGCGGCGTCCGCGGCTCGTCTCGCGCCCGCGTCGGGCAAGGGGGTGGGAACAGCGGGCAGCCACGACTCCGGGGAGCGCTGATGTGAAGGCAATTTGGGTTGAGGTTCGACCGGCGGAGTCTCGCCGGCTCGGCGCTGGGCGATGGCGACACCCTGAGCGGCGCGCTTGGCAGCGAATGTCCGTGCCAGCCGGAAGGCAAGCAAGCCAAACACCGTCACAACAAGAAGGCCGAGCAATGCCACCACTGCGACCAGCCAGCCCGAACGCGCCGACCGGCCGCGCCCGGCGACGGCGCCACGAGAGGCGACGCCCGCTCGTCCGGGCCGCGTCGGCACATGCCCCGCTGACGCCAAGACAGTGGCGTCGTTCCCCGCCCCACCGCGCGCAAGATTCTTGGTGACGACCGGTGGCTCGGCCTCGGCCGGATGGCCTGCCAGCGATTCGCTCAACAAACTGACACCGCGCAGCCGGTCCTCGGGATGGGGCGCGGCCAGGGAGCGGATGGCCGCGCTGAGAGCCGTCGGTACACCCGCACGTTCGTGCACGGGCTCCCGCATTCGGTCGGAAAGCTCGGCCAGCGACCTCGCCTCGAAAGGAGGCTTGCCACCGAGGAGGAAGTGCAGGAGAGCGCCCAACGAATAGAAATCCGCCGCCGCGCCGCCGCTGAGCGTGTCGGGGCCGATCGCCGCACCCACGAGTTCCGGCGCGACGAACAACCACTTCTCGATGGGGTGGTCGACCAGTCCGCGCAGGGAAGCAAACAGGCCGAAATCCCGCACCACGACTTCTCCCGTGGGCGAGACCAGAACGTTGCCGGGACAGAGACCCAGATGGAAAAGCGGCGGATCGGCCGCGTGCGCCAGCGAGATCTCCCGCGCCATCTGTCCGCCAACCACGCCGACCACAGCGGGGGCCACCCCCGCGCGGCCGGGCGCTGCTTGCTGCTGAGCGGCCTCGAGCAGCCCAACCAGATCGACGCCGGCCACCCAGCCGGAGACGACGAAGGCGCCCGCCGCCTCTTCGCCGACGTCGAACACCCGACCCGAGTGCCCAGGTGAACTGGCCAGCAGCCGCCGGCCTGCCGCGAGAAAGCGCGAAGCCAGCCGCGGGTAGGCCTGCCGCTGAACGCGGTCCGCACGCAGCAGCTTGACCACGAACAGCTCGGCGTCGCCTGCGGCACGGGAACCACCATCAGCCAGGTGGGCGCGGTAGCTCTCGACGACCCCTTCGGGCCCGAGCCGGCCGTCTAGTTGGTACTTCCCAAGGCGAAGCAAGGAAGGCACGACCTTGCATCTTAGTCCACGAACGCGAGTTTCGCAGCGTCGGTTGCCCCTTGACAGGCTGGTAGCTTGGCGTACAAGTACTCTCGATTTCAAGGAAGCACCGTCGATTTCTCTGCAACTTCTACTCGTCTCGATGGCGCTTCTCTCTGGAAGCGCCTTACTAGCCGCGATCTTGGGGCGTAGGGACCGCGCCGCCCTGGCGGTGGGCACCGCGAGCGCTGTGGCGGCTTCTCTGCTGGGCGGGGCGGCTTCACTGCTGGCCCTGCGCAGCGGCGCCACGCCGGTGTGGCGGGCTCGGGTTCCGCTGCCCCTTGGCGAGTTGCGCGTGGGGATCGATCCTCTGTCAGCCTTCTTCGCCCTGTGCATCTGCGTTGTGTCGGGCCTGGCTGCGGTGTACGGCGCGGGGTATCTGCGCAGCTACTTCGGAAAGCGGCGGGTGGCGCCGGCCGTCGTCTTCTTCAACCTGCTGCTGGCGTCCATGCTGGGCGTGGTGCTCGCGCGTGACGGGGTGTTGTTCCTGCTGGCGTGGGAGGCCATGTCTCTCTCGTCGTTCTTCCTGGTGACCTTTGACAACGACCGCGACGAAGTTCGTCGCGCAGGGACGACTTATCTCATCGCCTCCCACGTGGGCGTGATTCTGCTTATCGCCTTGTTCGCCCTGCTGGGACGCGCGGCTGGTTCGTTTGACTTCGCCGCCATGAAGAGAATCGGAATGGCGGCGGCCGGTCTGGCCAACGTCGCGTTCTTGCTCGCCCTGGGCGGCTTCGGCACCAAGGCCGGTTTCTGGCCGGTGCATATCTGGTTGCCCGACGCTCACCCGGCCGCGCCCAGTCACGTCTCGGCGGTGATGTCGGGTGTGATGATCAAGATGGGCATCTACGGCCTGCTGCGCGTGTTGCCTCTTCTCGGGCCGCCGCCTGCCTGGTGGGGCGCGGTCTTCGTGCTGGTGGGCGCGATCTCGGGGGTGGCGGGCGTGCTGCACGCGCTGGCCCAGCACGACCTCAAGCGCCTGCTCGCCTATCACAGTGTGGAAAACATCGGGATCATCGCTCTCGGCATCGGGCTCGGCCTTCTGGGCCAGCGCTACCACAACCCGTCCTTGGCCACGCTCGGCTATGCGGGCGCGCTCTTGCACACACTCAATCATGGTCTGTTCAAGGGGCTGCTTTTTCAAGGCGCAGGTAGCGTGCTGCACGGATCGGGTACACGGCATCTCGAATCGCTGGGCGGGCTCTACCGACGGATGCCAGGGACCGCGACAACCTTTCTGGTGGGTTCGGTCGCCATCTGTGGCCTGCCCCCGCTCAACGGCTTTGTCAGCGAGTGGCTCATCTACCTAGGCGCATTCCGCGCCGGGGCCACCTTGCCCGCAACCGGCGCGGTGGTGGCGTTGGTCACCTTGCCGGCCCTCGCTCTCATCGGCGGCTTGGCGGCGGCCTGTTTCGTCAAAGTCTTTGGCGTGGTGTTTCTGGGTGAACCGCGCAGCGACCACGCCCGCCACGCTCACGAGGTCGGCGTCGCCATGCGCGCGCCCATGCTGGCCGCAGCCCTGGCTTGCCTGGCCATCGGCCTGTGGCCCGCCGGCGCACTCGCCCTGGTGGCGCCCGCGGCTGTGTGTCTGAGCGGAGCGGCCCTGCCCGCCGACCTGGGTCCGCTCTTCAACATCAGCTTGATGGCTACCGTGCTGGTCGCCTTGATTGCCGCTCTGGCCTTGCTGCGGGCCCGGCTGCTCAAAGCGCGCCCCGTCGCCCAGGCCGCGACCTGGGGTTGCGGCTACCCGCACGCGACCGCACGCATGCAGTACACGGCCACCTCGTTCGCAGACCCCGTGCTCGCCCCGTTCTCCAGCGCCATGCAGATCCGCACCGCCGGCGGATTGCCCGAGGGAATCTTTCCCGCCGAGGCCCACTTCGAAAAACACGTGGGTGACATGGCGGGTGAGCGCCTGCTGGTGCCGGCCTGGCGTCGATTTCTGCACGCAGCCCACCATCTCAGAGTGATTCAGCACGGGCGGATGCAACTCTATCTCGTCTACATCCTGGCAACCTTGGTGGCGCTGGTCCTGTGGCAGTTGTCCGGAGCCATGAGGCGCTGACATGACGGAAATCGTCCTTCACCTCTGCCTCTTGCTCGCGCTGCCGCCCCTGCTGGTCGGGATCATCACCCGCACCAAGTCCTGGTTCGCCGGGCGCAAGGGGCCGCCGCTCTGGCAGCCGTACCTCGATCTGTGGAAACTTCTGCACAAGGGCGCGGTCTACAGCCGGACCACGACTTGGCTGTTCCGCGCCGGTCCCATCGTGACCTTGGCCGCCGCGCTGGCGGCAGGGCTTCTCACCCCGCTAGGCGCCGCGACCGCACCCCTGGGATTTTCTGGCGATGTCATCCTCTTCGCCTATCTGCTCGGACTCGGCCGCTTCTTCACCATGGCCGCTGCGCTCGACACTGGCTCCAGCTTCGAGGGCATGGGCGCCAGCCGCGAGGCCGCCTTCTCGGCCCTGGCGGAACCCGCACTCTTCCTGGTGCTTGCCATCGTCTGCGTGCCCGCTGGCACCGCCTCGTTTGCCGAGGCGTGGGCCTCGCCATGGCAAACCTGGGGGCCCGCGCACCCGGCCTTGCCCGCGGCTGCAGTGGCTCTCTTCGGTGTGCTGCTGGCGGAGAACTCGCGTATTCCCGTCGACGATCCCACCACCCACCTCGAGCTGACCATGATTCACGAGGTGATGGTATTGGATCACGGCGGACCGGACCTCGCCTTCGTGCTCTACGCCAGCGCGCTCAAGCTGTTTCTCTTCGCCAGCTTGCTGGTGCACATGGTTCTTCCCGTGCCGCCTGCCGGAGGTGCGCTGGGCACCCTCGTGTTCGGGGCCGGAGCCGTTGCAGTGGCCGTGGCGGTGGGCATCGTCGAATCGATAACCGCCCGTATCCGGCTGCTCAGGGTGCCGCAGTTTCTGGTGGGGGCCTCGGTGATCGCGGCCTTGGGATTGGCGGTGCTGCTCTATCGAGGCACGCCATGACTGGATACGCGGATCTTCTCTTGCTCGCGGTGCTCGCGCTCGACCTCTACGTCGTCTACACCAGCCGTCTGGCGGGTTGCGTGCGCGCCTCGGCGTTGCAGGGAGCAGCGCTGGCCCTTCTGCCTGTGGTGCACTATTTGGAAAACCCTTCGGCCCATCTGGCCCACGTCCTCATCATGGCGGCAGGCGCGCTGGTGCTGAAGGCGATTCTCATTCCCCTCCTGCTCATGCGCGCCCTGCGTGGCGCAAACGTGCGCCGCGACGTCGAGCCCTTCGTCAGCCTGCATCTTTCGGTGTTGCTAGCGGGTATCCTGGTCGGGATCTCGTTCTGGCTGGCCACCGTGCTGGCCCTGCCAGTCGCCGGGAACACGCACCTCTTCGTGCCCACCGCCTTCGCCACCTTTCTGATCGGCTTCTTCATGCTGGTCAGCCGGCGCAAGGCCATCACCCAGGTCATCGGCTACCTGCTTATCGAAAACGGTGCGTACGTCTTCGGCCAGAGCCTGGCCGCGCAGATGCCGTTCGTGGTCGAGCTGGGGTTGCTTCTTGACCTGCTGGTTGGCGTCTTCGTGATGGGCATCGTGATCCTGCAAATCAACCGCGAGTTCGATTCCATCGACGTGGATCAGCTCAACTTGCTCAAGGGGTGATGGTGCACCTATTGGCGATGCTCCTGGTTGCTGCGCTGGCCATTCCCGTTGTCGGCGCGGGGCTGTGCCTGCTTCTGCCATCGGCCCGCGCCGTGCGGGCCGTGCTCACGGCAGGCGTGCTCACGACAACACTGGCCGCGGCGTGGTTGGCCACCGCGGTGTTCAGCTCCGGTCCCTTGAACGCCCTGGGTGGCTGGTTGTTCATCGACGCGCTTTCCGCCTATCACCTCTTGCTTCTGGCGCTGGTATTCGCTTTGAGCACCGTCTTTGCGAGAAGCTATTTTCGCGATTCGCATGCACTGGATGCTCGCGGCGCGCGTCGTTTCGGCGCTCTTTGGTTCGGCTCGCTGGCGGCCATGACCTTGGTGCTTCTCTCCAACCACCTGGGGCTCATGTGGGTTGGCATTGAATCCACGACGCTGGTCACCACCTTCCTCATCAGTCTGCACCGGTCACGCGAATCGTTGGAGGCGACCTGGAAATACCTGGTGATCTGCTCGGTGGGTATCGCCATTGCTTTCATGGGTACGTTGCTGGTCGGCGCCTCGGCTACCCGTGCCCTGCCGGTTCCCTCGGACGTCATGCTATGGACGCGGCTGCGCGAGGTGGCACCTCTACTCGATCCGTCTCCGCTCAAGATCGGATTCATCTTCCTGCTGGTTGGCTACGGCACCAAGGCGGGCCTGGCCCCCATGCACACCTGGCTGCCCGATGCCCACAGCCAGGCTCCTGCGCCGGTGTCCGCGATCTTCTCAGGCGTGATGCTGAACACAGCTCTCTACTGCATCATGCGCTACATCCCCGTGGTGGAAGCAGCCACCGGCGGGACCGGCTGGTCGCTGCGGCTGCTCGCGCTTTTCGGCGTGATCTCCATGGTGGTTGCAGCCGCCTTCATTCTCTTTCAGCGCGACGCCAAGCGCTTGCTCGCCTACTGCAGCGTCGAGCACATGGGAATCATCGCGATAGGGCTGGGCCTGGGCGGGGTAGGAACCATTGCAGCCCTATTTCACGCGGCCAACCATTCGCTGGCCAAAAGCGCAGGGTTCTTCTGTGCGGGCCGGCTGGGCCAAATCTATGGAACCCACGAAATGAAATCCCTGCGCGGCACGCTGCGGGCCGCGCCATTGTGGGGGACCGGTCTCTT
>Ga0302323_100003534_pt1 | contig 12708 bp, 13 predicted proteins | sample Fen_T0_3_FD_201950 | JGI IMG/M metagenome (GOLD analysis project Ga0302323, IMG submission 201950) | Peat permafrost microbial communities from Stordalen Mire near Abisko, Sweden - Fen_T0_3 | ecosystem: Environmental > Terrestrial > Soil > Wetlands > Permafrost | place: Sweden: Abisko... | reverse complement strand
CGCCGCACGATCTCCGGCGACATGCCGGCCGGGCCAGCAATGCCGTACCAGTTGGTCATGGTAAAGCCGGCCATGCCCTCTTCGACAAAGGTGGGTACGTCAGGAAGCTGGGTGGCGCGCTTGGGCGTGGTCACCGCCAGGGCGCGCAGGCTGCCGCTCTTGATGTGCTCGATCACCGGCGGCATGGTGTCGATGTTCATCTGCACCACCCCGGCCAGCAGGTCGGTGATCGCTTGGCCGCTGCCCTTGTAGGGCACGTGGACGATGTTGATGCCGGCGGCCAGCTTGAGCATTTCGCCTGCCAGGTGCTGGGTGCTGCCATTGCCGGACGAGGCAAAGCTGAGCTCGCCCGGGTGCTGCTTGGCATAGGCCACCAGTTCCTTGACGTTCTTGGCGGGGATTTTCGCGTTCACCACCAGCACATTGGGCACATAACCCAGGTAGATCACGGGGGCGAAGTCCTTGCGCGCGTCGTAGGGCAGCTTGGTGAAAATGCTGGGCGCGATGGCGTTCGAATTGACGTGCGCCACCAGCAGGGTGTAGCCGTCCGGCGCCGACTTTGCCACCGCGTTCGCGCCTATGGTGCCGGTGGCGCCTGGGCGGTTGTCGATGATGATCTGCTGGCCGAACGCCTCGGACACTTTTTGGCCGACCACCCGCGCCACCACGTCGGTGCCCCCACCGGGCGAAAAGCCGACCACCAGGCGGATCGGCCGGTTCGGATAGGACTGCGCCTGCGTCGGCCCCGTCCCACCCAGTGTCCAGGCGGCCACTACTGCCAGGCCCGCCCAGCGCATTCCCCACCACGACCCACCATTGAAACCATGCATCTTGATCCCCTCAACCATTTGACGACCCCGGATTCTAGCCCAGGGCGCCAACACTGCCGTATGGCCCAGGCACAAGATCGGATATCCGACGCTCAGGAGCCCATGACACAGGGATGCAATCCGTCAAGATAGCCCGCCGCCTGGCTGCAGATGGTAAGCAGCTGGCGTCGTGGCGTCTCGCCGTTCGGCGCCAGGCCCAGATGCACCCAGCGCCCGTATTCGTGGATCACCTGGTCATAGGCGATGGCGGACCCGGCGATCGCGCGCGCCACCGTCAACGGCGGCCCATACACGCCGCACACCAGATCGGCCGCCAGGCCGAGCGCGTGGCGCGAGGTCGGCACCCCGCCGACCGCGGCATTGAGCTGCGGCGACCGATACGCGCTGGTGATGATGAGCGGAGCGCCGAGCAGCGCCTGCACCTCTTCCAGGGCCAGCGCCAAGCGGCGCAGATGGGCCAGATGTTCCGGCCCGGGCTGGTTCGGGATGCCCTGCTCGCGGGCGGTGTCCGAAGCGGTCAGGCGCGCCAGGTCGAAGTTGGGCGACAATCGTGGATTCGGCGTCTCTGTCATGGGCGCCAGTGTACCCAAGCCCGGCTTCACCATGCGCCCCCTCCGCCTGCCCAAACCCCTGCGCCCCACTCTCTGGCTGTTCGACCTGGACGACACACTGCATCGCGCCACCCCGGTGATTTTCGAGCGCATGAACCGGGCCATGACCGAGTACGTGATGCGCCACGTCGGCCTGGACCAGCCGCAGGCCAACGACCTGCGGCGCGAATACTGGCAGCGCTACGGCGCTACCCTGCTCGGTCTGATGCGCCGCCACGGCACCGATCCCGACCACTTCCTGGCCGAGACCCACCAGTTTCCGGACATGGACCAGGTGATCGATTTCGACAAGAAGGTGCGGCGCTTCCTCAAGCACCTGCCGGGCCGCAAGGTGCTGGTGTCGAACGCGCCACGCCATTACGTGCAAGCGGTGCTGGCGAGCATGCGCGTGGCCGGTCACCTGCACGCGATCGAGACCATCGAGTCGATGAACTACGTGCCAAAACCGGCACGCTCCTCTCTGGCGAGGCTGCTCAAGCGCCACCGCGCCGGCCATGCGCGGGTGGTAATGGTCGAAGACAATCTGGACAACCTGAAGACCGCCAAGCGCCTGGGGCTGACCACGGTCTGGATCTCTCGCGCCGCCTACAAACCGGCCTTTGTCGACTTCAAGCTCCGGTCGGTGCTGCAACTGGCGCGACATGCCCGATTTGGGGGGGCAGGGTAACCCTGATGTACGTCCGGGCTGGGCTGCGCTACACTTGCGCGCCCGATTTTCCTGCATCCTTTCCTCGAGGTCATTTATGACGCATCGCCGCATTTTCATTGCTGCCGCAGCCGCCTTGCTGGCGGCGCCTACCCTTGCGCTCGCCCAAGCCTACCCGAGCCGCCCGATCCGCCTGATCGTGCCCTTCGCGGCCGGCGGCACCACCGATATCGTCGCCCGCATCGTCAGCGACAAGCTGGGCCGCGAACTGGGCCAGCCGGTGATCATTGAAAATCGCGGCGGCGGCGGCGGCATGATAGGCGCCGACGTGGTGGCCAAGGCGGCCCCCGACGGCTACGTCCTCGGCGTGGCCACGGTCTCGACCCTGGCCACGGTGCCGGCGACCACCGCCAAGATGCCCTACGATCCGGCCAAGGACTTCACCCACATCATCAACCTGGTGAACGTGCCCAACGTCATGACCATCAACCCCAAGGTGCCGGCCAAGGACATGAAGGAATTCATCGCCCTGCTGAAAAAGAACCCCGGCAAGTACTCCTTTGCGTCATCGGGCACGGGCGGCATTTCGCACCTGGACGGCGAACTGTTCAAGGTACTGACCGGCACTTACATGATCCACATTCCTTACAAAGGCTCCGGCCCCGCGCTCAACGACACCATCGCCGGCCAGGTCGAAGCCGAGTTCGACAACCTGCCCTCCTCCCTGCCCTTTATCAAGGCCGGCAAGCTGCGGGCCCTGGGTCTGCAGTCCGACAAGCGCGCCGACAGCCTGCCCGATCTGCCTACCTTCGCCGAACTCGGCCTGAAGGAAGCCAACAACATGGCCTGGTACGGCCTGGTCGGCCCTGCCGGCCTGCCCAAGGACATCGTCGCCAAGCTCAACAGCGCCGCCAACAAGGCTCTGGCCGACCCGGATGTGAAGCGCCACCTGGCCGACGGCGGCTCGATTGTCGACGGCGGCACGCCCGAACACTTCGTCCAGGTCGCGCAAAAGGAACTGGCGTTGCGCCGCGACATCGTGAAAAAACAGAACATCAAGATGGAGTGACGCGCGACCGGCGGGGGCCGCAGCCTGCTCTTGCGGAAGATCGTCCCGCGACCAGAAAGCCCGGCACCGTGCCGGGCTTTTTGTTTTTTGCCGCCAGGCCTATTTTGCCGCGTGCCGGGTGATGCTGTCCGTCAGGCGCGGCAACAGCGCCTCGGGCAGGTCGTGGCCCAAACCGTCTATCAGTTCCAGTTGGGCGCCGCGGATATGGCGGGCCAGGTCGACCCCGCAGGCCACCGGCACCAGCGGGTCTTGGCGACCATGGATGACCAGGGTAGGGGTGCGGATCTTCGACAGCAGCGGCGTGCGGTCGCCGCCCGCCACCACCGCCAAAAGCTGCCGCCCCATGCCGCGCGGATGGTAAGAGCGGCGAATGCCGTGGCCCAGGCGCGCGCGCAGGTCGGCTGTCTCTGTAGGATACCCGGGACTGCCGATCACCTTCAGAATGCCGACACTATGGTCGATCACCGACTCGATGTCGCGCGGATTGCGCGGTGCCGAGAGCAGGGCGCTGCGCGCTTTCAGGGTGGGCCCGGGCAGACGGCGCGAGCCGCTGGTGGTCATCATCAGGGTCAGGGTCTTGAGGCGCTCCGGATACCGGACCGCAACAATCTGGGCAATCATCCCGCCCATCGAAGCGCCGACCACATGACAACGCCGGACCCCCAGCGCGTCCAGGACGCCAACCGCGTCGGCGGCCATGTCTTCAAGGTGGTAGGGCGCCGGGATCTTCAGGCGCATCGCATGCAGCAGGGTGGCCGACAACAGGTCGGGCTTGCCCCAGTGCTCGAATTTTTCCGACAGGCCGATGTCGCGGTTGTCGAACAGGATGACCCGATAGCCGGCGTCAGCCAGCAAGCGCACAAAGGTTGCGGGCCAGGAGGTCAGTTGCATGCCCAGGCCCATGATCAGGAGCAGCGGTTCGCCGCCCGCCGGACCGCGTTCCTCTACTTCCAGGCTGATGCCGTTGCTCTGTACCTGCATGGGCCGGGCGTGCTCACGCCGCCTTGTAGAACCACTTACGCGCGCCCTTGCGCTCAAACGGCCGCCATCCGCCCTCTGGCTGGGCCAGCCGGTCGGCCACCGCGTAGAGCGCGGCGGGGTTCAGGCCCATGCCGAAGTGGCTGGCGTGGATCTCGATATTCTCGGCCTGCGGTCCCGGCTGGTTCACGCTGCACTGCCAGGCGACGATGCCGTCGGTCTTGCTGTAGATCGAGGTGGTGGGTACCGGCGGCGCCTGGCGCAACTGCGCCTGCATCTGCGGGTCATCGACCTTGCCGTTGCTGATCCACTCGTAGAGCCGCCAGGCATTGGTTGCCTTCGGATGGCCGGTGAACGGCGTGCCCAGGGTGACCACGCAGCGGGTCAGTTCGGGCACCATCTTGGCGATTTCGCGCGCGTACAGTCCGCCCAGGCTCCAGCCGACCAGGCTGACCTTGCGGCCGTGCTTTTCGTGCAACTCGCGCACATGCTCGACGCAACCGCGGAGCACCCCGTGGCGCGGGCCGAAATTGAAACCAAAATTCCAGGGATGCGGCTGGTGGCCGCGCTCGCGCAGGAAGTTGCGCAGCGGGATGGTCGACACGTCGTTGGCCGACAGGCCGGGGAACACCAGCACCGGGTGGCCATCACCCTCGGGCACCTGGTTCATGAAAGGCGAGGCGGCAAGCGAGGCGCCGAATTCCCACAGGGCGCGCCCCTCAAGCAGGAGCAACAGGGGCGAAGGCGCCTTGATCTCCTCGACCGGGGCGGCAGAAGGCATGACAACTCCTTTTACAGAACGTACCAAGCGTACTGAGCGCTTTTTACCTGGCTTCAATGTTCGATCCGGGCCTGTTTTGGGTGTTCCCTCATCGCAGCGCGATTATACGCAGGCAGCGATGTCCACAATAGTTGGATATGCAGGGCTTTCGACCCCGTATTCAAGCCCCCGCTCACCGCCGGCCCGGCATGATTCCCATGTGCTTGCAGATGATGGCAAGCATCACCTCGTCGGCGCCGCCGCCGATCGACGCAAGCCTCCCATCGCGGTAGGCGCGTGACACCGGGTTGTCCCAGGTGTAGCCCATGCCGCCCCAGTATTGCAGCAGGGCATCGGGCACCATGCGCTGCAGGCGCCCGGCCTTGAGCTTGGCCATCGAGGCCAACTCGGTAACGTCCTGCCCCTGGATGTAAAGGTCGACGGCGCGGTAGGTGATGGCACGCAGGCACTCGATCTCGGTTTTCAGTTCCGCGAGCTTGAAATGCACCACCTGGAAGTCGAGCACGCTCTGGTCGAACAGCTTGCGCTCGCGCACATAGTCGATCGTGTTCTGCAGGTTGCGGGAGAGGCCCTGGATCGCGGTGGCCGCGGCCCACAGGCGCTCTTCCTGGAATTGCATCATCTGGTAGGTAAAGCCCATGCCCTCCTCGCCGATGCGGTAGTGTTGCGGAACCCGCACGTCGTCGAAATGGATCAGGCCGGTGTCGGAGGACATCATGCCGATCTTGCGGATCTTCTTGGCGATGGTGATGCCCTTGGTTTTCATCGGCAGGCAGATCAGGGTTTTGTTGCGATGCGCCGCGCCCTCCGAGGTATTGGCGAGCAGGCACATCCAGTCGGCCTGCAGGGAATTGGTGATCCACATCTTGCCGCCGTTGATCACGTAGTCGTCGCCATCCTTGCGCGCGGTAGTCTTGATCGAGGCAACGTCTGACCCGGCGCCCGGCTCGGAGACGCCGATGCAGGCCACGTAGTCGCCGGCGATCGATGGTTTGAGAAACTGCTCCTTCATTTCGTGCGATCCGAAACGCGCCAGCGCCGGAGTGGCCATGTCGGTCTGCACGCCGATCGCCATCGGCACGCCGCCGCAGTTGATGTGGCCCAGGGTCTCGGCCATCACCACCGCGTAGGAGTAGTCCAGCCCGGCGCCGCCGTACTCGACCGGCTTGGTCAGTCCCAGCAGGCCCAGGTCGCCCAGCTTCTTGAACACCTCGTGGGCGGGAAACATCTCCGCCTCCTCCCACTCGTCCACGTGGGGGTTGATCTCGTTGTCGATCAGGCGCTTCAGGTTGCGCCGGATCTCCTCGTGTTCCTGGGTCAGTTGCATATTGTCTCCGCGTCTTCTGTCCGTCCACTTGCGGTCAGTGCCGCAATTTTCCTGCAACGCCATCATGCCGCATTTCACGGATTGTCTTCGGTCAGCACCTTGGGATGGGCCGCCAGGTGAAAACCGTCGAACGGCGCGGTTGCGCCGCCATTGCCTATGTGCGGCCAGACCCGCTTGGCGTGCGGCACGCCGGAGATGAAGGCGGCCGCCGGCGAGAGCAAAAACACGATCGCCGCCGCCACCTCGCTCTCGGTGCCGAAGCGCCCGAGCGGAATCTGCTTGGGGCGCTGTTTGATCATCGAGCGGAACGGCTCGTCGTAGGTGTCCAGGCCGCTGGAGGCGATGAAGCCGGGTGCCACTGCGTTGACCCGCACCGGCGCCCACTCGATGGCGGCGGTTTCGGTGAGATTGAGGATGCCGCCGCGCGAGGCGCCCGAGTGCCCCATGCCGGGCATGCCCATCCAGATGTCGGCCAGCATGTTGACCATGGCGCCGCCGTTTTTTTCCATCCACTGCGTATAGACCTCGCGGCTCATCAAAAAGCAGCCGGTCAGGTTGTTGCGCACTACCGCGTCCCAGCCCTTGGCGGTGATGTCTTTGAGCCGCGCCGGGTATTGGCCGCCGGCATTGTTCACCAGTCCGTCGATCCGGCCATGGGCGGCGAGTACCATCTGCACCGTGCTGCGCACCGCCTCCTCTTCGCGGATGTCGCAGACGTGGACAGTGGCGGCGCTGCCAGCCAGCGCCAGTTCTTCCTGTACCGCCTGCAACTTTTCGATCTTGCGGCCGACCAGGGCGACGCGCGCGCCCAGCGCCACCAGTTCGTGGGCAGTGCAACGCCCGATGCCGGAACCGCCGCCGGTGACCAGAAAAGACTGACCGGCGAACAGTCCCGAGCGGAAAATCGATTGATAAGGCATGGGAAGGGGAAGGAAAGCCGTAGCCGAGGGCACTGCCTTCGGTTTGTCTGTAATGGTTCTGTAATGCGTTTTTTGTTAGTTTACAGCGAGCAATGGCAAAAACGGCTGTTTTTGCGCACTTTTGGCTTGATTTGCGTACCCGTCGGTGCCATTTATAGCAGACGTAGGCCGCTATGCTCAAGCGTTGTGTGAGCACCTGCGCTTAAGGGCTTGGAGGGTTTGGCTTTTGGGACGGGAAACTGGCACAATGTGTGCTGCTGCCTGTCATAAGCGGGCGGCGAGCACGATTGGATGGCTGATTGCTTCTCCTGTCCACCGCGCCGCGGCACGCTGCGTTATACGTTAAGCCCTTTCACAAGGAGGTTTTCGTGGTGCAGATTCTCAAGCTCACTGGCAACGGCATTCCACAAGGATGGCTGACCCTGGAAGAGGCGGTGCTGCACTACGCCGCCGGTGAAGTGATCTGGGAATTGGGGCGAGAAATCGCCACCCTGCACGGCGGCAACAACGCCATCTCCGGCCTGCGCTCGCAGATCACGGTCAATTCCATCATCGGCGTGGCCGGCTTCGGCAAGGTCAACCCGTTCGACGTGGTGCCGCTGCTGACCAACGACAAGCTGTTCCGCCGCGACAAGAATGTATGCGGCTACTGCGGCGGTCACTACCACGCCGCCGACCTTGAGCGCGAGCACGTGGTGCCGCTCTCGCGCAACGGCCGCGACGTCTGGATGAACGTGGTCTCCTCGTGCCGCCCGTGCAATCAGCGCAAGGGCAACCGCCTGCCGCACGAGATCAACATGCCTTTGATCTATGCCCCCTACACGCCCAGCCTGTGGGAAGACATGATCCTGCGCAACCGCCGCATCCTGGCCGACCAGATGGAGTTCCTGGCCGCCAACCTGCCGCGCGGCTCGCGCCTGTCGGACCTGACGTAGCGGCTCAGTACCGGCGAATCAGCTGTACGGCTATCGCCCCGCGTTTACGCCCAATCCCAAGGCCAACCCTGGGACTGGCTAGGCGGTCAGCCACAGACGCACCCTATGCCTTGCCCAGCAAGGCATAGCCGCGCCGCGCCTTGCTGGCCGGCTCCTCGTTCAAGCCAACATCGCGCTTGAGCATCTCGGCAACCCGCAGCAGGTCCTTGACGCGGCCGTGCATCAGTTCGACCTCGATTTCGCTGACCGCCTCGCGACGGCCGCCGGCCATGATCTCGCCGCGATCGAGCACGATCTCGGTGCGGAACATCGGCTGAGTGCGGGGAAAGGGCCGGATCAGCCAGGCCATGCGCACGAAATCGACACGGAACTGCGGCGCCAGCGCCGATTCCATGCCATGCTCGCGCAGCGCCTGGATCACCAAGTCGGCGCCCGTGCCGCGAAACCGGTCCAGTTCCAGCGCGCCGCCGGTCACTGGCAACTCCCACTCGCTGCGCGTCGACAGACCACCTTGCCTGCGCCCCGAGGCCTTCAGGGTCTGCACCCAGTCGTTGTCGATGCGACGCAGGCGCAACGCCACCTTGGACTTGCGCAGCAGCAGGTCCGGGGTATCGTAGTACACATTCATCATCCGGTAGCGCTCGGGACGGGCATGCAGGTCCAGGGCGTGGAGCATGGGGTGCTCCAGAAATGCCTCCACCTTGTTGCGCGGGCAGTTGAGCTTGACTTCGATTTCCTGGTGCGGGTCGGCCATTGCGTACAATACTGTGGACTGGAAGTGGCGGCCGGAAAAGGCTTCTGGCGCCCGAACTTCCAAACTCGAATTGTGCCTGAAATGAATGCACCGACCGAACTGCCCGCCTCCGCCCGCCTGCAAAGTACCCCCTTTTCACTCTACGCGCGGGACGGCGTGCACAATCTGCAGGCGTCGAAAATCCGCGAAGTGGCCAATGCCGCGATGGGCCGCGAAGGTCTGCTGCCGTTCTGGTTCGGCGAGCCGGACCAGGTGACGCCGGATTTCATCCGTGCCGCCGCCATCGATTCGCTGAATGCCGGCGAGACCTTCTACACCCACAGCTTCGGCCTGCCGGAACTGCGTAGCGCGATCGCCGCGTATGTGGCACGCCTGCACGGGCGCTGCGGGATCGAGAACATCGCCGTCACCAACTCGGGCATGAATGCCCTGACCCTGATTTTCCAGGCGCTGATCGCCCCCGGCGACCGGGTGGTCGCGGTGACCCCGCTATGGCCCAACCTGACCCAGGGCCCGAAGATCCTATCCGCCGACGTGCATACCGTGTCGCTCGATTTCGGGCCCGGCGGCTGGACCCTGGACCTGCAAAAGCTGCTGGAGGCGCTCACTCCCGAGACGCGCTTCGTGCTGATCAATTCGCCCAACAATCCTACCGGCTGGACCATGGACCGCGCCGCCCAGCAGGCGGTGCTGGAACACTGCCGGCGCCACGGCGTCTGGATCGTCGCCGACGACGCCTACGAGCGCCTGTATTACGAGGGCAGCGCCGTCTCGGCCCCCTCCTTCCTGGAAATTTCCACGGCGGAGGACAGGGTGATCAGCGCCAACACCTTCTCCAAGTCTTGGATGATGACCGGCTGGCGCCTGGGCTGGATCACCGCCCCGGCACAGTTGCTGCCCGATCTGGCCAAGCTGATCGAATTCAATATTTGCTGCGCGCAGGCTTTTGTGCAGCGCGCCGGCATCGCCGCGGTCACCAAGGGCGATGCGGTCACAGCAGCCTTCGTGGCGCGCCTGAAACAGCGGCGCGACTTTCTGGTCCGGCGCCTGGCCACCATTCCCGGTGTGACGGTGGCGGCACCGCCGGGCGCGATGTACGCCTTTTTCCGCCTCGACGGCGTCACCGACAGCCTGGCCCTGTGCAAGCACCTGGCGGCCAACCATGGGCTGGGATTGGCTCCAGGCGTGGCCTTCGGACCGGAAGGCTATGTGCGCTGGTGCTTCGCCGCCAGCGAGGAACGCCTGCTCGAAGGCGCCGCCCGCCTGGAGCGTGGATTGGCGGATCGGCCGCGCTGAGCATCGGAGCGCGGCATTGCCAATCGACCGTGCCGACAGTGGGAACATAGCCGTGCGGGGCCGTTGCACCGATCCCAATCGATCGTTACCGGTGGCATGCCAGGCTCGCGAGGGCCTAGTTATTGTCATTGCTCCTGCAATTCTCAATGGTTCGCGGCCCGCAATGTCGGCCATGTTGTGTGCCTGAGACGGGGCCCGGCGGACCGGCAGTCGCAGCGGCCGCCCTCCCAAGTAGCGCCCCACGCTACGCCGGGCAGTGCCGCGTGGCACTTGCCGCACAAGCTTTGCCTTGCGCCCCATCCACGCAGATGCTCATGTTTCCGCGTCCAAAGACGCCCAGATCTCCGGAGGAGACATGAACACCCTGCTCAAATCACATTCCTTGCGCACCGCCATCGCCGTTCTTGCCGCCGGCGCCGTGCTGACCGGCTGCTACGTGATGCCGATCCAGCCGCAACCCTCGATTTATGCGGCGCCGCCTGGAGCGCCGGCGACGCCCGCCGTGGTCAGCTATTCGGCACGCCTGTATCCGCTCAACGACGTGGCCGCGCAATCCGGCATGCTGCAGGCGGCCGTCACCGACAACCTGAACGGCCACGGCACTTTCGCACTGAACTTCAATGGTGAACCGATGCAGGGTGAGGCTACGCGGGTAGCAGACAACTACCCGGGCTATGGGCGCGTGCACCAGCAGGTCTACGGCAGCATTCCGCGCCCGGCTGGCGGCTTTCGCAAGGGCATTGCCAGCGCGGCCGGCGGGCGTGGCTCGTTCGTCAATTGCGAATACGCCCTCAATAGCGCGGCCCAGGGGACCGGCGCCTGCATGTTCTCCAACGGAGCCAAGTACCAGTTGCATTTCGGCGGATAGTGCGCGCGGACCGCTGGCAGCGCACTTTTTGCGCTGCAGCCGGTCGAATTGTTTGTGGACGGCTGCGACTTTGCGTTTGATCAGATGGTCAATGCCGCGGACTGCCATAATCGCATCCACAAACAAGGAGAAACCATGGCGATCACTTTCACCACCAAGGCCAGCGGCGACGTCACCATGCTCGACGCCCATGCCAAGCAGATGCTGGAAATCATCGGCAAGGACTTCGGCGTCCGCGGCGTGATCACCGCCGCCGAGGCGGGATCGGCTGCGGCCAGGCTGCGCGCCGCCGGCGCGGCGGCCGGCAGCCAGGGCAGACCTGCCGACTCGGCGGACGAGGATGCCGATGCGGTCGGTGCCGATGCCGTGCCCCTGCATGTCCGCGCCCTGCCGTTCATCGAAATGCTCGAAAGCGCGGCGCAGCAGAAAAAGGACATTCTCTGGGGCGTATAGGCGTTCCGGCAGGCATCATCGGCAATGGTCGTGCGCGGCCGTTTGCGACGTGACAGGCGGCCAGGGGACGACCTGCCGCCCGGGTGAATGGCACCCTTGTGCGCCGTGTCCTTCTACTGCCCGTCGATCTTGATGTTGGCGTCGTGGATCAGCTTGCCGAAGCGTTCGTACTCGGCGCGATTGAGTTCGGCGAATTTTGCCGGGCTCATATTACCGGGCTCACCGCCCAGCCCCTTGAGGCGCGCCTGCAGGTCCGGCAACCGGATCACCCTGGCCACCTCGCTTTGCAGGCGCGCCACCACGTCCGGCGGGGTGCCCGCGGTAACGTACAGGCCGTACCAGGTGGTCATCTCGAAGCCGGGAAAGCCGGCCTCGGCCAGGGTCGGCACATTCGGCAGTTCGGCCGAGCGCGCGCCGCTGGTCACCGCCAGCGCCCTGAGTTTGCCGGAGCGGATGTGGCCGATCGCTGATGAGGTAGTGTCAAACATCATCTGCACCTCGCCGCCTATCAGGTCCAGGTGCGCCTGGCTGCTGCCCTTGTAGGGCACATGGACCATTTTAACGCCGGTCAGGAAGGAAAACCCCTCGCCCGCCAGGTGCTGGGTGCTGCCCACTCCTGAGGAGGCGTACTTGAACTCGCCCGGCCTGGACTTGACCAGGGCCACCAGTTCGCGCACGTCCTTCACCGGCAGGACGGGGTTGATCGCCAGCACATTGGGCACCACCACGATCAGGGCGATCGGAGTCAGGTCCTTGATCGGGTCAAACCCCAGCTTGAGCAGGTGTGGGGCAATCGCCTGGCCGGTATTTGTCGCCGCCAGCAAGGTGTGGCCGTCGGGCGGCGCCTTGGCAGTGAGGTCTGCAGCGATGGTGTTCGATGCCCCCGGACGGTTGTCCACCAGCACCGGCTGGCCGAGCGGACCGGCTAATTTGTCGGCCAGGGCACGGGCGATGATGTCGGTGCCGCCACCCGCGGGCGCTCCGACCAGGATGCGCACCGCCTTGACCGGGTAGATGGTCTGCGCCCAGACGGGCGGCGCGGCACCGGCGAACGCAAGAGCGAAGGCATAGCAGGCAAGCACGGCGCTCCGACCGCCGATACGGTGTGTGAACATTCTGTCTCCTGTCTATTTGCCTGGGCCTCGTACTCGGGCCGCTAGCGGAATCATCACACATTTCCCCCGCAGCGTCAGCCGCGCCGGCGCTCGCCTTGTGCGTATACTCACGCCTGCACTGAGGA
>Ga0302323_100003533_pt1 | contig 12708 bp, 12 predicted proteins | sample Fen_T0_3_FD_201950 | JGI IMG/M metagenome (GOLD analysis project Ga0302323, IMG submission 201950) | Peat permafrost microbial communities from Stordalen Mire near Abisko, Sweden - Fen_T0_3 | ecosystem: Environmental > Terrestrial > Soil > Wetlands > Permafrost | place: Sweden: Abisko... | reverse complement strand
GACGGCTTCTACAACCCCTGCCGCCGCCACTCGGCGCTCAATTACCACAGCCCGATCGAATTCGAGCTGATACAATCCGTGAAGAAAGCAGCGTAACGAAACCGTCCACCAAATCGGGTCAACTCCAGAACGAGCGCCCAGATCCTCCGGAATACGCAATCAACTCAACCGGCATCTCGGTGTACTGCGGAAGAATCTCGTGGAGCAAAGTCTCCACGGTTCTGAGGTGATTGACGATAACGATAGCAACCCCCATGTCCGACGGTAGATGTCTCAGTAGTCGGGTATAGGCATCCAGGCCGCCGGCAGAGCCCCCCACGCAAACGATAGGAAAGCACTTGGCAGCGCCCTCAGCTTTCACTGAGTACCTTCCTGTAGGTTGTTCCTCGCGTCTCTGATCATCCTTGGCGGTCCTTTTCAGGTCCTTGCGATCATGGAGCATAGGCGGAACAAGCGCCACTCCTGGATATGAAGCGGGAATGGCGCTGCCGGTTATCGGGTGCCGACCTCCGTGGCTGGCTCAAGGCCCTGAGCTTCGGCTGCCCGACGAGATACTCCCCAGCTCGAACAGCTTCGCAAAGAGCTCGATCTCGTGTTGCTTCGTTGCGTGGGCAGTCTATGCGCCATTTTCGAGTCCCAGAGGTAGCAGGTGCACTGCCGCGTCAAGACCGATATATAGGTGAATCTGTAGACTACGGCGCACCGCTCCCACCCCTAAGCCCAGTGGCGGAAGAGATCGCGGAAGGGTGCCAGCGACTCGGCAAGGCCCTCAAAGGACTGGTCCAGTTGCTTTCGGCCAAGCCTGGCATCATTTACGGTCCGGTAGCGTTGCGCCGGTTGGGATCGTCTCTCGGGAGCAACCCGCAACGCTCTTGAATTGTCCGAGTACTGGGGCCCGCTTGCCCACAACTCTATCTGCATGCACAATCTATTACTTACAATTCTTGATCTGGCCCAGAGGTGTCAGCGTGAATACGACGACCTATTCGACCTGCCCGCGCACAGTCTCGCCTGTGCGGTTCGTTCTGCTGCTTGCCTCGACGACCGCGCTCGCGTGCGGCGGGGCTGCGATGACGACATCGACGGAGAACCCCACCACGCCGACGCAATCCGCGCCGTCCACCACGCCAACCACCGCGACGACCCAACCTTCTCCGACCTCGGGCGACGGTCATGCATTCGTACAGCTCGTGGCGGGAGAGGAACATGCGTGCGGGTTGCGACGGGACGGCAGCGTTGCGTGTTGGGGTGACAATTCATATCGGCAGGCGATCCCACCGGCTGATCTGTTCACTGAAATTGCGGCAGGCTCAAGTCACAGTTGCGGTCTGAATTCGGACGGGCGGATTGTCTGCTGGGGAAGCTACCAGTTGGGCACGAACACAGCGTACGGACCGTCGGGTACGTTCACGCACGTGTGTGCGGGATGGGACAAGACTTGCGGTATGCGGGCGGATGGGACCGTGGCGTGCGCAGGTGACGGTTGGGGAAGCTGGCAGGGGCTGACGGCCGGGGACAAGTTCAAGGAGATTGCCTGCGGGTTCGATCCATGCGGGTTGCGGGCTGACGGCAGCATTGCGTGCTGGAGCGAAATCAACGGCTGGCACGACTTCACGGACTCTGGCCCTTTCGTGCACGTTTACGCTGGGTCGGCCTACGCGTGCGGTCTGCACCCCGACGGAACCGCCCAGTGCTGGGTGGCGCCCGACAACACGGATACCGGGCTAGGCCAGCCTGCCGCGGGAGCTTTCGTCGAGCTATCGACGGGGAGCGGGCTGGCCTGCGGTCGGCGCGCCGATGGCAGCGCTACCTGTTGGGGGGGCGCGGGTGATCCAGCCCAGCCGCCGGCAGGCGCCGGGCCCTATGCTCAGATTGCGGCCGGCCAGGGCTTCGCGTGTGGGCTGCTCGGCAGCGGTACGGCAACTTGTTGGGGAAGCAACGACAACGCCGAAACCGCATCTCGGCCAGGCCCCTTCAGCACCTACGACCATCAGTGTGGGTTGCGGTCCGACGGCACTGTTTACTGCTGGGGGGAGTACCACGGACCGGACAATACACCGACGGATGCCTCCTTCCGCCAAGTGTCCGACGGCTCCGCATACAGCTGTGGGCTGCGCAACGACGGCACAATCACCTGCTGGGGACATAACTATGAGGGAGTGATCTATCCGCCCGCCGGGACCTTTACCCAGGTTGCAGCAGGACTTGCCCATGCGTGCGCGCTCCGCACCGATGGTACTGTCGTGTGTTGGGGAGACCTGAGCTTCGGCGTGGGAGCGGCTCCGAATGAGAAATTCGTGCAGATTTCGTCGGGCGAGTGGAACACCTGTGGAATTCATGCCGACGGTACCGTCACCTGCTGGGGCGAAAGCTCGGTCCCGACACCAGCCGGTACCTTCAAGCAAATCTCGGTTGGCACCATGCAGGCGTGCGGCGTACGCACCGATGGCACGGCCACCTGTTGGGGCGACACGGCAGTACCAGTTCCGTCGGGCACCTTCCAGCAGGTCTCCGCCGGCTTTTGGACTGGCTGTGGGATACGCGAGGACGGCACCGCCGCATGCTGGGGCGATGGCCGCTACGGGGAGACATCCCCGCCGGCCGGCACCTTCACCCACATCGCGATCAACGAAGATTGGACGTGTGGACTGCGTCCGAGTGGTGACGTTGTCTGCTGGGGCACGGTGGCCATCCCGGATCCGTAGGCGTCTCTGGGCCCTAGGTGCGAACGTACCGGTGGTCGAGAACCAGCCGCCCGGACCAACACCAACCCCCCGAACGTGTATCGATCACCGTCCAGGTGGAAACGGCATGGCGACGGGAAAAATCGTGGCTGAAAGCATTATGCTCTGGCGTCCCGGAAGGTAATTGACGTTCAGCAGGTAGTCTTCGAGTTAAATCAAAATGACGTTCCTGCCTCATCGTTTTGAAGGAGGGCTAGCACGAGGGCTCAGAGCCAGTCTAGGAAGCGCCCGGCGTTGCCATGGTCCCAAAAATGCGGTTCACCTGGTTCGGGCCGAGAGGCTGTGGTCTTTCACCTAGCGCGACGGCCCCACGAAAAGTCCGAAAGAAAGCAAAATCATGAGCACGAGCACTGTAATCATCTTGGTTGTTCTAGGAGTCCTTCTCTTTGGCGGTGGCGGCGGATACTACTGGAGGAGTCGCCGTTGAGCGTTGGTCGGGCCAGCGCCCCGCACGGTCCCAACCTTCGGGCCTACCACCATCCGCGATGAAACAATAGCCGATGGAAATTCAAAGCAAACCATTACTCATTGACGAATACGAGACACGCGCTAGCCGGCCCAGCGCTATATCGCCCCCGAAAGCCAAGGTCGCTCCGAAATTCTCCCGCCTTCCCGATCACGTTGGACTCATTCCCGACGGGAACCGACGTTGGGCTCGAATGAGTGGGCTTCTCCCTCAACTAGGATATGCGGCAGGACTCGATCGGGGACTAATCATGCTCGACGAGTGTCTCCACCTTGGCATCCGGGAGGTCAGTGTCTACGGGTTCACAACCGACAACGCCAAGCGACCGCCGGAGCAATCCAAAGCATTTACAGACGCGTGCGTAGGGTTCGTCGAAAGCGCGCGGGAACGGAACGTCGCCATTCGCGTAGTGGGAGACACGAGGTCCGCGATGTTCCCGCAAAAACTGCGCCCTTATGCCGAGGCCCGCATCGGCGCGGGGATGAGAGTCAACGTGCTTGTTAACTATGGCTGGGAATGGGACCTACGTACAGCCGCCGAGGGAGATCCGAAACGACGGTTTCACGAACGACTCGCCAGCGCCGACGTCTCGAGAATCGATCTCTTGGTTCGGTGGGGTGGGATGCGTCGGCTTAGCGGCATGCTGCCGGTCCAAACTGTCTATTCGGACTTTTACGTCGTCGATGAGCTCTGGCCCGACTACGAAGCCGAGCAATTCCATGCAGCCCTGCGGTGGTACGCAAAGCAGGATGTGACCCTGGGTGGATAGGCACCTTTGCCAATAGATGGCAGGTGCACTGCCGCGTCGCCGGACTGCCCGAGCTGACCGTCACGGGTGACGGGCAATCGTGGGGCGTCACCCCGAGCTATTTCATTGGCACCGTCGCGACCCCGGCCCTGTTGCAGATCGACCCCAAGTCGGGTGTGATGCTCAAGGCATACGCGTACGATTCCGTCCCTGGATTTAGTTCGTGGGCCATGAAGTTCTGGGGCGGCTCGTTCTGGATCTTCGCGGATTCCTCGGGCTACCGCACCCGGCGCGAGGCCCCCAGCAAGCCGGAGCTCATGGGCAGATATCCGCGCGGCAACGGCATCGTGGGCGCCGGCGTCTCGACCTGCGCGCCGCTGCAGTAGAGACGCCAGCCAAGGCAAAGGCGGAGCTCGTCCATCCGCGCGAGGTCGACCCGCGGTATGATGGCGAGCCTTGGAGGAATCCGCATGCATCCGATGAGGAATTCGACTTTGCAGGGCGGTAGCGGCCTTGGCCATTCATTCTTCTGGGTAGCGCTCGCCCTGCTGCTGCTCAACGATCACGTCCTCAAGGGAGCACACGTGTTGCCCGGACTGCTCACAGGCAAGTTGAGCGATTTCGCCGGAATGATCGTTGCGCCGGTGGTGCTCGCCGCGCTGTTTCGGGTGCGTGGCCGAACCGGACGCATGACGGTCCTCGCGGGCGTCGCGGCGGTGTTCGCCGCGGTGAAGCTCTCGCGGCCGATGGCCGATGCGCTGGAGCTGCTGACGACCTACACGCCGCTGCCTTGGCGCATGTGGTGCGATCCCACCGATCTCGTGGCTCTGTCGGTGCTGCCTTTGACGTGGTGGCTGATGGCCCGGGAATCGGGGGCCGCTATCGCCCCGCGGGTGCGACTGCTCGCCTGCCTGCGCGCCGCGGGCTTGGTGCTGGGCATCTTCGCGTGCGCGGCGACCTCACCGGCCACGGGCGATCCGGTCGGCACCGTGTTCCTCCTCAACGGAACGACAGAGACCCAGTCCCTGCGTCTCTCCCGACTATCCGGTCCGCTCGACTGTACACGCAGCCTCGATGATCCCGCGCAGTGGCCAGGCGCGAGCGCCTTTGTCTTGCGGTCGTGCACGACCCTGACCTCGGGCGAGATTTTCCCACTCGACCAGGGATGGGCGGACCGGGATGCCAGCGCGCCGCCCTCCTACGATCCCGGTACAGGCAGGCCGCGCTGTGACGCCGTGCTGTTGCAGGCCGAGGGACTCCATCCGGTGGTCATCACCTGGAACGGCCTGAAGTCGCTCGAGACCGACGATGGTGACTACTTCGCGGACCGAGCGACAAGCGAGCAAGGGTTGATCCTGGAACGAGCTGGCGAGCGTCTGTTCATCCAGGGGACCTCCTTGATCCACGTGCTCCCCGCCGGCTTCGAGCCGGCCCCCACCGACTGTCCCAAGGGCGAGCGATGAGAGCCTCGCGGCGTCTTTCGATCACGATGATCTGCCTGGGCACCTTGGCTGCGTCATCGGGAGCGATAGCCCAGGAAGTAGCGGAGGCCTCGCCCCTGCCTCCCCGGTTGCGGCTGCACGTGGAAGGCGGGCTCGGTGTCTACCTTTCGAATTCGATGCAAATGCCCGACGGCTCGCGCGCATCGCCGTCGTGCTCACCACAACTGATCACCGCTTTCTGCAGAATAGCGCCGGCCCTGGGGCTGGGGATGGACTGGTCTCTCTTACCGCTCTTCGGCCTGGGCTTGCGCGGCCGCTGGGTTCACGGCATTCCGGGCAATGGCAGCATCTTCGGGCGCCGCCTGGATGTCGTCGAGGTGTTGCTGGTGCCCCAGGTGACCTTGCCGTGGAAGAAGCGAATCCCGCGGAGCGGAGCCAGGCCCTATGTCGCCGTTCCGGTGGGCCTGGCTTGGTCGTTCGAGTCACGCACCTGGGAGCGCGCCGTGCAAGAGGATTGGAACGCGCGGCCGGGGTTGAGCGCCGGGGCCGCGCTTGGCCTCGAGCTCTTTGGGGGCACGAGCTGGGGCGCCCTGATCGAGTTGGATTACCAAGCGCGTTTCCTCTCCGCCGACGTCGTGTCGATCCCGCTCGCCGAGCCCGCGAGCCAAACCACCGAGCGAGTGGCGGTGGTCCAGCACCAGCTCGTCTTCTCCGTGGGTCTCCTCTTCGGGCTGCACCGAGCCGCGGGCGAAAGCGAATAGCGGAACCTTCGGCTGCCCGACGCTGCCGTGGCCACGAGTGATCTGCTTGGGAAGGCGCGCGGCCGACTGCACGACCGCGCGCCCGACGAGCTCTCTATTCGGTAGAGCTGCCATTCACCAGGGTGGTGATGCTATCGGCCTTCAGGGTGATGATGCCGCCGTTGCTGACACTGCCGACCGAAATGCAGTTCTCGCTGGCCGACGTGCGGAAGGCATCGTAGGTCGCAGGAACGCCCGCGCCGCCCAGGACCAACGACTTGTCCTTGCTGCCGTTGTTGATCGCGACGATGGTCGTGGCGTTCATGGTCGCGTGGACCCTCGAAAATCCCTTCGGATAGCCCGGAACGGACTTCGGAGCTCCAGAACTAGCTTCGATCGCCCTTGGCGTCGACGTTGTCCACGAAATCGAGGACCGCGGATGACAGCCGCTCTGGCGCCTCGAGTGCGGGGTAGTGCCCGACGCCGTCGAGACGCACGGATTCCACTGAACCCGCGGCTGCTTGCGACATCGTTGAGTAGGTGAAGTCGCCGCCGCGGGCGCCGACTGCGAGGACTGGCGTCGTGAAGGGGGAAGTCTTGGTGAGTGCCGTGATCTCAGATCCTTCGGCGAGCAGGGATTGGTACAGCCCGGTCGCGCCCCGAAAACCATGCGGCTGCGAGTAGGCGCGGAGGAATTCCTCGATGTCGGCATCGGTGATCGATCCATGCACGACGGTCATGGCAGGAAAGGCGATACCACCGATGTATTCGCGTTCGCGCCCGGTCAGCAGCATCTCGGCGATACCGGGTGCGGCGAGTACACCGATGTGCCACGCGCCGCCGTGGGTCACGTCGGCGAGCCTCTCCCACCCGAAGCCGGGGAGGCTGGTTTCGATCGCGGTGAAGCTCAGGACATCATCCGGGTGCATGGACGCGAAGCGGAAGACGACCGCGCCGGAGAAGTCCTGAGCGCTGATGTGCACGGGACCGAGGTTGAGCTCGGTGACGAGAGCATGAAGCGTCTCTGCAGTCGTCTTGCTGTCGTAGGAACCGTCGGCGTGGCTCGAGTCCCCGAGTCCAGGGAGATCGATCGCGAATACCCGGTGTGATTTCGCGAGCAGAGGGATCACCTTGTGAAAGGTCCACCACGTCTCCGGAAAGCCGTGCACCAGAAGAATCGGCGAGCCTCGGGTGCCCGCCGAGACATAGTGCAGCTCGGTCCCGTTGATCTGGGCGAGGTGATGGGTGACTCCGGGGATGGTGGCGCCAGCTGGTGCGATGGCCATTTTGTGAACTCCTTTGATCGACAACGTTGTTGTCTACAGCATAGACAACTACATAGTTGTCGATAGCAACCGGAGTTCGTATGCCTGACCTATTATCCCGGTCAGGTGCTGGTCTGGCGTTGTTGCTGCTCGGCGCGGTACCAGGTGCACTGCCGCGTCAAGATCGATATAGGGAGAATCGTCCCTACCAGGTGAAGGGATTCCGCCCGCAGACAGTGCTCACCTCAATGCTCGACCCTGATGCCTTTCCCGGTGTTGAGGTCGCGACCCTCTATCACGAACGCTGGGAGCTTGAACTGGGCTCCGAATCAGCTTCGTCACATCACTTCGGATCTATCGGCTGAGCATCCAGCCCAGTGGTATCGCGCGAGTTCACATTGTGCGGTAGAAGCGGGACCGAGACTATGAGGCTGGAAAAAGAATCGTTCGCGGCCGTCGGAGGAGGCCATCGATGCGTACTTTGAGTCGATAGAGTCATTCCAGGTCGCCCTCGGGCCGCAACACAAAGAACTTGAGCAGGAAGCGCGCAACTTCACCGATATCAAACCGACCATCAAGGTGAGCAAGGTCCTGCTCGGCTAGCGCCATTCTGCCGTCAAACAATCCGTTCTAGATTGGTCTGGGCGCCAGCTCGGCAGGCGCTGCGGGCCGCGGCTGCGCATCGAGCCCTCGCCTCCGCCGTTGCAGCAGGCAATCCCATCGCAGGGACATCGGTGTAGAATCGAACCGGTCGCGACGATCGGCCGCCTGTCTCGAAGGCTTCGAGCTGGTCTTGGGACTGGGCGCGAGCGTACCCCTGGGCGACTTCATGAAGAACGGCCGCCACTCGCGTCGGCGGTTACTCGCCGAGGATAAGGAATCGGCGGCCGTATCGTCCCGAGCAGCTCACGATCAGGCGATGGTTCGACAAGACCTGCCGCGTGTGGCAGATGCCGTTGTTCCAGGTCTTGAGATTGAGGCCCCAGAGCTTGTGACCATCTGAAGCGAACGCCACGAGATAGGTTTCGGTCGTCGTGTTGCCACCGGTTTGCAGCACGAAATCCACGTAGGCGTTGCCAGCGTCGTCGATCAGAGCGGCGGTCTCGAGCTTGAGGAACGTCGGGTAGTTCCGTCCGCTGCCGAGCGCCGGCCACTTCGCGTCCTGCATGATGGTCGCATCGTCGTAGATGGCGGTGCCGGCGCCCTTTCGGTCGTAGATGCGCAGCACGTAGTTGAGCCCGCCATCCTGCGTGACGTCGGGCTCATACGCGAAGTGGCCGCCGTCGGGCATGGCGCCGAGGAAACCCCAGCTCGATAGCCCACTGCGGCGCCGAACCACCATCAATTTCGGGGGCGTCGGCGGTCAGGGCTGCATCCATGGCCGCATCCGCATCCGTAGTCAGGGCTGCATCACGCCCTGCATCCGCAGAGGTACCCGACGTGCCGGCCCCTGCTTCGCCGGTTGCCGAAAATTCCCCAGTTCCCGAAGATGCTCCGCCCGAAGCCCGCGCTCCACCGAAACCCGACGCTCCGCCACCCGACGTCACTTCCCCCGTCCCGGTCGGCGTGCCTCCCAGCGCCGACGAGCTACCGCCCGAAGCTTGCGGCATTCCACCAAGCGGACCCAGGCCACCCGCGCCACTTCCTCCTCCACCACCGCGCCGTTCGACGTGTCCACGCGCCGAATCGTATTGTTGTGCGTATCCGCAACGAACAGGTCGCCGAGGAGATTTTGCCGACGAGCTGGCCAAGTGCCGGGGCAAGCCGGACAAAGGGGGGAAGCCGTCGTCAGTCCCTCACGCCTGCGTCCGCCGCCGCGGCTTTGGCGGTTGCGACCGTGCACAGTGTCTTCGGCGAGCTGGCCTGACAGAAACCGTCCACGCACTTGCCGACCACCAGGCACTCGTCAAGCACGGCCGCATCGGGATTGCTGCACGCATCCCCCGCCAGGGGCAGACGCTTGCAAACACCGTTCTTGCACTGGCTGAAATTGAAACAGCCGGCGGCCAGTGCCGAGCCCGCGTCCGGGATCGAACACGCCGCATTGTCCTTGAGACGCGGCTGGCAGGTGCCTTTCACCGGATCGCAATAGGAGGAAGCGTTGGCGCACGAGACGCCAGCGGACAAACTGGAGGCACAGCGCGCTCCGTCCTTGGCCAGCGCCACGCAGGTCTGGCTGCCGGTCGAGCCCACGCACCGGGCGCTGGTGACACAACCCCCGTAGTCGCTACAAGCCGCGCCCACCGCCGCGCGCGCCAGGCACACACTAATGATGGTCCCTGTCGTCGAGTTGTAGCTCTGCTTGCAGAAAGCGGTGTCCACGCACGTGCTGTCGCCAGTACACGAACCACCGACCTCGCTGATGGGTTTGGCTGTCACGCAAACGCCAGGACAGCACGAGGCGGTGCAGCTGCCCTGGTCGCATTCCAGGCCTGACTTGCACTCGCCGTCTTCGATACAATCGCCCCCTGACGAAATGGTGCCGACCATAACAGAGCTGCAGGCGGCGGTGGATGTGGCAGAAATTTGCGCGCTCAGGTCACAAGAACGGTTGGAAATCGCTGAAATGCAAGGGGCCAGATTCGAGGTGTTGAGTATCATCCGGCCCTGATCGATGGAGTAGGCAAGAGAGTTGGTGTCGAGTGAGCTCGCCATGTTGAAGTACGCCAGACACGTGCTCTTGTCGGGCAGGTAGCTGCAGCGAACGAAAAAGTCGCATTCGGCGCCCATAAACTGATCGATGAACTGCTGCGTGGTGGTGGTGGCCGTGTAGGTCTCGCCCCCATCGCCCAGTCCAGGCTTGGCAGTGGTCTTGCTGCCGCCGCAAGCCGCGGCCAGAATCGTGAGACACAGGGCGCCGAGTCGTCTGGCCATGGTTGTCACCAACTTCCTCGGCCCAAGAATACCAGCAAGGCCGCCAGTCGCGAAATCCAGGACGATAGAAATCCTTGGCGGTGCGTGCGCGCTCACCGGCCAGATGTGACAACCGTTTGGGTTGGCCACGGGCGCAACTTGCGCGCCTCGGCACCCGATAGTAACCCTGCCATGATCCAGAGCTGGGCCTTGCCCGCGGCTAAATCATTGGGCAAAGCCGCGATAGGATGGGAAATCGCCCCGTGGCTCAGCCTACCCAGGATGCGGCCGCCTCAAGAACGGCGGTCGTCGTGCCGAAAGGACTATTCGATATTATGAAGGCCCGGAGGTAATTCCTCTGTTTTCTTCTTGCGCGCCCCAACGTACTTTCGAGACGAATCCCCGCGACTGTCTCCGCTCGGTTGCTGTGCGCAAGCACGATATGTCTGGGCTGCGGTGGTCGTTCTGTCGCAGGGGCCAATGATGCACCGAGATCTGATACGACAACTTCAACGGCTTGGGATGGACCGTGGCAGCCTCCCGAGCCTGGAGGCTTGGCAGGAGCTCGCCGACTGGGTCAGCAACACCTACGCCGCTATGGATCGCGAGCGGCAGGTGGTGCAGGAATCCATGACGGCAATCTCAGTAGAGGTCAATGAGCTGACCACTGCGCTTGCTAACGAGCGGGACAAGTTTGCGAGCGTCTTCCGCGCCGTGCCCAACGGGATGGCCATCACCGATCTCGACGGACGCATCCTTGAAGTGAACGCCGCTCTCGAAGGGATAGTCGGTCTCACGGGTGAACAACTTGTCGGGAAGCCGGCCTGGGAGCTCGCCGACGTCGACTCGGGCGGATTCAGGGCGACTATGGAAAGCTTGGCCGCCGCGAGGATCACGTCGGACCACGGGCACTGCCGACTGGTGAGCGGCCGCGGCGAGCATGTCCTCGCGGATATCAATTCCACCGCCGTCAATGGCATCGACGGAAGGCCCGCCTTCCTTGCAATCGTGGTCGAGGACGTGACCGAGAAGACGCGCTTGGAGGTCGAGCTGCGGCACTCCCAGAAACTTGAATCCGTCGGGCGCCTCGCCGCCGGAATCGCCCACGAGATAAACACCCCCATCCAGTTCGTGGGGGACAACGTCACCTTCCTCGCCGGCGCATTCGAGAGCCTCTTGGCGCTTTGCCGCACGTACCAAGGCCTCTGCGACCGGGCCGTGACAATGCCCCTTTCCCCCGAGGATATCGGGCAGCGAGCCAAGGATGAGGAGTTGGCGGACTTGGAGTACATCGCAGCCAACATTCCCATGTCGATCGCCTCCACCATCGATGGGGTCGGTCGGGTAGCGGGGATCGTCCAGTCGATGAAGGCGTTCGCTCACCCCGACGGCGCCGAGAGGACCATCGCGGACATCAATTCGGCGATGCGCAACACTCTCGTCGTTGCCACGAACGAGCTCAAGTACGTCGCGACCGTGGAAACCGAGTATGGAGACCTCCAGCCAATCTCGTGCTTCCTGAGCGACCTCAACCAGGTTTTCCTGAACCTGCTCGTGAATGCGGCTCACGCCATCGCGGACGTCGTCGGCGGAAGCGGCCAGCGGGGCGTGATCAGAGTGAAGACCTACGTCGAACCCGAACACGCCGTGATCGCGATCAGCGACACTGGAACAGGTATCCCCAAGGCCGTGCAGCCCAAGGTCTTCGATCCGTTCTTCACGACCAAGGGCGTCGGCCGCGGAACCGGGCAGGGGCTTGCGCTCGCCCATTCCGTCGTCGTCGAGCAGCACGGCGGAACTATCACGTTCGAGACCGAGGTCGGCAAGGGCACGACGTTCTTCATACGGATTCCGCTGCTACCCGCCGACTAAGGCTGCCTGGACCCGCCCCGGGTTCGTAACGTCCCGGTTCGATGATGTCTTCGGGGGGAAAGGCTCATGCGGGTACCAGTTGCGACCGTAGGGCGCTAGATGGGGAAACCACTCTCGGCGGCGAGCCTGGCCACCACCTGCAACTCCGCCAGACGGCGCGCATTCCCCTGCGACTTTCTCATCAGTTCGTCGACCGACTTGGCGACGTGCCACTTGCCTCGCATCATCATCATCTGAACACCCGCGAACAGCGTCCGCTTCATGCCGGCCCTGATGCCGTCGCCGGTGAAGATGACGGCCGTGAATTCGCAGTACTCCTGAATCTGGCGCAGGGCCATGGTCATGGCGGTGCGCACGGATTGATCGGGAAGCGCTGCCCCTTCGGGCACGAGCGCAACGTAAAAAAGAGGTTGCCCGCAGGTCTGGTGCTGCGCCTTGATCATTTCAATGGTGCGGGTCGTGTCCTCGATGGTCATCTCATCACAAATGGCGATGTGGATCTGCTTTTCTTGAACGTTCAGCATTGCGACCCTCCGGTCAGCAGCGATGATGCCGACATCGCTCCCAGGAGCAGGGCC
>Ga0302323_100003531_pt1 | contig 12711 bp, 11 predicted proteins | sample Fen_T0_3_FD_201950 | JGI IMG/M metagenome (GOLD analysis project Ga0302323, IMG submission 201950) | Peat permafrost microbial communities from Stordalen Mire near Abisko, Sweden - Fen_T0_3 | ecosystem: Environmental > Terrestrial > Soil > Wetlands > Permafrost | place: Sweden: Abisko... | reverse complement strand
GACGTTCCCCGTTTGTGCCATGGAATCTTCGCTGATTGACGGGATTGCAGTCCACGGGCATTCTTCTCTAGCAGACACGGTGCTTCTTAGCTAGACGTTCCGCATGGACACCCCAAGCCCGAACCTGCGCCCCACATTGGACGATCTGACACGCAAGTTGATGGCCTCCTACAAGACCATCGGCGGCATCAATCACGTCGATGGCAAATGCCTGCCCTCGCGTGCCGCCATCGCGGCGGTCATTCAGAACATCTTGCGTCTGCTTTTTCCCGGCTTTCTCGGCGATCACGAGATGCGTTCGCTCGAGCTCGAAGTCGAGACCAACGGCCTGCTGCGAGTGGTGCAAGGTCAGCTGGAACGCGAGATTCGCAACAGTTTCGAGTACGCCCCTCCCGACGACGTCGCTCGTGACGAGATCGGCAAACTCGCGGAACGAGTCACGGTGGCAGCGCTTGCCAACCTCCCCAATGTTCGTGCCCTCTTGCAGACGGACGCCGAGGCGGCTTTCGCTGGCGACCCGGCAGCGCTCAGCACCGACGAGATCATCCTGGCCTATCCGTTCATCGAGGCCATCGCGGTTCAGCGCTTTGCCCACGAACTTTATCGGCGCAAGGTCCCGCTGATTCCGCGCATGATGACCGAGTGGGCGCACGCCCGCACGGGGCTCGATATCCATCCCGGCGCCGAGATAGGCTCGCACTTCTTCGTCGACCATTGCACGGGCACGGTCATCGGTGAGACCGCCAGCATTGGTAGTCATGTCAAGATGTACCAGGGGGTTGGCCTGGTGGCGCGCTCACTTTCCGGCGGTCAGGCCCTGCGCGGGAAAAAGCGTCATCCGACCATTGGCGACCGAGTGACCATCTACGCCAATGCCACCATTGTCGGTGGCGAAACCGTGGTGGGCTCGGGCAGCACCATCGGTGCCAGTGTCTTCATCATGCAGTCCATACCGCCTGACTCGCTGGTGGTCTATGAACCAAGCGGCATCCGCATGACCTCGAAAATCCGTAGCGAAGCGACCATCGATTTCCAGATTTGATCGTCCGTCGCTGCAGCGAGGGGCGCAGGCGGCAAGCCGCGCTTTGCCACCTCGGGGTTGCTGCCTTGGGTTGTCTGTGTGATCTTGGCAGATATTGGAAGCACAACTCGTTGTCACGTTGACCTTGGCTACCGCTCTCCTGGTGGGAAGCGCCTGCTCTAGCTCATCGGTCAATGCGCTTTTTCGCGACGGCGCTGGCGGTTCGCCTTCCACAAGCCAGAGCTGTCCGAGTTTGTCCGGCGGGCCGACGGGCGTGCCGCCGGTTGCCAGGGCGAATCAGGTGGCGTACCAACGAACCGAGTTGACAGCCTTCTTGCACTTCGGCCTGAACACTTTCGACGACACCGAGTATGGCGACGCTTCCAAGGATACGCCTGCGCTCTTCAATCCTACCAACTTCGATGCCACCCAGTGGGTCAGCGCCCTCAAGGCAGCCGGCTTCCGCCAAGCCACCCTGGTCACCAAGCACAGCACGGGCTTTTGTCTGTGGCCGTCCGCATACACGGAATACTCCGTGAAGAACAGCCTGTGGAAAAATGGTCAGGGCGACGTCGTCAAGGAGTTCACCGATGCCATGCACCTGGCCGGCCTGAGGGTTGGCCTTTACCTGTCGCCATGGGATGGCCACTACCCAAGCTCGGACGCGAACTACGAAACCTACTTCCGCAACCAGGTCACCGAGCTTCTGACCAAGTATGGTCCCGTGCACGAGATCCTCTGGGACGGGTTCAATGCGCCCACGTCGCTCGACTGGGTCGGCATCGTTCAACTCGCCCATCAGCTGCAGCCCAACGTGCTGGTGTGGATGGGGCGCGAAATCGCCACCACCGGCGCAGACCTCCGGTATCTCGGCAGCCAGAACGGAAAGGCAAGCCGGTCGACGTCGAGCGTGGGCGACATACCCAACGGCGGGCCGTCGGGCGCATGGTACCCGGCCGAAGCGCCGGTGTCGGATCGTGGCGCGGGCTGGTTCTGGCATCCTAACGGTACTGTCATGTCTCTCAAATCGTTGCAGTCGATCTACTTCACGTCGGTCGGCATGAACGCGACGCTGAATCTGAATGTTCCGCCGGCCAAGACGGGGCAGCTCGATGGTCCGGACGTCAGCCTGCTCCAGCAGTTCGGGACGTGGTACGCCTCGCTTTACCAGACGAACCTGGTGCAGGGGCAGCCAGCGTCTGCCGACACGACCTGGGCAAGCCCGGGGTTCGCGGCCGCCAGGGCTGTGGACGACGATCTCTGCACGTACTGGGCAGCGGCCAGTGGAAGCACCTCGGGACGGCTCGAGGTGACGCCGGCCTCCGCCATCACCTTCAAAGTCATCAGCATTCGCGAACCGATCGAGCTCGGCGAGCGGGCGACCGGCTACCACGTCGAGCTCAAGCGGAACGGCGTTTGGAACAGAAGCCCCACGGACGCCTCGGGCGCAACCATTGCGGGCACGGTCATTGGCCAACGCCAGCTCTGGCAACTCGACTCGACCACGGCTGATGCGGTCGCGCTGGTCATCGACTCGGCAAGGGACGTTCCGGCCATCGCCGAGCTTGGTGTCTATCCGTAGCCACCGCTTTGACTACGCCTACGGGGACTACCCCTACGGCGTTTTCTCCAAAGCCGGAACATCTTGTTTGGACACGGGACCGATATTGGTGTGGAACGGGATGGGCATGAAGGTCAGGACGAAGGTAACGACGACGGTCCAGAACAGAAACGCGCGACTTTGCGGCAGGGGGCGATCGTCGACCGGCGGATGATCGACTCCACCGGATAGCCGGCGCAGGAGTCCCAGCATGACGAACCAGACCAGCCAGACACTTCCCGCCATTGCCGCCGGGATGGCGGCGGACCAAGGGGACAGCGCGCGCGAAAGCCCGGCACGGCTCAGTTCCTCCGATATCCTGTGGTACACGACAACGGTCACCACGACGGACAGGGGCAGCAACATGCGCCGCAAGAATTGCCCGGCCCGACCGTAGCTGTTGCCAAAGAAAGCAATGGCCACGTGACCGCCGTCCAGCTGTCCCACCGGAAGCAGGTTCAGCATGGTGACCAGCAAGCCCGCCCAGCCAGCGAAGGCGACAGGATGCAAGTTCACATCGAGGCCCGGCTGAGGCAGCCAGGCGCCGCACATAAGTCGCTTGAGCACAGCATAGAGCAGAGAATTGCCTTCTTGAAGGCCGAGCCCGATCGGTCCAACCGACGACAGATGCAGACCGTAGGCGAGCACCGGAATGGCGACCATGAGGCCGGCCAACGGTCCTGCAGCGCCGATGTCAATCAACTTGCGCCGATCGGTCGTGCGCGACTGCAGGATGACGGCGCCCATCGTTCCAAACATGCCGATTCCCGGCGGTAGGGGGACGAAGTAGGGAAGCGAGGCCGGGACGTGATGGATGCGCGCAGCAATGTAGTGGCCCATCTCGTGGCACAGCAGGATGGCCATCAAGGGAATGGAGAAGGAAAGGCCGTCAATCAGCGGAAAGATGCTCGCGCTACCGTGCTGCATGATTGCACCCTGGATGGTGGTGGTCAGCAGGGTGGCCAGAAAGAGCGCGATGTTCAGGAGAGGCATCGTCTTGTTTTACTCGTGCCGGGGCCCACGCGCACGGGCGCGGAACGCCTCGCGGCGCGGATAGGAGGCGTCGTCCACGCTCGTCGCAAGCTTGGCCAAGAGCGCTCGCGCCTCGTCCGACAGCTGGGTGGGGATCTCGACGTTGATGCGAACGTGGGCATCGCCTCGACTGCCGTTGTTGCGTGGCAGGCCCTTGCCTCGCACGCGAAAGACGCTGCCCGACTGGGTTCCGGCGGGAATCTTCATGCGCACGCAGGCGTCCAGCAAAGGGATTTCGAGCTCGGTTCCAAGGGCGGCTTCATCGGCGGACAGCGGCGCCTCGCAAACCAGAACGTCGCCTTCCTGTCGGTAGAACGGGTGGGGCTTCACGCGCACGATGAGGTGGAGATCGCCCGCCGGACCTCCGCGACGCCCAGGCGAGCCTTCGCCAGCGACCCGTTGGGTGGTGCCCGATTGCGAGCCCGGCGGAACGCGTACCGTGAAGGTGCGCTCGCTCTCACCAAGGCCAGCGCCCGCACAGGCTTTGCAGCGGACAAGCGCCACTTCGCCCGCTCCGCCACAGGTCTGGCATTCGCGGCGCGGAGAAAGAAACCCCGACCTTTGGCGGGTGAATCCCTGACCTTCACACTGTGCGCACGGAATCAGCCCGGCGGTGCCGCCCTCTGCCCCGGTGCCGCGACAACTGGCGCAATCCGCGGTGCGCGTGAAACGAATCTCCTTTTCACACCCAAGGGCTGCCTCTTCGAAGGTCAACTCCAGCGTGTAGCGCAGATCCTGTCCAGCTGCGCGTTTGCGACCCGTACCGAAAAGATCGCCGAAGACTGCGTCGAAGAAATTGGTGACCGTGCTGAGATCGGCCTCCGCGCCAAAAGGCATATCGGGCGCGACGGCGCCGAACCGGTCGTAGTGGGCCCGCTTGCTTTCGTCGCCAAGCACCGCATAGGCCAGCGAAACCTCTTTGAACTTTTCCTCGGCGGCATGATCGCCGGGGTTGCGGTCGGGGTGGTATTGCAGGGCCAGACGGCGATAGGCAGCCTTGAGCTCGGACGCGGTCGCCTGGCGATCGACGCCCAAGACCAGGTAATGATCGCGTGCCGGCGAACCGCGCATACCGAGAACTACGAGCCGCCCGTGGGTAGCCCGCCCGTCGACGAGTCGCCCTGCAAGGACTGGAAGAGAACATGGGCTTCGGTCTCGAGGCGACCCAGCGATTCGCGCAAACGGGTTGCATTGTCGCTGTCCGATTCGACCACGTACTTGCACTCGTCGAGCGCAAGCTGGACGCGTTCCCGAGCCAAGGGGTCGAGCTTCTCGCCAAACTCGCGCAGCGCATTTTCTGCGCCGTAGATCAGGGTCTCGGCGTTGTTGCGCATGTCTGCCAATTCTTTCTTGGCCTGGTCTGCCATGCGGTTGACGTCGGCGTCGGAAATGAACCGCTTGATCTCGCTTTCCGTCAGGCCCGAGGTTGGCTTGACGGTCACGCTCTGTTCTTTGCCGGTCCCCAGATCTTTGGCGGACACGCTGACGATGCCGTTGGAATCGATGTCGAACGAGACCTCGATTTGCGGGGCGCCGCGCGGCGCGGGCGGAATCCCGTTCAGCTGAAAATGCGCCAAGCTCTTGTTGTCCTCGGCCATCTCGCGCTCGCCTTGCAAAATGTGCACGTTGACGTAGGGCTGATTGTCTACCGCCGTCGAGAAGACGCGGGCCCTGCGCACTGGAATCGTCGTGTTGTACGGGATGATTCGCGTAAATACGCCGCCCGCGGTTTCCACGCCCAGCGACAGCGGCGTCACGTCCAGGAGCAGCACGTCCTGTTGCTCGCCCGACAGCACGGCCCCTTGCAAGGCTGCCCCCACCGCGACGGCCTCGTCGGGATTGACCGCGCGCGAGCCCTTCTTGCCAAAGAAAGCAGCGACCAGATCCTGGATGCGCGGCATGCGGGTTTGACCACCCACCAAGATGACCTCGCTGATGTCGTTGGTCTTCCAGCCCGCGTCCTTGAGGACCTTTTCGCACGGAGGAAGGGTGCGACCGATGATGTCCTCGGAGATGGTTTCCAGCTTGCCGCGCGTGAGCGACAGCATGAGATGTTTCGGCCCATCGGCGGTGGCGGCGATGAAGGGCAAGTTGATTTCCGTCTCGAGGCTGGTGGAAAGCTCGTGCTTGGCTCGCTCGGCGGCTTCGCGCAAACGCTGCAAGGCCATGCGATCGGTCCGCAGGTCGACCCCGTATTGCGCCTGAAACGCCTCAGCCAAATGGCCGACGATGCGGGCATCAATGTCTTCGCCGCCCAAGAAGCCGTCTCCGCTGGTCGCCTTGACTTGATAAACCCCCTCGTGAAGGTGCAGCAGCGAAATATCGAACGTGCCGCCGCCCAAATCGTAGACCGCAATCTTGGCGTCCGAGACGACGGAAAGTCGGCCGTAGGCAAGCGCCGCTGCGGTGGGTTCGTTGATGATGCGTTTGACGTTGAGGCCGGCAATGCGTCCAGCGTCCTTGGTCGCCTGACGTTGGCTATCGCCGAAGTAGGCGGGAACGGTCACCACGGCATCGGTGACCTTTTCACCCAGGTAGTCTTCCGCCGTTCGTTTCATGCGGTCGAGGATGAACGCCGAGATCTGCGCTGGCGCATAGCTTTGTCCGTGGACGCGCACCCAGGCGTCGCCGTTTTCCGCGGCAGCAATCTCGTAGGTCGAGTTCTTACCGTGCCGGCCAACCTCGGCGTCGGCGAATTTTCGTCCCATCAGGCGTTTCACGGCGGATACCGTGTTTTCCGCGTTGGTTACGGCCTGGCGCTTGGCAATTTGCCCAACCAGGGGCTCGCCGTCGCCGGTAAACGCCACCACCGAGGGCGTGGTGCGCGAGCCTTCGGCATTGGGGATGACCAAAGGCTCCAGCCCTTCCACCACTGCAACGCATGAATTGGTCGTCCCCAGATCGATGCCGATGATTCGACTCACGATGGTTAGTCTTCTCCCTCGGTCTTGGCAGGTGCGCCGCCGTTGGTTGCGGCGCCATCTGGCTTTGCGGCTGGCTGGGCTGCCGTTGCCACCACGACCATGGCCGGCCTGAGCAGCTTGTCGCCGATGACGTAGCCTTTTTGCAGCTCGTGCACCACCGAACCGGGTTTCACATCCGACGTCGGCACTTGGGAAATCGCCTCGTGCATGCGCGGGTCGAAGGCTTGCCCTGCTGATTCGATGGATTTCACCTGATAGCGTTCCAGCTTGTTGCGGAACTGACGTAGCACCAGCTCGACGCCATCCTTGACGGATTTTGCGTCGCTTTCTTTGCCTTCACCCCACGAGGCCGTCGCGCGCTCCAGGTTGTCGACGATTTCCAGAAAATCGCGAAGGACCCCCTCCTTCACGCGACTTTCTCCATCGCTCTGCTCCTTGCGCGACCGCTTCTTCCAATTGTCGAAGTCGGCGGCTATGCGAAGCATGCGATCGCGAAGCTCGGCCTTTTCGCCTTCGAGGTTGGCGATGCGTTCTTCCGGTGTCGGCGGTGCGATGTCTGGCGCAGGCGTTTTTCCAGTGCCATCACCCGAGACTTCTTGTCCGGGGGCCGAGGCCGTTTCTTCTTTTTCGGATGGGTTCTCTTGATTTTCGCTCATAGATCGTTGGCTCCAAACTCAGGGTCGAGGCATAGGTGTTGCGTGCCTAGATCCTGGGTAGGATCTCTGTAATCACGTCGGCCGTGAAGTCTACCAGAGGGATAACTCTGGAATAGTCCATTCTGGACGGTCCGATGACCCCGATGGTGCCGAGCGGGCGGTCTTCGATACCATAGCTGGCGGCAACCACGGAAATGTCGGTCAAATCGGCCAAATTCGCTTCGGCGCCGATGAAGACACAAATGCCCGGCGCGGACAGGGTGCGATCCAGGAGCCTTACGATTTGATCTTTTTCTTCCAAAGTGCGCAGCACACGACGGGCACGGTTGAGGTCGGTGGTCTCGTCTACCAGGTTGGCCTGCCCATCCAGCAAGATTTCGCTGGTTCCGCCGCCGCCAGGGACGACCGCAGCGGCAAGCCCGAGTGCTTGCGCCAGAAGGGGATCGCTGATCGAGCGCTCTTTCTCGTGCTCGATTTCCTGAAGGACGCGCGCGCGCATCTGGTCGAGCGTCAGCCCGGCCACCAGGCTGTTGAGGTAGTTGTTGATACGATCGAGATCGCCGGGGGTGACCGGAACATCGAGGTGGATCAGCTTGTTTTGAATTTGGCCACTCGACGATGCGATCACGGCCAGAAGTTGCCCTTCACGCAGCCTCACGAATTCCATGTGCGAAACTGCGTCGGACTCGGGCCGCGGGGCCTGGACGACCACTGCCAAATGTGAAAGTTCGCGCAGCAGCCGCGCCACGCGCTGCATGACGTCTGGCGTCTCGGTGGCTGGGCCCAGCCGTCCGCGGATGTCGTCCTTTTCCAGCGAGGAAAGGCTGCGCACCCGCAAAAGGGTATCGACGTACAGACGTAGGCCGCGGTCTGTGGGGATGCGCCCCGCCGAGGTGTGTGGGTGACGCAAAAAGCCTTCCTCCTCCAGCTCGCCCATGACGGCTCGTACCGTGGCAGCCGAAATGTCCAGGGCATAGCGCTTTGCCACCGTTTGCGACCCGACTGCATCCCCGGTAGCTAGGTATTCGGAGACGACGGCATGCAGAACCTTCTTCGCGCGTATGCCGATTTCGTTCACGACGATGATCTAACCCCAAAAGCAAAGGCCCGCCAAGGCGTACCTCGGCTTCACGTTGTCCGATTGCGCGATAGGCGCACCGCCACTTCGTCGGCGAACAGGAATCCCGCCGGCAAAAGCCGCAAGATTTCGGGGGTTATCTCCAACCAGCCGGCGGCTACGCAAGACTGCGCGGCGGCCTGTCTTTCTGGTAGGTCCAGCGGATCGATGCCGTGGCGCTGTCGGTGGGACGCTCGGTCCACGCCGTCGGACATCCGCAGGGCCAGCCAAAGGGCCTCGTCTTCGATTTGCCGTGACGTACGAAGTTCGAGCTGGGCGGGTGGCACCGCACCTGTATGGGCGCTGACCTGGCGCAAGTACGTGCCCAGCGAACGTGGGTTCGAGAAGCGCCATCCTTCTCCGCTGGTCAAAGGCCGAAACGACGATGCGGAAACGCCGACGCCCAGGTAGGCACCCAGGGTCCAGTACAGGCTGTTATGTACGCTACGCCGGCCAGGCCGCGCGTAGGACGAGATTTCGTAGTGTTCGTACCCCGCCGCAGTCAGCCGGTCGTGGCCTATGGCATACATGGTGGCCACCGTATCGTCCCCAGGGCGTTGCAGTTTGCCGGCTCGTTCAAGCACGCCGAAGGGTGTACCTGCCTCCACCGTCAGGGCGTAGGCAGTGATGTGGTCGGGCGCGAGGGCGCACATGGCATCGAGCGAGCCTTGCCAATCCGTCAGGGTCTGGTCGGGCAAGCCGAACATCAAGTCGGCGCACAGGTTGTCGAAGCCGGCGCTTCGCGCTGCCTGGAAAGCGGGGGCGATGGCCGCGGCGCTGTGATTGCGTCCCAAGCGCGCCAGCAGATGATCCTGAAAAGCCTGGGCGCCCAGCGACAGGCGGTTCACGCCAAGCGCGCGCAGCAAGTGCAGATTGTCGGGTTTCAGATCGCCGGGGTTGGCCTCGACGGTGATTTCGACGTCCGCACCGTCGCCGAATCTGGCTTGCACATCCCCCAGGACCCGACCAAGAGCGTCCGGCCGCCAACGGCCAGGCGTGCCACCGCCGAAGTAGATGGAAGCGAGAGGCGGATTTCCACTGGTCTGGAACCAGGGGGCACGCGCCTTCAACTCGGCCAGCACGGCGTCCGCATAGCTGTCGTGGGGAATTTCCGGGCGGACAGCGGTGGCAAAATCGCAGTAGGGGCAGCGGGCTGTACAGAAGGGAAAGTGAATGTACACGCCAAGCGGCCGCGATCCATCGATATGGCCGCCGGACAAATCGACAGTGGCTTCAGCAAAGCTGGCCCGAGAGGTCTCCACGGCGGGAAGGATAGGGTAGCTTTGCGCTCGAAGCAGGGGAATAGGACAAGGAAGGTCGAGGCGCAACTTTGCAACAGGGTCGCCGATAGCTTCGGCGATGCGCACATCAAGGCTGCTAGCTCCATCCCTGGGATTGGCCCTGCTTGCCTGCTCTCCGCAGACCGACTTGCAGCAAGGATCATCTAGGGAGGGTACGGGGGGCGCATCGGGGGGTGGCGCGCTCGGCGCGCTGGCTGGGCGGCTTGTCGAACCCGAACCGGGCTCCGTCGGTATTCCCAGCAACTTGTCGAACCTTACCCTGGAATTCAGCGAAGCGGTCGCCCTGGCAGGGACGGGCCCGGCGTTCGAACTACGGCCAGCCAGCGGCCCCAGCACGGGGGCACAACTGGTCGGGGCCACCCCTTGTGCCGAAACGTGCTACGCGCTCAGGCCCGATGGGCCCCTGGCGCCTTCCACCCTGTACACGCTGTCCATTCTTGCGGGACAGTTGCAATTCCTCGACGGAAAACCCGTGCCTGCGGCAAGCCTGGGGCACTTTACGACGGCAGATGCTCCCGACCTCTTTGCTCCACACATCCAAGCGTTCACAGCGCAAGTGGCAGAAGGGTGTCTGTTCGTACATTTGGCAGCTGATGAACCGGTTCGCGCCGATGTGTCGCTTAGCGCAGGTGACAGCCAAGCGACGCTTCATCCGGCTTCGCCTTCCTGTGCGGCGGCAGGTTCGGTCCCCTGTCCGGATGGTTGTTCGGCAAGCTGTTCGGACATGGCTGCTACGCTCGATTTTGCCGAGCGCTTGCCCGAGTTGCCGGCCAGCGTGCCAGCCCAGGTGGCGGTATCTGTCGAAGATCGCGCGGGCAACCGCACAGTTTCCGCACCAGTGGCCCTGGATCTGCCACCAGCCCTGCCTCGCCTGGTGATTACCGAGGTGTTGGCCAATCCCGCCGGCTCGGAAACGACCCAGGAATTCGTCGAGCTTTTCAATGCCGACAGCCAGCCTGTGTCCCTCGGCGGCTTGCTGCTGGCCGACAAAGCAGGCAGCGACGTCTTGCCGGAAGCGGTCTTGCCGGCTGGCAGCTATGGCCTGGTGGTACCCGACAAATTCAGTGCGGCCGAGGGCAAAGACACGCCCCCGCGCGACGGTACCCTGTTGCTGCCTGTGCCGGGCCGCCTGGCGGGCGACGGGCTTGCCAACGCAGGCGAGACGATTCAGCTGCTGACCAAGGAAGGCTATGTCGTCAGTCAGTACGGCGGCTGGGTCGACGTCAGTGCGACGGCGTGGTCCGGGAAAAGTGTCAAGCGGTCGGATTTGAACGCTTGCGACGGGGCGGCGGCCTGGGGCAAGACGCCCAGTCCGGCCACGCCCGGGTGGTAAACAGCCGAGACGCTGCGCGGCGCAGGGCGCCGTGACGGCTATTTGGGCGATTTTTTGCCGCGAATGATGTTAGATAAGTGAACCATGTCCGGTCACAACAGATGGTCGAAGATCAAACACAAGAAGGGCGCGTCCGACGCCAAGAAGTCCAAGGTTTGGACCAAGGTGATCAAAGAAATCACCATTTCGGCGCGGTCGAGCGGTGACGTCAGCGGCAACCCTCGCTTGCGGGCGGCCGTCGACAAAGCGCGTTCCGTCAACATGCCCAACGATACGATCGAGCGGGCCATCAAGAAGGGCACGGGTGAGCTCGAAGGGGTGAACTACGAAGAGTTCAACTTCGAAGCGTACGGTCCAGGCGGCACGGCCATTCTGATGGAAATCATGACGGACAATCGCAACCGCACGACGGGCGAAATCCGTAACCTTCTGACCAAGGGCAACGGCAACCTTGGCAGTTCGGGCTCTGTGGCCTATATGTTCAAGAAGCTGGGCGTGGTCGTTTACGACAAGGGCGCCGTCGACGAGAACAAGGTCACCGACGCCGCCATCGAGCTGGGGGCGGATGACGTGCGCGTCGAGGACGATGTGCTGACGGTCATCACCGAGCCCAAGGAATTCGAGCGCATTCGCGATGGGCTGAAGGCGGCCGGCATGCCGGAACCGGTTTCCGCCGAGGTCAGCATGATTCCGCAGAACAAAGTCCATCTGTCGGGTCGCGACGCCGAAGTGGCTCTCAAGCTGCTCGATGCGCTCGAGGACAACGACGACGTGCAAAACGTCTACTCGAATTTGGACGTCGACGAGTCCGAGCTCGAAAAAGCCTAACAAGGGCGTTTCTTCCATGCCGGAGAGCGGCCGCGTACGCATCCTGGGCATCGACCCGGGATCGTTGCGTTTGGGCTACGGCGTGATTGATCGCGCGGGACCCGCCCGGCTGACGTACGTCGAATGCGGCGTCATCGCGGCGCCCGCGAACATGGATCGGCCGGAACGGCTGATGACCATCGGTCGTGGTCTGCGTGAGCTGGTGGCCGAGCTACACCCTGACGAGGTTGCCATCGAGCAGGCATTTTTCGGCAAGAACGTGCAGTCGACCTTGGCGCTGGGCGAAGCGCGCGGCGTGGTGACGTTCATCGTGACCGACGTGGGGTTGAAGGTCTCGGGCTACGCGCCGGCTCGGGTGAAGCGAACCATCGTCGGGCACGGCGCGGCTACCAAGCAGCAGATTGGCTATCTCGTGCGTGCCCTGTTGTCCTTGCGGCGAGTGCCCGAACCCGACGCCGCCGATGCCCTGGCCATTGCCATCTGTCACGCCCGGCACCACCATCTGGCCATGCTTGAATCTGAAACGCGACCTGCGCGCCGGTGCGTGCGATGATGTCACTATGATTGCTTGCTTGCGCGGCGCTTTGCTCGAAAGTGGCCCTGACTTCGTGGTGATCGAAGCCGGCGGGGTCGGCTATGCGGTGACCATTACCGCGGCCGCCCAGCGTGGCCTTCCGTCCCTGGGCCAGACGGCATTCATCCTGATTCACACCCACGTGGTCAAGGATGGCCCCACCCAGCTTTTCGGATTTGCCGATGCCGAGGAACGTCGCTTGTTCGAGACCTTGATCAGTGTGCAAGGCGTGGGGCCGAAGGTGGGCATGGCCATCCTGTCCAGCTTGCCGGCGGGCGAGCTGGTTCGCGCCATCAGCGCTGGCGACCTGGCAGCCTTGACCAAG
>Ga0302323_100003530_pt1 | contig 12712 bp, 11 predicted proteins | sample Fen_T0_3_FD_201950 | JGI IMG/M metagenome (GOLD analysis project Ga0302323, IMG submission 201950) | Peat permafrost microbial communities from Stordalen Mire near Abisko, Sweden - Fen_T0_3 | ecosystem: Environmental > Terrestrial > Soil > Wetlands > Permafrost | place: Sweden: Abisko... | reverse complement strand
ATCCTGGAGGCCATGGACGGGCTCCCGGTCGTCATCCGGCTGCTCGACCCGCCGCTGCACGAGTTCCTGCCCGACTACACCTCGCTGTCGGTCAAGGTGGCGCTCGCCGAGTCCCGCGGCACCCCCGACAAGGAGGCCGAGGCGCTGCTGCGCCAGGTGCAGCAGATGCACGAGCAGAACCCGATGCTCGGCACCCGCGGCGTGCGGCTGGGCCTCATCGTGCCCGACCTGTTCCAGCTGCAGGTCCGGGCGATCGCCGAGGCCACGGCGCGGCTCCGCACGGCCGGCAAGGACCCGCGGCCCGAGATCATGGTGCCGCTCATCGCCGCCGTCGAGGAACTGGTCGTCATCCGCTTGCAGAGCGAGAAGACCCTGGCCCGGGTCGCCGAGGAGACCGGCGTCCGGCTCGACATCCCGATCGGCACCATGATCGAGCTGCCGCGCGCCGCCCTCACCGCGGGCCGGATCGCCGAGGAGGCCGACTTCTTCTCCTTCGGCACGAACGACCTCACCCAGACGACGTGGGGCTTCAGCCGCGACGACGTCGAGGCGGCGTTCTTCCCGCAGTACTTCGAGGCGGGGATCTTCCGCGTCAGCCCGTTCGAGTCGATCGACACCTCCGGCGTCGGGCGCCTGGTGAGCCTGGCGACGTCCGACGGCAAGCAGGCCCACCCCGGCCTGGTCGCCGGGGTGTGCGGCGAGCACGGCGGCGACCCGGACTCGATCCACTTCTTCGAGTCGGTGGGCCTGGACTACGTGTCCTGCTCGCCGTTCCGGGTACCCGTGGCCCGGCTCGAGGCCGGACGCGCGGCGATCCTGCGCGGATCGGGGATGTCCAGCGACAGCCGCTGACCCGGCCGTCACGACGAGCTGTGGCCCGCGTCCTCCGGCCGGACGCGGGCCACACCTGTTCCCGAGGGTCGTAGTTGTGACGTGGGTCACAGATACGCCGGGCAACCACGGGCACGGGCTGCGACCCACAAAGGTTCGTAGGCGGCCCGTGAGCGTTAACAGGACCTGTCCGATTCGAGGGAGGAGCGCATGGCGAGACGTCGGCCCCCGCGCCCCGCCGGGCCCCGCGCGTGACGGCGCGGCCGTCGCCGACCGCGGCCGAGGAGGAGTTCGCCCGCTTCGTCACGCAGCACGGGCGCGCCCTGGGGCGGCTCGCCTACCTGCTGGTCGGCGATCCGCAGGGGGCCGAGGACCTCACCGCCGACGTGATGCTCGACGCGTGGCGGCAGTGGGACCGGGTCGCCCAGGCGGACCACCCGCTGGCCTACGTGCGTAAGATCATGGTCAATCAGGCCGGTGCGGGCTTCCGGCGGCGGTTCCGGGAACGCGCCCGGCTGGCGCTGCTGCAGAGCACCGCGACCGACAGCACGCACGACCCGGACAGCGCCGCCGTCGTCGACGTCCGGTCCGTCCTCCTGCGCCTCCCGCCCGGCCGGCGGGCCTGCCTGGTCCTCAGGTTCGCCTTCGACCTCACCGAGCGGGAGGTCGCCGCGGCCCTGGGAGTGAGCGTGGGAACGGTGAAGAGCCAGACGTCCAAGGCGGTGCAGCAGTTCCGGCGCGAGCTCGGTGACGCGTTCGTCGACACCCGCGCCACGACGCCGTCCCCCTCGGCGACGGCCCCGTCGCCCGCGGGACGGACCCCGGCCCCGGCGGCGAGGAGGGCCTCCGCGGCCCCAGGGGGCAGGCCGTGACCGGGGACCGTGACGACACCGCCTGGGTCGGCGACCTGCTCTCGGCCCACGCCGAGCGCCACGAGCCCGACGTCCAGGCCCTGCTGGCGCGCGTCCTGGCGGGGATGGACACCGCGCCCGGCGCCGGCACGGGACGGGCGGGTTCGCGGCGTCGCCGGGCCGCGCGATCCGGCCCGGCACCGCGCCCCGCCGCCGCGCGCCCCCGGTTGCTGCCCGTCGGGCTCGCCGTCGCGACGATCGTCGCACTGGTGACCGCCGGGGCGATGCTGCCCGGCGCGTGGCGACCCGCGGACGGCGGTCGGCGGACGGTCCAGGTCGGCGTCCCGCCCGGCACCTCGGGGCCCGCGGCGACCGGCCCCGCGACCGGTCCCGCGAGCACCGCCACCCGCACGCCGTCCGGCGTCATCGGGACCCCCGGCTCCACGTCCGCGCCCGCCACCGGGACCGGCACGGCCGCCGCCCGGCCCGCGGGTTCCGCGGTCGGGCTGCCGGCCGAGCTGCGGTGGACGGGCGGGGGCCCGGTCGTGGGGCCGAAGCCGGACGCGTCCCACCGGATCACGGGCCTCAAGGACCCGACCGTCGTGCGCCACGGCGGCCGGTGGCACGTGTTCGCCACCACGACCTCGGCCGCGGGCTTCGGCCTGGTGTACCTCAGCTTCACGGACTGGTCGGCGGCCGGTTCGGCCACGCCGTACTACCTGGACCGGTCCGCGATCGGCGGCGGTTACCGGGCCGCTCCCCAGGTGTTCTGGTTCGCGCCGCAGAAGCTCTGGTACCTCGTCTACCAGAACGGGAACGCGGCGTACTCCACCAATCCCGACATCGGCAACCCCGGCGGCTGGAGCGCGCCGCGGACGTTCTTCGGCGGCACGCCGGCGATCATCGACCGGAACAAGGGGGCAGACGGGTACTGGGTCGACCAGTGGGTGATCTGCGACGACGGCTCCTGCTACCTGTTCTCCTCCGACGAGAACGGGCACCTCTACCGCTCCCGCACGTCGCGGGCGCAGTTCCCCCAGGGGATGAGCCAGCCGGTGATCGCCCTGCAGGAGCCGGACAAGAACGACCTGTTCGAGGGCTCGAACGTCTACCGGATCGCCGGGACGGGCCGGTACCTGCTGCTCGTCGACGCCACGCCCGGCGGCCGCCACTACTTCCGGTCCTGGACGTCGGCGAGCCTCACCGGCCCGTGGACGCCGCTCGCCGGCACCCCGGACCGGCCCTTCGCCGGGACGGCGAACGTCACCCTGACGGGCGGCGCCTGGACCCAGGACGTCGGCCACGGCGAGCTCCTGCGCGCCGGTGAGGACCAGACCCTGACCATCGACCCGTGCGGCCTGCGCTTCCTCTACAGCGCCACACCGACGGGCGTGACGGGCCCGTTCAACGAGCTCCCCTGGCGCCTGGGCCTGCTGACCCAACAAGCCCCGTGCACCCCCTGACCGCACCCCTCCACCCCGGTGAGCCGTGATCATGCAATGATCACGGAGGGGCGCGGGTCAGGTCAGGAGGGGCCGGGCGTACCAGTCGGTGGCGTCCCGCACGCCGGGCAGGACGAGGAAGTACCCGCCGCCGACCGGGGTGATGTAGTCGGCCAGCGGCTCGCCGATCAGCCGGGTCTGGGTCGCCTCGAACTGGCGCACCAGGTCCTGCTGGTAGCAGACGAAGACGAGGCCCATGTCGAGGGTGCCGTTCACGTCGGTGCCGCGGTCGTAGTTGTACCCGCGTCGCAGCATCCGGCCGGGGTCCGTGGCGGGGGTGCGCGGGTTCGCCAGCCGGATGTGGGCGTTCTGCGCGACGGCCGACCCGTGCGGGTCGGCGGCGAAGTCGGGGACGTCGTGCTCACCCGTCGCGCCGAGCGGTGCCCCGGTGCTCCGGCTGCGCCCGATCATCTGTTCCTGCTCGTGCAGCGAGACCCGGTCCCAGAACTCCACCTGCATCCGGATGACCCGGATCACCTGGAAGGTCCCGCCGGCGCTGCCGTCCGTCCGGGTCGCCGGGACCCACACCAGGCGGTCCATGAGGGCGGCGTCGCCGACGTCCGGGTTGGAGGTGCCGTCCTTGAAGCCCATCAGGTTGCGCTGGGTGCCCGAGGGACGCGGCGGGCTCTGGAAGCCCGAGATCCGCCAGCGGATCTCCATCCCGCCGCGGGTGTGGCGGGTCAGGTCGCGCAGGGCGTGCAGCAGCGTGTCGACGTTCCCCGCGCACAGCTGCAGGCTTAGGTCGCCGTGGCACTGCGCGGGGTCGAGGACGTCGTCGGGGAACGTGCGCATCGGCGTCAGCCCGGCGGGACGGCGGGCGGCGAGCCCGAAGCGGTCGTCGAACAGGGACGCGCCGACGCCGACGGTCACGGTCAGGCCGTCGTCGGCGGGCACGACCGGCCCGAGGACCCCCGAGTCGGCGGGCGGCCCGCCCGTCGCCGCGTCGGGCGGCGTGCCCCCGGAGGTGAGGAAGCGCGCCCGCTCGGTGAGGGTCCGCACCAGGTCGACCAGCTCGGCGCGGTTCGCCGCGGTGACGTCGCACGCCACGAACAGGGCCTGGCGCTGGGGCGGGGTGAGGACGCCCGCCTGGTGCTCGCCGTGGAAGGCCACCGCGGCCGTCCCCGCCGTCGACGCCGCCGGGGCCGGTCCCGCGGCGGCCGGTGACGCCGTCCGGCCGCGCAGGTCGTACCCGACCGTCCCCGCGGCGAGCGCGGCGGCCCCGACGCCGAGCACCTGGCGCAGCACCCCCCGGCGCCCGACGCCCCGGGGCCCGGCGTCCCGGGGCCCGGCGTCCGTGGCACCGACGGCGTCCCGGGGACCCTCGACGTCCGTGGCCTCCGTCGTGACCGGCACGGGGTCGGCCGAAGGCGGTACGTCATCGGGCTCGGGCACGGGACGGTCAGGTTGGACCACGACGGGAGCTCTCCTGGGTGCGGGCGGCGACGCCGTCCAGTATCGACGCCACGGCCGGACTGTCAGGCACCCCCGCGGACAGCGAACAGCAGGACGTTCACCAGCGCCAGCGCGACGACCACGCCGCCGTGGGCGAGGCGCCCCGCGCGCCGGGCCGCGGGCCGGTGGTACCGGCGACCGACGGCGCGCCAGGTCGTCACGAAGGCCGCGACGGTCCCGACGGCGATCAGGGACCACTGGACCGTCCGGATCGTGCCCGGTCCGGCGAGCGCGGGCGCCACGCCGGCGTGCACCCCGACCAGGCGCGCGACCGAGACGACGGCCCGCCCGCCCTGGCCCAGCGCGTCGGCCTGGGTGTGGGCGAGGAACGCGGCGATGTCGAGCGGGATCAGCGTGTACCCGAACCGGGTGACGCCGTCGCGCACGCTCCCGCCGGTCCACCGCGACGCCGCCGCGGACGCCGCGACGAGCAGCCCGACCGGGGCGGCCACGGTGACGACGAACACGACCGTGAAGACGGCGAGCACCGGCCACGACAGCGCCGCGCCGGTCGAGGCGAGCCACGGCCGCCACCCGCGGACCTCGCCCAGGTTCTGGACCAGCACCACGCCCATGATCGCCATGGCCAGCACCGACTCCTCCAGCCGCGGGCGGCGGACCGACCACAGCTCGCTCAGCGGCGCCCGGGTGCGCAGCGAGATCGCACCGTCCGGGCAGGAGCGCAGGCAGCGGGCGCACAGCGAGCACCCCGCGGCGGTGTCGAGGGTGCGGGGGAAGGCGAACAGCGGGCAGCCCTCGACCGTGGCAGTGCCGTGGTGGCACGCCGCGCGGCTGGTGCACGTGGCGCAGACGCGCGGGTCGGCCTGCAGCTGCACCATCCCGGCGCGGGCGTAGTTGCCGCACAGGCCGCCGAGGAAGCACAGGTAGCGGCAGAACGAGCGCCGCGGCAGGAACGCACCGGACGCGATCACCGAGCTGGTCAGCAGGAGCAGCAGCACGCCCGAACCCCACGGCGAGTCGACGATCCCCCAGACGTGGTCGGCCCAGGTGATGGCGAGGAACTCGACGTCGATGACCCAGACGCCGTAGGCGCGCAGCACCCGCGGCACCCGCCCCTCCACCCCGACGATCCGGTGCACCAGGTCGGAGATCATGCCGAAGGGGCAGACGGCGCACCAGAACCGGCCGGCGACGAGGAACACCAGCGGCAGCGCCGGCCACCACACCAGCCACATGAGCGCGCTGCCCGCATTGAGGGACGCGCGCTGCGGGCCGCGCAGCAGCTCGTAGGCGACCAGGCCGAAGACGGCGGCGACGGGCGCCCGGAACACCCCCGGGTACCAGCGGCTGCGCGCCAGCCGGGCGACGGGCCGCAGGCGCAGCAGGTCCCGGCCGGGCGCGTTGGTGGGGGCGTCACCCGAAGGGTCGACGGGCGCGTTCTGGGGCGCGTTCATGGGGTGTCCGTGATGGGCGTTCACCGGCGGCCTCCCGGGAGCGGCGCGAGCCGGGACCGGCCGCGGGCGGCGGCGCGCCGGGCCCGCCGTCCGTACGAGAAGGCCGCGCCGGAGATCACCACGCAGTCGAGCACGAGGAAGGCGTGCAGCACCAGGTCGTGCCCGTCGCCGGAGCCCGGCAGGGGGCCCGCGGCGGCGACGGGCGTGACCGCGGGCCGGGTCCCGGAGGGTGCCGCCGTGGACGCGGAGGGCGTCGACGGGGCGGCCGTGCGCGGCGCCGTCGACGGGGGCGGGTTCCAGAGGCCGCCGTCGTCGCCCTCGCCGTCATCCCCCTGGCCCTCGCCCTGGCCCTCGCCCTGGCCCTCGGCCGGATCGACGCCGGGGGAAGCCGCGGAGGCGGACGGCGCGGCACGCCCGGCCCCGCGCGCCGGGGCACCCGCCCCGAGGGCCGCCCCGGCGGGAGCCACGGCGAGGACGGCGGTCAGCGCGACCGCCCCCCACGTCCTGCGACGAGCGCCCACTCCCCCTCCGGACCCGGCTCGGTACGACCCCGATCCGGCCATCCTCCTCGCCGCTCGCCCGCCGACCCGGGACCTCGGGCGCGAAACCCGCTCGCCGGAACCCGCCCCGGGACCGTCAGACGGCGTCGCGGAGGCGGGCCAGGGCGGCGTCCATGAGCTCGGGGAAGTCGGCGGGCTCGGACGCCTCGGTCCAGCACTGGAACGCGGTCACGAAGACGGCGACCCCGGCGCGGGCGACGAGCTCGGCGGTGAGCGCCTCCACGTCCCGCTCCCGCAGCGCACCGGCGACGGCCGCCGTCAGGGTGTCCATCTTGATCAGCTCTCGCTCCCGGAGCTCGGTGGACGAGGCGACCATGCGCTGACGCCGTCGGGTGACCTCCCCCCAGGCCACCAGGCCGGACCCGGCCGCCGTCAGGGCCGAGACGACCACCTCGATCGGCGGCGTGGAACCGGGGGCGGTGCGCACCGCCTCGACGATCCCCGCCTGGAATTCCGTCGCCCCGGCGAACATCATCTCGCGCTTGTCGGCGTAGTGGCGGAAGACCAGCGCGACCGGGTTCATCGGGTCGGCCGTCGTCCAGCAGCTGATCGAGAACGGCCACGAGGTGGTCGGCCTGGCGCGCTCCGACGCGTCCGCCGCAGCCCTGACCAGGGCGGGAGCGACCCCGCACCGCGGCTCCACGGAGGACCTGGAGAGCCTGCGCTCGGGCGCCGCGGAGGCCGACGGCGTCGTCCACACCGCCTTCTTCCACGCCTTCTCGCACGCGAGCCTGCCGACCCGGCTGCGGGTGATCCTCGGCGGCAGCCCCCGCGGGATCGCGAACCGGTTCCTCAGAGTCATGATCGACACCGACCGCCGCGCCCTGGAGACCCTGGCCGGCGCGCTCGACGCCGGGCAGCCGCTGGTCGCCGCGTTCGGCACGATGGCGCTCACCCCCGGCCGCCTCGCCACCGAGGACGACGCCGCCGACCCGCGCGCGGCGGGCGGGGTCCGGGGCGAGAACGAGGCCGTGCTGACGGCGGCCGCGGCCTCGCGCGGCGTCCGCACCTCGATCCTGCGCCTGCCACCCGTGGTGCACGGCGACGGCGACCACGGCTTCGCCGCACAGATCATCACCGCCGCGCGCCGGCACGGCGTCTCCGGCTACCCCGGCGACGGGCACAACCGGTGGCCCGCCGTGCACCGTCTCGACGCGGCGGACCTCTTCGTGCGGGCCCTGGAGAAGGGCGAGGCCGGGTCGTGCCTGCACGGCGTCGCCGAGGAGGGCGTCCCCTTCATCGACGTCGCGACGGTCATCGGCCGCCGTCTCGGGGTGCCGGTGGCCACCGCCACCCCGCAGGAGGTGCGGGCACGGTTCGGCTTCATCGCGCCCTTCATCGTCGTCGACAACCCCGTCTCCAGCGCGCTCACCCGCGCCCGGCTGGGATGGGAACCCACCCGGGTCTCGCTGCTGGAGGACCTGGAGCACGGCACGTACATCACCGGCTGAGCGCGAGCGAGGGCTGGCGCCGAGCCCCGGATCTTGCTTCCCTGAAAGGGCGGTGCCGGCCGGCACCCCCGGGGGAGGTGAGCACGATGACGGCGGACCGCTCCTGGATCCCGGTGGACCGGTCGGTCGCGCTGATCGCGCTGGTCGAGCAGGAGCTCGACACCCTGCGCACCGCAGCGGGCCGGCGGCGGTGGCTGGCGCTCGCGGCCCGGTTCCCGTTCTCCTCGTTCGAGAACACCCTGCTCGTGCTCGCCCAGCGTCCGGCCGCCACCTGCCTGGCCGGGCGCGAGACCTGGCGGGCGCTCGGACGCCGCGTCGACCCGGGCGAGCCGCCGGTCGCCCTCCTCTCCCGGACGCCCCGCCCTGCCGCCAGGGGCGCCCCCCACGTCGTGGAGGTGTGGGACCTCGCCCAGACCAGCGGGCCGGCGCTGCCCTACCCGCCGGTGCCGCGCCTGCCGCCCGGCGTCGTGCCCGCCGGGCTGTGGGACGCGCTCGCCGACGTCGTCGTGGCCGCCGGGTTCCCCCTCGACCGCGGACCGGACGACGGCAGCCCCCGCGCGATCCGGGAGCTGGCGCAGGCGCTGGCCCTCATCCGCCTGCAGGAAGCGGATCTGCGGGACGCGCGGCCCGGTGACCTCGGCGCGGAGGCCGCAGCGGTCGCCTTCGTCGTCTGCACCGCGCTCGGCCTCGACCCCGGCGGCGGCGCGCCCCCGCCGGCGCCCTCGGGGACCGGCGACCGGGACGCCGCCCGCCGGTGGGGCGAGCGGGTCCTCGCGGTGGCCCGCGACGTCCTCGCGGCCACCGAGACGGCGGTCGCTCCCGTCGACCCGGCGCCCGTCGAGCGGGAACGGCTGCGGGCCGTGCACGCCGAGGCCGCGTGGTTCTACCGGCGCCGGCTGAACCGCTCCTGGGTCCCCCGCTACCTGCACGAGCGTGGCCTGGACGCCGCGCTCGACGCCCCCTGGGACGCGGGCCGGGCCCCCGACGGCTGGACCGCGCTCGTCCGGCACCTGCGCGGCCAGGGCGTGGACGACGCGACGCTCCTCGCCGCCGGGCTGGCGCGGCGGGCCCGGTCCGGGGCGCTCGTCGACACCTTCCGGGACCGCCTCGTGCTCCCGATCCGCGACGACGGCGGCCACGTCGTCGGCTTCGTCGGGCGCGCCCGCCCCGACGTCGACGACCGCTCCCCCAAGGCCCCCAAGTACCTCAACAGCCGCACCAGCGCCGTCTACGCCAAGGGCAGGCACCTGTTCGGGATCCACCAGAACCTGCCCGCCCTGCGGCGGGGAGCGGTGCCGGTGCTGGTCGAGGGCCCGCTGGACGCCGTCGCCGTGACCGTGGCCTGCGGCGGTCGCGCGGTCGGGATCGCCGTCTGCGGGAGCATCCTCACCGAGGCCCACCTGCGCCACCTGGCCCGGTGCGTCGACCTGCGCGACGGCGTCGTCGTCGGCTTCGACACCGATCCCACCGGCCGCCACGCCGCGGCGACGGCGACGGCGCTGGTTCGGGCGCGCGGGATCGCCGCCCGGCTCGCCGACTGGGCCCCGGAGGGCGACCCGGCCGGCGTCCTGCGACGCCACGGGCCGGCCGAGGTCGCGCGACGGCTCGGGGCCCGCCCGGACGACGTCAGCCGGCCGCCTGGACCGTGACCCAGCTCGACGTCTCCCGGTGGCGGCCGAGCCCGAGGGCGTCGAACTCGTCGCCGCGCTCGCCCGGTCGCACGCCCAGGACCTGCAGCGCGTCGTCGATGGACCGTGGGGGGCGGCTGCGCAGGAGCTCCGGCGGCGGGCTGACCGACCGGACCGGGCCGAGGACCGGCACGCCGCCCTGCCAGACCACCGCGGCGTGGCTGCCGACGCCGCCGTAGAACTCCGCCTCGACGTAGGCGACCGGGCCCTGGGCCGAGGCGGTGACGGCCGCGGCCTCCCAGGTGGCCGCCAGGTGCCAGAAGGGCTCGCCGTGCGGCCAGGAACCGGGGGGCGCGCCGTCACCGGCCGCCGGCAGCGGGCCGGGGACCAGCGCGAAGCCCTGGGCCAGGTCCACCACGGGCGCCCGGAGCCGCGTGGCCGCGCCGGCGACCACCGCTCGGGCGCCGATCAGTCCGTGCAGCTCATAGCTCATGACCAACTATTGTGCCCGCCCGTGGCACGCCCGTGGGACCGGGTGCCTCAAGCCTGTGGATGCTGTTCCGGATCGCACGCCCAGCCGGTCGCGTGGCCGAGCGTCCAGGCCACCATGTCGAGCGCCCGCAACGGCGTGACGCGCACGCCGGGGGCGAGCGCGGCCAGTTCCTTCCAGGCCACCTCGCCCTCCTGCAGGTCCTGGCGGACGGCGCCCGCGACCACCCCGGCGAAGTCCGCGTAGGGGCGGTCGGCCCGGCGGGCGAGGTCTCGCGAGAGCTCCGCCGTATAGCACTTGCCGACGTTCACGTCCCACAGCGGGATGAAGCCGGGACGCTTGCGGTGCAACACCTTCGACAGGATCGTCAGCCGGACGCCGTGGCGGTCCCGCGCGTCCAGGACCGAGAAGAGGGCGCCCAGCCGGCGCGTGACGTCGTCCTCGGGGGTGTTGGCGAGGTCGGCGGCCAGGGGGATGTCGGCCAGGGCCCGGTTGAGGGCCGGCAACTGGGCGACCATCCAGGTGTAGGCGTCGAGCGAGAGCCGCCAGACGTTGAGCAGCACCGGGGCGAGCAGGTCCGCCTCGTCGAGCGGGTCGCCGCGCCGGTCGGCCCGGTACGCGTCGTAGGCGGGGTAGGCGGACGCGCGGTCACCGGCGCCGTCCCCCGCGACGTACGCGCTGACCCAGCCGCGCGCCGTCCCGAACGGCACGTGCAGGGCGCCCACCCGCACGCACCGCCCGCCGTCGTGAGCGCCCATCGGTCGCGATCCTCCCGCAGCGGTCGCCGTCGCCCTTCCCCGTCCCTGGCAGGTATCGGCTCGCGGAGGGCCGATCCGGAGCGACGACGATCGGGAGACGGGCGCTACCCGCCGTGCTGCCCGAGGTAGCCGCGGGCGAGGTCGACCGGCGCGTGGACCAGCCAGGCGTCCACGAGGGCCTCGTGGAGCTCGGGCAGGCCCGCCTCCTGCAGCTGGGAGGTCCGACATCCCGCCGGCCCAGCCGCGTGGCGCTACGCGTCCGGCTGGCTCGGCGTGACGTCCCCCGCGGAGCCCGAGGATCCCGCGGAGCCCGAGGACGACCCGCCCGCCTGCGGCTCGGAGAAGTGCAGGGACGCGGTGAGCGCGGCGATCGTCTTCTCCGGGGCCGCCACGGTGCCGCCCAGCGTGACGACGAAGATGTGATCGGCGTGGATCGCGTAGAGCTGCGTCATCCGGGTCGCGGCGCCCTGCACCGTCACCGTGCCGTCGACGCGCAACCCGGTGGCGCCGTCGATCGTGATCTTCCGGCTGGCGAGGCGGGTGAACGGGGTGCGTGCTTTCAGCAACGTCTTGATGCTCTCGGCCTGGCCGGGCAGATCGTCGCTGGTCGCGCCCCCGGCCTCGGTCGCCATCATGTTGACCGAGCATCCGGTGAGCCGGTCGACGGCGAACACCTTCATGTTCGCCACGAACGCCTGGGCGGCCATCTCGCTGAGGCGGCTCTTCATCGCCGCGGCGCCGTTCCTGGCGATCTGTTCCAGCTGCTCCCTGCTCGTGATCCGGACGTAGCCCCGGGGCAGGTCGATCACGTAGCCCACGGCGGCGTCGGTGACGCGGGTCCTCCCGTCGGGCAGCCTCCGGGTGCCGTTCGACGCCTCGGCCGGCGCCGCGACGGTCGCCGACGGCGTGGCGGTCGACGACGCGGCGCCGGACGCCGTGGCGGAGGCGCTGGTGGTCCCGCGCGCGAGCGGGACCGTGGAGGCGCTCGTCGCCGCCTTCGTCCCGCACCCGGAGGCCAGCAGCAGGACCACCAGCCCCCCGGTGATCCGTCCCGCCGTCCGTGCCGTACCCCGTCCGTGCATGATCCCTGACCCCCGAACCGGCATCCCCCCGTGGATGCGTGATCGGGAGCCTAGCCGCGCACGGGCCCGCCCATGGTCGACTCCGGCACAGTGGGCACCTCTCCCGGTGCCGGCGGCAGCCGCTACCGGGAACCGGCGCCCTCGATGCGGCGGAACACCAGGACGACGCCGTCCACGCTCGGCGGCAGCACCTGGCGGCCGAGCGCGCCGTCCTCGACCAGCTCGAACGCGGTCTGCCGGCGGTAGGCCGCCCAGTTGCCCGCGGCGTGCTCGTGGCGGGAGGTGACGACGACGTACAGCTGCACGCTGGGGGTCGTGAAGACGTGCTGCTCGAAGGCGTTGCCCGCCGGAGGCCAGGAGCACAGGACGACCTGCGGCGCGTACCGCTTCAACGCGGCCACCGCGTCGAGCGTGCGGACCCGGTCGTCGGGGGCGACGCCGACGTCCCAGCTGTGGTCGTCCGTGGCGGTGACGTCGACGCCCTGCTCGGCCAGGAGCCGGGCCAGGGTGCCGTCCCCCGCGGCGATCTCCAGGCACGGGCGGCCGTCGACGAGGCCGGCCAGCGCCCTGATCAGCGGGCGCGAGTAGAAGCAGTAGATGCCCTTCGGCAGGACCAGCGGCATCAGCCGGCGCCGCTGGGGCAGCAGCGGCCACAGCAGGCGGAACGTCCACAGCCGGACGGCCTTGCGCCG
>Ga0302323_100003528_pt1 | contig 12719 bp, 7 predicted proteins | sample Fen_T0_3_FD_201950 | JGI IMG/M metagenome (GOLD analysis project Ga0302323, IMG submission 201950) | Peat permafrost microbial communities from Stordalen Mire near Abisko, Sweden - Fen_T0_3 | ecosystem: Environmental > Terrestrial > Soil > Wetlands > Permafrost | place: Sweden: Abisko... | reverse complement strand
GTGAGCCCATAAGTCTGCGGGGCACCCGTGTTGATCTGGATCCACGCTTCCGGCAGCGTGGCACCCAGCGAGACCACGCCGAACACCGTGGCGAGTTGCGCGTCGGGCCGAAAACCGATCAACGTGCCACCGCCATTTGCATAGTTTTGGAAGAGCGTCACCTGCGCCGTGCTTATTGTCAGGCGAGGCAAAATAACGGTGTCGTAGCTTGCGAGAAAGGACGCGGTTAACTCTGACAATTGTGCAGTTTGAAAACCATTGATGCCCTCGGTGGTGAGAAGCTCAGGCACAAAAAATTGAAAACGATCCACTGCGCCTTCGTCCTGAATGACGAGCACCGGCTGTGCAGGAGCGGGCAGTGTGGCTGACAGAAACGCTGGAGTGAATATCCCGGCCAACAATGCGATGATTCTCAGAAAGACTGCGTTGATGGGCGTCGGTGTGTTCATGCGTAAAAAAGCCGAGATAGAACTGCACCATGCAGCCCCCCCGCCTTTGATTCGTCCAAAGAGAACCGAATTCGAACCAAGTCAACTTGCATGTCCGAGTTTGCTCTTTCGTAACCCAAATCCTCAACAGTCGCCCAAGTATGTCTATGATGGAATACAGCCGACGCGCTCCTCCGTGCCGCACAGGCCGAAGGCGTAAGGCTGAGCTAAGCTCGAACGAACAATTCCTCCTCCCCAAGACGTCGGCTTAACGCCGATGTACACTATCCCAGCTCATCGCGCCGGGCACGACGCTAGCACCGCGTCGATGCTATATATAGCGAGCCCCACCCAGATCAGCAAAAATGCACCCGCCCGGGCCTCACCCACCGTTTCGTTATATAACAGCCAGCCGAGCAGAAACTGGCACGTCGGCGCGAGGTATTGCAGCAGCCCGAGCGTGATCAAACGCAGCCCGCGCGCGCCTTTCGCGAAGAGCAACAACGGCACTGCGGTGACGACTCCGCTACTCAGTATGATCCACGTCGTTGCCGCGTCGACGTGGCCGAGAGCTCCACTGCCGTGCGCGAAACGCCAGAGCAGATACCCCGCCGCCAATGGCACCAGCAGCAATGTCTCCAAGGTCAATCCGAGGAGCGGGCCGAGGTTCGAGCGCTTCCTTAACAAGCCGTAAAATCCAAAAGTCACGGCCAGTGTCAGCGCGATCCACGGAAAGCGCCCCACTCGCCAAACCATCAAAGCCACCCCAATCGCCGCGATCACAATTGCGGCCAGCTGGGCCTTCCGCAGGCGCTCGTGCAATAGCCACCGCCCCAGCGCCACATTAATCAAAGGCACGAGAAAATAGCCGAGGCTGCACTCTATCACATGGTTGTTATTCACGCCCCACACATAGACGAGCCAGTTCACCGTCAGCAGCGCGCCGCTCAGCGCATGCACGCACAGATTTTGCCGCTCCCTGCAGGCGCGCCCCAATTCTGAAAGCCGCTTCTGCGCCGATGCCACTCCGAGGAGAAACAACAACGACCAGACCACGCGATGTGCGATCAGCTCCGTCGCATCGACCGCTGCGAGCAAACGCCAAAAAAGCGGAAACAAACCCCACAGCAGATAACTTGCGGACGCCGCGAAAAAACTTACGGTGACTGGTTGTGGTTTTGACTCGGTCGACATGCCGCTATCCTTCGCCCCAAACGCCTGTGGTCAATCCCGCGACCCGCTCCCCTCCTCCAGTTTCCATCACAGCGCCACACACCACTGCGGAGCACAGCGTCCTGACCGTCAAATAATGCAGGGAAGTCCGCTCGCTCCTATTCGCTCGCCTGCGATAGCTGGTTGATGCACCTTTTCTGCCAACAACCAATTGGCAAATCCATGGTAGAAGCAAAAAAACGGTTCTTAACTTTATTCTTTTTGTTGGTAGTGTTAGGTTTCGTGTTGCGAGCGGATGAACCCGAACCCGTCATGGGTCCTACGATCGTACTGCCGACCTTTAACGTCACAGCCGAAATTGTGGGATACGAGCAGGAGGTTGGATGGCAGTATTGCTCGCTTCCCGGTCTCGAAGTGTTGGGGAAAGGCTACGATAGTGATTTTAAAGATATCCTTCGAGATTTTCTGATCTTTCGCGATACCCTTGATACCGTCTGGCCAAAGGCACTGACAAGCGGCCAGACGCCTGCAATCATCGTGTTTTGTAATGACTCCTCTTCTTACAAAAAATTCTTTTCTAACAGCAAGGTTGGAGAACGTTCAGGTTCCCTAAAAAATGGAGGCGTAATAACCATATCGATGGGAGAGACGCGTGGCTTTTCACAAGGGGACGAAGCGATCATCGTTCAGTGCATATCGTCTACTGGGCACAACGCCGTAATGTTGGAGAACTCTTACGTTAACGCGATTCTGGCTCGCATCGAAAAACATTCATCACCTTGGCTGAATCGAGGGCTTTTGAAGGCTTTCGTGGGAGGGTCTTACTCCAATGGGAGATTCCTATTCCCCCCTCTGACCACGGACGAGACCCTACGTCTTCGGCGAGCGGGCTCGGTCGGAGACCTCGAAAATGCCCTGAAAGCGGGAAAGTTCTTTACCCTCGAGCAACTTTTCTCCGCAGAAGAGCCTCCATCAGGGGAAGTCCCAGGTTCAGGAGGATCGAGGGACGAAATGCTGAGTAAATTATACGCTGGGCCTTGGTCGAACGAGTGCTACGAATTCGTGCACTTATGCCTTTTCGGTGCGGACGGAAAACACCGCGAGCCATTTTTGAAGTTGGCAGATCTGGCTTCGAAACAACCCATCGACGGGGCGACCTTTCGCTCGTTGTTCGGAATGGGGTTCCACGACATGTTGCTGATCCTATGGCGCTACACCGACTGTGCTAAGTCGACGAAGTTTAAAGTTGGGAAGGACAAAGACGAGGCCTTGGCCGCCTTGCCCAAAATTGAATTCCGTGACGCGACCGACGCCGAATTCAGCCGGATACGGGGTGAAGCACTGTTGGCCGGGAGGTGGCGTGGTGCACACTTCGCCTTCATCGCCGCCTATCTGCGCGGCGCCCGCGATCCTGAGCTGCTCGCTTCCCTGGGCATCCAAGAGGCGTTGTTCAACAAGGATGAACGCGCGCTCAAATTTCTGGAGGCCGCTGCCGCCGCACACACGACCCGGGCACGCGCTTACGCGGAACTGGCCCGGCTGCGCTGCAAAGCGGCCTTCGCCAAGCCGGAAGGCGAAGGCCACAAGCTCTCGACTGCCCAAATTCAAACCGTGCTCGAACCATTATCTATCGCCTTCAAATTGCCGCCTGCCATGCCGTTATCCTACCAGGTACTCACGGCGATGTGGTCAGAAGCGGCGATTCGTCCCACGCTCGCGGATCTCTCCGTCATCACCCAAGGCGTGAAACGATTCCCGTTTGACGCTGATCTGACCTACAACGCTGCCGTCGTGCACCTCCAATACGGCTACGTCTCCGAGGCGTCGGCGCTGGCTGAATTGGGCTTAAGAATGGCGCGTAACGAAAAAGATCGTGCGAGATTTATCGATTTCCGCGCATCGATGGGAGCCAAGTAGACTCAACACGAACCTTTTGCTAGTTATAAAAGCAAAAACCTATGCTTTCGCCGGCGAACTCGAGGTCGTTGCGACCAACTGGCGAACGTGGTCGCCGCTGATCGTTTCGCGCTCAATCAGGTCACGCGCAATTGCATCAAGTGCCTCACGGGCGCCGGAGATGATCGCAGTCGTGGCGGCGTAATTTTCCGCCAGCAACGTCTTCACGTGGTGCTCGGCCTCGTGCAAGGTCTGGGGACTGGCGAGTTCCGTCTCGCCCTCGGCTCGCGTCAATGCCATGAAGCCCAGTGGCGACATGCCCCATTCGAAAACCATCTGACGCGCAATGCGGGTTGCTTCCTGAATATCGCTCGACGCGCCGCTCGTGATGCTGCCCAGCGCGAGTTCCTCGGCCACACGACCAGCCATCAGACAACGAAGCCGCGCTATCAGTTGTGGGTGGGAATGATTGTAGAGGTCGCGTTCCGGTGTGAACTGAGTGCTACCCAGCGAACGGCCCCGAGGGATGATCGTCACCTTGTGAAGTTTTGTCGTGTCGTCGCCGGAGAGAATCTGCATCAGCGCGTGCCCAGCTTCGTGATAGGCGATGACGCGTTTGTCGCTGGCCGTGAATGCGCGAGGGGTTTCCCGGCCCCAGTTGATCTTGTCGCGAGCTTCGTCGAGATCGGCCGTGGTGACCGAGGCGCGACGATGGCGGGCAGCGTGGATCGCCCCTTCGTTGAGCAGGTTCGCGAGATCGGCGCCTGAAAAACCCGGAGTACCTTTGGCGATGTGCTGTAGATCGACACCGGCATCGAGCTTAACCGTCGCCGCGTGCACCTGAAGAATCGCGCTGCGCCCGGCGAGGTCGGGCAGGCTGAGTGAAACCTGGCGATCAAAACGGCCGGGGCGCAACAACGCGCGGTCCATCGTATCCGGCCGATTCGTGGCGCCAAACACCACCACCGCATCCTCGGAATCAAATCCGTCCATCGCGACCAGCAACGCATTGAGCGTCTGGTCGTGCTCCTGTTGCGAGCCGCCATCGCCCGAGGAACGCTTCCGTCCGAGGGCGTCAATTTCGTCAATGAAGATGATGCTGGGCGCGGTTTCGCGTGCCTTTTTGAAGAGCGAACGAACACGGGAGGCGCCGACGCCGACGTACAATTCGACAAAATCGGAGCCGCTCAAACTGTAGAAATGCGCCTTGGCTTCGCCGGCCACGGCTTTCGCTAGCATGGTCTTACCTGTTCCGGGAGGACCGACGAGCAGGACGCCTTTTGGCATCCGACCGCCCGTCGTGCGGAAACGAGCCGGGTCCCTCAGGAACTCCACGATTTCGTGTACTTCGTCCTTCGCTTCGTCGCAGCCTGCGACGGCGGAAAATTTAACATTCGAGGTCGCAGCTCGCATTTGGCGAAGGGAGAACGACGTGCAGCGAGCGCCGTAATGAGATGCCCCCGTCAGAACCGCCGCGATCACGGTAAGAAACAACAGCGTATGCATCGCAATATGCGCTATCACGGCGCTGCGTTCACGCCAGGTTGCTGGGCGGGTTTTCTCGACCGAAGCTATGTCGTCCTCGACGAAATGATTTTTGCGGAGAGCGGAAAGATCCGCATCCGTCAGACGCGCGGTCGTCTTCACGCTCACCGTCGCGCCTAGATGCGTGCGCGTGGCTGCAAGATCAGCGAGTCCAGCACCATTTACACGATAGATAATGGTTCCGGCGGTCAGTTCACCGGCCGCGGCCGAGCCCAGGAAGTCCTCTGCGTTGAGTTGCAACGCAGCGGCGCTCCCGGCGGAAAGAGAGCCGGGACGGCTGAGATAAAAATCGGCACCCAACGAGACGAGAAACGCGCCCAAGAGCACCGTTAACCACCGAAGCGGAAACGAAGGCATCCTTTCTCTTGCGTCACCCTCGCCAATTTCTGCAGTAAATATTTCGAACCTCGGATAGCTTTCGAGGATCAACGTCGCGATCAGTTAAACGCTTAGTCCCTGCTCGCAAATGTTTAAAAAAGCGCGCCGCAATTCTACAGAGTCGAATGATCTTAAATAAATTCCCGTAAAATTCATTCCTGTCACGGCTGCCGCTTTTCCGCCTGACTAGGTGAAGCTGGTCGTGCTGAGCCAGCGTCGGGGTTAAGAGGACCGAAGGACCGGGGTTCAGCGGCCCGACTACAACATGACTTAAGCCGCTACAAAATGGCCCACACTGACCCGGAGCCGACTCGGTTCAAAGAGCTGATACCGAGCCTGCACCGGTTGAACGACCACGATTAAACCGTACGGTAATGCTGTCCACGTGCGCGGCAGATCTAAGTGGGGTTAGGCCCCATAGACCCGTTCCTCGCGGCGGGTTATATTGTAGGCATGAATCTTCTCCTCCTTGTCCTTGTTTTAGTTCTTCTATTCGGCGGTGGCGGTTTTTACTTCGGTGGACCTGCCATCGGCGGCGGCGGGTTGGGCTTGGTGCTACTGATTGTTCTCATCATCTATTTGATGGGCGGATTTCGCACACGGCTCTAACCGGTCGGCTCCATCTAAACAGACAGCTACTTACCCGTTTATCTCCACGGCACTTCGCCGTGACTAAGAGGCGTTCACGGACGTGTTCACGCCGCACACAAAAACGAATCGGTTCGCAGAGCCAAGTTCACCAACGGCGCTCATGGTGTGAGCCAGATGACTCGATGGATCTTTAGTGCCGCTCGGCCACCGCACGTCGTTCATCTAAGCTTTGTCCACAAGCGTTCGGCGTTATCAAGTAGGTGCTAATATTTCGGAGATGCTTCCCCTAGCGGTAGCATGCCTCAGCGTTGTCGGCCGGGCAAAAACTTGATTCAACAAGTCCATGATATTCCGATTTTTGCTGTTGGTGATATTGTTGGTTCCTCGCCTGTGCTGCGGCCAAGACGAGGCGAAGATGGACGAGGCTGTGCAGGCCTTTGCCAAGGAGGGTCGGTTCATGGGTTCGGTCCTCGTCGCACGCGGCAATCAGGTGCTATTGGACAAAGGTTATGGTTCGGCTAACCTCGAATGGGCGATCCCGAACGATCCGACGACAAAGTTTCGGTTAGGGTCATTGACGAAACAATTCACCGCGGCAGCCATCCTGTTGCTAGAAGAGCGGGGCAAGTTGAAGATTGATGATCCGGTAAAGGTATATCTTTCCGATGTGCCGGCGTCGTGGGACAAAGTCACGATCTATCATCTGCTCACGCATACCTCGGGCATTCCCAGCTTCACGGGTTTCCCTGATTACCGGACGACTGAGGCTACTGCTTCGACGCCGGTGCAATTGGTGGCACGGTTTAGGGACAAGCCATTGGAATTCATGCCGGGTGAAAAATGGGCCTATAGTAATTCCGGGTATGTTTTACTTGGATACCTTATCGAAAAGGTCAGCGGCGAAGAATACGCGAAATTTATTCAGACAAACATTTTCGATCTGCTGGGGATGAAGGACTCGGGCTATGATTCCAACACGGCGATCATTCCGCATCGGGCTGCGGGTTATGAGCCAGGCCCGAAGGGGCCGATTAATACGAGTTTCATTCACATGAGCATTCCGTTCGCGGCAGGGGCGCTGTACTCGACGACCGAGAATCTGCTACGGTGGGAGCAAGGGCTCTTTGGAGGAAAATTGTTGAAGGCAGAATCGCTGCAGAAGATGACGACCCCGTTTTTTAAAAACTATGCGTTCGGCGTGACAGTCGAAACGAAGAGTGGTGAAAAGGTGATCGCTCATGGTGGCGGCATCGAGGGCTTCAGTACCTACCTTGCCTATTATCCCGACGATGCATTGACGGTAGTCGTGTTGGCGAATCTCACCGGCTCAGACCCAGAACGCATAGCACGCGTGCTGGGCGATCTGGCGCACGGCAAAGAAGTGAAGTTGCCCACGCCGCGCACAGTCGTGAGTGTACCAGTGGAGAAATTGAAGCAATACGTGGGAACCTATGCTCTGAACCCGAACTTCGAGATAGCGATAATGCTGGAAGGCGATCAGCTGATGACCCAGGCGACAAAGCAACCGAAATTCCCGGTCTTCGCGGAATCGGACACAAAGTTCTTCCTCAAAGTGGTCGATGCTCAGATCGAATTCATGCGCGACGCGAAGGGCGAGGTGACGTCGCTGATCCTGCACCAAGGCGGGCGCGATCAAACTGCAAAGAGGAAGTGACTGGTTATAGCGGTTTAAATCGTGTTCTCTGCGGTGACATTCGCGCGCTCGCCGATGGTCTGAGTTCTGAAGCAGACCGACCGTCTGTTTGAGAATCTTGGTCTTCCTCCTTCGGAACCATTCATCCTTTCAAGGAAAACAGGCCTCGTAAAATACAGTGGTTGCAAAGACGGAAGTTCTGGTATGAACAACATTAATATCAGCGCAGATGCTCTCCGTCGGGCTCGCGCGTCCAGCATCCCCTTCCCTGCCCTTCATGAATCATCAGACATCGACAGTCGCTGATCCGCACCAAAATAACGGCAATGCTCCCACGGGATCGACGCCTTGGAGCAAGCTGCTCCCACTGGCCTTTCTCGGAGTGCTTGCACTCGCGACGCCCGTGTCGGCTTTTGCCTCGGAATCTGCGCCGCAGCTTTCGCAAGGCTCAAATTGGAAGCGCCTTAGAGGATAAAGCAGACTATAGCCGCCTTCAAAAATTATTTCACGCAAAGACGCAAAAGCGCGAAGAATGAATCGGGCAGTTAAATTTCTCGGACGTAAAACCACTAATTAACGCTAATTACGTGTAATGAATCGAATTGGCCCAAATCGGTCCTGCTAGAGCATATCCGATTGATATAGAGAAACGGTCCGGGGAGCGCACGCGTCCCGCGTGCAGCGCTCGGCGTCTCGCCGAGCGCGGTTCGGAGGGCTCGGCGTCTCGCCGAGCGCGGTTCGGAGGGCTCGGGCGGGACGCCCAAGCCGACACGCGAGACGCGTGTGCTCCCCGGACCGTTTCTTCGCAGGTCATTGTGTCTACTAAAACAGAATATGCTCTAGCACTAAGGTAAATGGCACAGCCTGCCCCTTTCGTATGATCCCGAGGCAAAGGTAAACCATAACCCTTCTGGCTGCTCCAACGAACAACTTCGCCTACTAAGACGCCGGCTTTTGGCCGGCATCTTTTTTCACGGTAGACATTCACCGTTCATCAAACGTCAAGCCTGCCCCCTCCTGGCTGCTCATCCGCGCAAATCGGCTGTCTAAAAGAGAAGTAGGTGTAGCTGCGCGAGCAGAAGAGCCATCCGTTGCAAGGACACCACCCTGATACGTTCGGATCCGTTCATTTCACACCAGAGCCAGCACCGCACTCATGGAGACGACCGAGAAAAGCGTACTGATCACCACGCTGCTGGCGGCCAGTGCTTCATCGCCACCAAGTTTCCCTGCAAGCGTAAACGAAGCCGCCGCTGTCGGCGTCGCGAGAAACAGAACGGCGATGCGAATCTCATTCTGCGAAAGCCCTGCCAGTTGTGCCAGCGGCCATCCTATCAGCGGTCCGACCGCTACCTTTAGCAACGACGCAATCGAGGCATTTGCCGTCTTTCCATTCAACGGCATCACAACCAGCGTGCCGCCGATGCCCAGCAACGAAAGCGGCAGAGCTATCTGGCCGACGGTCAAAAACGATTGATGTACCCAGAACGGCATAATAAATCCTTTCAGCGCAAACCAAATACCTAAACCACTCGAAAGTAATAAAGGATTGAGGAAAAGCTGCCAGATAATCGTGCGCCACATTCCGGCATCTGGCTTTCCCTGGCCGACCATTAGCAGGAGGACGCCCAAGGTGTTTGTAACGACCATCAGTGGTGCGAGCGAAAGCAGCGCAATCTGCCGCAACGCTTCCGCTTCCGCCCCGCCATGCGCCGCGATGGCCAGCGAAATCACCGGCAATCCGATATACGCGAGATTCCCACGGATCATGGCTTGTAGAAAGGAACCAAACGATTGCGCGGGAATGCCCCTGCGCTTCGCGACCTTGAAGCCGATGGCAAGTGTAAGCAACGTGGCCACCAGCATCACAACAAACAACGTCACCGCCCGCCCACTACCAAACGTAGCGTCAGCAAGACCGACAAAAAGATATGCAGGCAGGCCGACGTAGTAAGTTAACCGGTTGAGATCAGAAATGAACTCTCCCGATAAAAAATGTGCGCGTGTCAAAACAACGCCCAGTAGGATAATCATAAAAGCCGGCAGCACGATTGAAAGGACGTTCATATTGAGAATGAATGGGTGACCGAAACTGCATGCTCAACAGCTATCGCCTCTCTTAAAATAGTGTATTTAATTTGCACTACACTGCAGAATTTTTCGATGAAATCAGAAGGTTCTGCTGCCTTCACTGTACTTTCTTTATATATAAACACCGCATAAATGCGGCATCCGAGATGCTAATTATCAGAGAGAGTTCCTGTTCGCGTGATCCTTTACTCAAATTTATCAACAACGGTTACATAGTGTATAATAGTTGCATCAATTGTGCAGATGGGTTGCACATATGCACGCATTCCGCGTATATATCATAAACCATATTGATAAATAAAAAGGCCAACCATCAGGGGTCGAAGCTCTATTCGTTACATCGGGTTTGGGTATTGGGAATAGGATCGGCTGATAGCTCGAACCCGGTCTCTCGGCATTCCCCTAAAAGGGGTCATACTTTACCTTTTTCGAGAAGATCCAGCCATCGTCTACCTTTGCCTATCTCACGCTGAAGCAGGCCGAGGTGTTTACTCATATAAACCGGCAATCCCATATCGAGACGCACCGCCAGCCAGCCGTTGCTCACCTCTGTCGCTGCTTTCAGATAAGTAGCGATAGAAACCTTCCAGCCAGCGCTTTTACGTTGGGTATCGACGCCGGTGCGAGCTGCGGCCGATAGACGCGCCAGCGCTGCCCTCACTGCTTGCTCCCATTGCGCCCTACGAACCTCTGCGGCACCCTGCGTTTCCAACGCGCGGGAATCTGCCGCTAATTTGTGATCGTGTATCAAGGCGTGCCCGATGTTCCTAGACATTCTGTTGCCCATCTGCCCAGACGTACCTTGACCCCCTTTTCACTAGCGCAATAATCTCGCAGCAGACCGACGATATCCTAACCAGCGGCTTCAATTATTAACACCGAAACTTCATGCCAGGACTAAACTACTGTTCGAAAATCGCGTTAACCATCTGCCTAGTTTGGTGGCTGGCATTCCCGGCGGCGGTATTGGCAGAAGACGCTCGTGTATATAATATCGATGTGTCGCAGCCTGCCACTCCCGTCATGCGCGGAAAACTGGTTCTAGGCGGCAGCGATGGCAAAGGAGGATCGATCACCGCGAACAGCTTTTATTTGGAGCAAAACGGACGGCCTTTCATTCCGGTCATCGGCGAATTTCATTACAGCCGCTACCCTGCGCAGTCCTGGGAAGAAGAGCTTCGAAAGATCAAAGCCGGCGGAATCACGGTCGTCGCTACCTATGTTTTCTGGAACATGCACGAGCGAAAGGAGGGCGAATTCGACTGGTCAGGTGATTTGAATTTGCGCCGATTTATCGAACTCACGCAGAAAGTCGGATTGCAGGTAATCGTCCGAGTTGGACCTTTCTGTCACGGTGAAATTCGCAACGGCGGACTTCCGGACTGGCTTTACGGACAACCGTTCGAAGTTCGCTCCAACGACAGCGGATACCTAAAGCACGTTGAAAACCTTTACGGAAAGATAGCCGAGCAACTACGCGGATTGTTCTACAAAGACGGAGGCCCGATCATCGGGATTCAGCTCGAAAACGAATTCCAACATTCGGCCGCTCCGTGGGAGTTTTATTATCCTGGCGCACCGCTCCCACGTACGATCGCCGATCGAGACATGGGGGTAACGCACCTCGGGGTGGCGGAGAGTAAGGTAGAGAATAAAAACGCGGACTACGGCCGCGATCACATGCTCAATCTTAAGAAGATGGCCAAACAACAGGGCTTGGATGCGCCTTTATATACAGCGACTGGTTGGGGCAACGCGGCGATTGTCCCCTTCGGCTCGATTCCAGTCACGGCGGGCTATGCGTATCCTTTTTGGACGAACGTCGCCGCGCCTTCAAAGTTTTATCTCTTCAAGGACATTCAAAAATATCCGGACTATGCACCTGCGAGTTTCGAGACTACACAATACCCGTCCATACCCGCCGAATTGGGTGCTGGGATCGAGATCAACTACGCCCGCCGCCCCTACGTGCCGGAGGACAGCGTAGCTCCGATGATCGTCAGAGTACTCGGAAGCGGCTCAAATGGCGTCGGGTATTATATGTACCACGGAGGAGCCAACCCGGTGTTCGAGCAGTTCTACAATGAAGACGCTTCCGGACTTCCGAAAATCAACTACGACTATCAAGCTCCTATTGGCCAGTACGGACTCGTTAAAAGTCATTTTCACGACCTTAACCTGCTCCATCAATTCCTAGCGAGCTACGGCGAGCGCCTCGCTCCTTTGCCATCGGTTCGTCCAATCGGCAACGATCAGATTGAGCCGTCGGACACGAATACTCTGCGTTTCGCCGCCCGCGCCGCAAATGGCTCGGGGTTCTTGTTCTTATTAAACTTCCAGGATCACCTAGCGCTTAAGGACCTGACGGGCCTACAGCTAAAAGTGGGGGACGGTCACCGAACTATCTCCTACCCTTTTTCAGGAACCTTCACACTTAAAGCCGGAGCGAGCGCGATCCTTCCGATTAACCTGGATCTGGCCGGCACCCATTTGCGTTCGGCCACCGTGCAGCCGATGAGTATCCTCCGGACCGGGGATCAGAATCACTTCCTCTTCTTCTCGATCGACGGGCTCGACCCCGAATTGGTTTTTGATTCCGCAAATATACAAGACCTCCGAGACTGTCAGGTCAGCAAAAACGGCGATGCTACGATTGTCCATGGAACGCCCAACCAAGCATTTTCGTTCGCCGTCGACGGGAAGCCGGTCCTCGTGTTGCCGCGCGCGCTCGCACGTCTTGCCGCCAGTACGCCCGACAATCACCTGCTCTTCGCCGACGCAGTCGTCACACAAGAAGGCAAGCGCGTTGGACTCACCCTTACCGGTTCCAACGAAGTAGTAATCCACGTCTATCCCGCACTGACAAAGTTGCCCTCGATCTCCGGCGCGCAAGTGGAGCTGGCAAAATCGGCGTCACCTGTATTGTCGGCATTCAAAGTGAAATTTCAGCCCGTGGAATATTC
>Ga0302323_100003527_pt1 | contig 12719 bp, 12 predicted proteins | sample Fen_T0_3_FD_201950 | JGI IMG/M metagenome (GOLD analysis project Ga0302323, IMG submission 201950) | Peat permafrost microbial communities from Stordalen Mire near Abisko, Sweden - Fen_T0_3 | ecosystem: Environmental > Terrestrial > Soil > Wetlands > Permafrost | place: Sweden: Abisko... | reverse complement strand
TCCCGCCCGCTGCATTCTCAATCACTTTCACCCGTTGGAACTCTTTCTGACTCATCGTCACCATCCTTTGAGGGTGACAAAGTCTCGTTGCAGTTATGGGGCGACATTATCTTGGAGCATCTACACCTAGAGCGTCTTGAGGTACTCGATAATGGCCCAACGTTCTTCGTCAGTGAGTTCGGGACCGATGACTCCTTTACCTAAGGGAGCGTTGCGGAATTCGTGGCCTGCGTTGGAATTTCCGGGGTGCGGGTCGTTTGGCGGTTGATCGGTTTTGAATTCGAAGCCCCCATCGAACTGTTCGCGGGCGTATCCGACATTCTTGGGATCGAATTCGCGGCTGCCTACATAGAAGGATTTGTCGCGCTGGTCGGCGGGAATCAACATTTGATAGAGACTGGGCACCGAGCCGTTGTGGAGAAATGGCGGCGTCGCCCACAGACCGCCTAAAGGCCGCGCACGATAGGCGAGTGGCGCTGACACGCCGTCTTCGCGGTAGCCGCTCCATTCCATTCTTTGCTCGGGGGAGAGGCCGAGTTCGTCGTAGTTTATATCGCGAATTTTGGTGGTAACGGCGCGGAGGCCTTCAGCTGCGGTCACCGTACCCAATCCGAGGGCTCCCGTTACCGCTGTGCGCTGCGCCCAATCGGAGGCTTCTTTGGGGTCTGTTCCGATCTCTTCCAAAGGGATGACGTTCAGTTTCAAGAAGCGCCTGCCCGCTAAACCTTCTTCCCAGTATTGGGGTTGTTGAATCTCCGAAGAATCGAGCGGGGGCAGGTGGCAGTGCTGGCAATGCTTCTTATAGAGCTCTGCGCCTTTCTGGGCCTTCGCCTGGTCGATCTGTCCGAAAACTCCTGCGGGCCATGCGGGCGACTTCAGGCCGGTGAACGCGGTGGGACCGGCTAACAGGTTTTCCATCTCCCAAAGATTCTTCACGTGAACAGTGGAACGGTAGAGAAGAGAAGGTTGCGTTAGATTGACGCGAGCGCGGACTCCGAGGGCTTCGCCGATGTTTCTGACCATCGGTTGCTGAATGGAAGCGTTGTACTGCACCCACGCAAACCAACCTGTGTACCAGAGGGGCGGGAAGTTCGCGGGAGCATTGGCGGCGCGGAGATTCGCGTTATCCAACTCGGTGCCGAAGACATAGTTGCCGATGCGGCCGAGCGCGTCGGTGCGTCCAAAACCTCCGGCGGATGCATAGAGCTTGCCGGCATCGGAGAGATTCTTCTCGGCGAGGCCTGCGTTCAGGAAGACCTGGAATTCCTGGCGCAGTTTGGCCTTGGCGTCACTCGACGCGTCGTCGCCGAGGACGGCTCGAGCAAAGCGATCGAAGCGGAACGGGATCTTATCAGTGAACGCCACGGCAAAGCCGAGTTCGGTCTGGAATGAGGCTAGGTCCACGGAGGCGGATCCGCCGTCGATGCGGATACCTTTACCTTGGTATTCAATCTGGCCGGTGTGACAGGCGGCGCAACTCAAGCCGACAACTTCCGTGGGTTCGGCGTTCTTGTTGTAGGGGTCGATGACGGAATGTTTGGCGAAACCGACGGGGAGGCCGTCGGGATTCTGCGGGCTGGGGGCATCGAGAAGGAAACCGAAGCGAGCCAGGTAGGTGGGATCGGAAAATTTGGGAACCTTTCCGAAAACTTTGAGCTTGGGCTGTTCCAAGGCCAGAAACCACTTGTAAGGCAGTAGGGCGGTTCCTTGTGCGGTGTGATAGAACCATTCGCGCTGATCAGCCGTCCAGTTTTGCGGGGCGAACTGAACCTGCACTGGTTTGTAGGCAGGCATCTGCTCGCTGGGACGGGTGGCGAAGATGGCTTGCAGTTTGGAGCAGCCAGTCATGGCCAGCGGGCAGACTGCGAGAAGCAGTAAACATAGGAGACGCTTGCGACGGGCGGGCATGAAAGTGTGCATTGGGTCCCCAGGGAAATCGAGTGAAGATATCGTACTAATATATGCCTCTCGTAGCGAGGATAGGTGGAGATTACGAAGCGTGGCTGACAGTCTGGCGCCATGCGGAGTTTGGTCAGGTCGAGAAGTACGACGGGAATCCTACCGAGTATCGGAAAGTCTTTTGCTCTTTCCCAGCGGGTGTACAATTGGCCTTGTAACCGAAGCTTCACGGGAAGCTCTTCCCGCGTTCGAGGCTCGACAATGAACGTTCACGTCAGTTACAAGGTCCAAAAAACTCCCGACATCGAAAAAGAAATCAGCCACCAGATCGAAAAGATCCGGAAGCGATTGCAGGTCTTCCGGCCCGAACTGGTTCATCTGAAGGCGGTTCTGGAACAGAACTCGCCGCGCGAGGGGGCGGAGATGTCGCTCAATCTGCGTTTGCCTTCGGGGCAGTTGTCGGCGGTGAAGAGTGCGCCTGCGCCTACGGCGGCGATCAAGGCTGGGTTTGACGACTTGATGCAGCAGATCAACCGGCACAAGGAATTGCTGCGGTCGAGCCATCGGTGGCGGCGTTGGCGGGCAGGGGCTCCTGGAGCGAAAGAACCGGGTGTGCCGTTTGAACAGACTCTCGCTTCGGTTTCGGCGCCCACGATTTCGGCGGACGATATTGGATCGTATGTGAATGCGAATCTGCCACGGCTGGAACGGTTCGTGGATCGCGAACTCTATTTTCGGGAGGGCGAGCGCGGTGCGGACGAGCAATCCAGCGACACAGCGTTTTCTACTTCGGATGTGGTGAATGAAGTGATTGCGCGGGCGTTGTCGGATCATGAGCGGCCGGAGAAGATGGCGCTGGAGCCATGGCTGTACCGGTTGGCGCTGGAGTCCATTACGGAGATGACGGCGCGGTTACAGGAGATTGAGTCGTCAGTGCATCTGGAAGACAGTCGTCGGCCGCAAAATGTGAGGGGTTCCGATGAGACTGCTTTGCAATTCCATCAACCGGACGAAGGCTGGACGCGAGAGAGTGTGATCGCAGACCGGCGCGTTACGAATCCTGAGCAAGACAGATATTCCGATGAGATGAACACGCTCGTCGAAAGCGCGCTCCGTGGCGTGAACCGCACGGATCGCGAAGCATTTCTTCTGCATGGCATCGAAGGATTCTCCCTCAACGAAGTTGCGTCAATCACAGGTAGACATGAGGAGGCCGTTCGCGAATCGGTGGAACGGGCTCGGGACTGTGTGCGCAACTCTCCATCCGTAGCGAAAGAATTCCAAACCAACCACTTCGTCAAAGCTCGAACCTCAGCACGATAAGGAAGGAGTATCGAGATGATGACACGGGATGAACTCCGTGAGTTAGCTGCATTTCAGGCAGATGAAACCAATGGGGCATGCGCCCTCAGCTTTTACTTTCAACCCAGCCCTCCACAGGACCGGTCGCATCGCGGGCAGGCCATTGTGGCAAAAGATGTGGTGAAACAAGCGTTGAAAAGTCCGGCGGCACAAGGCAAGAATGGGCCACTGCATGCGGATCTGGACCGCATTTTAGAGGTGGCAGCGAATTTGCGCGGGCCGCGTGGGAAGGCGGTGTTCGCGTGCTCAGCGGCAAACGTTTGGAAGGAATATGATCTGCCGCCGTACCTTGGAGAGACACGGATTTATTTGCAGTCGCGATTCTATCTGAAGCCGCTGGCGAACTTGCTGGGGGCACAACCGGCGTTATGCGTGGCAGTGATTGACCGGCAGCGGGCGCGGTTCTTCGATCTGCGATTGGATGATTTGCGGGAAGGGTCGTCCATCGTGCATCTGCTTTCGAGGAGTGGCGCGAACTACGGGTACAACGGGTATGAGGCGGGACATGCAGAGCGGCGGTTGTCCGAGGAGGCGCTACAGCATTTCAAATCGGTGGCGGAACGTTTGCGTGTGGATTATGAGAAGGGGCTGTGGGAACGGCTGATTGTGGGATGTCAGGATGCGAACTGGCCGGATTTTGAACCGCATCTGCATCCTTATGTGAAGCAGCGGTTGATTGGACGGTTTTCGGCAGATGTGGCAAGCGTGACGAATGAGGAGATTCGAGATCGCGCGAGTTCGGTGCTGGCGAAATGGATTGTGGATCGTGGCGTTACGAAGGCCTCGCAGGCGATTGATTTCGCACGGGCAAACGGACGTGGCGTAACGGGACTCCGGCGGGTGTTGCAGGCGCTGGAGGCGGGCGAGGTGCAGAGCATGTTCCTCGGCGAAAACTACTCGGCGCAAGCGGTAGAGTGTTTGCACTGCGGACATCTCGACGCGCGTGTGGTTCCGGTGTGCGCAGCTTGTGGGAAAGCCACACGGGAACTGACGGACGTTTGCGACGCGATTATTCCGCTGGCGATCCGGCGGGATATTGAGTTGTTTTATCTCAAAGACAATGCTGAGTTGGACAAGGCAGGAAACATTGCGGCGCTGCTGCGGTTCCGGTCGGACCAGAGCAGAGTGGGGAAGATGGCCGTCGCATCGTAAGGCGATTGCAGATTGCAGAAGTCAGATTGCAGAAGTTAAGGCAGAAGTTAGAATGCAGAAGTGGAAGGCAGACGTTGGATGAAGCGGTCATCGTAGGCGTCGATCGCAGCCCTGCGGTTTCGATGGAAGACAAAAGAAAGTGGCGCACTGGAAGGTGCGCCACCGAGTAAAACTTAGACAGGCGCAGCCTGAGGTTCCGGCTGCGCCTTTTTGATTACTTCCTGGACAGTGTTTTGACTCTCGTCCAGAACTTCCTGGTGTGTTGCGGTTTGACCGGGACGTTCTGCTGTTCGAGCGGGCCAAGGAAGATGCTGTCGAAGTCTTCCTCCATCCAGTACAACTGCTGTCCATTGGCCTGATAGATCACAACCGTGGCATCCGGCAGAGAGGAATCATCCGGATTGAGGATGGTTAACGGAATTGTGTAGCGCCCAGGGTTGCTGTTGTCGGGAGTTGCAGTTCCCGTGTAGGTAGTCCCGATGTACAAGTTCGAAACATCGGTAAAGAACTGGAACGTGTCGTTGAGCATGCCGATGCCGTTAAGGTTGAACCCGGAATCGACCGTTCCTTCGCCGGTGAAATCGAATTCCCAGCCAAGGAAGCTCAGATCGTTAAAATCCTGGGCTCCAAAGGCGTAATTGCCTGCGAAGCTGGCCGTGGCAGTGTCGGTCTGTGGAGTAATGACACCAACGCCTCCTGCCAGAAAATCGTCCAAATCCAGAACCAACGCGCCGCCTCCACCGCTGGGATTGTTGGGGTCGTTGAGGTTGAGGGTTGGGTCGGTGAGGTAAATGCCCAACTGTGCGACGTCTTGCAGGCTGGTATTGAAGGACATGGACCCGTATCCGTTAGGAGCGATGATGCCATCGACAGGAGCTCCGCTAGAAACGAAGTAGCTACCGTCGACCGCAGCGGCATTGGCAATCGATCCTTGCTCGTTAATGTCCCCGACACCTTCGAAAGCTCCGCTTCCGTTCGTAGAGAACATGCCCAGAGCGCTGTACAGGAAGCCCCAAGGATCCGCTTGGACGCTGAGCACGGAAGTGCCCAAGGAAGTGTTGTCAAACGTCCCCGTGCCCTGGCTGAAGGCCGAGCCGACGGCTGAGCTGACCGGGTCGATGTCAATCAACCGGATTGCTTTCGAGTTGACGACGTAATACGCGATCGTGTCGGCAATGTTTGTCCCGGTGATTGTGCCGCGGCCGAAGCTGTCGATATCCGTGGCCGCTCCAGTAAAGCTGTTTGCTGTGGTAACGGTGCCACCATCGTTGAGATCGAAGAGGCCGCTGCTTATGCTGCCGCTGCCCAACGTGAAGACGCCGCCGACGCCCATTTCAACATAGTTAGTATCGACGCCGGACATGGTAAAGGAGAAGCCTCCACTCGGGACGGTGGACAGATCCTGCCAGTCAAGACTGCCACTGGAGGATGACGTTCCATCGAACTGGGTGATCAGAGCGTGGTAGGGGCTTATGAATTGGATGGAGAAGGTCTGCGTTCCGTTCACCCCAAGATTGGGATTGTCGGTGACCAGACTGATTGTTCCCTGGTTGCCGCCACCGACTGCTGTTCCGCTCGTGATGTTCGCGAGTGTCGTTGTGGAGAAGCCGTCGTTGAAGTCTTCCTCGCCAGTGATCGTGCCGTTGTCGTAGTTGATGACGAAGACTCCGGCCACGGCGTAGTAGCTCCCGCCGTCTGCCGTTTCTATGCCGCTGGCATTGAAGACGTAGCTGACTGTGTTGGCCACAGCACTCGTGTTGGTGAGGCTGAAATCGGCTTCTCCGACACTGGCGGTTGCTGCCACGGTGTAAGGTCCGCCCGCAGTCGAGTTGGCTGTGAATGTGGTTGCCGTCGCGATGCCGTTTGCGTCGGTGGTTTCAACATCTGTGTTGGTTTCATTGGCGAACGTACCGCTCGCACTTGACGCGGGTGCGGTGAACGTGACGGTTACGCCGCTCACGCCGTTCCCGTTGGTGTCTGCGACAACCGCGGAAAGAGCGGTCGCGAAAGCCGTTCCCACAGTAGCGCTTTGGCCATCGCCGGCATTCACCGCGATGGTCGTGGCTGCACCCGCAGTGTTGGTCACGCTGAAGCTGGCGGTCGATGTTACGCCGGAAACAGCACCTGTCACATGGTAGGCGCCAGCAACCGTGTTAGCCGTGCAGACTCCTGAAGTGGCTAAACCGGTTGAATCGGTGGGGACGGTACTGGTGGCGCCGCCCGAGAAGGTACAAGTAGGAGTTCCGGGGATGTTTTTGGAAATAGAACTTGCGCCTCCGACCGGAGCCGTGAAAGTCACCGAAATACCGCTAAGGCCCTTGCCTGCGTTGTTCGTCACCTTGACGGAGAATGCTGTCAACGCTTGGCCGACTTGCACCGTTTGGCCTGATCCGCTCTGGACGGTAATCGATGATGGAGTGCTGGAATGGTCGTCGGAACCGCATCCGGTCAAAAGACCCAGTCCCGAAAAGATTAGAGCAAAAGCGAGAAAGCTTGTGAGTATTCTGCGGTTCATAGGGCCGCTCCTTTTCGGGCGGTGTGCGCCTGGGGCCGGGTTCTAATTGCAAGGCCGTGCTGAGTGCGGATCGTGTAGGTCGCTCCATTGGTTCTCGCGACGCGAACAACGAATACCTGACGCTGATTCATCGTCTTCATAACGCCTGTTACTTCGATGGACTGGCCTGCTGCCACCGCGAGCGGCGTCTTCCCACTCATCGCAAATCGGCCGAGACTCGCATCGACCGTGCCGGAAGATGTCGCGATCAGAAGATGGGATCCCATCACCATTCCACGGGAAGGCTTCGGCAGCACGTTTGAGATGGTGCCGCTCAGAGTAACTTCGCGAGTGACATCGTAATAGTGATGCGAACTGGACAATGACCTCGCGCTTACGGGAATTGCTGCGCCCGCGCAGAGTAGGCCGCAGATGATCCCTGCGAGCAGACGGGAGAACTTCGGGAATTGACTTCGTTTCATGAATTACTCCTTACAAGTTGTTCGTTTGAATTAGAGCCCATGGCGGAATGTTGCACGGAAAACAGATGGCCCGAGACCGGGACTGTTGCGAAGTATCAGTCGAACAATACACCCATAGCAACAAGGAAGTCAGTGACCACAAGAGAATGGTAACTGTCCAGAATCTGGACACTGCGACACAGTTAGAACTAAGTTAGTGCCGGGGTGGTCTCCACAGTCGAAGGGAGAGATCATGCACGCGAGGTGTCGGATAGGTGACAATATGAAGCATGATTCACAAGGTCCTGCCGGTTGGTCCGTTGCAATGCAACTGCTCCATTATTGGAGATGAGACCTCGCGTGAGGCGATGGTCATTGATCCTGGGGATGACATTGACGACATTCTTGCCGTCATCGCGGAGCACAAGCTTCAGGTGAAGCAAATTGTGATCACGCACGCTCACATCGATCATGTGGGCGGGGCGATGAAGTTGCGGGCGCAGACTGGGGCGCCAATTCTGTTAAATCAAAATGACTATGCGCTGCTGAAGATGCTGGACGTGCAGGCTAGCTGGCTAGGGATGAAGCCGCCGGGGAAGGTGGAGATCGAGGCGGGACTGTCGCAGGATGAAACCTTGCAGGCGGGCGGTTTGCGCGCCAGCGTCTTGCACACACCGGGTCACACTGAGGGAAGTGTTTGCCTATATTTTGCGGCGGAGAAATTGTTGATTGCTGGAGATACGCTTTTCGCCCGCAGCATCGGAAGAACCGATTTGCCCGGCGGGTCGTTCGAGAAGATCATCCGCTCGATTCACGATAAGGTGTTGACGTTACCGGAGGAGACAGTGGTGATTCCGGGACATGGGCCTGCGACAACGATTGGAGAAGAGCGGGAAGGGAATCCGTTTTTGAAGTAGGTTTCAGCCGTCAGCCATCAGTTCTAGATACCACACTTCGCAGAGTGGTTGGCCTCTACTTGCATAGTCTTCCGACTTCTGACCTATCACTTCTCACTTCTTATTTTTGCGTCGGGGCCTGGTTCTGTGGAACTGCTGGCGGCGTCGTCGGGGTGGATGCTGGTTGGGAAGTTGTGTTTGCCGGCTTTACGCCCGAGAGGACTGACGTTGGTCCGGAATGTCTGGCAGCGAAAATGGTGAGGGTGATCGATGTGATCATGAAGATGATCGCCGACCAGGTTGTCGCTTTGGAGAGGGCATTGGCTGCGCCGCGCGGACCGAATGCGGTCTGGCTACCCTGACCACCGAAAGCCGCTGCCAAGTCGCCGCTCTTACCGCTCTGGAGCAGTACGACTGCAATCAAAAACAGACAGACAATGACGTGAACGATGGTGATCAAAATCGTCATGACAACAAAACTCCACTCGGGCCTGTGACCCTGAAAATTTCCCGCTCGTATCCAAAACCGGGATGATTGCGATGGTGCGGAAGGGGGGATTTGAACCCCCACGCCTTTCGGCGCCACCCCCTCAAGATGGTGTGTCTGCCAGTTCCACCACTTCCGCACGTAAACGATCTATAATCAATACCTTAGAAAGGTAGCTGGACACATCAAGAAGTCTGCACGTTGTTGCTCTCCAAGTGCATCATGTAGCAGCCAGTTATGCACTCACGGCATTTACATGCGAAACGTTGCACCGGATTTTGCACCGACATCTCGTCGCCTAACCTTGTTATACACGGTGGAACCTTGCTATTTCAAGTCGTTGTACTCGTGCAGAAGGTGGATATGGTACTTCCCTCCGGCGTATGGCGTTCCCCAATGGTCGTACGTCGGTCAGGGTGTCGAAATACGAACAATACTTGGAGAAGGCGGAGGCGCCATCGTCGTTGGAAGCGCGCACGCGGTAGGAAATCTGTTGGCCTTTCTTGATAGGCGAATCAAAATATTTGATCGCCGACGCGTCGAGTTGCGCGCTTCCTTGCCAGACGCCGCGTCCCTCAGCAGAGTCCTCGCGGCGTTCGACGATGATATGTTTCGGGTCGCCGCCATGTACCTGCCAGGTTAGCTTCACACCACCATTCGCTGAAACCGCATCCAAGGAACTGGGGACCTCGGGAAGCGCGGGCCAGTCGAAGTAGTCAGCATCGGCAATTGCCACAATGCTGTCACTGACCGGAAGTGATACGAGCGTATCGCTCGTATCTTTCTTCCATTGCAACGGCAGCCGGATGCCTCCGGAGACAACGTCGATGAGGACGGGATGTTGAATACCCGTGTTCTTTAACGAAAATCCTGCGCTTTCAGGAGCCATTGCATTCGCGCGCTCGGTACTTTGGGATCTATGCACAGGATAGCTGGCGCGCGAAATCGGGACTGACGCTGAACTACGGTTTGCGCTGGGAGGTCAGCATGCCGCGGTACGAGACCAATAACCAACTGGAAACAATCGTTCCCGGACTCCAATCCGTTATCTTCCCCGGCGGCGCCGCGTGGTTGGGTGATCCCCGGGGATCCCGGAATCCCATCTACCATAGCGCCCACGCGCTGTCGAAATGTCGGGCCGCGATTCGGCTTCGCCTATTGCCAGGGTCCGGAAATGCGAATCGACCGCGCTCGCGCTCAAGCGCGCGTACGATGCCATGCCTGCGCCCAAACTCGTTTTCGCCATCGGCTCCTGTGCCTGCGGCGGTGGTGTCTGGTTTGGACAGTTACTCTGTCCCTGGTCCCGTCGAGAAGGTCGTCCCTGTGAGTTATTACATACCGGGCTGCCCTCCACGTCCGGAAGCGATCATTTATGGTGTGGCCGTCGCACTCGGACTTGTCGACAAGAAAACCGCTCCCGTCGAGTTCAAGCAGATGGAATTCCCAATTCCCCGGTACTACCCACGGGACCTGCGACGAGATGGCAACATGGTAGTCTACGAGAAGCTCGAAAAAGTTTGAAACACACTGTCGCAATCCCCTTTGCGACGATAGAGCCCGCCGGCTCTTCGCGCTTCCTCCAGCCGCTTATCTGACCTTCGATCTATTGCGGCGTCATTGGCGCAATCCGGGTATCCAACGAAGGGCATTGCTTCGAAAGAGTTTTCGTAGCACCGGCTCGGGAAGTTTCAGGCCGTGTATTTTCCGGCCTTCCTGCTCAAAAGTGTCGTCGGTAGCAAGAAACCGCCAGTCGCGAACATAGGTCGATTCCCAGTCCTTCAGTGTTTCCTGGACATCGGCGGTCGCGAGCAAGTCGAGGTCTGTACCGTAGAGAACGCGATCCTGGTATTTGATTAGAAACGCTCGGACCTTTTCGGTGGGCGCCGTCACTAGGTATTCCATGCGGGCTGCGGTATCCACAGCAAAATTGGGATAGCGATCGAGGTGTCTGGCGATTCCTTCGAGATCCTTTTCCATGCTGCCCAGATGAACTCCCACCATTCGGAGCTTGGGATGGTTGGCCAGGATGTGGTCGCGGGCCTCCAGAATCGTTTTCTTGGCAGGGAAGCCGGGCTTGTTGTAGAGGAACCATTGCGGGTTTTCCTGATAGTAGGACCATGAGGGATCGGACGGGTCTGGCGGCCCCCAGGCAACGTCGGGTTCGGCAACGTGAGACATCAGCGTCTTGCCTTGTTTCGCAATCTCCCAGTAGATGGGCTCGAGTCTCGGATCGTCCGGCATGACGAAGCGCCCGTTAGGATCCTTGATTTCCATGCCGATGTTTTTCCATATCTTTACTGCGACTGCGCCCTGCGCGAAGTTTTCGTCCAGTTGCTTGATGGCGTGGCTTGGGAAAGACGTCTCGTTGAATCTGTAGGGGTCGAAGGTTGTACACAGCGCAACGTGTCCACGACTGGAACGCACCAATGCAAGCGCGTCATCGATCTGTGGCTCGAGTTGTTTCCGATACGTAAGCGTATCGTCCATCACCAGGATATTGACAACCTTCAAGTGGAGGCGCTCCAGCAGAGATTGAAATGCGGGATCGGTCTTGAACACGTGCACATGTACGTCGATCGGATGGAGAGCGGAGAAAGATCGCAGAGCCTCTTCCGACCGTGTTTGTTCGCTCGGAGCGGGTGCGGCCAGCACCCGCTGGTTGATGGGCCCTTGTGCAAGGGCTAAGCCCAGGGTCAAATAGAGAAGAACTGAACGGCTCCTGAATTTCACGATGCACCTCCGGGCGCTAAAGCAGAATGGGTCGAATGCCGGTCATCCTGCAAAAGTCTTGGAGTGTCGCATAGAGGTGCGAGCCATACCCCAGACACGCATATTCGTTGGTCCAGTGCTCCAGAAGCTGGTTGATGTCGCAATGAGCCGTGACGAAGCCATGGGGCCAGAAGGGAATTCCGCATTCATTCAGTCGAGCTTCCAGTTGGTCGGCTGGGGGTTCGAAGACGGTGGCGCGCGTGATCACCATTTGGAATTCTCCGTTGACACGCCCCAGTCGGGCCAACACGCCTTCCCCGACTTTGCAGACCAACTTCACCGAGAGTCCGCCGGCATCGCCTTCGGTGGGGATTCCATGTTCGGCAAAGCCGGCCGGGCCGAGTTTGCCGGCAAGAGATGGCGGGCAGGCGCCGTCTCCAATGATCTTGATCTCCTTCTTCTCCACGTCAATGTGTTGCAAGTCACCGTAATACACGCGCTCCGTGCTGAGTTGCGTGAGCAAAAGAACTGTGAGGGCTGTATTGAAATCGCCCAAAGTTGACGTTCCGTGTCCGTCTTCGAGCATCATGCTTTGCGCGAAGCACGTGGCTGCATAGGAATCGGCCAAACCCGGGAAGGATTGAATCGTGTAAAAGTCGAAGTCTTCCCGTTCCACGATTTCCTTGAGTGCGAGATACAGTCGGATCGAGCGCTCGTTCACCACAGATCTTTCCGGCGCTTTGCCAAAGAGCCTCTGCAGGCGAGGAACTAAGGCTTCGATCTTCTCGGAACTGATCGATTCAGCCGTGCGAATGAGATCACTGGTGTCGCGCGAGTCGATATCGACACCGAACATTCTCATCCATTGCGACGGATCGGCAGCGCCACAAGTCTGGCCCATCCCTCTTCCGCCGAATGTTCCCAAGGTCGAGAGATTGAGCCACCGCTTCATCGCCGACGCCCTGGCGTAGCTTGCTACCTTATCGGTAGTGGCGGAGTCCTGTGCCGAACCATAGACGAATTTGTGCGGCAGTCCGATTTCCAGCAGGCCGCCATGCATGACCAAGCCGCCCACCGGGCGCCACCCTTGGGAACAGGGATGAGTCCAGATGACGACTCCCTTGCCACTAGCGGCATAGTCGCGAACTGCTCCTACCAGGTGGGCTGCCCACACCCAGGTGCCGGAAAAGAGCACCACGGCGTCCACCTTAGGGTCATCTTTCATTCGCTGTAGAGCAGCAATTGCCTCGCTTTTCGAT
>Ga0302323_100003526_pt1 | contig 12722 bp, 13 predicted proteins | sample Fen_T0_3_FD_201950 | JGI IMG/M metagenome (GOLD analysis project Ga0302323, IMG submission 201950) | Peat permafrost microbial communities from Stordalen Mire near Abisko, Sweden - Fen_T0_3 | ecosystem: Environmental > Terrestrial > Soil > Wetlands > Permafrost | place: Sweden: Abisko... | reverse complement strand
GTCGCGCTGTGCGTCCACCATCCGCAGCACGCTCCGTTCTTCGTCCGCAAGCTGTGGAGCTACTTCGTCCCCACGCTCCCGGATGCCAGAACCCAGGCCGGGTTGGAGGAGATCTACCGCAACGGCTTCGAAGTCCGCCCCGTACTCGAGGCGATCCTCCGCCACCCCGCGCTCTACAACGGTCCGCGCATGGTGAAGCCCCCCGTCGTCTACGTCGCCGGTCTCCTCCGTGCGCTCGGCCGGGGCATCGACACCACCGCCTGGGTGTGGCTTTCCGAAGGTGCGGGCCAGCGCCTCTTCTACCCACCCAACGTCTCGGGCTGGGACGACACACGCTGGCTCGACACGAATACGTTCCGCGGCCGCTGGTCGATCGCGAATACCGCCCTCGACAAGGTGACGCTCGGCGAGCGCAAGGGCAAGAAGGCGTCGAAGGTGCCGAACGATCCGGAGGCGATCGTCGCGGGCGCGCTCGCATTGCTCGGCGATCCGACGATTCGCAGGGAGACCCACCGCGAGCTCGTCGCGTTCGCACGAGGCTCGCTGAAGGGCGCAACCGGCTGGAAGGCGGAGGCGTATCCCCCGCTCGTCGCGAATGCCGTGCGCCAGCTGCTCGCCGTGTCCCCCGACCTCCAGACCTGCTGATGGCGTGCTGCCACGAGCACTCGCGGTCGGAGCTCCTGCGGCGCGGGCTCGCCGAGGCAGGGCGGGGCCTGCCTCCGATCGAGCCGGGCATGCCCGTGCCCGCCGGCACGGGCCTCGATCGACGCACCTTCCTCGCCCGCGGGCTCGGCCTCGCTCTCGCCGTCTACGGCGGCTCCGCGCTTCTCCCCCGCGCCTTCGAGGAGGGCATCGCGGCTGCCGCCGCAGCTCCGCAGTCGAAGGTGCTCGTCTCCGTGTTCCTCGACGGCGGGGCCGACGCGCTCTCGCTGCTCGCCCCGACCGGGGACCCGCTCTACAGCCAGCTTCGGCCCAGGCTCGCGCTACCCGTAGGCGCCGGCCCCGCGTTCTCCGAGGACGAGACCCTCAGCTGGCACCCGGCGCTCGCACCGCTTGCGCAGCTCCACGGCGAGGGCAAGGTCAGCGTCATGCCGGGGATCGGCTACGACCATCCGAACCAGTCGCACTTCACCTCACGCCACTTCTGGGAGGTGGGAGCTGCCGACGAGCGCCTCGCGACCGGCTGGCTCGGGCGCTACCTCGACCGGGTCGGGAGCCACGACAACCCACTGCAGGGCCTCTCGCTCGACTGGAGCCTCCAGCCCTCGCTCGCGACCGCGAGGATGCCCGTGGCTGCGGTCGATGCTCCCGACCAGTACGACTTCTGGGCGCAGGGCGTGTGGGGCGAGGTCTCCGACCGGATGATCGCCACGATCGGCCGCCTCGGCTCGATTCCGTCGCACGGCGATCCGGGGCTCGAGGTCGCGAGCGACGCGGCGGGCCAGTCGGCGCGACTCTACGAGCAGCTGACCCCGTTCCGACCGAAGGACGGCAAGGCTCTGGCGAGCCCTGTTCCCTACCCCGCCGGCGACGACGCCTTCCCACGGCGGCTCGCCGGGCTCGCGTCGATGCTCGGGGCGGGGCTGCCTCTCCACGTCGTGGCACTCTCGGCTCCGGGCGGCTACGACACCCATGACAACCAGGCGGCAGAGCTCGCCGACGGGCTGAAGCTGACGGCCGATTCGCTGCTCGCGTTCCAGCGCGACCTCGAGGCCCGCGGGCTCGCCGACCGTGTGCTCGTGCACGTGTGGAGCGAGTTCGGGCGCCGAGCGAAGGAGAACGGCTCAGGGGGCACCGACCACGGCGCGGCCGGGACGGGCTTCCTGATCGGATCGCGCGTCGCCGGGAAGATGATCGGGGAGTTCCCGGGGCTCGGGAAGCTCGACGAGGACGGCAACCTCCGAGCGACATCCGACTTCCGTGGGCTCTACAGCGCCATCCTCGAGGACTGGCTCGGGACGGACGCCGCCGCGATCGTGCCGGACGCACGGAAGTTCAGCCGCCCGACGATCCTCCGATGAGGCACCGCCGCGCGTGGATCGCCGTCGGCGTGGCGCTGGCAGCCCTCACCCCTGTCGCCGCCGCATCGCCTCGTCCTCCCGCGCGGGCCCAGGTGTCGGCACACGAGTTCAGCCTCGCGCTCTCGCGCTCGTCCATCCGCCGTGGCGCGGCGATCATCGAGCTCGTGAACTACGGCGAGGACGACCACGACCTGGCGCTCCGCCGCGTCGGCGGCACCCGCACGTATCGCATCGGGATCGTCCACCCGGGTGAGACCGGCGAGCTCGACGCCCGGCTCCGACCCGGCATCTTCCAGCTCTGGTGCACGCTCGCCGATCACCGCGGGCGCGGCATGCGGGCGACAATCCGGGTCACCTGACCGCGGCGCCGCGGCTACCAGTTGCCCCGAGACGGTGGCACCTGCGCGCCAGGCCCGCGGATCACGTACACGACCCCGCCCGAGCCGTCGAGCCAGGCGCGCTCGAGCTGGCTGCGGTCGTAGACACGACGGACGGTCGCGTTCGAGGTCGCGGCGGGGTCGTTGACGATCGGGCTTCCGTCCGGGGTGAAGCCGACCACGACGACGAGGTGCCCGTCGGTGCCCTGCGGGAGCAGGAAGCCGTCGAGCTCCCCGGGGGCTGCTGCGATAGAGGCGACGAGGGGGATGCCCGCCGTCACGAACAGCTCGGCCTCGCGCAGCGAACGGAGGCGGGTCACGAACGCCTCGAGCCCGAAGTGCCCCGCGTACGCCGTGTTGAAGGGCCAGTTCCCGGTGCCGGCATAGCCGTAGTCGAAGGTGAAGCGCGCGGCATGGTCGACCCACGGGTCGGCGATCGACGGATCGACCCAGGCGTAGTCGGTCGGCGTCGGGCCTGCATCCCAGTACGCCATCACCATCGCCGTTGCGGTGGGGCTGCACCACGAGGCGCCACCTCCCCCGTACCGGGGGTACTCGCCCGCATGGATGCTCTGCGCATAGGGCGGCACCGCGAGCTCGACCCCGGCCGAGTCCCCGGGTGTGCTCTCCGCCGGCGGAGGGTTGCCGCCGGCCGAGGCAACCGCGCCGACGAGGCGCACGGTGGGTGCCCCGGCGCCGGCGGCGCTCAGGGTGAGCCGGAGCCGGTAGGCGGCGAGCCGCGTCGCAGCGCGGAACGTGTCGATGTCGACGCGGCCGAACTCGTCTTCGCGTCCGGCAACGGACGTCCGCTCGAACGCTGCGTCGTCGTAGGCCCACCGGCCGAGGGGATACCAGCCGGTCTCGTACCCGACATGCGTCCGCGCCTCGAGCTCCACCTCGACCACGGACCCCGGCGGCGTCTCGGCGTTCCAGGACGGGATCAGCTCCTCGACGTCGAACCCGGGCTCGACCCAGGGGCCTGTCCAGCTCCCGGGGCCGGTGCCCATCAACGTGATCGCGTCGCCGTCGCTCTCCACCGGCGCGACACCCTCCAGCGCGCCCTCCGCGAACGCCGCCTGCGTGGAGACACGGTGGAACGACGGCGACGGAGCGGGTGGCGTCACGTCCTTTCCCGCCTGGACGCGAGCGGCTAGTTGCGCCCGCCGCCGCCGAACAGCGACAGCAGCAGCATGAAGACGTTGAAGACGTCGAGGAAGATGGACGCGGCGAGCAGCGGCGCCGCCTCGATCCTGTCGGCCCGCCGGAGCCGCTGGAAGTCGAACATCGTGAGCCCGGCGAAGATCACGAGCCCGAGCACGGCGTAGATCACGTTGCCCGCCGGGATCGCGACGAACATGAGCACGATCCCGAAGACGATCAGGCCGAGGAGCGCGAAGAACGCGACGCGGGCGACCTTCGAGAGGTCGCGGCGCGTCGCGTAGCCGTAGGCTCCAAAGCCGCCGATGAACAGGCCGGTCACGCCGGCGGCCTGCCAGAGCGCCTGTGGCTGCACCGAGGCGTAGTACGCGAGCGTGGGCGCCACGGCGAGGCCGAGGAAGGCGCCGAGCCCGAAGAGGAGGCCGATCGCGAGCTGCTCGGAGCGGTGGACGACGGCGTTGAGACCGATGACGCAGGCGATCGCACCGATGAAGGCGACGATGCCCCAGCCACGGGAGAGGTCGCGACCGAGGTAGGCGCCGAGGGCCGCAACGCCGCATGTGAGGGCGACGAGCCCCATCGTCTGGCCGAAGATGGCGCGGGAGCGGTCGCGGCTGACGGCGACGGACGGCTGGGAGACCTGCTCAAGGCTGCTCATGGCGGAATCGTACTCGCTGTGCGCGAGGCCACGCCTCTACCGCCCGGGGAGCGTGGCCAGCTCGGAGAGCAGGTGGTCGCGGTCCTCGGCGTCCGCGATCGCGGTGCCTGCCTCGCGCGCCAGCTGCTCGTAGCGGAGCGACTCCCCCACGTCGCCGGCGAGCGCGCTCGCGCGGGCGAGGGCCTCGTAGGCGAAGGGCAGGTCCCAGTCCTCGACCCCGTCACCCTGCTCGACGTAGGCGAGGCAACGGTGGGCGTGATGGAGCGCCGGCTCCGGGCGGCCGAGCGTGACGTGGACGCGTGAGATCTGCCACTCGCCGCGGCCGAGATTCGCCCTCGTGCCGACCTCGCCCCAGTGATACCGGGACGCGTGAGCGGCGTGAATCATCTCGTCGTCCTGCTCGGGCGACCGGTCGGGCAGCTCGAGCAGCGTCCAGGTGTGATTGAAGAGGTCGACGGCCAGCCGTCGGCGCTGCTCCTCCGAAAGTGCCGCCTCGAAGCGATCGTGCTCGCCCATGACCCCGCAAGCGTACGTGATTCCCTCGTTCGAGCTACGCCGGGAGGGGGATGGCTCGCCCGCCGGAGATCGCCGATACTGGGATCATGGCGTCGACCGTCGACCAGCTCTCCGAACTCGGCGACGTCGAGCTCGGTGTCCTGCTGGCGCAGCTCGAGCGGGAGGAGAGGCTCGTCTCGAAGCGCCGGAGCACGCTCCACGACCGGATCGACTTCGTCCGCGCCGGCGGCTATGCGTCGGCGGACCCGGCCGAGGAGCAGCTGTCGGCGCTGCAGGCGACCGAGCAAGAGCTCTCCGGGCGCCGGCGCGTCCTCCACCAGAAGATCGACGAGCTCAGGGCAGAGCGCAGCCGCCGACGCGCGTAGCCGCGCGACGGCCACCCCGCCGAACAGGGTGAGAGCGGACGCTCGTAACCGGGATCGACCAATGCGACACGTTCCGGGGCCAGATCCACTCGAACGGCGGATCGCACGAAATCCGCCGCGCGCTGTGTCCGGTACGTCGTTCTCGTGGCTTGATCGAGGTTCACAGACGAGCTAGGGTCACTTGCGCTAGGCTAGACCTGTCCCAATGCTCGATCCTTCGAGACGGGCGCAGGGGCACAGCGTCAGGGGAATCGTACGTCTTACTCGAACGTCAAAGCGACGGCCATCGCCGTTCCGAGTCCATCGGCAGAGACACCGAGACGGGTGTTCCTCGCCATTGCCATTGCCGAGCGCCGCGAGCGGCAACTCTTCAAGGTCGTCGATTGGACCGCCCATGGGGCCGAGCAATCCCTCGCGAAGCAGCCGCAGGTTGCAAGAACCCTGCCCATCATCGGTCGCAGGGTGGTCGTCTCCTTTGCCGTCGTGGCGGTTGGCGCGAGCGTGGCGGCAGTCCCCGCGTTCACAGATACCGCGACGGTGAACGTCGTGCTGGGCCCGCCCACCCGCCTCAGCGATGCCGTCGGACGGCACCACACAGACCGAGGCGTTAGCGGTTCTGACGGCGCGGGCGCCGTGATCGGCCCTGCCGTACCTGTGGACGCTCCGGCTCCGGGCGTGCCGGAGCACACAACGTTGCCTGACGCATCGGGAGAACCCGGGCTCGAAGCAACCGTTCCACTAGAGACGGCTGGCGGCAACGCCCGGCCCATCACGACCGATGATCCGGGCACCTTCACCCACTCCGACTCGGCCCCGTCGGCGCTGAGTCGGATCCCCACGCCGCCAACCCCCCAGACGCCGCCGGAGTCTGTGCCGGCTCCGACGGTTGTGCCGGCATCCGAGCCGACCCCAACGCCCCCGGCACCCGTCCCGACCCCAACGCCCCCGGCACCCGTCCCGACCCCAACGCCCCCGGCACCCGTCCCGACCGCGACCTCAGGCCCTGTTCCTGGCATTGGCGTTCTTCGGCTCGGCTCGGGTTTCTCCGCGGGCTCGGGGTACGACCGGTACTCGTATTTGATCGTGGGTCGAGACGATGCCGCCGCGGCGGCTGGTCAGCCTGGGCGATCGCTTGTGTATCACTCGGGTACGGACGTCAACACTCAGTGGGATTGTGGCGTTCCGTACAGCCAGGCCGTAGCCAACGGCTGGTTGTTGAAGGACTCGAGCGGGAATCTGCTGGTCAACTCCGGATACACCAACAACTTCATCGGGGACGTGGGCGATCCGGCATATCAGGCCGCTTGGACGAGCAACGTCGCGTCGTTTCTTTCATCGACCGGGGCGGACGGCGTCTTCATCGATGATGTTCTGGCAGACATCGGCACGCTCACCGGCAGGGCGTACCCGGCGAAATACCCCTCTCAGGCCGCGTGGGAGGATGCGATGGTCTCGTTCATCGACTATGTCGGCCCTGCCCTGAAGGCGAAGGGTTTCTACGTTCTCACCAACGTCGACGCGTACAGCACCGGTAACGGCGATTCCGACACGGGCGCACTCGCAGCCAGCTTTTGGCGGCGCGTCGGGCCCGGTGTCAGTGGCCTTATGCAGGAGAACTGGTTGCAGAGTCCGACCGACGTCACACACCTGCGTTCGGACGGGTCGGAGTGGGACAACAACTGGTCCGGCTGGGAAAACCTCGTTTCGGTCGCCCAGTCGATGGGTCGCGATTTCGTCGGACTGACATACGGCTCTTCGGCCAACACCCAGGCGATGCGGTATGGCCAGGCTTCGTTCCTGCTCAACTGGAACGGCGGAGGAGGGGCGTTCATCTACGAGGTGGCAGGCGCTGATCCCTGGGCGAGCGATTGGACGAGGACTATCGGTACGCCCGGGGCAGCCGCGTATGCCGTCGGCGCAGGATGGCGTCGCGACTACAGCGGTGGGACGGTTCTCGTCAATCCCAGCCCCTCCGCCTCACAGACATTCGCCCTGGGAGGGACATACATCGGTCCTGACGGATCCGCGTTGAGCAGCGTCACGCTCGCGCCCACGAGTGGCATCGTGCTCACCTCAGTCCCGGGCCACACGTAGACGGGGCGCGCGGAGCCGACCGCGACGCAAATCGCACGGCCGTTCACTATCGCTTGCTGGGATCAGCTTCGCCGGTGCTCGGAGTGCTGCTTCGATGGGGCGTCGCTCCTGCATCCCAACAGGTCGCGCACATCCACCGGAACGTCTGCGGGTTTATGACGACCTCGTGTCCACCGATCGCGCGGCCCGCGCGTGAGCACGGCCCCGCGCACAAGGTTTGAGCCGCGTGATAGTTCTCACCGCCGACGTCGCGGATGATGTCTCTCTGCCTCAGGTGGGCAATGGCGGCTACTCCGTCGGCCCGAGCAACTCCCGTGTGATCGAGGATTCCCTCGACGGTGCGGGTCGAGGCAATCACGACCGCGAGAACCGAAGCGAGGTCATCTGTGGTCGGCTGCGTCATCGCAGGAGCTCGTCGCGTTTCATGCGCCCGATGATGCCAGATGGCGCGGCGTCCGGGGGTGCCCTACGACACAGGAGGTCAGAGTGTGTCGCGACTCGACGAGTTCCGGCCGGTCAGCGAACGGCAAAGTGAGAGCCCCATTCGCGTACGTCGCCGCCGTCGACCCACTGGCACGCGCCGAGATCCACTGGGTGCCGACCTGTGCGGCGCCGTCGTGAGCGAGACGTCGACAACGAGCAGGTTTTTGCTCGGCTGCGCGGCCGGGTTGCTATTGCGTGTTGTCGGGGTAGATCCTCGCCGCGGTGAGAGAGGTGCCGATGCTCTGGAAGGCCAGGGCGAGCGTGGCGGCGTTCTGGCAGGGCAGCCCGGCACGGGAGGTGGTCTGGACGCAGTAGAACTTCGTCGGGTCGGGTACGGCCGGTGTCACGTTGTTCCGTGCGATCCGTCCCATCGCCGTGTAGGCGTCGACGGTGTCGCCGCTGCAGCCTCCGGGCGAGCCGTCGTAGATGATCGAGTAGACCCAGGTGCCCTGCGCCGCCGCGCTTGCGGCCGCTGTCACCGCGCTCGTGCAGCGAGGCTGGGTGCCGGCATTCGCGTCGCCATCGCTGAGGAGGATGATCACGGGCTGGGCGTGGCGGGCGGCATCGGCTGCCAGGGCCGTTTGGGCGGCGCCGAGCGCGGCGGTGTAGTAGGTGCCGGCGCCACCCATCGAATTGACTCCGTAGAACTGGTTTCCGGGGTAGGAGGCGCCCGGGCACGATGACCAGTAGACGCCGCTGACAAGGCTCGAGGCGGGATTCAGGCCTGAGCTGTTCGAGGTCTTGAAGTCGTTCGAGAGCGGCGCGATGAGGTAGGAAACGGAGGCGCCGTAGCCGATGTCGCTCGATTGCAGGAACCAGCTCGGAAAGCGTGTCCCGTCCGGGAGGTGCCAGACTGGCTCCGAGCGGTACGCGCCCGGGCAGCTGGAGCTGCTCGCCTCAAGCGCCCGGTTCGATCTGGCCCTGGTGGAGTCGTGCGTGAAGCTGCCCGGCTGGTTGAGGCCCGGGAAGACCATCAGGCCGGCCTCGTCGAGCGGCTGCTGTCCCGAGCAGCTCGGAAGGCTCTGGTTGCACGGCAGGAGCCCGGAGAGCAACGTGCGGACGCCCTCCTTGGCGCAGTCGATCTTGGTCGACTGGCCGGCGGGGATGAGCGTGGCTCCGTTCTTGTCCTTGATCGAGTCTCCGCACAGGCTCTCCATCGAGGCGGTCGTGTCGAGCACGACCATGACGTCGAGCGCGCGGGCAACGCCGCCGCGCATCCCGACGGTCGAGCGCTCTTTGACGGTGAACTGGGAGAGGAACAGGCGCCCGAACGTGGTGGGCACCGTGGCGGTCTGCGTGACCTGCACCGCGTTGCAGCCGTTGGGCGCTTGGACAGCGTTGCAAGGGCTTCCCGTAGTGGGATCCTTTTGGCAGGGGATATTCTCAGTTGCGAGCGTCGCCAGGCACTTGAACGTCACGGTCGGCACGCCCGCCTTCATGCTCGACGGGTGGCTGTTCCTGCCGATGGCGCTGTAGGCGATTGCCTCGGTCTTTGCCGTCGTTGAGTCGGGCAGATTCTGCCCCGCGGCGAGCGCAGCGGCGTCGACGGCCTGCTGGAGTTGTCGCTGCGCAAGGTACGCACGGCCAACGTCGATGGCGAGTGCGGCGAAGCCGAGTAGCACGGGGAGGACGATGACCAACAGGATCAGCGTCTGTCCGTCCTGACGGCTCAAGGAGGTCCGCCTGGGCTTGTCTGAGCGTGGCGCCACCCATGAATCATCGGCACCTCCGCACTTGCAGATTAGGGGTTGTCGTCTACGTCATTCTACCCTGCCTTTAAGCCAAGTTCGAACTCGATCTCCACATGGAGAAACGGCCCGGGCGATCATGACCGACAACGAAGATCTCTCCGAATACCTCACAGCGTCGAGTGGATCAAGACAGCTCCGCGCGATCGGGCAATCCGGGAGAAGGAGATATTCTCCAACCGGAACACGGCCGTCGGCTTCCGCGACCAGTTCACCCTTGAACGTCTGGTCGAGAGCTTCGGCCTCGGCGAGGGCGAGGGCGCCTAGCCTGCCGGGCACGAGGAGGCTGTCACGCCTCGCGGAACGCGGTCAGGCATCACGAACCTCCCTGTCCCGACTCTGGTGCGACTTCTTCCTCGTTTCCACCCTCTCCCTCTCCCGGGATGGGGTTCGGGGCGAACGTCTCGCTGACCATGACGGCCCTGTGCTCGGCGACGCGCAGCATCGCCATCAGGAAGTAGCCGCCGAGGTCGTCGGTGGTGATCTCCAGGCTGTCTTCCTCCGACTCGACCTCGGCGAACGAGCGACTGACGACTACGACCTGCTCGTCATCAGCGACCACGGCCTCGATCAGGTAGGGGTTGCCTGCGTCGTCGACCGCGAGTTCTAGGCCGAAGAGCACGCACGCCATCTGCGCCTCCAGCATCGCGTCGAGCGGAACCTCGATTGCCTGGTGGTTGATCAGCACGCCCACGGTCGCCCGAAGCTTGTCGAGGTAGGCGGCGAGGTCGAACGTCCCAGCCTGCTCGCCCCCTTCGCCGACGTAGGGGAAGCCTGTGGCGGCGTGTTCCTCGTAGACTTCGCCGTCGATGTCGCCCGCGAGCAGCGAGGCAAGCTCCTCGTCGAGGTCGGTGTCGTCTTTGCGCTTCATCTCCACTCCTTCGGTTTGCCCCAGCGGGGCCGCGTCATGGGTGCCACCGTTCCGATGAAGCTCAGGCCGGTTGGCGGGGACTCACGTTGTCCCTCTCTTGACGCCTAAATACAGTCTACTCCCGCTCTACCATCACGTCCCTATTTCACGAAGCGGTTGGTGACGGCGTCGTAGACGCCGGTGTGCCCACGGCCTCGGGCGTCGGTGAAGATGCAGCGGAACTTCTTGTACGCCTTCTCGCCGACCGGCCATCCATCGCCTCCGTCCCAGGCGTCCGTCTCGTCAGAACTGGTGACGACGAGGTAGACGATGTTCGACTCGTTGATCCGGACCCACCCGTAACGAAGCAGGCCAGTGCAGCTGGCGGAGTCGACCTCCAGCCCGCGCTTCTTAGTGCCGGTCCACAACCACCCAGGCCGGAGCCACGCCCCGTACGTCTCGACATACTCGTCTGCGGCCGCTTCGGTCATGTAGCAGTACTTCGTGCACCCTTCAGTGGCCGCTCGCGCACCGCCAGTCGCCGTGAGCGTCAGTAGTGTCACCACGATCGCGACCACGCTCTTGGCGTTAAATCTCCTTCCTCCCTCCCGCGGTCGAAATGGCACCGGCACAGAGCGCCACCCTTGCGGGTTGGGTCGCTCGCGTGTCCGATCAGCGCCCAAAACTCAGATCCCGACTGCCTTGATGGGGATCTCCTTACCGTCTACGAGGAGGGCGCAGTCGGTGATCTCATGTTCGTGCGCCTTGTAAGTCATGGCCTGCGTCCTCCCCTTCCAGACCTGACCCGCAGGCACGTCCACGCTCACTTGATCCATCGCCGACCTGTTCTCGTTCCCGTCGTCGTAGCGCCGTACAGGCGTGACGTCGATGCTGCCGTCCTTGTCGCCGCTGTTCTTCAGGGTCAGCCAGAACTGCACATGACCGTCCCCCGTATAAATGTCGTCCACCCCGGTGTAGGTGCAGAAGCTCTTGCTCGCGATCACGTAGATGTTCGCCTTAGGCTCGGGTGGAGGCGCTTGCTTCTTCGTCTCTGTCGGGGCGGTGGTCGCAGCAGGGGTCGTCTCCACGACGGTCACGGTCTTCGCGGGGGCACTCGCATCGGTGCTCTTGGTGCTGCCGCCGTTGCCACCCAAGGATCCGAGCACGCCGATTACGACGAAGCTGCCGACGACCGAAGCGACGATAGCCCACCCCTTCGACTTCACTCCGACGCGACGGGCCAGAACGTAGATCCCCCACGGAAAGACCAACACGTAGAGGACGAGGCGAAAGATCCGCTGCCGTTCCATGGGCGGATCATGACACTAGTTAGCGATTCTGGCTACCCCCAACTCGGGAAGCGTCGCGGTGACCCACGGTGTTCGGCTCGCCGTCCCGGCCCCTCATTGTTTCAGTGGAGGCACCGCTCGACGGTCGCTCGCCTAGCCGGTGTGACTGCCGTGAACGCGTTCGGGTACACGACAACGTTCCGACGTTGAAAGATCCACTTGCGGATCTCGGCGTCCGTGGCACCGAACGCGTGTGAGACTTGCCTCACACGCTGCGCCAGAACTGCTCCATGGGCTGGGTTCTTCGCGAACAGGATGAAGATGTCACCCTCGGTACTGACACTCCAATCCAACTCGCGGACGACCTCCGGAAAGACGGGAGAACCGTCACCGCTCACCAGCCGTCGAACGTGGGCGGCGATCAGGCAGGCTCGCGTCGGAGCAAGGCTGTACAGGGCTGGCGCTGCCCCCGTGGCGGCGCCAGCTTCCCAGGGGGCGCCGACCGTCGCGAACACGATCATCGTGCAAACGAGACAGAAAGCCGAGAGATTGACGCGCATCCATCCATCTTGCTTGGGTTCGGGTCGACTGGCTAGGGCCGGGTGTCCCTAGCCGTCCTCATCGCGATCCCCATCGTTCTGTTGCCCACCGCGTTGCCCACAGCCACCCGCGGCGCCCCGACCCACCGCATAGCCGAGGCCTCAAACGGCTTGAACATGCGATGCCGAAGGGAGGAATCGAACCACCACGCCCAGGCGCCGGATTTTGAGTCAGGGCCGGAGTCGCTCGCGAAGTAAGCGCTGAGGGCGTCACGATGTTCGGCTCGTCATCCGGGCCGGACAGAGGACTATTGCTAGATGGTGTCCGACTTGGCTCGGTTACAGGCTTCGCATCGAAGCTCGATGTTGCGGGCGGTGTTGGAACCACCTCTACTCACGGGGATGATGTGGTCGAACTCCAGACGTTCTCGCGAGCCACAGTCCACACACTGTCCCTCGTCGCGACGCCACACTTCAGCGCGAACGCTCTCGGGGATCGGTTTGCGCCCGTTTGTCGTTGCGGGAGCCTTCTCCTTGATTGCCACTTTCAGCCAGCCCATCTGGGTCAAGTCTTCCTTTGCGCGGATGGCGGTATCGAGAGAGACGCCCTGGAGGAGCGTCTCG
>Ga0302323_100003525_pt1 | contig 12722 bp, 15 predicted proteins | sample Fen_T0_3_FD_201950 | JGI IMG/M metagenome (GOLD analysis project Ga0302323, IMG submission 201950) | Peat permafrost microbial communities from Stordalen Mire near Abisko, Sweden - Fen_T0_3 | ecosystem: Environmental > Terrestrial > Soil > Wetlands > Permafrost | place: Sweden: Abisko... | reverse complement strand
GTTGGTCTTTTTCACAGGAGGAAATTTCTTCACGACGACATGGTCCAAGCAGTCGACAGACTGTGTTCCAAGGCTAAACTTACAACAGCTCCGAAACGCCCATGCCCTATCTTAAAATTCAGACTAACCTTCCGCTCACGGAAAAAGCCGAGCAGAGCATCCTAAAAAGTGCATCGTCGCTCGTAGCCAGCGAACTGGGAAAGCCCGAAGAGTTTGTGATGATCGCTGTACAGCCAGACACGCCCATGCTCTTCGCCGGCAGCGACGCGCCCGTGGCTTTTCTAGAGTTGAAAAGCATCGCTCTGCCCGCGGCAAAGACCAAGGAGCTCAGCAAATCTCTCTGCACTCTCATCAAAGACCACCTCGGTATTCCGATGGAGCGCGTCTACGTGAAATTCATCGATGTGAACCGCGGCATGTGGGGCTGGAAGGGCGATACGTTTTGAGCGCACGGCGCGCTCAATTATCAAGTAATAAGTAGCAGGTTCCAAGCCGATGGCCTGAGGACACCCTCCGCTTCACGCTTGCGCCTCTTGGCACTTGGACCTTGTTACTTGGCCCTTCATTCCCATGCCCACCTACATCTACGAAACCGTTCCGAAAAAAGCCGGCGCCAAACCAAAGCGTTTCGAATTGAAGCAAAGCATGAAGGATAAGCCGTTCACGAAACATCCCGAAACCGGCGAACCCGTTCGCCGTATCATCGCAGGCGGTTACGGTTTTATCGCGCAGAAGTCAGCCCCGCCTCCCCGCTCGTGCTGCGGTGGCGGTGGCGATTGCAACAACTGCGAGTGTAATAATTGAACTGGCTTTAAAAACCGTAGCCGCAAGGACGACAGGATAGCCGCCTGACTTGTTGTAATCCCGACCTCGCGGAGGCCGAGGATTAATCGCCCGGCTGCGGCCTTCCTCACAGCTCGGTGTATTTATCGGAACGGCCTTTGGCTTTTTCGACCGGGTACTTTTTGGCGTTGGCCGCCATCTTCGTTTCGATCACCGCCGCGACATCGATTCCGGTCATATTGGCAAACTCGAGTGCATAAATGACCACGTCGGCCAATTCCTCCTCAATTTTTAATCGTTTTGCCGGATCGCGCGCCGTCGCCCGCGACGCTTCGGAGGTGGCCCATAAAAAGTGTTCCATCAGCTCGCCTGCCTCGGCGGCCAGAGCCATGCTAAGATTCTTCGGTGCATGGAATTGCTCCCAGTCGCGCTCACGGGCAAACGCGAGCACTCGGCTCTTCAATTCGGCGAAGGTGGTATTGGCATCAGTGAGGACAGGCATGGAGCACAGTCTGCGAAAAAATTTATTTTGTGCAAAATTAAACTTGGCCTGCGGGCTGCTATGTGCTCACTCGCACACGTCCAATGAACCGGATTCTTAAACATCAACGCAGCCACGCAGGCACTTCGTATACGAAGGCCCGCGTCGCCTATTGCTGCGTCCAGATGCGTCCGGTTGTTTCCAATTGGACTAAACAAATCCACGGCGCGGGCTCTCAGGCCTAAACGCTCCGAACTTTTCGGAACCAGTTTAGACACCAGAGTCCGGCCTCTTCGAGAGGAGTTCAACACCCATGCACACGATCATAAATACGCTCAAATCCAACGCCCGTCGTACCACGTCCACTCCGGCCCAAATGCCGGTGCGCACGCCGCACTACGACTGCATTGACGAATCTGACGCGCTCAAAGTGATCGTCTTCGTGCCGGGCGTGGAAGCGTCCGGCGTGGAGATCTCACGTCGCGGTCCCGACCTAACCGTCACCGCACGCAAGCCTCACTTTGTACGCGTCAACTGGCAGGCGCTCCACCTTGAGAAGGCACAGCGCGACTACCAGCTCCGCTTACGGCTAGGCAACGGGCTCGATTACGACGCCCTCAATGCCGAGCTCGCAGACGGTCGGCTGGTTCTCACGCTCCCGAAAAAGCCTTCCGAGATCGAACGCAAGCGCCGCGTCGCCTAGCAGTTCGCAAAGCAAGTCTCTCCTTACGGTCACTTGCACGCGTCGGCTAAGCCATTCGTTTTTTAATCACCGGCTCGCCCGTCTCAGTCGTGGCTTAACCGTCATCTGAGGCGGGTGCCAGCCGGCTTAAAAAATTCCTGCAGATTGTATCCATTTGTGTAACACGCCGCGGGTTTTTCCTAAGAATATCTAGGAACGTGACGTTATTATACAGGTACTAGAAGCCATGCCACTTTTCACTCCACCCGTCGTATTTGCACCTTTGCCCGTTGATCAGACGCCGGCACATGTGCACGTAGTCACTTCTCGCGACGTGTTGTGGAATCGGCCCGTGTTTCGACCGCCGTCACTCCCGACGCCCGCACAAATTTGGAACGAGATTCCCTTCACCGCGCGTTTCCGAGCAAGAGACTATCAGCAGAAATAAAAAACCCGCCCTCGCTTAAGCGTGAGCGGGCCTGTCTGTAATCGGGTTGTCGTTATTTCTTAACGGCTGAAAAGATTTTCGTTACCAGCGCGTCTTTCGACAAAGAGGGATTCGCCCGAAGAGCGCCCTCGCCTTTTCCCATCTGTGCATAGACATAGTCAACGGTCTGCTCAGTCACCGTTTGCTCGAGATTGGCCGGCGGTTCTTTGCCGAACATCGCTGAAGCCATCGGGCCCGCTTTCGCGACCATCGCCTGATAAGAAGCTGCCACGCCGCTCTCTTTGCTCTTTGCCGCGATCAAGGGCTGAACCTTCGTGATGATCGGCGGACGTGTTTTCTGTTTCGTATAGTTCGTCAGACCGTCGGGACCTGTTTTCAACACGGTCATCGGGTCGTCGATTTTCACGTTGCTGGTCTCGCTGGTAAACGCGTCTTTCGTCAACGGCAGCGTCTGAACTGCGACGCTCTTCAGCTTGGCCTTGAAGTCGTCGACCAACTGGCCCTGGCCACTCGCGCGCAGCGTTGATTCCAGTTTCTTCAACTTGTCCGGCAGCGCGATATTCAGCTGCGACTCCGTCGCCTTCGTGTCGGAGGCCGACGTGACTGCCTGACCGACCAGCGAACCTAACGCGGTCTGCAAGCCTTTCGAAGCTTCATCAGTCGTCGGCGTATCGGCAGCGATAGCCAAACCAGTCGTACATATACAAACAGTTAAAATGCGGATCAGATTTTTCATAGGAAAGCGCTCAGCAAAAAAGAAACTCACCGCAACGTAAAGCCTCGCGTGCTTTCGCACTTCGCCTCACTCCGGCACGAGCCAACGCAAATACCCGCTGCCACCAGGAGCCTGCGCGAGCAAATTTGCCAGCAACGGCAAGAGCGGCCCGATGATTCGGTCGATCTGCCACGGAGGATTCACCACCAATAGCCCGCAGCCCTTCATCTTCATCGGCGCATTCTCGCCCGCAATCGTCACCTCTGCAGTGAAGGTCGGAGGCAAACTCAACCGCAATAGCTCTTCGGAAAACGCATCTACCCGCGCGCGCTCCGTCAGCGGGTACCAAACGGCGAAGGTGCCCGCAGGCAGCCGGCGCAATCCTTCGCGAACTCCGTCCACAATCTGCGCAAACTCGTTCTGTTCTTCAAACGGTGGATCGATCAGGACCAACGCGCGTTTTTCGATCGGCGGCAGCATTGCTCGCAGCGCCGTGTATCCATCAATCTGATGCACCGAAGCGCGGTAACCAAACGCGAACTCATCCTGCAACGCAGAGAATTCGTCCGGTTGTTTTTCGCACAGGGCCAAACGATCCTGAGGCCGCACCAGCGCCTGCACGAGCCGCGGCGATCCAGGATAAAAATGCGGCGCATCACCCAGACCACCTTTCGAGCGATCAAATTCGCGAACTTGCGACACGTATTCCACTAGCTCTGCAGGCAAATCGTTAAGCCCACACAAACGCCCTATGCCATCGGGGTGTTCGGGTTTGCGTTCGAGCGAATCGCCGCGTGCCGCCACGCTCAAGTCATAACTGCCGCGCCCCGCATGCGTGTCGAGAAAGAGAAACCCTTTCTCCTTTCGCTGCAGACCGCGCACGAGCTGGACGAGCAAAACGTGTTTACACACGTCAGCAAAATTTCCGGCGTGGAAATGATGGCGGTAGTTCATTGTGAGAGCGCGGCGAAGCGCACGAAGGGTTCAGCTAACCGGCACTTTGACCACGATCTTCCGCACCACTGAGGGATCTTTGATCGCGACTGTCGGCATATGGCCGTCGACTGGGAAAAGTACGGCCGCTTCACCCGCTCCGAGACGCAGCGCTGTGGCACTCCCCGCGTCGGCCATTTGGTAAATGATCACGTCTTTCGCCGGCGTTTTATCTTCCTTCAGCTTCAACTTGGCGATGTCGGCGACTTCAATGAATTCCTCGCCTTCAATAATCACCTGTACGTCGATGAACTGTTTGTGCGATTCGAAAAAAGCATCGGGACGCAGCTTCGACGTATAAACCTGTTCAAGCCCGAAGGCTCCTCCGCCCAGTTCGGTGCGTTCTTGCTTGCCGACCTCGATCGCGCGCACCCGTTGATAGGCGGTCGTACCCGGACGGAAACATTCGTCGAGATAGGCGAACGTTGCTTGGAAACGATCGGCGTGGGCCAGTTGCGCACGCACAGTGGAAAGGGAGCCGAAAAGAGCCATGCACGCACTTTCAAGCCGCGCCCACCGGCTGGCAAGAATCGAAACATCCCTTCACGGCCGGAAAAGGTTGCGACGCAAACCTGCACACGTTCCCTTATGGCCATCACTCATGAGTATCGAATTCGGTTGGTGGACGACTAGAACTGAAACCGGCAAGTTTCAGATCAACGTCAACATCCACGGCGGCAACATCACCTGGCTCCGCAAGCAAGGGCACAACTCCTCATGGGAAGAATATGGCCCGCCCACGGACGAAGACTGGGAAAAACTGCTGTACGAAGCCGAACGTCGTGTCCCACGTCGCCTCATTTCACCGAAACAATTAGAAGATATAAAAAAGTTGCGAGGGCAATAGCGCGACCGATCTCAAAGCGTCACTGCGCGAGCAGCTTCGCCCACAAAAAGCGAAACGACCGGGCAAATTCATCAGGGCGCTCAGCAATGGCGCGGGTGACCTCAGCGGGAACAAACCATTCCCCACGTTCAATCTCAGCAGGATTGAGTACAAAGGGGCCTTCTGACTGCAACCGATAGACCCAGACAAATTCATTGCCCGTGTCGGCACATGCCTCGAGGCGCAAAACGGGCGTGAGTAAATGCAAGCCAGCGATCTTCAGCCCGATTTCCTCAATAAGTTCGCGCACCGCCGCAGACAAATAATCTTCTCCTGCGTCGAGATGACCCGAACACGAAGAATCCCAACAACCCGGCGCTGAGTCCTTGGCCATCGAACGTTTTTGCAGAAAAACTTGCCCACGAGCATTGAACACCAGCACGTGCACTGCGCGGTGGCGTAGCCCCTGCCCATGGACTTCGCGGCGCGTCGACTGGCCGATGACCTCGTCGCGGTCGTTAACGATATCAAAAATTTCATCGCCGCGCTGAGCCTGTTGCTGGGTTGTCATGAGTGTGCGATTGAAGATGCTTTTGGATGAGCGAATCAAGCGCACTCTCGAGCTATCTAGCATGGGCGCGAGCTTACACCACATTACCGGCCAAGTTCGGGACTTTATATCCGCGAAACCGCCATTCTCCGCTACCCGCGACGATAGATGGTGGACCCTACTGGACTCGAACCAGTGACCTCTTCCATGTCAAGGAAACGCTCTAACCAACTGAGCTAAGGGTCCGAAGAGCCGTGGAGTAAGCACGAGTGCGACCGCAGTGCGCAAGAAAAAATAATCACCTACCGCCCGATAAAAATTTAGCCGCGATCACCCGATCTTCCGCGATCTGCGCTTTCAACGCATCGATGTTTTCGAACTTTTTCTCTGATCGTAAAAAGCGCAGCCATTCGACCGACACGTCGTCCCCGGGACCAAACGGACAACCGTCCAGTAAATGCACTTCAAGACGCGGCTCGGTGGTGTCCTCGACCGTGGGTCGCAGCCCGTAGTTCGCTACTGCATTATGCACCTGCTTCGATTTCGGTCCGGTTACGCGGACCGCATACACGCCGAATTTTGGCTGCAACTCAGGTTTCCAAGCGAGGTTGAGTGTTGGGAATCCAATTTTTTGCCCGAGATTTTTCCCTGCTTCAATGCGACCTTCGGCGAAATACGTGTAGCCTAGCAACGTGTTTGCTTCCTCGATTTCGCCTTCCTGCAAACAAACTCGAATGCGGGTGCTGCTGATAGGATCGCCATTCTCGTTGATGCGCGACGAGCTAAAAACGGTTATCCCCTGCTTACGTGCTTCGGCCAACAGTAGATCAAGATCACCGCGCCGACCGCGGCCAAAACGCCAGTTTTCACCTACATAGATCGTATGCAGCTGCGTCAGATGCCGCTTAAGGTAAGGCAAAAAATCCTCTGCTTCGATCTGCGCGAATTCTTTGGTGAAACGCTGCGAGATCACGACCTCCACGCCTGCAGCGCAAAGCAAACGAGCTTTGATTTCTGGACTAACAATTAAACGCGTAGCCTTCTCCGGTCGCATCACTGCGCTCGGATGTGGCCAGAAGGTCAGAACCGCAACAACAACACCGGAGCGATGGGCAGACTGGACTGCGGCATCAATCACTGCGCGATGACCGAGATGCACGCCATCGAACATGCCAATCGCCAGATGCAACGGTCGCGGCGGAAGCTCCGCGTTTTCAATTCCGTCAAACAACTGGAAAGGCCCGCTCACAAAGCAAAACTAGGCACCGCCTCGTGTACGGGCATCAACCGTTTTTCTATTTCAGGAATCGTCAACGCTTGGATCTGATCCAACGTCAAACACTGCGATATTAGGAATTTTCCGGTAGCTGTACGCCGCAATGCGGAGAGATGTCCGCCGCAACCGAGTTTCGCGCCAAAATCGTGCGCTATCGTGCGGACATAGGTACCTTTGCTACAACGCAGAATAAAATCCACTTCAGGCAAAGCGAAGCGCGTCATCTCAAAACTTGAAACACGGACGAAGCGCGGCTCGCGCTCAATCTCCTCACCCTTGCGCGCCATCTTGTAGAGCGGCACGCCGTCGATCTTGATCGCCGAAAACATGGGCGGCGTTTGATATTGGTCTCCAACAAAGCTCTGCATCGTCGTTCGCACTTCTGACTCAGTCAGCGGCGGCACGGGACGCGTTTCGAGCACTTCGCCCTCGGCATCCTGAGTGTTGGTCACCTGCCCGAACTTAATGGTACCGGCATACTCTTTGTCGAGACTCATCAAGTATTGCGAGGCGCGCGTGGCTTTCCCCACAAGCACGACCAGCACACCCGTCGCCATAGGATCAAGCGTACCCGCATGACCAATACGCTTCATTTTTAATTTGCCGCGAAGCCGGGCAATCACGTCGTGGGAGGTGTGATCGGTCGGCTTGTCAACCAGGAGCACACCGTCGAGTTCTTTGGGCGGTACAACCATCAGGCTAAGGTCTAGAAACCCGCGCAATCTGTGCCTCGAGGGCGGACAGCAGACGCGGGCGGAATTCTGCAAAAGTGATGTTCTTCAAATTTAAACCGGCAGCACAAGCATGTCCGCCACCGCCGAAAGTCGCCGCGACCTGGTCCACACGAAACGAAGGATCTTTGCTACGAAGACTTGCTTTAATCGCGCCCGGGCGCTCCTCAATCAAAACGCCGATATCGATTCCATCAATCGCACGTGCATAGTCGACTAACCCCTCGGTGTCCTCCGGCGTGGTCTCGGTTTCTTCAAACACGCCGTTTGGCAAAACTCCGACGCAAACACGGCCACCACATTCCATTTGGAAGCTCGAAAGATAACGTTGTAGAAGCTGAACTTTACCAGCCGACTCACGTTCATAAACCTCAGTCCCAACATCTGCGGGGCTCACTCCCAATCCGACTAATTCCGCGGCAAGCATGAACGTGCGCCGTCCAGTTGAACTGAAGCGGAACTGCCCTGTATCCGTCATAATACCCGTGTAGAGCGCCTGGGCCGTTTGCTGGTCGATCGGCAAGCCGTTATCTAAGAAAATGCCGGTTAAAATTTCGCAAGTCGCAGCCGAAGACTCGTCGACAAAACTCTCGTCACTAAAACCCGAATTTGAGATATGATGATCGAAGCTGGCAACCGGGTTCGGAAAACGTGCCCTCACTTTTTCTCCGGCTCGATCCTGATCTGCACAGTCTGTATAAATCGCGACAAAATCGTTCGTCGGAACACCAGAAGCTGGTACGAAAACCATTTCTTTGGAGAGAAACTGCAAGCGACGCGGCACCGGATCGGGGTTCACACAAATCACTTCGTGACCACGTGCGCGGAATATCCGCGCCAGGGCAATCTGCGAGCCGATACAATCGCCATCGGGACGGGCATGACCAACGATCGCCAGTTTCTTTCCAGCTAAAGTATTAAGCAGTTTGGCAAAACGCGCCGAGAGTTCTGGAAAATATTTCTCCATATTATTCCTGTGCCTCTTCTTCAGCATTTGGTTCTGTCGGCTTGATACCGAGCTCGTCAAGCGCCTGTAAAATGCGATTGCCTCGGCTGGTAGATTTATCGAGCGCCACAGTAAAACGCGGCATGAATTTTAGGACAATACGACGCCCCAACTCGATTCGTAGATCGGACAACTTGCTTCGCAACCAGCGCATCTTTTCCTCCACGACGTCATCGTCGCCCATGACTGAGACGAACAGACGCGCGTCGCGCAGATCAGGCGCCACTCGCACCTCAGTGATTGTGATTCTCACGGCTTCGCTCTGATAGCGACGATGCAGAATATCGCTCAGTTCGCGCTGGATCAGCTCGTTGACGCGGAGGGTGCGATTCGACATGGGAACAAAGATTTATGGCAGGTGATTTATGACTTATGATTTCCGGCGGCTAGACCATCATAAATCATAAGCCTCAAATCATAAATAGACTACAGAGCAGCCCTGACCTTTTGGACTTCGTAACACTCGATCGTATCGCCGACTTCGTAGCCGTTAAAGTCGTCGAGTTTGATACCGCATTCGAGACCGGCGCGAACTTCGTTGGCGTCGTCCTTGAAGCGTTTGAGCGTGGCCACCTTGCCTTCGTAAAGAATTTCTTTGCCGCGGCGGACACGGGCGGAGGCATTGCGCGTGACCTTGCCTTCGGTAACCAAACAGCCCGCAACAAAACCTTTTGCCAGAGGGAAAGTGGCGCGCACTTCGGCGCCGCCCAACTTGGCTTCCTTGAGATCAGGATCGAGCAGATCTGCCATCATCTCACGGACCTTGTCGCCAAGTTCGTAGATGATTTCGAAGGTCTCGATGCGAACGTTGTGGTGCTTGGCGAGCGGCGTGACTCCGTTTTCCAGCTTGGTGTTGAAACCAATAATGACCGAACCAGCGGCCCCCGCCATTAGGACATCGTTTTTCGTGACAAGACCAACGTCGGTAGAGACGATTTCGAGCGTGACCTTGCTGGTCTTGATGCCCTCAAGCACGTTGCGCACAGCCTCGGCCGAACCAAAAACATCGGTTTTGACGATGACTTTGAGCACTTTTTGCTGGATGGCGGCGATGTTCGCGAAAAGGCTTTCGACGGAAATTTCCTTGGGCACTGCGGCCGTGGTCGTGGCTTCTTTCTTAACGCGGTGCTGTTCTTCCTCGGCGATGTTTTCGGCTTCGCGAGCGTTTTTCACGACCTTGAAGGAGGCGCCACTTTCCGGCGTACCGGACCAGCCGATCACGCGGACCGGTGTAGCCGGCGTCGCTTCTTTAAGATTGGCGCCCTTGTCGTCGTACATGGCGCGTACTTTGCACCATTGCGCGCCGCAGACGATGGCGTCGCCTATCTTGAGCGTGCCGCGTTGTATGATGACGGTGGCAAGCGGACCGCGGCCGACGTCAATTTGAGATTCGATAATCACACCACTTGCCTCGGCCTTTGGGTTGGCTTTTAACTCCAACACGTCGGCTTGCAGAAGAATCATTTCAAGCAATTCGGTGAGGCCAGTGCCTTTGACGGCAGAAACGGGAACAGTGATCGTTTCGCCACCCCAATCTTCGGGGGCGATGTTGCGCTGCTGCATCTGCGCTTTGACCTGATCGAGGTTGGCACCCTTCACGTCCATTTTGTTAACCGCCACGATGAGCGCGACCTTCGCGTTTTGCGCATGTTTAAGGGCTTCATCTGTCTGGGGCATGAAACCGTCGTCAGCCGCAACGACTAACACCGCGATATCAGTCACGCCAGCGCCGCGAGCACGCATCTTGTTGAAGGCGGCGTGACCAGGCGTATCCAAGAAAGTGATCTTACGATTGTTTACCTCGATTTGATAGGCGCCAATGTGCTGAGTGATGCCACCCGCTTCGCCAGCGGCGACGTCGGCTTTGCGAATAGCGTCGAGCAGTGAAGTTTTGCCGTGGTCAACGTGACCGAGGATACAAACGACCGGCGGACGTTGAACGAGATTCTTGCTCTCGTCCTCGTCGGGCTTCTTCTTTTCTTTTTCCTTGGCAGCAGCCGCCTGCTGAGCAGCGGCATCACCACGATGCTTGATTTCAAGCATGAAGCCGTGTTTTTCGGCGACTTTAGTGGCCACCGTTTCCTCGATGTTCTGATTCATCGAGGCGAAAATCCCCATCTCCATCAGCTCGGAGATAAGTTTGAAAGGTTTGAGACCGAGTGCGGTAGCGAAATCACGCACCACGATCGGCGGCTTCAGATGAATGGTCTTAAGATCACCTTCGATTGTGACCACTGGCGGTGTCGTGGCGGAAGTCGATGGAAAGGCAGGAACGGCGCCTGGAGCTGACACGTGCGCAGCCATAACGGGAATCGGACGCGACGGCACTGCCGGAGGCATGACTGGGCTCTTGGCCGGTATCGACACGGGTATTGGCGGAATCGAAACGGCGGGAGAGGATGGCTTGGATTGGATCGGCGGAACAGCTGACGGCGATGATGGACGCGGAGCCGAAACAACCGCTGGAGACACAGGACGCGTTTGCGGTGTTACAGGAGCAGGGCGGCTGACAATCGGTGGCGGCGAAGCCGGACGCACGAGCGGCGGCGCGTTTACACGTGGAGCCGAAAGAGGAGCTGCGGCAGCAGCAGCAGCTTTGGCCGCTTTTACAGCATCCTCTTTTTCACGCACAATGTCCTGGGCGCTCTTGACCATGGCGCCGGTAGGCAGCTTGGTCGTGAAGGCTGGAATAGCTTCAGCTTGCACAACAGGCTTGGGTTGAGCCGTGGCCGTAGGCGTAGCAGCTGGTGCTTCAATTGCGGGCTGCGGTGGTTGAGCCTGACTGGCGAACTCCTGCGTAATCGCCTCCGCCGAGATGTTGTCGATCGTGCTGGAGACGCTCTTGACGTCGTATTTGCGCTCCTTGAGCAAGGCCAACAGTTGTTTGTTGTCCATGCCGATCTTCTTGGCGAGTTCGTGTATGCGGATGCTCATTCAGTCTGTGTGGTATTGGCGATACTAAAAGGTTATATTGTAAATATTCATTTGGCCACGCGAGCCATAATCTGACGGACTTCGTCTTCAGTAAAACCGGCTTCAGTCAGGTCGGCAGCTTCCACCGTCTCAAGAACAGAGACTGAGTTCATGCCGATGCCGACAAGACGCTCCGCCACGCCACGGTCGATTTGCAGCGCTTTGCTGAGCGAAAGGATCGCGGTTTCGCGAGGGTCACTCGAAACGGCTTTATATTCTTCTATATCGAGGCGCCAGCCGATCAGGCGCGAAGTGAGGCGCGCATTTTGACCTTTGCGTCCGATGGCAATTGCAAGATTTTCCGAATCAACTTTTAGGAGGATGCGGTGGTTTTTTTCATCGAGGAGAATCTCACGCGGCACAGCGGGCTTCAGCGCCTCGACCACCATTTGCTTGGGATCGGCGAAGTAATTGATGATATCGATCTTCTCGCCATTGAGTTCGCGAACGATCGTCTTCACGCGAGCACCGCGAGCGCCGACACAGGCGCCGACCGGATCGACTTTCTGATCGGTCGTGGTGACGGCAATTTTGGTGCGGTAGCCTGGTTCGCGCGCAAAGGCTTCGATTTTGACGGTGCCGTCGGCGATCTCCGTAACCTCAACTTCGAAGAGGCGGCGAACAAATTTCGGACTGCCACGGCTAAGAATGAGTTCGGGCCCACGTGTGGTGGACTCGATCGCGAGCAGGAGGCAACGGATGCGGTCACCGGGTTGATATTCTTCGCCAGGGACTTGTTCTTTGCCGGGGAGGACTGCTTCGGCTTTGCCAAGGTCGATGAAGATGTCGCTGCGTTCTTTGCGACGAACGGTGCCAGTCACGATATTACCAACCATGTCTTTGAAATCGTCGTAGATGCGGTCCTTCTCGAACTGACGAAGGCGTTGCATGACAGCTTGTCGCGCGGTCTGGGCCGCAATGCGGCCGAGTGTAGCAGGATCCAGTTCTTTTTCTACGATTTCTCCGATGAGAGCGCCGGGCTTGATCGCTTGGGCTTTTTCGACGTGGATTTCGATCTTCGGATTACTGATAGAATCGACAACCTTGAGCTGGGACCAAGCCTTGAGCTGACCGTTCTTGGGATTGATCTCGATTTTAAGCTCCTGACCGGAGTTAACGCCTTTCAGTGCGGCGGTTTTGATAGCATTCACGATCGCGGCGATCATGTCGGCGCGGCCAATGCCCTTCTCCTTCTCCATGTATTCGAGGACGGATAAAATTTCGCTGCTCATAAATAGGCTTGTGTGATGTGGAAAAA
>Ga0302323_100003524_pt1 | contig 12722 bp, 10 predicted proteins | sample Fen_T0_3_FD_201950 | JGI IMG/M metagenome (GOLD analysis project Ga0302323, IMG submission 201950) | Peat permafrost microbial communities from Stordalen Mire near Abisko, Sweden - Fen_T0_3 | ecosystem: Environmental > Terrestrial > Soil > Wetlands > Permafrost | place: Sweden: Abisko... | reverse complement strand
GCCCACCGTCGAGGAACTGGGTCTGCTTGCCCGTGGACTCCGGCTGCACGAACTGCTTCTTCTCCAGCCGGGCCGCCGGCTTCTCGGGCGTGGTGCGCTCGATCGGCTTCTTCTTCGCGCGAATCCGGCCCGGCACCGACGGGTAGCGCGGGATGTTGAGACCGTCCTTGACGGTCACCACGGCCGGCAGGGGGATCTCGAACACCTCACGCCCGACGGCCACGGGCTTCTCGGCCCGAGCCAAGCCGTCGGCGACCGTCAGGCCCTTGATCCCGGTGACGACCGGGCGGCCCAGCGCATGGGCCACCCGGATGCCCACCTGGTAGCCGCTGGCGTCGGCGGACTCGTTGCCGAAGATGATCAGGTCGAATGCGGTGCCATCGGCGCGGATCGCGTCGACGATCGCACCGGCGGTCGCCTGTCCGTCCCACTCGGTGCCGTCGGTCTCCAGGAGGATCCCTCGGTCGGCGCCGATCGCCATCTGCTCGCGGATCTGCTCCTCCGACTCCGGCACGCCGAGGGTCAAGACGGTGACGCTGCCGCCGTCCTTCTCGACGATCCGGACGGCCTCCTCGACCGCGACCTCCTCGTGCGGGCTGATCGTGAAACCGAGTCGGCTGGTGTCGATCTCGGTGCCGTCGTCGGACAGCACGAACCGTCCGCCGCTCAACGGCACCCGCTTGATGCAGACCAGGACGTCCATCAGGAGAGGATCCGCTCGTTCTTGGGGTCGAACAGCGGCGTGGCACCGACGATGTCGACCGTCACCGGGTACTGCTCCCCGAGGTACTCGACGAGCAGCTTGTTGCCCTCCACCGCATGTTCTGGTGGCAGGTAGGCCATGAGGATGTGCTTGCCCACCGACGGCCCGGAGCCGGCGCTCGTCACGAACGAGCGGCGGCCCTTCCGGTCCGTGATCGGCTCACCGTCAGCGGTGAGGATCGGCTCCTTGCCGAGCAGGTAGCGCTTCGTGCCGTCGCTCGACGTGGGGTCGTCGACGGTCAAGGTGCACAGCCGAGCGGCCGGCTCCTCGTCACGGTGACGCAGGTGAGCGTCCTTGCCCACGAAGTCCTGCGCCTTGATCTTCGGTGGCGACATGCCGGCCTCGACCACGTTGTACTCGGTCTCGAGCTCGGTGCCGAACGCCCGGTAACCCTTCTCGATGCGACCGGTGGTGCCGTACACCCCGATCCCGACGGGCACCAGTCCGCGGGACTCACCCGCCGCCCAGATCACGTCCCACAGTGCAGCCCCCTGCTCCATGGGCACGTACAGCTCCCAACCCAGATCGCCAACGTACGAGATCCGCGAGGCCAACGCCTGCACCGGGCCGATCTCGATCGTGCGGCAGGTTCCGAACGCGAATCCCTCGTGCGACATGTCTGCGGAGGTGACACTCGCCAGGATCTCGCGGGCGTTCGGACCCCAGATGCCGAGCGTGGTGTAGGCGGAGGTGAGGTCGGTGAGCTGCGCGGAGCCGTCCGATGGCAGACGGTCGGCGAACCACTTCTTGTCGGCCATGCCGTGGGCACCGCCGGTGACGACGCGGAAGTGGTCCTTGGCCAGCCGCATGATCGTGAGGTCGGACTTGAAGCCACCGTTGGGCGACAGCACAGGCGTGTAGATGACCTTGCCGTAGGCAACGTCGAGCTGTCGCACGACGATGCTGTTCAGCGCGTCGAGCGCACCAGGTCCTGTCACGTCGAAGATGACGAAGGCGGTGAGGTCGACCAACCCGGCGCCGTCGCGCATCGCGAGGTGCTCGGCGTTGATGATCGGCGACCACCAGCGCGAGTCCCACTCAGCGGTGCGCGGCATGACGGCGTCGCCGTACTTCTCGACCAGCGCGGCGTTGGACTCGTACCAGAAGGGGCGTTCCCAACCCGCAGTCTCGAAGAACACCGCACCCAGCGTCTCTTCGCGCTCGTAGTACGGCGACAGCCGGACGTTGCGGTTGGACTCCCACTGCTCGCCCGGGTGCACGATGCCGTAGGTCTTGTTGAAGCCCTCGGCGGTACGCCCCTTGACGTGCTGCCGCGCGTACTGGTGCGGGTAGAAGCGAGCGATGTCGGACGACTGAAGGTCGATCTCGGACTCGCCCTCGACCATCCACTCCGCAACGGCCCGCCCGATGCCGGGGCCCTCCTTGATCCACACTGCAGCGACGGACCACAGACCGCCGACCTCGGGGCTCTCGCCCAGGATCGGCAGGCCGTCCGGCGTCAGCGACAACAGTCCGTTGATCGCGTACTTCTGGGCCACGGTCTCGTCACCGACGATCTCAGGCATCAGCTCCAGCGCCTGCTCGTACTGCAGCTCGAAGTCTTCGGCGGTGAACGGGAACTCGGTCGGCGACAGCGGTGCCTCCTCCACCGACGGCAAGTCCTCCGGGTCGTGCAGGATCGCGCGGTGCGCGTAGGACCCGATCTCGAGGCCGGTGCCGGTCTGCCGCTCGTACATGTTGGTGTCCATGTCGCGCACGATCGGGAACTCGATGTCGGCCTTCGCGTCGGCGAAGCGCGGCACCGGCCCGACGTCGATCATCTGGTGCACCGCGGGCGTCAACGGAATGTGCGCCCCAGCCATGGCCGCGATCCGCGGGCTCCAAAGGCCGCAGGCCACGACGATGATCGCGGTCTCGATGTCACCCTTGTCGGTGCGGACACCCGTGATCTGTCCGTCGACGACATCGATGCCGAGCACTTCGGTGTTGGCTGACACGGTCAGTGCACCCAGCTCCTGAGCCTTCTCACGCATGAGCGTGCCGGCGCGGAGTGAGTCGACCACGCCGACGCTCGGGGTGTAGAAGCCGCCGATCACCACGGACTCGTCGATGAACGGCACGAGTTCCTTGATCCGCTCCGGCGTGACCATCTCGCAGTTGTCGATGCCGAACGCCTTGGCCGACGACATGCGTCGCTGGAGCTCTTGCATCCGCTCCTCGGTGCGTGCTACCTCGATCCCGCCGGACTCGGTGAAGACCCCGAGCTCCTTGTACTGGCGGACGCTGTCCGCCGTCAGCTGCGTCATCTCCTTGGAGTGATCCACCGGGAAGATGAAGTTCGAGGCGTGGCCGGTCGAACCTCCGGGGTTGGGCAACGGACCCTTGTCGATCTGCACCAGGTCGGTCCAGCCGAGGCGGGCCAGGTGGTAGGCCATGCTGTTGCCGACGATGCCGGCACCGATGATGACGGCCTTCGCCTTGGCGGGCAGGGTGCTCATGGTCGGGGCGTTCCCTTCGTTGCGGTGGAGCCGGTGGACTTCACGGGGGTCTCTGGGTCTCTGGGCGGCGGGACTCGGTTGGGGCTCAAAGGGAGCGGCGGATGTCGCCCTCGAACCCGTCGACATGGCTGGTCATGACGGCGGCTGCGCGGTCGGCGTCTCCGTCGCGGATGGCTTCGAGCAGGGCGCGGTGCTCCAGGACCGCGTCGGCAAGGCTGGTCACGCGCTCCAACGCGAGGAACCAGATGCGCAGGGCATGCATGTAGTACTCGCTGAGCACCGTCTCGAGGAAGGCGTTGTGCGCAGCGGCATAGACGAACCGGTGGATCCGTTGGTCGAGCTCGATGAGCTCGCGCCCCTCCGGGCCCGACGGCGCGCTGTCGAGCTCGGCAAGCAGCTGGTCGAGGACGGCGCGGTCGGCGGCCGTCAGGCGGGTGGCGGCCAGGCGGGCCGCGAACGGCTCGAGCTCGACCCGTACTTCCGACAGCGCAGCCAGGTCGCGGGCGTCGACCCGCGAGACGAAGATCCCGCGCCGCGGATACACCTCGACCAGGCGCTCGCGGGCCAACGTCCGCAGGGCCTCGCGGATCGGCGTGCGGCCCAGCCCGAGCCGGGCCATCAGGTCCTGTTCGCTGACCACCGACCCAGGGGGCAGCTCGAGGGTGACGATCAGCTCGCGGATCGCGTCGTAGGCCCGCTCGGACTGTGACCGCGAGTCGGTCACCTCCGGCTGGACGACGCTGAGCGGGGTGGACACGCGATAGATATATCAGTCCCGCGCGGAGAGGTACACCACCCGGACCCCGCGTTCCACATCGTGAACCACGCCCGTACGACGACCCCGCACGACGACCCCGTTGATCTTGGACTTGATGTGTGAGTTGATCACCCCAGGGCCGCATCTTCTCCTTGATCAACAACGGGAGGGGGTGCGCTCGAGCGGCGGGTCGGACTGAACCGATCGTGAATGGGTGCGGACGAAGGGCGGAGCAACCAAGTGCGCGTCGTCGTGCTGGGCGGGACCGGCGTGGTGGGCCGTCACGTCGTGGCCGCGGCGGCCGGACGGGGGCTGGACGTCCTCGTCGCCTCCCGCCACGGCACCGCGCCCGACGGACTCGACGGGCTGCGGGTCGACGTCGGCACCGGATCCGGGCTCGGCCAGGCGTTCCACCTCGGCGACGTCGTGGTCGACGCCACCAACACCAATGCCAGCCGGGCGAGAGCTGCCCGCGAGCACTTCCGCGCCTCAGCCGGGCACGTGACGCGGGTCGCGCGCGAGGCCGGCGCCGAGCGCGTCGTCGTGCTGTCCATCGTGGGAATCGACCCCATCCCCTACGGCTACTACGAGGGGAAGGTGGCACAAGAGCAGGCATACCTCGCGTCCGAGGTGCCGGTCACGATTCTGCGGGCGACGCAGTTCCACGAGTTCGCCGGACAGGTGCTGGCCCGATCGACGTTCGGCCCCATTGCCTTCGTACCCCGCCTGACCGTCCAGCCGGTCGCGGCGGCCGACGTCGCCTCGGCCCTGCTCGATGCGGCCCTGGCTCCCTTCGAGGTGCGCGCGGCGGATCTGGCCGGACCGGAGGTCCTCGCGCTGCCCGACCTGGCCAAGAAGGTCTTGGCGGCGCGCGGCGCGTCGACCCGAGTCGTCACCTTTCGGTTGCCCGGTCGCGCCGGACAGATGATGGCCGACGACGCCTTGCTGCCCACCTCGGGAACGCGCAGCTCGCTGACCTTCGACGCCTGGCTCGCCCGCCAGTCGTCCCGAGCTTCCTGACCAGCGTCAGGCGACGGGCGTCCGCCGTCCTCCTTCGTTGATCAAGGAGAAGATGCTGCCCCAGGGTGATCAACTCACCCATCAAGTCCAAGATCAACGCGGAGGTGGGTTGGGGGGATCGGACGGGGGAACAGACGGGGGGCCGCGAGCAGGGTGCGCAGCTCGTGCTCCAGACCGGCCATGCCGACGTCGACCACTTCCAGCGGCAGCTGCAGCGCCGCAGCCGCCTGCTCGGCGGCCGACTCCAGCTCCGGGGTCCGGCGCTGCGCCAGCCAGACGACGCGTCGGTAGTGCTTGAAGTAGTCGTCGCGCAGGTCGGGCCGTCGATCCAGCCCCAGCTCGGCCAGGATCGTGCGCCGAAACGACAGCACCAGGAAGTCGGTCAGCAGGTACGTGCCGGGCTCCTGCGCGAGCAGGTCCGCGATCCGCCCGGAGCCGGCGTAGACGTCGTAGCAGTGAGCACCGCCCAGGCGCGGCACGCCACGGCGTTCACAGACCTCATCGAGTGCACCGTACGTACCGCAGTCGGCGTAGGCCACGGCCAACGCCGTGTGCCGACGCGCCAGGTCGTCGAGCGCAGCGTCGACCTCGTCGGCAATCCGCTGTGGCTGGTTGTGCAGCAGCGGCGGCAGCGGCCGCACCTCGATGTTCCAGTCGTTGCGCTCGGCGATCGCGCTGACGTCGGCGGCGATCGCGCCGCACGCGACGACGCCGACGTCGCGGCTCATGTCGGAAAGGCGAGCTGCTCGATGAACCGGTCGTTGAAGTCGGCGCGGTCGGAGAGCTCGACGTACTCGATCTCCTCGAGCAGCGTCTGTGCGCCGTGGCGCTCCTGTCCGGAGAGCAGCACCATCTTCGCGCCCTCACCCGCGACGTTGCCCGCGCTCACGATCCGCAGCACCGGCAGCTTGGGCACCAACCCGATGCGCACCGCGCTGGACGGCGACAGGTAGGTGCCGAACGAACCCGCGAGCAGCACCTGCTGCACGTCACGCTCCTCGACCCCCATCTCCTCGAGCAGCAACCGCCAGCCGGTGGAGATGGCCGCCTTGGCGAACTGCAGCTCACGCACGTCGCGCTGGCTCAGGTAGACCGCGGCGCCACCGGTCGCATCCTCGTCGGCGAGCAGGAACAGCCGCTCACCCTCGCGAGTCACCAGTCGCGGCGCGATCATCGGTGCAGCCTCGAGCGCGTGCGCGTCGGTGACGAACCGACCGCTGGCGTCGATCACACCGACGCGTACCAACTCACTGACGGCGTCAACCAGACCGGATCCGCAGATTCCCACCGGTGTCGCGTCTTCGATCACACCGAGCTCGAGTCCCTCGTCGGTGACGCGCACAACCTCGATCGCACCGGCGGCGGCACGCATACCGCACCGGATCGATGCCGCCTCGAACGCGGGACCGGCCGGCGCAGCGGTCGAGATGAGTCGTTCGCCGTCACCGAGCACGATCTCGCAGTTGGTGCCGACGTCGATGAACAGCCGCAGCCGCTTGTCGCGGTCCATGCCGGTGGCCAGGACGCCGGAGATGATGTCTCCACCGACGTATGCACCCAGCGCCGGGAACACGGTTGCCCGGGCGCGAGGGTTGACGTTCACGCCGAGGTCGGCCGCCAGCAGGCCCTGGTAGCTCGCCGTCGCCATGATGAACGGGGCCATACCCAACGGCTCGGGGTCGATGCCCAAGGCGATCTGGACCATGGTCGCGTTCCCCGCGAGGGCAACTTCGTAGATGCTCGCCGGGTCGACATCGGCTTCCTCGCAGGCTTCGCGTGCCAACTCGTCGAGGGTCTCCTGCGCCAGCGCCTGCAGCTTGTCCAGCGCGGCCGGGTCGAGCATCGTCGCGCTGATCCGGCTAATGACGTCGGCCCCGAACGGCTGCTGCCGGTTGAGCATCGACTTCACCGCCACCGGAGTACCCGTCTTGACGTCCATGAGGTTGGCGACCACGGTGGTCGTCCCCAGGTCGAATGCGATCGCGTGCAAGCCAGCGGTGGTGTCACCAGGCTCGATCCCCACCAGCTCGTCGTCGACGACGACCACCGTGACCTTCCAGTCGGCGGCCCGAAGCGTGCGACTGAGCCCGCGAAGGACGAACTGGTCGACCCGAAGGTCGAGATCGTCGACGGCATCGAGCACCCGCCGAAGGTCCGTACGCTGGTCGGACAGCGTGGGCTCCTCGAGCTCGACGAACCGCTTCTGCAACGCGGGTCGCAGGATCACCTGACGACCGACGCCAACGGTGGCCGCCTTCGGTCTGGTGGTCAGCGGGGGGACGTCGACCACCAGGTCGTTGTTGGCCGCCGCCATGCAAGCGAGCCGCCATCCGTCGTCGAGCTGCGCCTCGTCGAACGCCCGGATGTCGAGCCGTTGGACCGGCACGGACCCCGACACCACACGCACCTTGCACTTCTTGCACGTGCCGTGCCCACCGCAGGTGGAGTCGATCGCGATGCCGTTCCAGCTCGCCGCGTCGAAGACGGTGACGCCGGTGGGCACCCGCACCTCCTTGTCGGACGGCGTGAAGTGCAGTCGGACCCGCGCCGGCCCGTGCTCGTCGTCCGACACGTCCGACACGTCGGACGCGGTCACGGCGTCCTGCGTCGCTTCGACGGACATCGGGCGCTCCTTCGTGGGGAGTCCTACTCGGCTGCGGCTTGGCGGGCGCGGTGGAGCTGGATCCAGCTGGCGCCCCACTCGTCGTTGCCCAGCATCAGGTCGGCTGCCTTGACCGACGTGACGATTCCAGCGGTCCGCGCGTCCATGATCGCGCTGGTCAGTCCGGCATGCATCGCCATGGGCAGGAAGGTGGCACCGAGCGTGTGCCGGTCGGGCATACCGAACGACACATTCGACGCGCCCAGCGTCATGTTGACGCCGAGCTCGTCACGGATCAGCGAGATCGCGGTCATGGTGCGGACGACGTGCAGCGAGTCGGCGCCGACGGGCATGGCCAGCGGGTCGATCAGGACGTCCTCGCGCGGGATGCCGTACTCGTTCGTCGCAACCTCGACGACCTTGCGGGCCAGCTCGAGCCGGCGGTGCGGGTCCTCGGGGATCTCGGTCTCGTCGTTGGGCAGTGCGATGATCGCGGCGCCGTACTTCTTGACCAGGGGAAGGATCAGCTCCATGCGCTCGTCCTCGGCCGTCACCGAGTTCACCAGCGCCTTGCCCTCGTAGGCCGCCAACCCGGCCTCGAGCGCCTCGACCACCGACGAGTCGATGCACAGTGGCAGGTCGGTGATGCTCTGCACGAGCTTGACCGCCCGACCGAGCAGGTCGGCCTCGTCGGTGAGCGGCACGCCCATGTTGACGTCGAGCACCATCGCCCCGCCGGCCACCTGGGCCGCGACGTCGGTCTCGATCGCGGACAGGTCGCCGGCCCGCAACTGCTCCTGGAACTTCTTGCGGCCGGTCGGATTGATCCGCTCGCCGATGATGCAGAAGGGCTGGTCCGGCCCGATCACGACCTGCTTAGCCGGCGAGCTGAGAACCGTGTGCATGTTGCTCCTCGTTCTGTTGGGTCCGTAGACCCAGATCGTCGACGATCCGGGCCACGCTGCCGTCGTGGCGGAAGTCCGCCAGGTGGATTCCCGCGACGCCGGGCAGTGACAGCGCGTGGCGAGCCTGTTCGAGCGCGAGCTGGTAAGTGGCTTCCTTCGGGTCGGCCGCTTCGGCCACCTTGCCGATCACCTCGGTCGGGACCGAGATCCCGGGCACGTTCTCGTCCATGAACGACAGGGCGCGGGGCGTCTTGACCAGGCAGATCGTCGGGAGCAGGGCCGTACGCTGCGTGATTCCCGCCGCGACGCACCCGGACACGAACGTCTCGAGCCGGTCGAAGTGGTAGCCGATCTGCAGCTGAAGGAAGCGGGCACCGTTCTGGCTCTTCTTCGCTGCGCGGTCGACGCGATACTCCAGCGGCGGCGCGTAGGGGTTCTCGACGGCCCCGACGAACAGGTGCGGTGCCGGGTCGATGGCACGCCCCGACAGGTAGTGACCCGCCCCGATGCCGGCGGCGACGCGCACGAGCTGAGGACCGTCGAGGTCGAAGACGCGGCGTGCCTCGGGCTCGTCGCCGGCGGTCACGTCGTCGCCGGTCAGGGCACAGATGTTCTCGACGCCGAACAGGGCGGCGCCGACCAGGTCGGCCTGGATTGCTATCCGGTTCTTGTCGCGGCAGACGATCTGCATGATCGGTTCTGCGCCGAGCTGCGTGATGGCGATGGCGATGGCGACGTTCGAGGCGTGAGCGTGAGCGGCCGGGTTGTCGGTGGCGTTGATCGCGTCGACATGCGGTGCCAGCGTCTCCAGATGGCGGGCGACGGCGCCGAGGCCGCCACTGTTCACAGCGGGCAGCTCCGCAGTGACCACCGGCCGCGTCCGCGCCGTCAGCAGCTCCTCGAGGTGGGACACGCCTAGACCCCCGCCTCGTCGAGCTCCACCAGCGCAGCACCGACGCCGGCGTGGTCGGCGGCCTCCGACGCTGCGTCGGCGACTGCGCCGCTCCACCCCGTCGGGGTCTTCCGGTCGCGGCCGGTGACGAGGTTGATCCAGGAGGATGTGCCCTCGAGCGTGTTGTCCACCGGGGGCCGCGTGTGGTTGAACTCCTCGCGCCAGACCTTGGGCAGCGGCAGCGTGTGGTTGCGACGAAAGGCCTTGGCCCACACGCATTCCATCTCGGGGACGACCTCGCACCGACCGTCCTCGCGCACGCCGCCGCACGGACCGTTGCGCAAGGTCTTGGGGCACGTCATGGGACAGGTCATCCCGGTGGAGTGCAGCACGCACTGACCACACATGCGGCAGTCCCAGATGGGCTTCTTCACCGCGTGCTCGATGAGTGGGAGCAGACCGGACATGGCGAGGTCAGACCTTGCTGAGGGCGCGCTTGGTCTGCAACAGGTCTTTGGCCCTACGGACTGCAGTGGACGCGTCCGCGGCGTATCCGTCGGCTCCCACTGCGTCTGCGTACTCCTGCGTCACCGGAGCCCCACCGACCATCACGATCACCTGGTCGCGCAGCCCGGCCTTCTCGAGCGCGTTTATGTTCGCCTTGAACATGGGCATGGTCGTGGTCAGGAACGCCGAGAAGCCGACGATGTCGGGCTTGTGCTCCTGGATGGCCTCGACGAACTTCTCGGGGGCGACCTGTACGCCCAGGTCGATCACTTCGAAACCCGCCCCCTCCAGCATGATGTTGACGAGGTTCTTGCCGATGTCGTGAACGTCGCCCTTGACGGTGCCCATCAAGAACTTCCCGACGGTCTCCGCCCCGGTCGCTGCCAGCAACGGACGCAACCGGTCGAGGGCCCCGCTCATGGCCTTGCCGGCAATGAGCATCTCCGGGACGAAGAAGTCACCTCGCTCGAAGCGGGCTCCCACCTCCTCGAGCGAGGGGATGAGCGCGTCGAACAGCAACGTCTCGGGTTCCATGCCGGCGTCGAGACCGGCGTTGGTGAGCTCGAGAACGGCTGGCGCGTTGCCAACGAGCGTCTCGTCGTAGAGCTGCTTGAGGATCTCGTCATTGTTCATGCCGCGCCTGCCCTCCTGGACCGCGAGTTCTGTCTGGCTTGTAGTTCGTCGGACAACGCCTGGGTCTCCTGCACGAGCAGGCGACCCACGCCGGGAATCGTCTGTGGGGTCAGCCGAACTGCCGGCCCCGAGACCGACAGCGCCGCGATGACGTTGCCCTCCACGTCGCGAACCGGCGCGGCCACCGCGACGAGCCCGGGTTCGAGCTCGGAGTCGGCCACGGCGAAGCCCAGCCGGCGTACGCGGGCCAGGTCCTGCGCCAGGTCGACGCGCGAGGTCAGGGTCCGCTCGGTCCGCCGCTCGAGGCGCCCGCGGGGCACCTCGCTGACCCCGTGGGCGAGGAAGACCTTGCCAAGTGCCGAGCAGTGGAACGGAACCGGCCGGCCGACCCAGTTCACCGCACCCAGGAGGTGCCGGGAGTCGACCTGGGCGATCTGCTCCACCATGGACGGCGTGGGCACCGCGAGGTTGACCGTCTCGCCGGTGACATCGGCGATCCGGTCCATGTGCGGGCGGGCCAGGCGGACCAGCCGGTCGGACTTGGCGGTCATCGCGAACCGGGTCAGCGCCGGCCCGGGTCGGACCGACGCGTCGCTGGCTCGCTGGACGAGCCCGTGGCGCTCGAGGCTGGTCAGCAGCCGCGACACGGTGCTCTTCGGCAGGCCGGTCGTCGCGACGAGGTCGGAGAAGGCCACGGACCGCGGCGCCTCGAGCACGGTCAGCAGCAAGGTCGACGCACGGTCGACGGCCTGGGTGCCGGCAGGCGCTGGCATGGGCGGTGCTCCTCGGAACATGGGGACGGGCGAGTCTGGAAAGGCTATCCCGTATGTCAATACGGACGTTTTACCATGTGGAACCCCTGTTCCACGATTGGATAGTAGGATCCCCGCCCGGAGGGGTCAAGCAAACCCGCCCCCTCTGCTGCGACCGAGCGATCCCGGAGGCCACTCGCGATGTTCGTCAATAAGATGCCGCGCTACGAGATCTTGTCCGCCGAGGCTCTGGACACCCTCGACCGCGGCTGGCGCCGGATCGTCTCCGAGATCGGGGTCGAGTTCCTCAAGCCCGAGGCACTGGACCTGTTCCGCGCCGCCGGCCAGAAGGTCGAGGAGAACAACGTCTTCCTCGACCCCGACTTCATCATGGAACAGGTCGCGAAGGCGCCGCGCGAGTTCGATGTGCAGGCGCGCAACCCCGAGAACAGCGTGCACATCGGCGGCGACCACATGGTCTTCTCCAGCGTCTACGGTCCGCCGTTCGTCCGCGAGGGCGACGTACGACGCGAGGGGACGCTTGCTGACTACCGCAACTTCGCCAAGCTCGCGCAGTCGTTCAGCGCGATCGACAGCGTCGGCGGAGTCGTCGCCGAGCCCAACGACGCCCCGCTCGACAGCCGCCACCTCGACATGCTGTACGCCACCATGACGCTCACCGACAAGATGTACATGGGCAACGTCGTGAGCGGCGTGAACGCCCGCGACACGATCGCCATGGGCGAGATCCTGTTCGGGGGCCGCGATGCTCTCGAACGTACGCCGGCCAGCATCTCGCTGATCAACTGCAACTCTCCGCTGCGGTGGGACGACCGCATGCTCGACGCGCAGTTCGAGTACTCCGCGGCCAACCAACCCGTGGTGCTGACTCCCTTCCTGCTCATGGGTGCCATGTCGCCGGTCACCATCCCCGCCGCGCTGGTCCAGCAGATGGCCGAGGCGTTGTCAGGCATCGCGTTGTCACAGCTGATTCGTCCCGGGGCACCTGTGGTGTTCGGCTCGTTCCTCTCGAACATCGACATGCAGTCCGGGTCACCGCAGTTCGGGACTCCGGAGTCCGCCGTGGGCCTGCTGTGCACCGGCCAGATCGCCCGGCACTTCGGTCTGCCGTTCCGGGCCGGCGGAGGACTCAACTCGTCGCAGGTCCCCGACGCGCAGGCCGCGTGGGAGTCGCTGATGACGATGATGCCCACGTTCCTGGCCGGCACGAACTTCGTCATGCACTCGGCCGGTTGGCTCGAGGGTGGCCTGGTCTCGTGCTTCGAGAAGTACGTCATGGACGTGCAGGTGCTCGAGATCCTGCAGAAGGAGTTCACGCCGCTGGAGATCGACGAGGAGTCGCTGGCGTTCGGTGCCCACGAAGAGGTCGGGCACGGTGGTCACTTCCTGGGCGCGATGCACACCATGGAGC
>Ga0302323_100003520_pt1 | contig 12725 bp, 10 predicted proteins | sample Fen_T0_3_FD_201950 | JGI IMG/M metagenome (GOLD analysis project Ga0302323, IMG submission 201950) | Peat permafrost microbial communities from Stordalen Mire near Abisko, Sweden - Fen_T0_3 | ecosystem: Environmental > Terrestrial > Soil > Wetlands > Permafrost | place: Sweden: Abisko... | reverse complement strand
CCCGCGCCCGCCGTCCGGCTCCGGGGAGGAGTTCGTGCCCTCGGGCGCCGCGTCGGCCGCGCCCGCCGCCACGGCCGCGCCGTCCGCCACCTCGGTACCCGAGCCGCCCTGACGGGCCGACGTCGGATCGGCCATCACTTGTCCTCGTCGACGATCTCGGCGTCCACCACGTCGTCGTCGGCCGAGGACGACGACGGCCCGGCGCCCGGGGTCTCGGCACCCGGCGTGCCCGCCTCCGCCGAGGCGGCGGCGTACAGGGCCGAACCCAGCTCCTGGCTGACCTTGGCGAGGTTCTCGTGCTTGGCCTTGACCTCGTCGACGTCGGTGCCCTCGAGCGCCTTCTTCAGGTCGGCGACGGCGGTCTTGACCTTCTCCTTGCCGTCGGCCGGGAGCTTCTCGTCGTTCTCGCTGACGAACTTCTCGGTGGAGTAGACCAACTGCTCCGCGCTGTTGCGGGCCTCGGCCTCCTCGCGGCGTTTGCGGTCGTCCTCGGCGTGCGCCTCGGCGTCCTTGATCATCTGGTCGATCTCGTCCTTGCTGAGCGCGCTCCCGCCCGAGATGACCATCGACTGCTCCTTGCCCGTGCCGCGGTCCTTGGCGGACACGTGCACGATGCCGTTCGCGTCGATGTCGAAGGTGACCTCGATCTGCGGGACCCCGCGCGGGGCCGGCGCGATGCCGGTCAGCTCGAAGGTGCCCAGGGCCTTGTTCTCCCGCGCGAGCGACCGCTCGCCCTGGAAGACCTGGATCAGCACGCTCGGCTGGTTGTCGTCCGCGGTGGTGAACACCTCGGACGCCTTCGTCGGGATGGCCGTGTTGCGCTCGATCAGGCGGGTCATGATGCCGCCCTTGGTCTCGATGCCGAGCGAGAGCGGCGTGACGTCGATGAGGAGGACGTCCTTGCGCTCGCCCTTGAGGACGCCGGCCTGCAGGGCCGCGCCGACGGCGACGACCTCGTCCGGGTTGACGCCCTTGTTGGGCTCCTTGCCGCCGGTCAGCTCGCGGATCACGGTGGCCACGGCGGGCATGCGGGTGGAACCGCCGACCATGACGATGTGGTCGATCTCGGAGAGGTTGACCCCGGCGTCCTTGATGACGGCGCGGAACGGCGCCTTGGTGCGCTCGAGGAGGTCCGCGGTCATCTGCTCGAACTGGGCGCGGGTGAGCTTCTCGTCGAGGTGGACCGGACCGTTCTCGGTCATCGACAGGTACTGCAGCGAGATCGTCGTCGCGGTGGAGCTGGACAGCTCCTTCTTCGCCTGCTCGGCGGCCTCGCGCAGGCGCTGCAGCGCGATCTTGTCCTTGCCGAGGTCGACGCCGGTCTGGACCTTCACGATCTGGACCAGGTGGTCCATGATGCGCTGGTCCCAGTCGTCGCCGCCGAGGTGGTTGTCGCCCGACGTCGCCTTGACCTGGATGGTGGAGAAGCCGTCGTCGTCCTTGCCGACCTCCAGGAGGGACACGTCGAACGTGCCGCCGCCGAGGTCGAAGACGAGGATGAGCTCGTCCTCCTTGCCCTTGTCGAGGCCGTAGGCGAGCGCGGCCGCGGTGGGCTCGTTGATGATCCGCAGGACGTTCAGGCCCGCGATCTCACCGGCCTCCTTGGTGGCCGTCCGCTGCGCGTCGTTGAAGTACGCCGGCACGGTGATCACCGCGTCGGTGACCTTCTCGCCCAGGTACTCCTCGGCGTCCCGCTTGAGCTTGCCGAGCACCCGCGCGGAGATCTCCTGCGCGTTGTACTTCTTGCCGTCGATGTCGACCTTCCAGTCGGTGCCCATGTGGCGCTTCACCGACCGGATGGTGCGCTCGACGTTCGTGACGGCCTGCCGCTTGGCGACCTCGCCGACGAGGGGCTCGCCCGTCTTCGCGAAGGCGACGACGGACGGCGTGGTCCGGCCGCCCTCGGCGTTCGCGATGACGGTGGGCTCGCCGCCTTCGAGGACCGCGACGACGGAGTTCGTCGTCCCGAGGTCGATGCCGACCGCTCGTGCCATGAGTGGATCCCTCCGGGAGATCAGGTCTGTGGATCATGGAAGCCGTACTGAAACTGCGTCTACCCGACTCAGGTTGATCGTGCCGCCCCGGGTTGTCAATTCGGGGCTGACCAAACCTGAGCGGTACCGACTCAGGTTCCAACCTCGGCACCGGGCGGGACATTCCTGAGGCGTGGCCCGATCGGGTGGGCGGGCCCGGCGGAGCTCAACCGGCCCGCCCGACGCCCCGATGGGGCGACATGGACAGGCTCACCCCGGCTGAACTGCTCCAGGCTGCGACGGACCTGTTCGAGCGGGAACCGCCGGCCCGGCTGATGGCGATCAACGAGGACGGCCTGGTGGTGCCGCTGCCGGCCACGGTGCCCCTGCGCGGGCATCGGGTGATGGCCGACCTGGTCTCGGCGATGGACCTGGCCGTGCCCGAGGACGTCGAGGCCGTGATCTCCGCCTGGTTCACCACGCGCGCGACCGGCCGGGCGACCGTGCGCATCCGGCCGGCCGTGGCTCCCTCCCTGAGCGTGGACCTGGACTTCGTGGACGCCCGGCCCACGCACGGCGTCTACCTCGCGTTCGTCAGCGGCGCCCAGCTGGCGGCCGAGCTCACCACGAGCGCCGCCGACCACCCGCTCCGGCCCCGGTTCGGCATCTCCCACAAGGACAAGCTGGCCGTCTTCACCCACTGCGACGACGGCTACGAGCGACTGCTCGGCTGGCCGGCGGAGAAGCTCGTCGGGCGGCGCGCCCTGGAGCTGCTGCATCCGGAGGACCACCCCCGGGCCATCGCCAACTGGATGGACCTGCTCGCCCACCCGGGAGCCTCCCGGCGGACCCAGCTGCGGCACCGGCACGCCGACGGCGGCTGGGTGTGGCTGGAGATCACGAACACCAACCACCTCCGCGACCCCGACCGCGGGTACGTGCTGGGCGAGACCGTCGACATCTCGGACGAGATGGCCGCGACCGAGGCGCTGCGGGCCGGCCGCGAGCTGCTCGCCCGCCTCACCGACGCGCTCCCGGTGGGGGTCCTCCAGCTCGGCGTGACCGGCCTGGTGGCCTACCGCAACGACCGGGTCGAGGCCATCCTCGGCCGGCCGATCCCGCCGGACACGGCGCTGGACGACGTGTGGCCGCCGGGCACCGGTGCCGGCCCGCAGCTCCACGCCGCGCTCACGGACGCCGAGGACAGCGACCGGGAGATCGCCGTCGAGCGCCCCGACGGCACCACGGCGCGCGTCGAGGTCGCCGTCCGCACGCTGCACGGCCCGGACGGCGAGGTCACCGGCGCCGTCGCCTGCATCCACGACGTCACCGAGGCGGCCGCGCTGCGGGAGGAGCTGGCGCACCGGGCCACCTTCGACCCGCTGACCGGATGCCTCACCCGAAGGGCACTGCTGGAGCGCCTGGACGTCATGCTCGCCGGAGGCCGTGAGGTCACCGCCTTCTTCCTCGATCTCGACGCCTTCAAGCCGGTCAACGACCGGTTCGGGCACACCGTGGGCGACGCCCTGCTCCGCCACGTCGGGCACCGCCTCACCGAGCATCTGGGTGACCGGGGCCTGGTGGGCCGGCTGGGTGGCGACGAGTTCCTGGTGGCCACCACCGACCCGCAGGGCGACGCAGGTGCCACCACCGCGGCGGAGGAGCTGCGCCGCGCGGTGGCCGTGCCGCTGCTCGCGGACGGCGTCCGGCTGTCGGCGAGGGCCAGCATCGGCGTGGCGCGGTCCGGGACGGCGGGCGCGGTCGGGTCCGACGAGCTGATCGCCGCCGCCGACGGCAACATGTACCGGGTCAAGGCGGAGCGCCGCAGCTCCTGAGCCGGTCGCCGCCCCGGCCCCGGCCCCGGCCCCGTGCCTGGGGCCCGGGCCCGGGCCCCGGTCACCGGGTCGGCCGGCCAGGGCCGCCGCCGGGGCCGGCGAAGGGGTTGTCGCGGGGCGGGCCGCCCCACGGCGGGCCCGGCCGGCGGTCGGACGGGCGGTCGGACGACGGGGCCGCCCACCGCGTGCGTGGCGTGACGTCGCGCGCGACGGGGTACCCGCCGACGCAGCCGACGAGCAGCACCTCCACCCGGCGGTCCTGGCTGAACCACAGGGCGACCTCGCCCGACGACGTCCGCGCCCAGCGCCCGCTCCACCCGGGCGCCGTGTTCGCCCGCAGGTCGGCCAGCCCGTCCGCGGCGCACGTGACGACCAGCTCGGCGGCCGGCGCACGGAACTCCACCGTTCGGACCCGCCCGGCCGTCCCCCGATCGGCCGCCCCCCGATCGGGTGACGTCCGATCACCCGAGGTGGCCACCGGCGGGGAGGCCACCGGGACCGCGGGCGGAGCCGCCGGCGGCGCCGGGGGCGCGACCGTGGACCGGGCGGTCGGGGTCACCGGGGGCGCGGGCGGCGGGCCGGGGTGCGCGGACGCGGCAGGCGGCGCCGGAGCCTTCGCCGGAGCCTTGGTGACGGCCTTCGCCGGAGCCTGCGCGGGCGCCTGCGCGGCGGGCGGGGTGACCGTCGCCCCGGGGCTCGGCGTGGCGGTCGGGGCGGCGGTCGGGGCCGCCGTCGGGGCAGCTGCCCCAGGGGCGGTCGGCCCGGCCGCGGGAGGCGCGGCAGGCGTGGTCGTCGCCGGGTCGGGCGCAGTGGTCGCAGGCGGGACGTCGACCCACTCCCGGGCCTCGGCCTCCGCCGACAGCGCCGGGGACGTCGGGTCGACGGCCGCCTCGCCGGTGTCGCCCGGGATCACCGAGACGCCCTCGACCACGACCGCCACGCCGTCCCCGGTGGTGCCGTCGGCGCCCGTGGCGCCCGGCCGGGCCACGCCGTCCGAGACGGGGGAGATCGCGGCGAGCCGGGTCGGCGACGACGTCACCGTCAGCCACACGGCCGCACCCACGACCGCCACCGTCAGGACCCATGCGGCCATCGCGGCGAGCACTTTCGCGGCAGTTCTCACCGCTTCCTCCCATGGTTACTCTGCGTCAAGCAAGGGCCAACCGAACGATGAGCATTGCCACGCCCCCCACCAAAGGCGTTACCGTCCGGGGTGTGGCCGTGATCCTGCTGGTGGAGGACGATGCGGGGATCCGCTCTGCCCTCAGCCGTGCCCTGACCGACCGAGGGCACGCCGTCCAATGGCAACCCGGAGGCCTGCAGGGTCTGCAGGCGGTGATCGACGACCGTCCGGACGTGGTCCTGCTGGACCTCGGCCTTCCGGACGTCGACGGGCTCCAGGTGCTGACGATGATGCGCTCGGTGAGCGACGTCCCGGTGATCGTCGTGACCGCCCGCGACGACGACGCGGACATCGTCCGTGCCCTCGACGCCGGCGCCGACGACTTCGTCACCAAGCCCTTCGGGGCCGACCACCTGGAGGCCCGCATCCGCGCCGTGCTGCGGCGCAGCGGTTCCCAGCGCACGGACGGTTCGATCACCGTCGGTGATCTCATCGTCGACCCGAAGACCCGCACCGCGACCCTCGAGGACCGCACCCTCGAGCTGTCGCGGAAGGAGTTCGACCTGCTGCTGGCGCTGGCGCAGCGGGCCGGTGAGGTCGTCACGAAGCGCGAACTGCTCGCCGAGGTGTGGCGCCAGCCGTACGGCGGCGGCGACCGGACGGTCGACGTCCACCTGTCCTGGCTGCGCCGCAAGCTCGGGGAGACCGCCGCGGAACCCCGCTACCTGCACAGCTCCCGGGGCGTCGGGGTGCGGCTCGCACCGCCGGGCGAGGCCTGAGGACGGCGCAGGTGCGCCGTCAGCTGTCGCTGCTCGTGGGTGCCACCACATCAGCCGTGGTCCTCGCTTTCCTGATCCCGCTCGCCTGGGCCTGGCGCCTGCACGCCGAGGACCTCGCCGTGGCCGGTGCCCAGTTCCAGACCGCGTCGGCGCTCAACGCCGCGATCAGCCAGCGCAGCCTCGCGCAGGTGCCCGCCGCGGTCGGCCGCTTCGTCGGTGACCTGCAGTACGGCCGCACGACGGTGTACCTGCCCGACGGGAGGCCGGTCGGCCTCCAGCCGACGGACGGCGAGATCGCCACCGCCCTGCGCACCGGGCACTCGGAGGACCGCCGGGTCGACGGCGGCGCGGTGATCGTGCAGACGAGCCTCGGGCTCACCGGCACGGTCGTCGCCCGGACGGTCGTCCCGCGGGAGATCTACCACCAGGGCGTCGCCCGGACGACGGCCGCCCTCGCCGCCCTCGGGATGGCCCTGCTCCTCGTCGCGATGTTCGCCGCCGACCGGCTCGGACGCCGCATCAGCGCGCCGGTCCGCCGGCTCGCCGGGGCCGCGCAGGCGATGCGCGACGGCAACCTGGACGTCCGGCTGCCCGAACGCGGGACGTCGGAGGTGGTCGCCCTCAGCACCGCCCTGAACCAGCTCGCCACCCGGGTGCAGAAGCTGCTCACCGAGAGCCGGGACTCGGTGGCCGACCTGTCGCACCGGCTGCGCACCCCGGTCACCGCGTTGCGCCTGGACACCGACAGCATCGCCGACCCGGAGGTCGCCGACCGGCTGCGGCTGCACGTCAGCCAGCTGGAGCGGACCATCGACGCGATCGTCCACGACGCGCGGCGCCCGACCCGGGCCGGCGGGTCGTCTTGCGACGTCGCCAAGATCGTCAAGGAGCGCGCCGACTTCTGGTCCGCCCTCGCCGAGGAACAGGGCCGCGACCTGACGGTCTCCGTCCCCCCGGACCGCGAGCTGCGGGCCCGGCTCGACCCGTCGGAGCTGCAGGACGTCGTCGACGTCCTCATCGACAACGTCTTCGCGCACACCGACGAGGGCGTGCCGCTGGAGGTCTGGGTGGCGCCCCGCCCGAACGGCGCGGTCGTGCTGACCGTGGAGGACGGCGGGCAGGGCCTGCCGCAGCAGGACATCATCGCGCGCGGTTCGTCCGGGGCCGGGTCGACGGGCACCGGGCTCGGCATGGACATCGTCCGGCGCGCCGCCAAGACGTCGGGCGGCGAGATGGAGGTCGGGCGGTCCCGGCTGGGCGGCGCGCTGATCCGGGTCGTGCTCGGTCCGCCCGAGCGCTGAGCGGGACAGCGTCACCTGGAGCCCTCTCGGTCGGCCGGACGGACACCACGTCGGTGCACCGGGCGCGCGGTGGCGCGCCACCCGTCTACGATCACGATGCGCCCGGTGCGGTCATGCGTGCCTCGTCACACCGTCAAGCACGCGCAAAGCGGGCGGCTCCGGACGGGCGGGCCGACCCGGCCGGCACGGCTTGACGTCGGCTTGACCACGCACTGACCACCGTTTCACCTGTTCCTGCGGATGCTGAGGCCATGACGCGAGTGACCCCGATCGACCGGGACCGGGCCGTCCGCCGGCTCTCCGCCATCACCGGCGGCCTGACCGCCCTGTCCCTGGCGGTGACCGGCGGGCTGATGGCGCTCGCGAAGCACGAGACCGACACCAAGAACGCGCACAAGGCCAAGCTGAAGGCGGCCCGCACGGCGACGCTGGCGCTGGCCGCCGACACCGCGGGGGGCGCAGGCACCGCTCGCACCATCACGCCGGCCCCCTCGTCGTCGGCCGACGGGACGTCGGCGGCCGCGGGGACGTCGTCGGCCTCGTCCGCCTCGGGCTCGTCGTCCGGGCCCGTCGTCCTGCGGGCCCGGGGGCTCACCTCGGGCGCGGTGATCGCGATGAGCGCGACCGCGAAGAAGGCGAAGAAGGCGACGACCACGGCGCCCGCCACCACCTCGGCCCGATCGACCGCCGCCGGCAGCGGCACGACCGCCGCCGGCACGACGACCGCCCAGCAGCCGGCGCAGCAGTCCCAGCAGCAGTCGCAGCCCCAGCAGCAGCAGTCCCAGCCCCAGCAGCAGCAGCCCCAGCAGCAGCCGGCACCCCAGCAGGACCCGGCGCCGCCCGCGGTGACGTCGAGCGGGTCGTGATCCGCTGACCCGGCCGTCACCCACGGCAGGGGACACTGTCGTCGTGCCGCAGACCACGAGCTCGACCGACGAGCCCTCGACCGCGTTCGGGCAGGCACAGTGGCGTGCGCTGGGCACGTACGTGCAGCTCGTGGTCGAGGGGGCGCGCCACCTGGCGGCGGCGCGCGCCGTCGCGGTGCGGCTCCTGGACGACGTCGACCGCACCTGCAGCCGGTTCCGCGACGACTCCGACCTGATGCGCGCGAACCGCAACGCCGGCGCCTGGACCCCGGTCGACCCGCTGCTGGCCGCGGCCGTCGCCGCCGCCGTCCGCGCCGCCGAGGAGACCGGCGGCCTCGTCGACCCCACGCTCGGTCGCAGCCTGGTGGCGGCCGGCTACGACCAGGACTACGACGCGGTGCGCGGCGGCGACGGGCCGGCCGCGATCCCGCTCCCGGCCGTCATCGACGCCTGGCGGCACGTCGGGGTCGATCCGGACGGCGCGGTGCTCGTCCCGCTCGGGACCGGCCTCGACCTCGGCGCGACCGGCAAGGCCTTCGCCGCCGACCTGATCGCCGCGGCCGTCACCGCGGCCACCGGCACCGGGTGCGTGCTGAGCCTCGGCGGCGACGTCGCCGTCGGAGCACCGGACGGCGCGGGCGGGCCCGCCGTGGGGTGGACGCCGGACGGCCGGGACACGCCCGACGGCGGGGACACGCGTGCCGTCCCGTGGCAGGTGGCGGTGGCGGAGACGCCCGACGAGCCGCCCGCCGCGATGGTGACCCTCACCACAGGAGGCCTGGCGACGTCCACGGTACTGGCGCGGAGATGGCACCGTGGCGGCGTGGTGGTGCACCATCTGCTGGACCCCGCGACGGGTCGCCCGGTCGCGGGGACCTGGCGCACGGCGAGCGTGGTCGCGGCGACCTGCCTGGAGGCGAACACGGCCAGCACCGCGAGCATCGTGATGGGGGCCCCGGCGCCGTCCTGGCTGGCGGCGCGGGGCCTGGCGGCGCGGCTCGTCGACGCGGACGGCGACGTCGCCCTGGTCGGCGACTGGATCGAGGAGAGCCCGTGACGGCGTCCACCTGGTCGGACTTCACCCACGGGCCGACCCTCTGGTACGCGAACCGGGCGACCGGCGTCGTGCTGGTCGTCCTGCTGACGCTGGCCACGGCCATCGGCGTGCTGTCGACCGCGCGGGCGGGGTCGTCGCGCTGGCCGCGCTTCGCGACCCAGGCGCTCCACCGCAACGTGTCGCTGCTGGCGATGACCCTGCTCGGCCTGCACATCGTCTCCGCGGTGGTCGACACGTACGTGGACATCCGCTGGTACGACGCCGTGGTGCCGTTCGTCGCCGACTACCGACGGATGTGGCTGGGGCTGGGCACGGTCAGCTTCGACCTCCTGCTGGCGGTCGTGCTGACCAGCCTGGTGCGGGAGCGGCTCAACCACCTGCGCTGGCGGATCATCCACCTGGCGTCGTACGTGGCCTGGGTGATCGGCGTCGTCCACGGGATCGGCATCGGGACCGACGCGTTCACCGTCTGGGGGATGTCCGTCAACGCCGTCAGCGTGGGCGTGGTCGCCGCGTTCTCCGTGCTGCGGCTCGGCACGCTGGTCCACGAGCGCCGGTTGACGGTATGACTGAGGACCTGACCGCGGGCGGGAACGCCCCCGGCACCCAGGGCGAGGTGGGCATGTGAGCGGGTATCGCACGGTTCCGGCGGGCTTCGGGGGCAGCCTCGTGGTCGCCGTCGGGCCACGGCTGCTGCGCGGCGTCGCCGCCGGGCCGTCGCTCGAGGAGCACCGCCGGTTCTGGGCCGACCCCCGTCCGGTGGACGCCGCGGACCTGGTGGCCCGTACCGGGCGGGCCGAGCTGCGGGGCCGGGGCGGGGCGGGCTTCCCGTTCGGCCGCAAGCTGTCGACGGCGGTCTCGTCCGGCCGCAAGCGCTCGGTCGTCGTCAACGCGGCGGAGGGCGAGCCGGGCAGCGCCAAGGACTCCGCCCTCATGATCACTGCGCCGCACCTGGTGCTGGACGGCGCCGAGCTGGTGGCGGGCGCGCTCGAGACGTCGACGGTCAACGTCGTCGTCCCGGCCGAGCGCCCGGCCGTCGAGGAGGCGCTGCGTCAGGCGATCACCGAGCGGTCCGGCGCCGTGCGGTACGAGATCCTGCGGACCGGCGGCACCTTCGTCGGCGGCCAGTCCCGGGCCGTCGTCGAGCTGGCCGAGGGCCGGGAGAACCTCCCGGTGACCTCCTGGACGCCGGAGGCCGTCAGCGGCATCAAGGGCCGCCCGACCCTGCTGTCCAACGCCGAGACGTTCGCCCAGGTCGCCGTCATCTGCGCGCTGGGGGTGGACGAGTACCTGCGCGAGGGCCTGCCCGCCGAGCCGGGGACGACGCTCCTCACCGTCGCCGGGGACAGCCCGGGCGGCGTCGTCCTCGAGGTGCCGTTCGGGGTCGAGCTGGCGCAGGTCCTGGCGTACTGCGGGTACGGCGTCGACGGCCCGGTGCTCATGGGCGGCTACCACGGCGCCTGGCTCGCGGCCGAGCACGTGCGCCGGCGGACGATCTCCCGGGTCGACCTCGCCGTCTCGGGCGCGTCGCTGGGGGCCGGCGTGATCCTGCCGCTCGACCCGGCCACCTGCCCGGTCGTCATCACCGCGAGCATCGTCGACTACCTGGCGGCGCACAGCGCCGGGCGCTGCGGACCCTGCCGGAACGGCCTCCCCACCCTCGCCACCACCCTGGCCGAGCTGGCCGAGGGCGGCGGCCCGACGACGTCCACCCGCGCCAAGGAGCTGGTCGCGCTCGTCACCGGGCGCGGCGCCTGCGCGCATCCCGACGGGACGGCGCGGCTCGTGCGCTCGCTCTTCCGCGCGTTCCCGCAGGAGGTCGCCGCCCACGAGAGCGGCCGGTGCGACGCCTCGGCGGCGCGCGTCCCGGCCGGGACGGTGGGCGCGTGAACCGGAACTCGACCCCCGACGGCTGGGACACCCCGGCACAGCCCGCCCCCCCGGCACAGCCCGCTCCCTCGGCGCAGCCCGCTCCCTCGGCGCAGCCCGCGCCCCCGGCGCAGCCCGCGCCCCCGGAGCCGGTGGCTCCCCCGGCCTCCGCGGAGCCCGCCGTGATGCGGCGTCCGCGCGGGGCCGACCGGGCCGCGCCGGTGCCCCCCGCCCGCATCCAGGGCACGCCGCCCGCCGGCATGACCGGCCCGCTGCGCCAGCTGTTGGGCCCGGTCACCGGGAGCCTGCGGCTGCTCACGCGGACGGACGACAGCACACCGCAGGTGCTGCACGTCGACTGGCCCCGCTGCAAGGCGCACGGCCTCTGCCACGAGATCGTGCCCGAGGCGATCCACCTGGACGAGTGGGGCTACCCCTTCTTCGACCGCCACCCGATCGTGGGCGAGGAGCTGGCGGCCGTGCGCAAGGCCGTCCAGGTGTGTCCGACCCTCGCCCTGCGGCTGAACGACGCCCCCGGCACCTGACGCCCGCCGGACCTGCAGCCTTCCACCCCCGGCGCGGGGGACATTTTCGGCTGTAGATGCATCCCAGGACGGAAATTTTCTCGAAATCTATGATGTGAGCGTGCCGCCCACGTCTTTCCTCGGGCAATTGGTCTGCACCAGGTTGGTCAGGAATACCTGTCAGTGATTCGTACCGGCGGATCCTCGGGTGGTGGATCGCGGTACCGAAGCCGACCCGGAATGCTCTTCAGGGTGCCGCGGGGCACCCGTGCCTTCCGGCGGGCGCCGAGCCCGCCCGGTCCGACCTGCCGGCAGTCACGCCGGGCGCTCCCGCGATCACAGGAGACGATCCAGGACGAACGGGGAGATCTCTCCCGTGCGCCGAACCCGACCGCCCCGATCGGGGGGCGACATCGACTGTTCCGCCAGGGACGGAAGGCCCGGATTGATGCAGACCGGGTCGCCACAACGGAGGTCTTCGCGTCGGTTGCGTCACCGTTCAACGACTGTGCGCGACCGTTTCCGGGAAACCCAGGAAGTCGCCTGAACCGGTATTGCCAATCCCATTGGCGGTGGCTAGATTGCTCGTCGGCCCGCTTCACGATGTCGTGACGATGGCGACCATTCCCGTGATCGAGCGGGGCACCGGTCGCGTGTGCAGAGAAGGACTGAAGATGTCCGGACGTCACCGGGTCGCCGGGCCCTCCGGGCCCCGAGCACTGATCATTCCTCACCCCTGGCGGGCGCTTTTCTGGGCAGGCGTGCCGGCAGCCTGCGGGTCGGCGATCCGTGCGGCCACCGCGCGGATCACGGGCCGAGGACGGCGGCTCCCGCCCGTCCCCGTCGGGCTGACCCGCGCCCCCCACCGCCAGGACGAGCACCGCGCACCCCGCCGCTGGCACCCGGCGACGCTCATCGTCGTCCCGCTGCTTCCGGCCCTGGCCCTGGCGGCGCGCGGCTACGGCGACACGGGCGGCGTCCGGTTCCTGCGGGTCGGCCCCGGCGAGGTCACGGCGGGCCGGATCGCGATGCCGGGCACCCCCGTGACGACGGCCGCGCGCACCGGCGGCCTCCGCGCCGGTCCGGGTCCGATGGGGGCCGCCGCCATCCCGTCCGCCACGATCGAGGGGGCGAACCTGACCGCCGCCCACGTCACCGCCCAGGTCACCGCCCAGATCCGCAGCGTCGCACGGACCAGTCGGGCGGCCGTCCCCACCACACCCTTGCCCTCGCCCACCACGCCGCCGTGCACCACCACGACCACCGTCGCCGCCGACCGGCCCACGCCCACCCCGACCTACGACGTCACCGTGCTGGCCGCCCCCCCCGCCACGCCCGCCCCCCCCCCCACCCAAAAAAAAACCACAACCCCCGAAAAGACACCCCCCACACCCCCGC
>Ga0302323_100003518_pt1 | contig 12733 bp, 11 predicted proteins | sample Fen_T0_3_FD_201950 | JGI IMG/M metagenome (GOLD analysis project Ga0302323, IMG submission 201950) | Peat permafrost microbial communities from Stordalen Mire near Abisko, Sweden - Fen_T0_3 | ecosystem: Environmental > Terrestrial > Soil > Wetlands > Permafrost | place: Sweden: Abisko... | reverse complement strand
CCGGTACCCATCAGCTGGCACGGCAGGCCGAGGCGCAGCCAGCCGGCGGGGCGCGCCCAGTTGCGCACCCGCCAGGCGAACTGCGCAAGGCGCCGCGGCAGGCGCGCGTCGGCGGCGGCCAGCATCAGGTAGAGCGCCTGCGCCGGGCGGCCGCTGCGCGCGACGCAGTCCACCAGCGCGTCGAGCGCGCCGGGCGCGGCGTCGCAGTCGGCGTCGAGGATGACGACCACCGCGGGCGGATCGGCGCGCAGCGCATCGACGCCGAAGGCGAGCGCGAAGCCCTTGCCGCGCAGCGTGTCGTGGGAGCGCTCGACCACGTCGGCGCCGGCGGCGCGCGCGATGCGCGCGGTGTCGTCGCTGCAGTTGTCGGCGACGACCAGCACGCGGTCGCCCGCGTGCAACTGAGGCAGCAGTTCGCCCAACGTGCGCGCGATGCCCAGCGCCTCGTTGTGCGCCGGAACCAGCACCACCAGCCGGGCCCGCGTCGCCGTCGCCGTCGCCGCACCGGAACCGGACCGCGGCGCGGCGCTCGCCGCGGCGCCCGCGACGATCTGGACCAGGAAGACGAAGACCGCGACGCCCAGGGCCGCCGCGACGACGGCCAGCAACAGGCCGAGGACGAGGACCAGCGCCGTCATGCGGCCGCCTCCACGGCATGCGCGAACAGCGTCTTCAGGCGTCCGGCCTCGGTATCGACGTGGTGCCGCTCGTGCGCGCGCGCACGCGCCGCGCGACCCATCTCGGCCAGGCGCGGGGCCGGCGCGCCGAGGCAGTCGCGCATCGCGTCGGCCACGGCCTGCACGTCGCCGGCCGGCACCAGCCAGCCGTCGACGCCGTCGCGCACCAACTCGGGAATGCCCGCGATGTAGGTACTGATCACCGGCCGCCCCAGGGCCATCGCCTCCATGATGACGACCGGCAGCCCTTCCGCGAAGCTGGGCAGCACCAGGGCACGCGCCGCCAGCAGTTCGTCGCGCACCTGGGCGCTGCTGATCCAGCCGGTGATGCGCACGCGATCGGCCAGCCCGTGGCGCGCGACCGCCTGCTCGATCGCCGCGCGCATCTCGCCGTCCCCTGCAAGCACCAGTTCGAAATCCACCCCCGCGGCAGCCAGGCGCGCCGCGGCATCCACCAGCAGCAGCTGGCCCTTCTGCTCGCACAGCCGCCCGACGCAGACCAGGCGGCGCGAGGGCAGCGCTGCGACCGCGTCGGCGGCGGCGAAGAACTCCTCCTCCAGCCCGCAGTGCACGACCTGGATCCGCGACCACTGGTCGGCCGCCACCCAGCGGCACAGCTGGCTGCGGCCGAACGAGCTGATCGCGACGACGAAGGCCGCGCCCGCGACCTTGCGCGCCAGGCCCAGTGCCTCGGGCTTGTCGAATTCCTCGGGGCCGTGCACCGTGAAGCTGTAGCCGGGCCCGCCGAGTTCGCGCGCCAGCATCACGACCTCGGTCGAATTGGTGCCGAAGTGCGCGTGGATGTGGCGCGCTTGGGTGGCCTCGAGCCGGCGCACGACGCGGCAGGCCTCCAGCAGGTAGACCAGATGGATGGGCCACGGCCGGTCGGAGCGCCGCGCCATGCGCAGCGCGAGACGGACGGCATTCCAGGCGCGCGCCGGCCGCGCGGCCAGGAACGGCACGGCCTCGCGCAGCAGCGCCGCGACGCCGCCGCGCAGCACATAGTGCGTGCGTTCGCGCTCCGCGCGGTCCTGCGTGTCGGCCACCTCGGCGTCCCAGCCGCGCAGCGCGATGCGCTCCACGGCCACGCCCTGGCGCTCGAGCGCCGCGATCTCGCGCCGGATGAACGTGTGGCTCACCTTCGGATACTGATTGACGAAATAAGCGATCCGCAAGTTCATGCCGGGATGATACGGGCAGGGATTCCGACGACGGTCGCGCCGGCGGGAACGTCGTTCAGGACGACGGCATTGGCGCCGACGCGCGCGTGGTCGCCCACAGTGACGCCGCCGAGGATCTTGGCGCCGGCGCCGATGTCGACGTGGCCACCGATGCGCGGCAGGCCGGGGCGAGTGCCCGCGCCCAGCGTGACCTGCTGGAAGATCAGGCAATTGGGACCGACCACCGCGCCCGGGTGGATCACGATGCCGTTCGGGTGCGGCAGCAGCAGTCCGCCGCCGAGGCTGCAATTGAGCGGAATGTCGGCGCCGCAGACGACGCTCCAGAAGCGATGCCGCAGCACGGCCCACTTGCGGCGTGCCGGTGCGAGCGCGCCGCGTGCTGCGCTGGCGTCCTGATAGCTGCGTATGCTTTGCAGCAAAGCCCGCGCGGGCGTCCAGGAGAACGGCGCGCGCGCCTCGCGGGTCCAGTCGGGCTCGAGCGCGGAGACCTGCACGGCGGCGTCCACGGCCCCGCGCCGCGGGCCGGGGTCATTTGTATTCAATGATCGCACTCCTGCGCCTGAGCGTTCGCCCCCACCAGAAGCGCGCGACGCCCGCCGCCTCCGCGAAGCGTCCCTGGAGATAGAACGCCGACTGGGTCCAGGGGATCTGCTGGTGCCGAGCCTTGAGCTTGAGCCCCACGCGCAGCCATTGCAGCGGATAGACGAGCCACAGCACGGCGGCGGGCCACCAGGCGAGCGTGGCCAGCAGCAGCAGCACGGGCAGCACCAGCCCCCACAGCACCGCGCGCCGCGTCTCCGCCACGAAGTGGCGCTCGGGCGGCGCGCCATGCAGGCTCGCGCCCTCGGCGAAGGCGTGACCGGCGCGCTTGGAGCGGCGCCACCACTGCATCCAGCGCAGCATCGCGGCGTCGTGCCAGGTCATGTCGTGGTCCAGCCGCCAGACCTTCCAGCCCGCGGCGCGCAGGCGCACACACAGCTCCGGCTCCTCGCCGGCGATCAGGTCGTCGCGGTAGCCGCCCACCGCGGACAGGGCGCGGGCGCGGATCAGGACGTCGCCGCCGAACGCCCGCGCCTCGCCCGTGGGCGTGTTCCATTCGATGTCGCACAGCCGGTTGTACAGCGAGGCCTCCGGCCGCCGCTCGCGTCGGCGCCCGCAGACGGCGGCCACCTCGGGATGCTGCTCGAGGAAGCGGCGCGCGGACTCGGTCCAGCCCGGCACGAGCTCGCAGTCGCCATCGAGGAACTGCACCAGCTCGACCTGGGGCTGCGCCTGCAGCAGCAAGGCGAAGCCTTCGTTGCGCGCCCGCGCCGCGGTGAACGGCCGCGTCATGTCCAGGGCCAGCACGCGCGCGCCCAGGCGCGCCGCCGCCGTCGCGGAGCCGTCCGTCGATCCGCTGTCGACGTAGACGATCGCGGCGCCCTCGGAACGGACGCAGGACTCCAGGCAACGCAGCAAGCGTTCGCCTTCGTTGCGGCCGATGGCCACGGTGCCCAGGGTCGCGACCGACGCCATCGTTGAATCAGGAGGCGTCATGCGAGCGCGGCATTCCGGGCGCGATCCGCCATGCTGGCGCGGGTGGAAACTGATTCATGCCCCGACCCGATCGAGAAGGCGCCCCAGTCGATCGAGATCGACGGTGAAGCCGCCGGCTGCCGGCTCGCCCACCAGGAAGGCGTAGTTCAGGCCCATCGCGTCGGACAGGTCCTTGTAGACGTTGTTGAAGCGCAGGGGCGGCTGCAGCACCAGCAAGGTCCCTGCGTCGGCGATCGGATAGATCGAGTGCGCGAGATGACTGCCCTCCAGGCCGACGACAAGCCGCGCTCCGTTGCTGATGCGCGCGATCTCCTGCGCTGACATGGTGTCCGGGTCGACCACCGCGAACCCCTGCTGCACCAGGAATTGCTCGAGCAGGTCGGCATTGAGAAGGGCACGTCCGCGCAGGTCGCTCGCGTCTGCACGCTTGATGTAGACACGCTGGTTGCCGCTAATGGGAATGGCGCTCTTGAATGAGGCGCGTAGCTTCTGATAACGGCATCGTTTGTCGGCGTTCTGACCCCAGTCATCCAACAACACCAGTTCGCCGAAATTCCCGTGGGCGATGCGTTGCTCGTGCAGCGCCAGGAGCTCTCGATAACCTTGCTCGTGGAAATATTCCTGCCGCGCGATATTGACCAGGGGGGCGATGGACTGCACGGCCAGATTGAGGCTCGCATCGTCGCGCATCCAGTGTCCGAAATAGAGCGACCCCATCAGCGTGCTGGCCAAGACGGCGCTCTCCATGTAGCCCCCGCCGTCGGCCGCGTCCGGCTGCGAAAGAGCGGATACCCGGTGACTCATGGCCCCCTTCAACAGCCGCCCGTTTCGCAATACCACCCCTTTGAACTGGTAAGCCTTGGTCGCAGCGTGTTCGCGCATGCCACCGGCGACGCGCAGAAGCTCTGCCTCCAGCCTGGTGTTTTCCTGCACGCCGCGCACCTTTTCGAGCTCGCCATCGAGATAGATGGCTGCGGGGACGACCTGGCTCTCGGCTGGCGCTATCGTCCAGCTCCGCTGACAAATCGCCGTATATCGCGACTCGATGCGGAAAATCTGCCTCATAACGGCAGAACGTACTTCCGCCAAGCTGTATTTGCGAGGCAAGCGCGGCATGGAAAATGATCGCTGCAGGGGATGCGGGGAGATCGTCATGGGTTCACGCCGCGACCAAGGCGCAGTGTTCCAAGCGCGCCCTGAAAGTGCTTTCGAATGAGTTGGCCAATCCAAACTCCCTTGATTTGTACGCCTTGGCTGCGATCTCGTCACGCTGATTTGCCAAAAGCATTATCTGGTCGGCCAGTCGATCAAGATCGTTCATAGGTACCGTCCAGCCCACATCATAATTGCGGACCAAGGCCTGCAAAGATTCATTGGAATAGCCGACGATGGGAATGCCGCAGCCCAATGTCTCGGCATAGGTGCACGACGGGTCGCCTTGGCGGTGGCAACAGACGAACAGGTCGATCTCGCGTTGGAACACGGGAATCAACTCGGTTTCGAAATCGACCGGACCGTGCAGCGTCATGACGGGCTCCAGGCCATGCGCGGCGATGCCTTGGGCCATCGCGGTCGCGAGTTGGCCGGATCCGTAGACGTCCAGGTGAAAGGCCAACCCGCGGTCCTTGAGTTTGCGTGCGAGCGGCAGCAGCTCGTCGGCCCCCTTGCCGGCGATCAACCGGCCCGAAAAGGCCAGGCGCAGGGGGCGGTTGGTCCGCAGGGCGCCAAGCTTGTCTGCCAGCGACTGGATAGGAATCACCGCGCCCGCATCCAGACGGGTGTCGAAATACAGCAGCCCGTTCGCCTTGCGCGCGGCGTAGGCACGGTATGCCGGCATTCCGTTGGCTTGCACCGAATCCGCGCGTCGAATGGCTCGCCTGACGCGAATTTCGTTCAGGAGCAGCCAGATCGACGTCTTCAGCTTCTGAAAGCGTGATACCTCGGCGTAGCGATTCATGTCCAGGCGGGTTGCCAGCGTGTATTCGATCATGAGGATGCAACGACAGCCTGCCGATCGACACAGTTCGGCAGCATTGAGCTTGCGCGGATCGTCCGCGTTCGCCAGCAGGACGCGTGCGCCGGCCAGGTGCCCGGTCGACATCGTCTGACCCGGCTCGATGAGCGTGAGTGAAAAGTTCTCGGCCTCACCTTGCCAGCGGTAGGCCCCAAAGGGGGGGACTTCGGGCAGCTCCTCGACGTCCATGACGGCACCGAGCGTGCCTGACCACTGCCGTGCCCACAGGTCCATGCCGTCCTTGAATTTCCGGTCCAGCCATAGATCCCCGCGGATCCGCCATGCCGTGACGCCGGGCCATACCAGCAAATGCGGCGGGGACTTGGTGCTTGGAGCGGACATCGGGTCGCCAACGTTCATACGGGTGGTAGGTGGAGGGTGTCGGGGTGGGTGAAGCAGCGGCCTCGGGCGAGGTTGCCGCTGCGGCGGACCATTTTCATGCATGCGCAGGCCGGCTGGAACTGTTGGTATGCGAGCTCACCTCGACCCCGGGCGCCATCGACGGCTCGTCTCCGCCCCCAAACGGTGCACCTTGGCGATGACTGCCTCCGCGACACCTCGCCCAGCAAAAACTCTGCCGAGGCACGGCTGGACGCGGCGACAGCCTGGATGTTTTGAGTCGTTTCGGCTGCGCCAGCCGACTCGCTCCCACACAGGACGCAGGCAGCGCGACGTTTGGCGCATGCAGTGTCGCCGGATTGTCCCGGTGGCGCGTTGCCAGCGGTAAGTTGAGGAACTTTCGTCCCATGCTTCCGGCCAGTCCCAACGCCCGTGGCATGATCGCGCCGGCGTTGGGCCGCTGCCGTGCTCGCATGCCTCGCGTGAGCCACCGCCAGGCGGTGCGCTCCATGCCATCCGCACATTGGCGGGAGAGAGGGCGCACCGGGCGCTGCCGTCTTGCGCAACGACGATCTTCCCCAGCCGGTGAGTCGTGCATGAAGCCGTGCAAGGCCGCACCACGGGCGGTGTCCGCCAGAAGTCTTGTGAGCAGCCATCGATCCTGTACGTTCGATCCAGGAACGAACGCGCAGGAATCAGGGGCCCAACAGTTACATTCCCTCATGAAAATCACGTTTGTCTCCCCGCCTTTGAACATGACCGGCGGATCGCGTGTGATCGCGATCTACGCCAAGTACCTCCAGAAGTTCGGGCACGAGGTCATGGTCGTCTCGCCTGCGCGCGCGGCGCAGGGACGGCTCTCGGGGCTTCTTTGGCGACTTGGTCTGCCGCAGCCCGCGGCGCGCGACCAGGGCACCTCCCACCTCGATGGCCAGGGCATCGCGCAGCGGGTACTGAAGACCTGCCGCGCCGTCACCGCGCGCGACGTTCCGGATGCCGACGTGATCATCGCGACCTGGTGGGCCACGGCCGAATGGGTCGCCGCCATGCCGCCGTCCAAGGGAAGCCAGGTCTACTTCGTCCAGCACCACGAAGTCTTCGACTACCTGCCCAAAGCCCGCGTGGCGGCGACGTACCGCATGGGCATGAAGATGATCGTCGTCGCGAAGTGGCTGGTGGAGGCGATCGCGCCGGGCGACACGAGCGGCACGATCACCGTGGTTCCGAATGCGATCGATCGCTCTGTCTTTTGCGCGCCGGAACGAGCGAAGCAGCCACGCCCGACCATAGGAACGCTGTTCAGCGAAACGGAGTTCAAGGGATTCGACATCACCTTGCGTGTTCTGGCGGAAGTGCGCAAATCGATTCCGGACTTGCGCGTCGTCTCGTTCGGGCAAAGCCAGCCCAAGAAGTACCGCGACCAGCTGGCCGGCATCGAGCTGGCGATCGATCCGAGCCAGACCGACCTGCGTGACACCTACGCCCACTGCGACGTGTGGCTGAGCTGCAGCCGGACAGAGGGTTTCAATCTGACGGCCATGGAGGCCATGGGCTGCCGCACGCCTGTGGTGTCGACGCGCACCGGGTGGCCGGAGGAAGCCGTTCGCTCGGGCGTGAACGGCGCGCTGGCCGAGGTCGATGACGTAGCGGCATTGGCGCGCGAAGTTGTAACCATCCTGCAGATGGCGCCCGCTCCATGGAAGCAACTCTCGGACGGCGCCCTCGCCACCGTCGCGGACTCCGGCTGGGAAGCCTCGGCCCGCATGTTCGAAGCGGCGCTGCCACGGCCGGCGGCCGCCGGCCCGCACGGCAAGCGCTGAAGGCGCCCTGACGCGCCCGCGGGTTACCAACGGTTTCTTTTAGAGCCTCAATGATCGGTTAGTCTGCACCCGGTCTGTGGGGTCCGCCCGCTGCAGCAAGTGGCGCGGACAGCGGATGCCGCCGCTTCTGGCGCCGGCAGGCAGGCCTGCGGAAATTGGCCTCGAAACCCCTTCCTTTTGTCACAGCAATATCCATCAGAGCCCAGCAAGATATCAACGCGCTTTGATGCGCCGCGGAGCATCCCAAACGCCAGAGCTGGCATCCACGGCGTCAGATGCGTCAGTCAAGATTTTCCCTCATTGCCGTTTCTCAACACCCCAAGTTGCCTGCCGAAATGAACCTCGGGTGGCGAATATGGACAGCCTCCCGACGAGGGTGATGCAGGCGAGAGGGTATCAAACAACTGCCCACATCCGGTTACAAGAAACGGCTAAACGAGAACTCGGTTTTCCCGAAGCAAGCCTTTCGGACGGTCCTCCAAAATCAATTTGCGCGACGCCTCCCGGCCCGCTCAGATTTCAGTGAAAATCGACATGTCGCATCGTAGAATCTCAGCCCACATGACCACCAGCCTGTCACTCATGTTGACCGCCGCGGCACTCGCCGCGTGTGGCGGCGGCACGGCCGATGCAGGTACCACTTCGAGTTCCGTCTCGACGGGCACGACAAGTACAACCACGACGAGTACGGGGTCGACTTCCACCGGTACGACAAGCACGGGATCGACGTCTACCGGCACGACCAGCACAGACACGACATCCACGGCTACGACGTCCACGGGTACGACGACATCGACCGGCACGTCGAGCGGCAGTGCCGATGCGGCGAGCGTCAAGGCCGCCGCGACGACGGTGGCTCGCCCCGCCACCAGCACCGGCACCGGCTTCTATGTCGTGGGTTCGAAGCTCTACGATGCGAATGGCAGCGAATTCCGGATTCGAGGCGTGAACCGGGAGCACTGGGACGACCTCTCCGCGGGCCTTCCGAACAGTGGCGCGAACACCGAGCGAATCGCCATCAGCTTCACGCAGAGTGCTGCGACCAACACTGCCCTGATCCAGAATCAAATCATCGCCAAGAAGATCGTGCCGATGCCCGGCAACTGGGCCGGCACTTGCAACTCCGACCCTGCCGTACTGACGTCCATCGTCGATACCTGGGTGGCCCAAGCCGCGACCTGGACCGCCTTCGATCACTACTCCATCATCAACATCGCCAACGAGTGGGGGCCGGGCAACAGCACGGTGTGGCGCGACTCCTACATCACCGCCATCGCGCGGATGCGCGCGGCGGGCTACACCGGGACGCTCTCGATCACCTCGGGGGCCTGCGGGCAGGACTCGGCAGACATCATCAAATATGCCCAAGCCGTATTCGACTCCGATCCGCAAAAGAACATCATCTTCGACGTTCATGTTTACGGCTACTTCGTCCTCAATGCGGACGCAGCGTGGAAGCAGGACTATGCGACGTCCATGACCCAAATGGCCGCCACCAAGCTCCCCATCATGCTGGGTGAGTTCGGGCCCGGCCGCAACATCGGACCCAGCCCCACGACACTGACGCCGCAATTCATCGTGTCCACCGCCGAAGCCAACGGGTGGGGCTGGATGGCGTGGGCCTGGGACGACTTCAATCTGCCCTCGAACAGCTGCGACGACAACTGGTTCGGCATGGCCGTCTCCTGGGCGAATTACGACGGCGTGACAAGCAGTCAGCTGACGACTTTCGGCCAGACCGTGGTCACGTTGCTGAAGTCCATGGCCAAGACGGCGACGATCTTCAACTGAAACCGTGTGGGCAGGCCGGCTGGAACGCCGCAAGGCCTGTTCCAGCAGGGCTCGACAACGGCGAACCGCCCCCGACAGGCGGTTCGCTTTTTTCTTGGTTGACGCAGCCGAAAGACTTGAACAGAACCCGAGCCTGACGAGCTGGAGCACCCGGCGGCAAGGTCGACTCTGCCCCAACGATCTTGCGCATCGAGGGCCCGCCGCCGACATATCCTCCGCGGGGCCGCCACCACTACCACACCCCTGTCGCCGGATCCTGGACCGGTCAAGCAATGCAACTTTCCGTCATCACCCCGACGCTCAACTCGTTGAAATTCATCGACGATTGCGTCGCCAATGTCGCCGCTCAGGGCGATGCCGTGTTCGAGCACATCATCGTCGACGGTGGCTCGACCGACGGCACGCTGGAACAAGTCACGCGACTGTGCGCTCGCCATGAGAAGCTGCGCCTGATTCCGGGCCCCGACAAAGGCCAAGCGGACGCCATGAACAAGGCGACCGCGGCAGCTCGCGGCGAGATCATTGGCGTGCTCAATGTCGACGACTACTACGAACCCGGCGCCGCTCGTGCGGCGCTGGCCGTCTTGGCGCAAGCGACTGAGCCCACGCTGGTGGTAGGCGATTGCCGGGTCGTCGACGAGAACGCCCACGAAAAATACTGGAACCGACCGCGGGACCTGCGTCTCGAAACCCTTCTGCTGGGCTGGCCCTACGGCCAATTCCCCTGCAATCCCAGCGCGTACTTCTATCACAAGGCCGTCCACGACATCGTCGGCGGCTACGACGTGGCGGATCACTACGCCATGGACTACGACTTCCTGCTCGCATGTGCGGCACTCGTGCAGACCCGCTATGTCCCTACCCACTGGGGCAATTTCAGGCTGATGCCGGGTTGCAAGACCTTCGATGACACTGCCGGCGCCGAGCGCGTCGCGGCCATCGCGGCACGCCACAAGGCACGGCTATCACCGCTGCGCCGCCTGAACATGAAGATCATCAAGTTCCGCAGCGATTTGCATAACGCCAGAAAGCGAATGGCAAACCAGATGCTTGGCCGCACGCAAAAGGGCAGCTAGCGCGAAGACGTTTTGGGGAGCGGCTTGAAACATACGAGCAGCAAGGACTTCCAGGCATCGAAGTAGGACGTGCAGGCACGCACGGCACGCCACGCGTGCAGACGCGATGCCGCGCGGTCACCGCGCTGGAACGCCTGCCACGCCTGCCCGATCAACAACTGAGCGATGTGTTTTCCCGCTTCGTCCGGACGCGATCCGGCGCCATCGGTGCTCGGCAGCGCGGGCGCCTCCCCGCGCATCAAGGCATCCTGCCCGCCGGCGCGTCGCTCCTGGCTCATCGCAATCGCGGCGGCTTCGAAGAATTGGCGTCGCACGGAAGCCTGGGTATGGGTGATCGAATCCGAATGCAGCCGGTATTGGTAGGCGTCCGCAGGTTGGTAGCCGATCAGGCCCTCACTTGCCAGGCGCAACGCGAAATCGATGTCTTCGGCGGTCTCGAACCAGGGCCGGAAGCCGCCCAGCCGGCGTGCCGCGGTCAGTCGCACGGCGAATGTGCAGAGATGGGTGCGCAGGCGACGGTCCTGTATCCATTGTTGCGCGTCCGGCAATTCCACGGTCATTTGCGCCAGCGGCGCGGCGACTACCTGGCCGGACTTTCCAATCATGCAGAAACTGCCGCACACGGCGATGAAGTCCGGCCTTGCGTTCAGCCAGGCGACCTGCCTGCGGATACGTCCGGGCGGATAGAGGTCATCCGCATCGCAGCGCATGACGAGTTCGCCGATAGCCCTGTCCAGCGCCACGTTCATGCATGCGGAGATGCCCGAACGCGGTCCGTCGTACAGGAAGATCCGGGGGTCGCGCAGGCCGCTCACGTATTCGCGACTGCCGTCGGTCGAACCGTCGTCGACGATCACCAGTTCGAGGCGCGGATAATCCTGTGCAAGGATGGATTCGATCGCCGCGGCCAGATAAGGCCCGGCATTGCGCATCGGCATCAGGACACTGACCTTCGGCGCGTCTCGTTCTTCTTGCAGCGTCGCCGGATTCACCTCGAAGTTTCGCGGATCATGCACGGACATCTCCCGGTCTGGGTTTGAACAAGGCGCTGAAAAGCAGCCGCCAACCGCCGGCCCGGCCTGGAAAGATGCGGATGGCCTGGCTCCCGAAGGCGATTGCGGAAGCGGTGAATCCGGAGTTGTAGGCCATCCATCCCCATTGAAGCGCGAACTTCATTCGTGACTCAGGCTCCGCAGTAGGCCGCCACGGCGCCTCCGCCTCGTAGGACAGGCCGCCGAGGCCGCGCCGCCGCCAGGCGTCGGCACAAGCGCGCGCACCCGCCTCGCGCTGGCGGCCGCCTGAGTCCTGCCCACTGATGGACTGCGTGTGAATGCGATAGAGCAGCACGACGTCCTCGAGATTGGCCAGCGCGCCGATCTCGCCCAGGCGCAGCCACAGGTCGAGGTCCTCTGCCGGGTAATACTCTCCTCGATAGCCGCCGACCGACTTCATCGCTCCGCTGCGAATCATCGCGGTCGGATGGCAGACGCTGCCGTGGCCGCGCAGAGCGTGATCCTGAATCTGCGCATCGGTCAGCAGAGGCCGGATCGGCGCGATGGGGCGCCCCGCTTCATCTATCAACAATTGCGCACCGCCGACACAGACCACCCCAGGATGGCGATCCATGAATTCGACCTGACGGGCAAGCCGGGAGTTGCTGGCGATGTCGTCGGCATCCATTCGCGCAAGCAGGTCTCCACGTGCCATCGCGATCAGCTCGTTGAGGCTGGCCACCAGCCCGCGCTGCTCCCTGCGCGTCACGACCAGCCGCGCGTCCCGCTCCGCCAGTTGCTGCGCCAGTTCGCCCGAGCCGTCGGTGGAGCCGTCGTCAAGCAGCAGGAGCTCGAAATCGCGGTAGGTCTGGCCGAGGATGCTTTCAAGCGCCGGCCGCAGAAATTTACCCGCGTTGTGCACCGGCAGAAGGACAGAGACCCGCGGCATAGGGTGTTCATGCCGGCGGCTCACAGGCTGACGCCTGCCCACGCACCGAAGAAATAGACATAGGCCGCCAGGGCGAGGCCAACGGCGATGGGGATCGCGTCGGTCCTGGGTTGCCACAGTCCGAAGCGCGCGAAAACGAGCGCGTTTATCGGATACATGACCAGGCCCATCAACGCGGCACCGCAGATCATGCCCATGGGCCCTCCGATCCAGAAGCCGATATAGGTCAATGCAGTCATCACGGCCACTTGCACGGCGAGCAGCACGGTACTGACACCCGGGCGGGCAATTGCCCACAGTACACCGGTGTAGGAAGAGATCAGGAACATGAAAATCGACCCGACCGCCTGGATCTGCA
>Ga0302323_100003517_pt1 | contig 12735 bp, 13 predicted proteins | sample Fen_T0_3_FD_201950 | JGI IMG/M metagenome (GOLD analysis project Ga0302323, IMG submission 201950) | Peat permafrost microbial communities from Stordalen Mire near Abisko, Sweden - Fen_T0_3 | ecosystem: Environmental > Terrestrial > Soil > Wetlands > Permafrost | place: Sweden: Abisko... | reverse complement strand
CCGAGGACCAGTTGTCGGTGTTGTAGTCGTTGTAACACAGCTTCACCGAGGGGTCGGCGGCGCGGGCGGTCTTGAACGCGACCTCGATCCAGTCGTTGCCGGTGGCCTGCAGGTTGGACTGCCGCCGTCCGCCGCCGGAGTCGGCGTAGGCCTCGTTGACGACGTCCCAGGCGTACAGCTTGCCCTTGTAGTGGGCCATCACCCCGTTGATGTGGTTGATCATCGCGTTGCGCAGGGTGGTGCCGGACATGTTCTGCATCCAGCCCGGCTGCTGGCCGTGCCAGGCCAGGGTGTGGCCGCGGACCTTCAGGCCGTGGCTGGTGGCCCAGTTGTAGATCGCGTCCCCGGCACCGAAGCTGAACTGGTTCTGGTTCGGCTCGGTCGCATCGGGCTTCATCTCGTTCTCGGGCGTGACCATGGTGAACTCACGCGCGGCGACCGTGGTGTCGGTCGAGTTGTTGATGGTGCCCGACCCCATCGCGGTCCCGAAGTACCGCCCGCTCTGCGCCGCAGCCGCCCCCAGCGTGGAAGCCGCCGCATCGGCCCACGGAGCCACCAACGCCCCGGCCACCAACGTCGCCCCTACCGGAACCGCGACGTACGCCCATCGACGCCGTCGCCATCCGGCCATGGCGCCTCGTCGCGCCCTGACGGTCTCCGCCATCTCAGGTCTCCTCATGATCGAGAACCGCACGTGCCAGCTGTGAACGTTCCCCGGCGGTCGATGTCAGGACGCTGCCGACCGACGCAGAGCGGGGCCCACGATCGTCGCAGCGCCGGGGCCCGTCAATTCCGGAAGATTCCGATCACCCGTACCGGCCCTTGCGGACACGGCGCCCCGGAATGATCCGTGGCGTCCCGATACCGACCACGCACCAGTCGGACCGCCGGGGGGCAGCACTGACGGGCCTCTCCGGAAGTTTCAGTTTTCGCATCGTCTTGACGTCACGTTGAGGTTGCCAGCAGGCACCCGACGGCGAACCCGCAGGACATCCGGCCGCACGATGTGAGCGTTCCCGGGAACGCCGGTCAGGACCCCGGACGCCGCCGGTCCGCCGGGCCGGGACCAACCGTCCGCCGGGGCATCGCGGAAACGCCGTACCGGTACCCCGACGGGCCGACGTCGCGACCCGGCGGAGCCTGCGCGCCAGGGGTGAAACTCTCTCATCGGCGAGGTGTCCCGACGGGCCGGACGGCGACCCCCGGCGTCGCCGACGGACACCGCCACGACCCGGCCGTCAGGAGTCGGCGTCGACCCGGTGCTCTGCCAGCACCTGGCCGATGATGTGCTGCGCGACGACCGCGTCGGCCGCCGGCGTGGTGGGGGCGGCGAGGGTGATCAGCGCCTTCCACAGCGCCCAACCCCGGGCCCTCGCCCAGGTTCCGGCGTCCTGCTCCATGGCCTCCCGGAAAGCGGTGCGGGCGTCGCCGTCCAGGAGCGTCCAGGCGATCACCAGATCGCACGCCGGGTCACCGACGCCGCACGTCCCGAAGTCGATCACGGCTGCCAGCCGGCCGCCGCGCACGAGCAGGTTGCCCGCCGCCACGTCCCCGTGGAACCAGACCGGCGGCCCGAACCACCCGCCGGCGAGCGCCCGGCTCCACACGGCCGCGGCCTGCCGGACGTCGATCCGCCCGCGCACCGCCCGTAGCGACCGCTGGGTCTCGTCGTCGTAGAACGCGAGGGCGGCCCCCCGGTAGAAGCTGTGCTCCCCCGCCGCCGGACCGCCGGAGGCGTCGATCCGCTGCAGGGCACGCAGGAAGCCGGCCAGCGTGATCGCCAGGCCGGGCAGGTCGTCCACCGTGGCCCGCGACGCCGTCACGCCGTCCAGCCACGTGCGCACCGACCACGGGTAGGGGTAGCCCGCGCCGGGGCGGCCGGCGCCGACCTCGACCGGGACGGGCAGCGGGAGGTGACCCGCGAGGACCGGCAACCAGCGGCGTTCCTTCTCCACCGCCGGCACGTACCCGGCGGCCGTCGGCAGCCGGACGGTCATCGTCCGTCCGAGCCGGTAGGTGCGGTTGTCCCAGCCGTCGACCGCTACCGGGGTGACCGCCAGGTCGCGCCACCGCGGGAACTGCGTGCTGATCAGCCGGCGGACCAACGCCGCATCGACGCCCGCCCGCCCGTCGGGTCCCTGGCTCGGCTGCACCCGCCCATGCTGGGGGCGCACGCCATGACCGGCAACGTCGCGTGGACGCGGCGATTCCGGGGCCGGCAGCATTCGCATGACGGGTACACCCGCTCCCACCAGCGGGTACGCTGCCTCGCGTAGTCCAGGGCGTGACGCTGGGCGCACGACCGGGCACCGAGAGCGGGAGGGCCGGATGATCGTGGTGACGTGGGGGGCGGCCACGGACACCGGCCGCGTCCGCGCCCGGAACGAGGACTCGCTGTTCGCCCAGGCCCCGGCCTTCATGGTCGCGGACGGCATGGGCGGGCACGCCGGCGGGGCCGTGGCCAGCCGCCTCGCTGTCGACGTCCTGCGCGACGGCCTGAGCGACGGCTCGGGCGACGGCTCGGGCGACGGCTCAGGCGACGGGGACGGCGACGGTCGGGGCGGGTCGCCGGTGACGACCGCCGTCGTCAAGGCGCTCCTGCAGACGGCCAACGACACGATCCTCGCCGCCGCGCGCGCCGACGCCTCGATCCCGTCGATGGGCACGACGGCCGTCGGGCTGGTGCTCGTCACCGAGGACGACGCCGAGCAGTGGCTGGCCTTCAACATCGGCGACTCGCGGATCTACCGGCTGCACGACGGCGCGCTGACCCAGATCTCCGTCGACCACTCCTACGTCCACGAGCTGGTCGACGCCGGCCTGCTGGACCCGCAGTCGGCCCGCACGCACCCTCGCCGTTCGGTCATCACCCGGGCGTTGGGCATCGAACGCGAGCCGGTGCCCGACTTCTGGACGTTCCCCGCCGTCCCGGCCGACCGCTTCCTGCTGTGCAGCGACGGCCTCTCCGGGGAACTGACCGACCCGCAGCTCGCCGAGATCCTGGCCACGGTGGCCGACCCGTCGCAGGCGGCCCGGGCCCTGGTCGACGCCGCGGACCAGGCCGGCGGCCGCGACAACATCTCGGCGATCGTCGTCGACGCCGCGGAGCCCGCCGCGACGTCCTGACCCGGCGGGCAGGGTCACCGCTCCCGCGGCAGGCGCTCCGGGGCGGGGCGGTCAGGAGGGTCGCGGGGCCACCAGCCCCGAGGCGTAGGCGATGACGACGAGCTGCGCGCGGTCGCGGGCGTGCAGCTTGGTCATGGCGCGGTTGATGTGCGTCTTCGCGGTCAGCGGGCTGATCGTCATGCTGGCCGCGATCTGGTCGTTGGACAGGCCCTGTGCCACCAGGACGACGGCCTCGCGCTCACGGCCGGTCAGCCGGCTCGCCACCGTCGAGGCGTCCGGCCGGGGCGGGAGGGCCAGGTAGCGCAGGATCAGCTTGCGGGTGATCGAGGGCGCGAGCAGCGCGTCACCGCGCGCCGCGACCCGCACCGCGTGCAGGAAGTCCTCCGGCTCGATGTCCTTGACGAGGAACCCGGCGGCGCCGGCGCTTAGGGCGTCGAAGACGTACTCGTCGAGGCCGTAGTTGGTCAGGACGACGACGTGCACGGGGGCCAGGCGCGGGTCCGCGGCGATCCGCCGGGTCAGCTCGATGCCGTCGACGACGGGCATCTGGACGTCGACGAGAACGACGTCCGGCAGGTGCTCCCGAGTCAGCGCCAGACCGGCCGCGCCGTCGGCGGCCTCGGCCACCACCTGGAGGTCGTCCTCGGCGTCCAGCAGCGCGCGGAACCCGCTGCGGACCAGCGGCTGGTCGTCGACCAGCAGGACCCGGATCATGACGCGTGGTCCACGGGGAGCTCGGCGTGCACGCTGAACCCGCCCTCGCGGCGCGGCTCCGCCCGCAACTGCCCGCCGAGGGCGCTCACCCGCTCGCGCATCCCGAGCAGCCCGACGCCGGGCGCCGGCGCGGCGTCGGGGGTGGCGCGCCCGTCGTCGTCGACCCGGATGGCGAGGACGTCGGGACGGTAGTCGATGCGGACCCACGCGCTGGCGGCGCCCGCGTGACGGGCGATGTTGGTCAACGACTCCTGGACGATCCGGTACGCGGTGCGGTCCACGGCGACCGGCAGGTCGTCACGGTGCCCCTCGACGGTCAGCGTCGCGTCCAGCCCCGCCGTCCGGGCGCGCCGCACCAGCTCCGGGACGTGGTCGAGCCCCGGTGACGGGCTGCGGTCGTCGTCACGCAGCGCCTCCAGCGTGGCCCGCAGCTCCCGGGCGGCGTCCCGGCCGGCGTCCCGGATCGCGAGCAGGGCGGGCGGAACCTCCTCGCCCCGCTTGCGGGCCAGATGCACGGCGACCTCCGCCTGCACCTTGATGATCGAGATCTGCTGCGTGAGCGAGTCGTGCAGCTCGCGCGCGAGGTGCAGGCGCTGCTCGTCGGCGCGGCGCCGGGCGGTCTCCTCGCGGGTGCGCTCGGCCTCGTCGGCACGGCGCTCGGCCTGTCGCAGCGCCTCCCCGGCCGCACCCGCGGCGATGAGCCACGCCAGCGGCAGCGCGTCGCGAGCCTGGGCGAACGCCTCGGACGTGCCGTGCACCCCCGACGCCAGGACGGCGAGCGGGAGCACGGCCAGCAGGACGACGCCGGCCCCGATCGTGACGGCGCGGTGCCCCGCCCGCACCGCGGCGTACACCGCGACCAGGAACGCCACCGCGGGGACGTCGAACCCGGCCGTCCGGTACCCGGCGGCGCACAGCCCGGTGACGACCAGGACGGCGACCGGCGCGCGGCGCCACGCGATCAACGCCAGGCCACCGACCGCGAGCAGCGCATAGCCCAGCACCGCGTGGTCGGTGCCGTCGTGCCGCCCCGACGCCGCGCCGCCCAGCAGGACCGCCGCCACGCCGAGGGCGAGCAGCGCGTCCGTGACCCTGACCCGCACCCGGCCCATGCCGCACCCTAACCGCGGGCATGCTCCCGGCGAATCCCTCGCGCGGAGCATCTCCTCCTACTGCAGGCGTCGTACCCGCTCTCCCGCTGCGCGCCCTGCCGTACACCGATGGGTCCGACGGCGGCAGCGGGAAGTGTCCGCGCCGGCAGGACGACCGGAACGGCCCCGGTGGGGACGATCGAGCGACGTGAAGCCACCCGACGACCGCCGTGAGGACCGGCCGTCGCCGACCCGAGGAGACCGCCATGCGCGCCCGTCGTCCGTCCGTCGCCCTGACCGTCCGGCACCCCGGCCCGGTGCCTGCCGCGCCGCCTGCCGCCTCGCCCGACACCGCCTCGCCCCTTCCGCGGTGGAGCGCGCTGGCCGTCCCGGCGGCCGCCGTCGGTCCGCACACCGTCACCAGCGGGCGCGCGCTGGGCACCGCCGCCGTCCTGGTGGCGGTGGTCGGCGTGGTCGTCGGACGGCGGGCCTGGGTTCGCTCCACGGGCGGCCACGGCGGAGATCGGCGGGATGCCGTCGGGGCGCTGGCGGCCGGGCTGGTCGCCGTCGCCGTCGGTGGGTACGTGCTGGCCGTCGCGCAGGGCGGACCCGGCACCGGCTACGGCGTCGTCGGCGGCTACGGAGCGCTCGTGATCGGTCTGGTCGCGACGGGGCTCGGCGGGCTCGCCCTGGCCCGCTCCCGCCGCACGCGCACCGGTACCGGCGGCCGCAGCGACAGCCGCACCCGCTGACGGGCGCGCCCTGAACCTCAGGTGGCCGTCGTGCGGCGGGCGGTGAGGGTCTGGACCGGCCGCCAGGGACCGCCGTCGCGGGAGACCTCGCTGCGCCAGGAGAAGGTGTCCGGCCGGATGTCGTGGAACACCCAGCGTTCGAGCCGGTCCGGCTCGGCCCGTTCCATCACGATGTCGGCCCCGATCCCGTGGGCGTACAGGTGCAGGACGGTCGTGGTCGCCGTGGAGTGGAAGGTGAAGCGCCACAGCTGCAGGCGGAGGTCCCAGATCCGCACGCACAGACCGACCTCGCGCCGGGCGTCGTCGTCGCCGTCCCCGCCGGCCGTGCGCGCGGTGCGGGCGGGCACGCGCCAGACGTCGAGCACGGCGCGCCCGTCCAACCCGTAGCTGAACTCCCACTCGCCGCCGACCTCGCTCACCGGCGACCCGTCGGGGCCCAGGTGGGCGATCCGCGTCTCCCACGTCCCGACGAACTGCCCGAACAGCTGCAGATGGGCGGCGACCGGGGCCGGCGTCATGCCGTCCCCGCGAGCAGTCCCGCCGCGACGCACGCGACGACGGCGTCGGGATGGGCACGTTCCGGGTCGAGGTGCGGATCGTAGATCGTGACGTCGACGCCGACGACGCGACCCGTCGCGCGCAGCCGTGCCAGCAGCTCGCTGAGCTGGTCGTAGGTCAGGCCGGGAGTGCCCGGCGAGTCGACCGCCGGCAGGACGGCGGCGTCCAGCACGTCGAGGTCGACGTGGACCCAGAGCGGCGACCCGCCGGGCAGGTGGTCGACCGCGCGCGTCGCCGCCGTCGGCACGCCCGTGGCGAGCAACTCCTCGATCCCGATGACGAGCAGGCCGGCCGGGAGCGCCTCGCCGGTCCGGTCGCCCAGCTGGACGACGAGGTGGTCAGCGACGAGCGGGCCGTCGACGCCGGGCCAGCGGGTCAGCAGCAGTTCACCGCGGCCGGTCGCCAGCGCCAGGTCCGTGCCGGCGGCCGTGCCGAGGGCGGCGAGACCCTGGGCCCCCGGGTGACCCGGGTGACCCGGCTGGGTGAAGTCGCTGTGCCCGTCCAGGTGCACCAGTGCGACCTCGTGGTGGCGTCGTGCGCCGAGCAGGCAGCCGAGCAGCACGGAGCAGTCGCCGCCGACGACGACCGGCAGCCGACCGGTGCCGATGGCGTCGCCCACCGCAGAGGCCAGGAGCAGAGTGTGCTCGCGCAGGGTCACGCCGTTGCGCACCCGGGTGCCCGGCTGCGCCTCGAACCGGTACGGCGGGCGCGGCAGCTCGGTCACCGTTACGGCCTGCAGCCGCCGGTCGAGACCGGCGTCGAGCAGGGTTCGCGGCGCGGCCCAGGTGCCCGGCTCGGCGCCGGCGGCGTCCGGTCGCAGCCCGATGCTCCAGGGAGCACAGATCACCTCCACCGGCAGACGTTCCGCCGTCCCGCCCCGGTCGACCATCCGCCCCGCCACCCTTCATTACACCGGTGAAGAGTGTTTCACCGGTGCTCACCATGACGCAAGACGCCGGTAGGATCAGGGCATGGTCACCGCGACTCGCCCGCGGCGGGCACCGCACGCCTTCGGCCCGCGCGACTACGTGGGCGGGCATCCGGTGATCGACTTCGTCAACACGGTCACCGCCCGCAACACCGTCGCCCCCGCCGACCGGCTGGACGGCTACCCCGCGCTCCTGCGCTGGGCGTCCCTCAGCGCCCTTGCTCTGCCCGACGACGCCACGGCCGACGACGCAGCGGCCGACGACGCAGCGGCCGACGACGCAGCGGCCGACGACGCAGCGGCCGACGACGCAGCGGCCAGGGACGGCGAGCCCGCCGGCGCCCGCAGCGAGGTGCAGCGGTGCCGCGCACTGCGCGAGGCGCTGCACGCGATCCTGACCGCCCGGCAGGACGGCGGTCCGGTTCCTGAGGGCGCCGTCGGGACGTTGCAGGCGAGCTGGCGGCATGCGGCGGCGCACGCCCGGCTGGAGGTCTCGCCGTCCGGGCCGATCCGGCTGCGGCACGACGGGTCCGGCCCCTGGTCGTCCGTCGTCCGGCGCGCCGTCGCCGCCGCCGCGGTGGGGCTGCTCGCCGACCTGCCGCCCGGACGCCTGCGCACCTGCCCGGGTGAGCGCTGCGGCTGGATCTTCCTGGACACCTCCAAGGCCGGACGGCGCCGGTGGTGCGACATGGCGACCTGCGGCACGGCCGACAAGAACCGCCACCGCCGACGGCCCTCCGACCCGGCCCGGAGGTGACGGGGCCGCGCAGCAGCTGGCCTGCTCGTTTACCCTGGTGGGCGTCTCACCGCCAGGGTGGGACGCGGGCGAAGCGGAGCGCAGCACCATGGAGCAGTCGCCTGGGCCCGGGGCCACGTCGCAGGAGCACCTCTCCGCGATCGAACGCCGGTGGCAGGAGCGGCTGCTCGCCGCGGACGAGCGCGACCGCCTGGCGGACGAGCGGGACACTGCCGCCGATCATCGCGACCGGCACGCCGACGAGCGCGACACCTTCGCCGACGACCGGGACCTCCGCAACGCTGACCGCGACGAGAACGTCGACCGGCTGCTGAGTGACGCGGACGCCAGGGACCTGGCCGCGGACCTGCGTGACTCGGTGGCCAGGGCCCGCGACCGGGACGCCGACGTGCGCGACCGGCGCGCCGGCATCGTGTCCGTGGAGGACGCCGCCGCCGACCGCGACCGGGCCGAGGTCGACCGGGACTGGTCCGGCCGCGATCGGGACGAGGGCGCCGCGGACCGGGCCGCGCTGGTCGAGGCCCGCGACCGCGCCGCCGCCCAACGCACGGCGGCCGGCGAGCAACGGGTGGAGGCCGCCGTCGACCGGTTCCAGGCGGAGTCCGACCGCACCCAGGCCGCGAAGGACCGCGAGGAGGCGGCGCACGACCGGCAGTCCGCGGCCACCGGCGACGAGACCTAGGCGACGAGAAGCTAGCGGTCCGGCCCTGCCCCGCCCGGGCGCACGCCGATCGCCTCCTGCAGGAGCTGGGCGTCGCCCGGCCCGGCGGCGAGCGCGACGGCGAGCCGGCGCATGAGCAGACGCAGCTCGTTCATGTCGGCGACCGGCAGGGCCTGCTCGACCCGTCGGCGGGCCTGCTCGACGGCCGGCGTGACGACGGCCAGCACCTGCCGTCCCCACGGTGTCAGGCGCAGGACGGTGTCCTCGCCGCCGACCACCAGCTTGCGCCGGGTGCAGTCGTGCACGACCTGGTGGACGGCGAAGGACTTGACCTCCGGGTAGACGGCCAGGGCGAGCTCGTCGACCGTGAACGGGACCGTCGACAGCATGCAGAGCACCCGCCAGGTGAGCCCGTCCAGCGAGGAGCCCTCGAGCGCGTCGAGCTCCACCCGCTCGAGCCAGCGATGGGCCAGCCAGGCGTCGAAGATCACCGATCCGCGGGCCATCGCGTCGTCCGCAGCCCTGGTCTGGTCCGCGACGACGGTGAGCGCGGTGATCAGCTGGTCCCACGGTCGGCGCAGGTCGTCCGCCGACGGGAACGGTGGCGTGGCCTGCCGTTCGGCCTCGGCGGCCAGCAGGTCCACATCGTGCAGCAGCCGCTCGGCGTCGGGACCGTCCAGGTCCCTGACGACCGGGTCGAGATCACCGCCGTCCGTGCCCGCGGACGCGCAGGCGGCACGGTACGCGACCCAGAAGGCACCGACGACCGACTGCTCGCCGGCGGCGGGCAGACCGGCCACGAGCGCGTCGACGACCTCCCGCACACCAGGCTCCAGTGCCCGGACGGACTGCGTCAGGTAGGCGCCGACCCCGGTGGTGATCTCTTCCACCCGCCGCATTGTTCCGTCGGACGGCCGCCCGCGCATCCCGCCCCCGGTGACCGGGCGCACGTCACGGCTGGTCGGGAGGCTGGATAGGGTCGGCCGGATGGAGGATTCTCAGCAGGCCTGGCAGCGTGTGGACACCTACTTCGACGAGCTCCTGGTGACCGAGGACGACGTCCTCGCCGCGACCCGTGCGGCCGGCCGGCGCACCACGATGCCCCGCGCCGAGGTGTCCCCCGGTCAGGGCAAACTGCTCGCCCTGCTGTGCCGGATCGCCGGCGCGCGCCGCGTCCTGGAGTTCGGCACGCTCGCGGGCTACAGCACCCTGTGGCTCGCCCGTGCCGTCGGCCCAGGCGGGCACGTCACCTCCCTCGAACTCGAGGAGGGCAACGCCGCGATCGCCCGGGAGAACCTCGGACGGGCCGGCGTCGCCGACCGGGTCGAGATCCTGGTGGGTCCCGCCGCACACTCGGCCCAGCAGCTCGTCGACGCCGGCACCGAGCCGTACGACCTGGTCTTCATCGACGCCGACAAGCCCAGCAACCCGCTCTACCTGCAGGCCTCGCTCGCCCTGACCCGCCCCGGCGCAGTCATCGTGATCGACAACGTGGTCCGCGAGGGGCGGGTCACCGACGCGAACAGCAGTGATGCCCGCGTCCACGGGGTCCGGACCGTGATCGCTGACATCGCCGCGCACCCCGGGCTGGAGGCCACCGCCGTCCAGACCGTCGGCGTCAAGGGCTGGGACGGCTTCGTCCTCGTCCGCCGGACCGACGCCTGACGACCGCGGCAGGCGCGGGCGAGCGGCGCCGCCGCCCGGGCGCCGAGGTGGGGCCGCCGGCCGCAGAGGTAGACTCGGCCGCTCGACACGGCTCGGTGCGGGCACGTAGGTCGGTGCGGGCCGGGTGCCCAGACCCAGGAGGACGTCGCCGTGGGCGCGCAGGACGCGAACCGTTCCCAGGGCTCCGGTGCGTCGGGGGGCGACGCCGTCCCGGCGGGCCACGGAGCGCGGACGACGGATCGCGACCGGCTCGTGGAGGACGTCGAGGCGCAGTTGCGCCGCGTCACCGTCGAGTCGCAGCGCCTGGGGCACGAGTTCGCCTCGCGGCACGGGCTGCATCCCACCGACTTCCAGGCGCTGGTGTACGTCATGGACGCCGAGGGCGCCGGCTCTCCGCTGACGCCCGGCGAGCTGTCCTCGCGGCTGCAGCTGACGTCGGGGGCCACGACCGCGGTGATCGACCGGCTGGAGCGCCACGGCCACCTGCGGCGCGACCGCGACGACGCGGACCGCCGCAAGGTCCACCTGCGGTGGGCGGCCGACGGGATGGCCGTCGCGATGGACTTCTTCGGGCGCCTGCTGCCCCTGCGCGAGGCCGTCATGGGTCCGATGTCGACGGGCGAGCTGGCCGTCGTCCGGACGTTCCTGGCCGCCATGGCCGACGGCTTCAGCGCCCACCGCACCGCCCTGCAGCAGGAGTCGTCCGGCCCGGTGCCGTGACGGCGGCCCGGCCGGCGGCCTTCAGGCGCGCCCGACCCCGGCGGTCACCACCGCCAGGAGGAAGGCCCAGCCGCCGTGCAGACGTCGGGCGCCGGGCTTCGGCGCGCGCAGCAGCGGGGTCGGGCCGGACAGGAGCAGGAAGACCGGAGCACTGATCGGCCCCAGGGGATGGGCGATGATCCAGAACCAGGCCCAGCGGGTGGCTCGCCACGGCTCGGGGCCGCCGATGACGACGGCCAGCGTGGTGAGCCAGGCCACCAGGTTGGCCACGGCGATCCAGCCGGGGACCCGCCATCCCAGCACGCTGCCCGACAGCCCTGTCGCCAGGTTCTCGCCAGGTCGGCTGATCACCTGCAGGCCGGGATGGGCCACCGACAGCCGACCGGCCAGGTCACCGACGACGACGCGATCCGTGCCCTTCGACACGTCGGCGGCCCGGACGTCGGAGCTGACCTGCCGGACCTGGCTGACGCGGGCGATCAGCCGGTCGCGCCAGTGCAGCTCCACCAGCGTGACGCCGGACGCCCCGGCGGCCAGCTCCCCCACCAGGCGGACCGTGTGCACCCGCCCGGCGGCCACCGCGTCGTCGAACGCGCCCATGGACGTCGCCCGCTCGCCGAGCAGCACGGACGCCCCCAGGATCAACGCCCACACCATGGCCAGCCCCAGGCGCAGAACCACCCCCGGCGAGGTGGCGTTCGGCGGTGCCGGGGCGACCATCCCCGCAGCCTAGATCCCGGACGACGTCCGGCCGGGCCCGGTCGGACGTGACATCGTCCGGCCGGGCCCGGTCATGACCTGCGCAGCGGTCACGCCCAGGGCGTCGCCGCGAGCCAGCTCGTGTCGGCCGCCCAGGACGTGGCGCTGTCCCAGGTGTTGGAGCCGCCGTTGCCGGCCAGGTAGAGGGTGTAGCTGTAGTGCCGGAGGAACTTGTTCGAGTAGTTCACCGAGGCGAACGAGGAGCCCTGGCCACTGTTGCCGGCCTGCGGGCAGAACGTGGCGTCCTGGCCGAACAGCGCGCTGCCGTCGTTGGCCTGCAGGTAGACCTGGAAGCCGGAGTGCCGCAGGTACCGGCCCGAGGCGTTGGCCGACTCGAAGGAGATGCACGAGCTGTTGGCCAGCCCGGCCCGCACCACCCAGGTGGCGTCCGCCTTGTCGGTGGCCGAACTGCTCGACGTCACCGGCGCGATGACGACCTTGGTGTCGTTCGGGTTGTGCTGGACGTAGTCGCCGGTGCAGCAGGCGGTGGTGGCCTGCACCGAGACCCGCGCCCCTGGGGTGAAGGCCCCACCGCCACCGCCACCGGTGCTGCCGACGCCGTACCCCGCGGCGTTGATGTTGGCCTGGACGGCGTTCTCGGTGGCGTCGCTGGGGTAGCCGGAGGTCATGACGCCTTCGTAGAAGGTGCCGGCGGCGCCGATGCTGTTGTCGCCGCCGATGCCGAGGATGATGGCGCCTTCCTTCTTCATCGGGTTGTAGCCGGAGGCGTTGGGCCGGGCCCCGTTGTAGAAGGTGGACAGGCCGCCGGACTGGGCGTTGCCGCCGCGGATGGCCCAGTGGTTCGGTTCGCCCTTGATGATCGCGGTGAGGTAGCGGTTGCTGATGGTGGGGTCGCCGGAGTTGAGGCGGGTGTTGGCGCCGGAGAACAGGCCGTTCTCGAGGTCGGCCATGATCCAGGGGCCGTTGCCGGAGCCGTAGCCCCAGACCTTGATGTTGCCGAAGTAGATGGCCTCCATCGTGCCGTTGCCGTTGTCGCGGCTGTT
>Ga0302323_100003516_pt1 | contig 12735 bp, 11 predicted proteins | sample Fen_T0_3_FD_201950 | JGI IMG/M metagenome (GOLD analysis project Ga0302323, IMG submission 201950) | Peat permafrost microbial communities from Stordalen Mire near Abisko, Sweden - Fen_T0_3 | ecosystem: Environmental > Terrestrial > Soil > Wetlands > Permafrost | place: Sweden: Abisko... | reverse complement strand
GCAAGAGCGGCACTACGACCGAGACGCACACTTATACCTACGACAGCGGCGCCAACGCCAAGGGCCGGCTCTCGCAGCTGGTGGATACGGCCGCGACCACGGCCTGGACCTACACGCCGTTGGGTCGAGTGGCGACCAAGACCCAGACCGTCGGCGGCATCGCGCACACCCTGGCCTACGGCTACAACGCCTACGGCCAGCTCGCCAGCGTCACCACGCCGTCCGGCCAGGTGCTCGGCTACACATACACCAACAACCGGGTGTCGGGCGTCACGGTCAACGGCAGCACGCTGGTGTCAGGGGTGACGGTGTTTCCGTTCGGGGCTGCTGAAGGATGGCAATGGGGCAACGCCGAGTTCACCTTCCGCCGCTTCGACACCGACGGCCGGCTGGCATCCTGGGAGTTCCGCAACGGCGTGAGCGTGCTGCGCAATGACCTGAGCTTTGACGCCGCTAGCCGAATCACGGCGCTGGCCGATCCCAACCTGCCGGCGAACAGCGGCGCCTACCAGTACGACGTGCTGGACCGGCTCACCTTGGCGCAGCAGGGCAGCCCGGTCACACACACGCAGCAGTTCGCCTACGACGCGCTGGGCAACCGCCAGAACGCCACCATCGACGGGTCGCTGGCCAACCTGTACTACGGCTCGACCAGCAACCAGTTGCAGCAGATGATCGGGATCGTCAGTCCGACTTATTTGGGCGGCGCGACCGCGTTGGCCTACAACTACAACAACGCCAATCGGATGGTGCAGGTGCAAAGCAACGGCACGACGCTCGCCACGTACGCGGTGAACGGCCAAGGGCAGCGGGTACAGAAGGTCGTCGGGGCCGCCACTACGCGCTTCGTGTACGACGAACAGGGACGCCTAGTAGGCGAGTACGACGGCACCGGCAAGTTGATCCAGGAGACGGTGTGGCTGGACGACCTGCCGATCGCGACGCTGCGCCCAACGGGTGCCAATGGCACGCCGACGCCGATCAACGTTTACTACGTGCATGCCGACCATCTGGGCAGCCCACGGGCGGTGACGCGCCCGAGCGACAACGCGATCATGTGGCGTTGGGACAACGTCGATCCGTTTGGCGCGAATGCGCCTAATGAGAATCCGGCGGGACAGGGGGCGTTCAAGAATGCGTTGCGGTTCCCGGGGCAGTATTACGATGCCGAGACGGGAACGCACTACAACTACTTCCGCGATTACGACCCCAGCATCGGGAGGTATACGGAGTCGGACCCGATTGGGATTGAAGGAGGATTGAATCCGTTTGGCTACGCCGCCCAAAAGCCAATAATCTATTCAGATTCGCTGGGATTGAGGGAAGTTCCGTCGATCGATCCTCCGGGGAGCGGCTGGCCGGTGTTTCCGCGGCCCCGTGAAAATCAGATTTACTGTGGTTCTGGACCAAGTTTGCATATTATTCCTGACAACCCATTGGGATACCCTTTCGGAGCGTGCTGCAAGCTGCATGATGAGTGCTATGACAATTGCGACGGTGGATCGCAGGGCCAATGCGCGTTGCAGTTTTGGGCATGTATGGATCGGACATGCAAGCGACTTCCCCCGGGTGGCGCAAGCAGGGCACGTTGCGAACGCCTAGCACAGACCTATGCTGGAGCAGTTGCAAGTGAAATTTTAGAGGGGCCTTTCAAAGACTCACGTCGCAACTGCAGAACTTGCAAGTAGTTCTACTTCAAGCGCATATCGATGGACTATTTTTGGATACTTCTGTTCCTCGTCTGTGCGCCCGCGATGACGGCAATGTGTTCTTATTTTGCCCCAAACCTTGGGTGGTGGTGGAACGCCTTGTTGGGTGGGATATTGGGCCTCACATTCTATTGGGGCGTTGTAGTTGCAGTTACCGGCCATCTGGACAAATTCTTCTTCTTGGCGATCATTCCCCAAGCGTTGCTTTCGATCGGCCTCTCTGCGCTCACTGCTTTCGTACTATCGGGAGTGAAGAAGTAAGCTTCTGTCTCTTGGCATGTCAGAAGCAATTGCGGCTGCTTTGCGTCGTAATGGATGGGGCGTAGGGTGGAACTACTCCGCCATCGACTAAACACCTGAGCCGCGGCGACGGCTGCGAAGTCAACCAACTATGCATTCGGACCTTCCAGCAACGAACATCGAATTTGCGTTTGGTTGTCGGGGCTTATTGCCCAGCAAGCCATGCGATGACGCATTGCGCTCTATCCTATTCGATTCAATAGTTGATCGATAACGTCGCTTACCTGTCGCTGCCGCAATGTGCGTGCCTCGCGCAGGGCCGCTTCTTCACCTTCACCAAGTTCGAACTTTGCCACCGCCACGGGCCCGTCCTTGCGAAAGCCTTCGGTCTTGTCCTCATTCGCAAAGCGCCTGTGCAAGACTTGCATTGACTCCCTAATCACGGCGCCGTGCTTGCCTTGGAGTTCCCTGCGGAAGTTCTCGGCAACCGCATCTAGACCTTCGGGCGCATGTTCGATGCAATAGATTAGATCGTGAGCATCCTTTCGTTCGTTACGGTCGTCAAAGGCGAATGCCTTGAGGCAGGTAAAACTAACCAGATTGGCGTGCTTGACGCTTTCGATTGCAATGCCATTTCCGCCCAGTAACTCCGCCTCAATTTCGGCCACCTGATGGAGGTCGAAAACGATGGACGAATGCGGGATATTCATGGCGGAGACTTTGCCCTCAGTGGGAAGGGCCTGTAGCTTGCCACCGGCAATCTCTGGCGCGTCGGCCAGCAACTCGAGGATCATCAGCGCCCCATGTTCGGTTCGTGTCTGCCAGCGCCATGATTGCTTTTGCTTTTGTTGGTTCTCCGCACGCTCAAATTTCATTCTCTTGAAGTTTTCCTCCAGCGTCTGGTACGCGTCGGCATCAGCAAGGAGCTGCAGGTCAATCACTATGTCCACGTCTGTCGTGCCTGCATGAGGAGGGATAGCCGGCGGTCTTGCTCGCACCAAGTATCTTGGCGTTAGGCCGCCGATCAGGCACACGGAATCCTTGTACGGGCCTAGACCGCGGAGTAGCGTCACAAGGACACGTTCGCAGTCGAGCGTGTAGCGGTCGCTATACCCATCTAAGGTCGCTGGCTTAGCCATCAGAACCCGATTCTTTCCTTGCGAAGATGGTCAGCCATTTCCTTGGCGCGGCCTTCGCTACGCATCAGGTCGAGGTAGACCTGGATTGGGCTGGCCAGCCAGATCTCGTGAATTCGCTCACGAAACAGCAGCTCGCCAGATGACTTTGCCTCGATGATCGCAAGGTTCGCACCTTGGCTAACAACGCGGGCATTGAGTGCCATAAGTGCGGCGTCTGCGGCTGGGTCTTCAAGCAGCCGGCAGCGTACCTGTGAAATACCAGTCAGAAATGGCGCATAGCTTTGTGCGGCGGCCTCGTAGCTGATTGCATACTCTATGCCGTGGACGGCAAAGACAGTACCAATGTGATCAAGCAAGGCTTCCGGCTTTATTGCAGGCACGTAATAGCGCCTAAACCCTTGGGGGGGCATAGCCTCCATGTGTTTGGCCCAAGCATCCAGCAGGGTTGCAGGCTCCTTAAGCCGCCGTTCTTTGCTCGGCCCTTGTCCGCGCGATTCCACCCAATCGAAACGCTCCAATTCGCTTAGCACTTGTGAAGCCGTTGCCGGGGATACCATGGCTTGCTCAGCGAGTTCCTTTCCGCCATACCAAATTTGATGATGCATTAGTAGGGCGTGCAGCACTTGGCCGCGTCTCCCGGAAAAGAGGGACCCAATGGACTTTGACATAGACTTGGGCGGAGGCTTATCAATGTAGAGATAGGCCCCCTTGGCCGGCAGGAACAAGCTACCGCCACCGTCGTAGTACCCTATTCCCTCGCTTCTGAGCAGCTCTTTCGCGCCAGGGGATATTGACTCGGCAACCAGAAGCAATTTCGACTCGCCTTCACCCACACTCGGGATCTCTCCACGAATGAGTTCTCTGAGCTTCCAAATCTGCTGTTGCACGTCTCTTGGGTAGACAGTCTTTTTTGCTTCAATCAACAGGATGAAGGATTTGCCAGCCGCTTGAAGATGAATGCGGGCGTCCGGCCCGCGGTTGCCCGTTGGAGTGGCGGGTTCTAATTGGTCCAACGTAGCATGCACATTGGGGAGCCCTTGCAGTGCTTCGATGAACTGCCCAATGAGCCGCTTCTCGCTCGTATTTTGCTTATTAATCAATGACATTTTGTTATTCGCTGCGCAGTAAATATGGCCATAATGGCAAATATTCGATACAGCGTCAATATTTACTGTGCAGTAAATATATAGCCCCAAAGGGCGCTGCCAAATCCCAACAAGAGAATCGGTGAAACCAAAATACACGCAAACCGGAGGCCAACCACCCCATCTGAAGTCGAAGCAACCGGTCAGGTACCATCGACAATTAATCTCGGCACGCCCATGAAATACTCCAAACGCCAGTCCCCTGTTGGGGCGTACCCAACTCCATCACCCTTCGCTGCCCGCGCCATCAAAGCCAAGGCCAAGCTGGATTTCATCAAGTTCCGGCTGCCATCCAAGGCGACCGGCCGAAGCGCACTCATGGTCGAGCTGGACAAGTGGCGTCGCCATGGACAGCTCTTTGTGCCCAAACGGCAGTCTGACGACTCGTTGACCCTCCATGACCCGAAGCCGGCGCAGCTTCAGTTCCTGGTGGATCACTACCCCGAGGGCCACATAACGGCGATCGAGGTCACCGTTGATTTCTTCCCAACCAGTTCAGCCATCAAACGAAATTTCCTCCCACAAGTACATGAGTATTTTCGGCATGGACTGTTTCCCACGGCACTTCCTATGCTGACTGACGCGACCCGGAAGTTCTACGACCCCGATGACGAAAAGGTGAAGCGAGATCCGCTTAAGGCTTCAACCAATGCGAACACTACCTATTGGCGGAACAGAACGAGAAAGGCAACGCTACGACTGTACATAAAGCGCGAGGCGGACCGTGGCGTCTTCCGCCGATTTGTACGCGTCGAAGTCTTGCTGAACCGGGGTGGCTGCCAAGATTTGGAGCTCTACGGCTTCGCCCTACTGCCAGAATTCTTGGCCGCAATAGGTCAGCGTACGGCAACTGCGTTCACGCTGGCCCGCGGGCTCAAATTCAACCCGGCGACGACAAGAAGCACTAACGCGGGGCTTCGTGCCGCCTTGGACGCCACGAACGCTCGTCGGCGTGCCCGCCTCGATGCCCGATTCTCCTGCCACGGCGCCATGTGGTGTGAGAAGCATGGGCTACCAATCGCAAGGGATACCGAGGCCAACGGTTACAGACCCGCCGTTCAGACAGCCCACGCATTGAGGCCATTTGCTCGAGTTTGCCCGGGTGGCCACGTGGCTGTTAGATTCCACCGGCCTGTTGCCTTGCTGAGGGTGCCCAGCCTGTCAGGGCCCGTCATCGGGCGCAGGAGTTCGTTGCCTTAACTACTCAGTATGAAGGCTGCTGACCAGATAGGACCGCCCGATCCGGCCGACCAGGTCCTTGGGAACACGGCGCCGAAAGTGAAACACGGTGCCGTGCCGGGACCGCAGAATGAAGTTGGACGACATGAGCCCCCGTGTGATACACCCGGGTGACACACCTTGGCGGAATCGGGGACTTGCGGCGCCCGCCGACCTTTATGGATCAGCGGGTTGGGAGGAATTCTGGTAGCGAGCGAGGGACTCGAACCCCCGACCAATGGATTATGATTCCACTGCTCTAACCAGCTGAGCTAGCTCGCCACAGCCGTAAATTATCGCAGAATCCGCGACTTGGGTCCAGATCGGCCTCCCGCCGACGCGCCCGGCCCCTACAGTCCCGTCGCCCGGCGGACCAGCCAGAAATACAACCGGTAAGGCAGCAGCCGCAGGAACTTCAACTGCCGCGTGAACGCGCGCGGGAAGTGGATCTCGAAATCTCCCGCGCGCAATCCGGCGTCGATTTCCCGCGCCGCTTCTTCCGCGGTGATGAGGTGCGGCATCGTGAAGTCGTTGCCGTCGGTCAGCGGCGTCTTCACGAAGCCGGGCATGATCAGGTAGACGCCCAGCCCCTTCGGATGCAGGTCTAGATACAGCGTCTCGGTGAAGTTGATGACGGCCGCCTTCGACGCGCCGTAGATCAGCGCCTTGGGCAGGCCGCGGTAGCCCGCCACCGACGCGACGATGCCGATGGCGCCGCACCCCTGCGCGAGCAGGCCGGGAACGATGGCCGCCGTCGTGTTCACCACCGCATGCAGGTTGACCTCGAACAGTGCGCGCGCATCCGCTTCGTTCAGTTCCCACGCGCGCATTTCCCTGTGCGTGCCGGCGACGACCAGCACCAGGTCGACGCCGTTCCATTGCGCGCGGATGCGATCCCATGCGGCCGCCACTTCGGCGCTGTGGGTGAAGTCGAGCGGCTCGACCAGCGCGTTCGCGTTACCACCCGCGACCTCGCGCAGCTTGTCGGCCGAACGCGCTGACAACGCGACGCGCGCGCCCGCGTCCAGCAGCAAATTCGCAGTGGCGGCGCCGATGCCGGTGGACGCGCCGATCACCCACACGCGCGCATCGGGCCACGCGGGCAAAGGGGGGTTGAGCGGCGCAAAGGGAAACATCAGAGTCCGTTCAGCGTTTGCGGAACGACAGCGTGACTTCGCCCACGCGAAAGCCGAACTTGCTCATCGTCGTGCGGTTGAGCATCGTCCGATCATCGACCAGGAACATCCAGTCGTCCATGTCCATGTTCCACGTCTTCCCGTCGACGGGCAAGGCGAGAACATAGTTCCAGTGCAGCGCGTTGCCCGCGGCGGCGCCAAGTGCGGTACCCACGACGTCGGCGGCGGTGCCCGTGTAGCGGTTGCCGTCCTTGACGAGCTTCCACACGCGATTCTGCGTGGTGCCGTCGGCGTACTCGAAGTGCTCGTCGAGCGTGCCTTCGTTGCCGCGCCACGTGCAGTCGATGCGCACGGTAAAGCGCTTGACGACCGCGCCGGAGCGGTCCTGGAACATGCCCCACCCGTCGACGGTGCCGGTGAAATACTGCGCGAGGTCGAGCGGCGGTTTTTCATTGGCGTATTGCCCGACGTCGATGGTGGCGCATGCGGCGAGTCCCAGTGCCGCAAGGCCGGCCAGTGCCGACTTGATGATCATCGTGGTTCCCGGAAGTGTTGGGCAAAGAGGTAAAGCAAGCCGACGGCGCCGAGCTTCAGCACGCAAGGTACCGCGGCATAGACGAGCGCCAGCGCATGCACGGCCCCGGGGTCGCGCGCGCCGGGCGCGTAGCCCAGGTAGCCCAGCAGCGGCAGCGCGATGCCCGCAGCAAGGGCCAGGTTCAACTTGGTCGCCAGTGTCCACAGGCCGAAAAAGGTGCCGGTCGAGTGCAGGCGTCCGTCGCGGCCGATGACGTCCGCCAGCAGCGACGGCGGCAGCGCCAGGTCGCCGCCGAGCGCCAGGCCGGACAGCACGCAGACGACGGCGAATGCAGTGGTGTCGCCGGCGCCAAGGAACGCCGCCCACACGAACGCGGCGATCGCCACCACCATCGCCACGCCCCACGCGCGCACCTTGCCGATCTGCGCGGAAAGCTTCACCCACAGCGGCATCCCCGCGGCGCCGGCGATGAAGTACAGCGCGAGGAAGAGTCCCTGCCGCGCTTCCGCCCGCAGCACGTCGGCGATGTAGAAGAGCACGAGCGTCGCAGGTATCGCCGACGCGATGCCGTTGGCCATGAACGCAGCGAGCAGACGGCGAAAAGTCGGCTCCGCCAGCGGCGCTGCCATGTCCGCGAACCGGAAACGGCGAAGGTCGGGGCTGCGCGGGGCGACGGGCGCCGCACCGAGCGTGATCGCGGCGCACACGAACAGGAACAGCGCGTAGGCGAACGCGAAGCGCGGCAGTCCGCGCACTTCGCCGCCCTCGCCGCCCATCAGAGCGGGTGCGACGCTGGCGATCACGACGCCGACCAGCGCCAGCCCTTCGCGCACCGCGGTGATGCGCGTGCGCTCTACCGCGTCGAACGACAATTCCGCGCCCCACGCGTTGTGGTTGATCGTCGCCAGGCTGAACGCGAGATAGACGACCGCGAGGGCGCCGCCGAGCCACGCCAGCAGCGCCGCACCACCTTCCACCTGCGGCGCGAACAACGCGGTCATGCCGATGGCCAGCAACGGCACGGCCAGCGCGATCAGCCGCTTGCGCGACCGCGCACGATCGCTCCACGCGCCGAGCAGCGGATCGAGCACGCCGTCGGCCAGGCGCAGCGCGAGCAGCAGGACACCGAGCGCCGCCAGGGGCACGCCCAGGTGATCGCCGTAGAATTTCGGCAGGTGCACGTAGAGCGGAAGCGCGGCCATGGCCAGCGGCATGCCGAAGAGGCCATAGGCAAACAGCGCGGGGTACCCGAGCACGCCGTTGGCGGAAGGCCGCGCCGGGATGCGAGTGATCGTCGCGCTCACCGCTTTTCGCCGAGCAGCAGCTGACGGAAATCAGCTTCCGACGACTTCGGGTCGAGCCAGATGCCGAAAAAAGCCTGGGCGAATCCCGGGTCCGCGATCTCGCCGATCGACTTGCCGTTGTGGAAGTAGCGCACGACGCCGCCGGGGAGGTTGACGCCGGTCAGGCGGTCGCCGCGTCGAACGTCCGGGAACATGCGGCGCATCTCCTCGCCCCAGCGCGTTCGCTGCTCTCGCGTGCCGTAGCCCAGCTTGGCGATTTCGCTGACGCTCCGCTCGGCGATCTTCGCGCCGTCGAGCGCACGGTGGTAGTGCAGGTCGAGGGCATAGGGTCCGTCCTGCGTCCACCCGCGCGTCGGGCTCCAGTAGTAGCCGTCGTAGACCGATATGCCGAAGAACGTGAGTTCGCCGCCGCCTTGCACCTTGAGGTTCGGCGCAAGCGCCAGCACCTGCGAGGGCAGCGGCGGCGCGTCGACCGCGCGTGCGGAAACCGCAGTCACGGCAAGCGCCAGCGCGAACGCCAGCGGCAGCCATGCTGCAGAAAGCCGGTTCGCACGGTCAGATGCGGACGAACGTGTACTGGCCGACATCGGTGGTCCCCGTGTCGAAACCCGCGGCGCAGTAGGCCAGGTAGAAGCGCCAGCAGCGGATGAACTTCTCGTCGAAACCCAGGGCGCGGATCGCCGGAGTGCCGGCATCGAAAGCGGCAAGCCAGCGCTTCAGCGTCTCGGCGTAGTCGCGGCCGAACGTGTGCACGCGCGCGAGCGCCAGCCCTGCGGCCTGCGCGACGTCGACGAACCGCGCCGGCGAGGCGAGCATCCCGCCGGGAAACACGTACTGCTGGATGAAGTCGGATTGCGTGCGGTAGCGCTCGAAGCGGTCGTCGGCGATGGTGATGGTCTGTATGCAGGCGTGGCCGCCCGGGCGCAGCGCATCGTGAATGGCACGGAAATACGCGGGCCAGTAACGCTCGCCGACCGCCTCGAACATCTCGATCGACGCGATGCCGTCGAAGGTTCCGCGCACGTCGCGATAGTCCTGCAGCTTGAGCGTCGAGCGGCCTTCGCAGCCGGCGCGCGCGAGACGCTCGCGCGCATAGGCCGTCTGCGCATCGGACAGCGAAATGCCGGTGACGTGGTGACCGGCGCACGCCGCCATTTCGGCGAAGCCGCCCCAGCCGCAGCCGATTTCCAGGATGTTAGACGTGCCGGGCAAGTCCAGTTCGTCCAGCATGCGTGCGTACTTGGCCTGTTGCGCGGAACGCAGGTCGGCATCGAAGCGGCCGTCGAACAATGCCGACGAATAGGTCATCGTCGGATCGAGCCACAGGCGGTAGAAGTCGTTGCCCAGGTCGTAATGCGCGAGGATGTTCCGGCGCGACTGGCGCTTGGTGTTGGCGTTGAGAAAATGCTTGAAGCGCAGCAGCGTGCGCGACCACCAGTGGCCATAGAACGCGTGCTCGAGCGCCGACTGGTTCGCCGCGAGGACGGTCAGCAGTTGCGTCAGGTCCGGTGTCTCCCAGCGACCTTCCATGTAGCTTTCGGCGAACGCCACGTCGCCGCCCTTCAGCACCTCGCCGGCAATGCCCCAGTCGCGAATGGCAAGCACCGCAGGCGTGGCCTTGATGCCTGCCGTCGGCGCGCCGCCGGGACCGAAGCGCAGCGTCGCGCCTTCCGGTGTCGTCAGTTCGACTTGGCCGACGTCGAGCCGATGCAGCAACGCATTCAGCAGGCGACCGGCGGCCGGGATGTGCGGCGCACGCGCGTGCAGAGCGGAGTCCAACGTTGTCATGAAATGATGGCCTCGCTGGTGTTGCGCGTCAGCAGTGACGCAGGCGGTTGAGGCTTGGTGAAGAACGGCACGCGTTTCGTCCACAGTCGAAGCGCGTGCCAATGGATGCGCGCGACGACCGCCAGCGTGAACCAGCGGTAGCGCCACAGCAGCCTGCGCGCCTCGGTGGCATCGAGCGCCTGCACCTTCCCGGATACATGCGTCTCCAGCAGTACGGAATCGCCGTCGCCGTCGAAGTAATCGATGCGGGCGAGCCAGCGGCCCGGACCGAAGTGGAAGCGAAACGTGTAGTGGCCCTTCACGTCGCAGAACGGGGACACGTGAAAGGCCTTGCGCGCGGAGAGCGTTTCTCCGGAAGAAAGCGGCTCGCCTTGCGGATGCGCCAGCAGGTAGTGGTGCGTTTCACCGAAGGTGTTGTTGACCTCGGCCAGCACGGCGCCGACGCTTCCGTCGGCCCGATGGCAGACCCAGAAGCTCACGGGATTGAAGACATAGCCCAGCATCCGGGGAAACGCATACAGGACGATCTCGCCGTCGGCCTCCACGCGTTCGCGCGCCAGCAATTTACGCATCCACGCGGCCAGCGGTGTGCCGTCGCGCGGACCATGATCGCGGTCATGGAAGGCGATGAGCCCGCGTCGGTTCCACGCCACGCCGTGCGCCGGCAATGCCGACAGCTGTGACAGCGGCAGCCGCAGGCAGAACGCCGGATACGTGAAGGCGTTCGTTGCAGGACGCGTGCGGCGATGCATCACCTCGCCCGCCACGATGCCCGGCGCATCGCCGGCCCGGGTGGATTGCGGCTGCGTCGCTGCGGAAGGGAGGCGGGCGGTCATGGAGCGGGTGTCAGGAGTGTTCAGGCGGCGACGGACAGTTTCACGGTCGCGCCTCCGGTCGTCGCGTCGCGCTGCGCGATTCCCTCGGCGACGGCATGCGCCGAGGCCAGCCCGTCTTCATGGAATCCATAGCCGAGCCAGGCGCCGGCGTACCACGTGTGCCGCTGTCCGGAGATCTGCGCGATGCCGCCCGCGGCGGCCACCGCCGCGCTGTCCAGCAGCGGATGCGAATACTCGAATTCCTGAAGCACGCGCGCCGGGTCCGGCTCGAATGGCGGGTTCAGCGTGACGATGACCGGCGTCTCGCACGGGAGCGGCTGCAGCTTGTTGATCAGATACGAGACAGCGACCGGGCGCTGTCCGGCGGCATCGTCGGCGGCCAGGTAATTCCACGCCGACCACGCGCGGCGCGCACGCGGCAACAACGCCGGATCGGTGTGCAGCACGACGCGGTTGGGCTGGTAGCGCACGGCGGACAGCAGGCGCTGCTCGCTGCGCGACGGGTCGCTCAGCAGCGCGAGCGCCTGGTCGCTGTGGCACGCGAGCACGACGGCGTCGAACGCCTCGCCGGTTCGCTTGGCGCTGTCGATGGTGACGCCGCCTTTGGCGCGCACGATCCGGTGCACCGGCGTGCCGATGCGCACGTCCTGCAATTGTGTGGCGATCTTCTCGACGTACACGCGCGCGCCGCCCCGCACCGTCCGCCATTGCGGCCGGCCGGTGACCTGCAGCAGGCCATGGTTGCGGCAGAAGCGCACGAACGTCGGCAGCGGAAAATCGAGGATGTCGCGGCGCGGTGCGGACCAGATCGCAGCGGCCATCGGCAGCAGGTACCAGTCGCGAAACGGCACCGAGTAGCGGCCGGCCTCCAGGTACTCGCCGAGCGTGATCGACCACATGCGATTGCCGTCCTCCAGCGCCGTGGCCTCGCGATTGAAGCGCGCGATGTCGGCCAGCATCCGCCAGAACGCGGGACGCAGCGCGTTGGACGGTTGCGCGAACAGCGACCGGAAGCCGGTGCCGGACCATTCCAGCCGCGCCCGGTCTACGCGGCACGAAAACGACATCTCGCTGGGGACGCTTTCGACGCTGAGCTCGTCGAACAGCGCGATCAGCTTCGGATACGTGCGGTCGTTGAAGACCAGGAACCCGGTATCGACCGGAAACGTCCGCCCGTCGAGCGTGACGTCCACCGTAGCCGTGTGGCCGCCCAGGCGCCGTTCCGCCTCGAAAAGCGTGACCGCGTGTCCCTGCCGGGTCAGGAGCCACGCGGTCCCGAGTCCCGAGATGCCGCTGCCTACGATCGCGATCCGCAATTCTCTTCCCCCTCAGTTGCCATGCTGGTTGCAATGCTGGTTGGCGGCCGGTGCCTGCCGGTCAGTCGGGCAAGGCGGCGCCCACGCCCTCCACTTCTGCATACGCGGAATGGTTGTGGATGGATTCGAAATTCTCGCTGGACACGGCAAATTTTCCGACACGGGGATCGCGCTTCATCCGGAGCGCGATGTCGCGCACCAGGTCCTCGACGAACTTGGGGTTGTCGTACGCGCGTTCGGTCACCCACTTCTCGTCCGGCCGCTTGAGAAGCCCGAAGACCTCGCAGGACGCCTCTTCCTCGGCGACCAGCGCGAGTTCTTCCAGGGTCATTTCACCGACGATGTCCGCGGTGATCGTGATGTGGGAGC
>Ga0302323_100003514_pt1 | contig 12736 bp, 13 predicted proteins | sample Fen_T0_3_FD_201950 | JGI IMG/M metagenome (GOLD analysis project Ga0302323, IMG submission 201950) | Peat permafrost microbial communities from Stordalen Mire near Abisko, Sweden - Fen_T0_3 | ecosystem: Environmental > Terrestrial > Soil > Wetlands > Permafrost | place: Sweden: Abisko... | reverse complement strand
GGCGTCGAGCGCGACATGATGCCACCTCCTGTGCGCAGCCATGTTAGTGCATCGACGCAGCCCAAGGAAGCGACGACGCACCCACAACAGCAACACTACCCGGCGGGAATACGGCCCCAGAGAGGCCCTCGGTTTCTTTGGCAGCGCGCTCGCCTTGCTAGCTCCGTGGCGTTTCAGCTATGCTCCAGCGCCTTTGCACCGCCAGCCGGCGAGAGGCCAGACACCATGCCCAAGCTCACGCGCACGCTCGCCTTTGCCGGCCGCGCGCTCGGCAACTACGTCCGCATGCGACCGTTATGCGTCTCCTTCGAGGTGACGCACAACTGCAATGCACGATGCCGACACTGCCATCTGGGGCCGCCACGCGCCGAGACGCTCGCGCCTCCCGAGCGCTATGCTGAGCTCTGCAGCGAGTTGCGGCCACTCGTAGCACAGGTCTCTGGCGGCGAACCCCTGCTGCGCGGCGACCTCGATGCGATCGTACGCGGCCTGACGCGGCCCGGCGCGCCGCCGCACGTCGTCCTGACGACGAACGGAGCGCTCCTCACCCCAAAGCGCCACCAGGAGCTGCGCGAGGCCGGGGTCTGCGACTTCTCCCTGTCCCTCGACTATCCCGACGCGCGGCACGACGAATTCCGCAGCATACCCGGCCTGTACGCGCACATCGACGACCTGATGCGCACGCTCTCGTCCAACGGCAAGGCACATGGCGTCACGCTGGCTTGCGTCGTTCAACGCGGCAACTTCCGCGACCTGCCTGCCATCGCGGAGAAGGCCTTGGCCTGGAAGGCCGGCGTCAGCTTCAGCGCCTACACCTGGCTGCGCACCGGCAATCGCGAGATGCTCCTCGCGCCCGACGAGCTGGACGAGCTACGCGAAGTCTTGCGGCGAGTCAGCGCGCACAAACGGCGTCACGGCAACGTGTTCACCTCAGACTACGTGCTGCGCCGGATGCCAGAGTACTTCGCACGCCCGGGGATGGCCCGCTGCCGCGCAGGCGAACGCTTCCTGGTGGTCAACTCTGACGGCACGTTGTCGCCCTGTGGGCTGATCCTGCGCGACTACTCCGACCGTCGCGCGCTCGTTAGCGGTTTCACGCGCGGCAACGACTGCGACCGCTGCTACACCGCGTTGCGGGCCAATACGGAAAAGCCGGCCTACTGGCTCGTACGCGACACGCTGAGCCGCCTGTGAACACCACCCGTCCTGACGCGGCGACCGCGGCGCCCACCCACGAGCTGGCGACGGCTGTCGAGCAGGCAGGGGTTCGCGTTCGCTCGAGGCTGCGTACGACGATCGTCCTGACGGAGATCGGGGTGGTCTTGGCCCTCATCGCCGGGTGGCTCGTATTCGGGCACCACGGCCAGATGAACGGTCTGCTGGTCCTTTTGCTCTACTGCTTCCCGTCCGAGTTCCTCATCGCGCCCGCGCCCCATGAACCGGTCCTGATCTACTTCGGCAAGGTCTACGCACCCTGGCTGGTCGCGCTCGTGTCCGCCATCGGCACGCTCGTGGTGGAAGCCGTCAACTACCAGGCCATCGGCTTCATCGCCGATGCCCCGCCCGTGCGGCGCGTCGTGGGTTCCACAGTAATGGGTCGGCTGCTCGCGCTCTTCAGCCGGCGGCCGTTCGTGGCGCTGCTCATCGGCGGCCTGGCGCCGCTACCGTTCTATCCGTTCCGCTTCCTGGTGGTCTTGGCGCGCTACCCGAGGTGGCGCTATCTCGCCGCAGTCGCGCTCGCGCGCCTTCCGCGCTTCTATCTCATCGCCTTGCTCGGCGCGACCGCGCGTCTACCCGACTGGATCTTCGCCGCGATCGTCTTTGTCTTCCTCGGCATCGGCGTCGTGCCTCTGGTGCCATGGCTGCGAGCACGACGACGCGCGGCTGCGACGTCGTGCGCGCCGGCGGACGTCAATGAGTGACGCAGTGAGCAACGAAGCCGCGCTCCCAGCGTGGTTGCGCGAAGAGACCGCGCAGCAGCGCGCGTGCCTCTCCGAGGCCGAGCGCATGCGCTACGTCATCGACCTCGCCCGCCGCAATGTGCTCGAAGGCACGGGCGGCCCGTTCGGTGCCGCCGTCTTCGAGTGCGATAGCGGGCGCCTGGTGGCTGTCGGCGTCAACCGGGTCGAGGCACTGCAGCTCTCCTGCGCCCATGCTGAGGTACTGGCGCTTTCGCTCGCGCAGCAGCGCCTCGGCAGCTATGACCTGGGCGCTAGTGACATGACCGGGCACGCGCTGGTCACGTCGGCCCAGCCGTGCCTGATGTGCACCGGGGCCGTGCTCTGGTCAGGCGTCACCGAGCTGACCTACGCAGCCACCAAAAAAGACGTCGAGCGTCTGCTCGGTTTCGACGAAGGGTTCTTGCCACCTGGTTGGCAGCGCCGCTTGCGCCGCCGCGGCGTCACCGTGCGCGGGGCCCTACTGCGCGACGAGGCCCGTTCCGTCCTGCGCTTGTACGGGGAGCGCGGCGGGACGATCTACAACCCTCGTAGCGGCGCGCCTCGACAGCGCTAGGCCTCCAGGGCCACGGCCGCGGCTTGGATCACGGCAGCGATGCGCACCGCGTCGTGCACCGCGTCGTCAGACAGCCCGCCCTCGACAACGGCCTGCTCGTGACTGCGAACGCAGGTCTCGCAGTTGTTGACGGCGCTCACCGCCAGGCAGAGCAGCTCGAAATCCAACCGGCTCGTCTCCGGTTTGACTAGCCGCTGCATGCGCAGCCGCGCGGGCTTCTGCGCGTACTCGGGCTTGCCCACGACGTGCCGGAAGCGGTAGTAGACGTTGTTCATGCCCATCAGTATGGCGGCCGCGCGGGCGTCCTCGACCACAGCGTCGCCGGCCTGTGTGCGGGCCTCGGCGAGCACGGCATCGCGCAACTGCGCGTTGCGCGATGCCACGGCACAGGCAGCGGCCACACCCCATTTCTGCGCCGGCGTGAGGGTGGCGACATCGAGCACCGTTTGCAGGTTGACACGGATGTCCTTCGCCACTTCCGGCAGACTGTTCCTCAGGTCCTCCAGGGACGCCATGGCCTGCTCCTTCCTCGATCTTTGAAACGGGATGCGCCGCGCTGCCGGTGTGCTGCCCGACCAGTGACCCGGTGTTACGGCTTGAGTGTCGGCTTTCCCTTCTCCCAGTTGCACGGACACAACTCGTCACTCTGCAACCCGTCCAGCACCCTGAGAACCTCGGGGACGCTGCGGCCCACCGACAGGTCGTTGACGCTGGCCCAGCGGATCACGCCGTCCGGGTCCACGATAAAGGTCGCTCGCAGCGCGACGCCTGCCTGCTTGTGAAGCACGCCCAGGGCCTGCGCCAGCTCTCGCTTGGTGTCTGCCAACATCGGAAAGGGCAGGTTCTTGAGGTCCGGGTGATTGTTGCGCCAAGCCAGGTGGACGTAGTGCGTGTCAGTGCTGGCACCGAGGACCTGCGCGTCGCGATCGGAGAAATCACCGTTGCGCCGGCCGAACTCGGCGATCTCTGTCGGGCAGATGAACGTAAAGTCCATCGGCCAGTAGAACAGCACGAGCCACTTCTTCGGGTAACTGCTGTGTCGGAGCTCCTTGAACTCTTTGCCCTTGTCCAGACTGACCACGGCCTGCAGCGCGAATTCGGGCAGCGTATCCCCCACTGTCAACATCGCGTCCCCTCCTCATCTGAGTGTTTCTGGCGCGGGTTCCCGGTCAACAACGACCGATTGCGCCATTTCATCGTGACTACGCGTCCACGCTGGGTAGCGGATGCGCCGCGTCAGTCTTTGGTCCAAGGCAGCCAGCGCGCGGCCTGACCGCGCGAGGCTGCTCCGGCAGCCGTGAAAAAGATCCCAAGCAGCAGGGCCGGCGCCACACACAGAAGCAGAGCCAGCCATGCCTGCACGCGCGCGTCGTGCCCCGGCGAGTCATGACTCAGGTCGCGCAAGGCGTGATGAATCGTGACAATCAGGAGCGGCGGCACGAAGAGCGTGGTCACGAGTGCGGCCCAGTCCCCGCGAGTGCCGGTGGCCAGGCCAACTGCCACGAAGCCCACGCACACGTTGACAAGCGCAAAGCCCAGCGCGCGCGAGGGGCGCGGCACGTGTCGCGGCGGCTGACGCATCCGGGGGCGGTCGAAGCTGGCGGGCACGCTGCCTCCCTATGTCGCTGTTCCGCCGGCGATGCCGTCTTCCATGAGCAGGCATGAGCCCGCGAGCAGCTGCTCCATTTCGCCGATCTCGATCGCGGGCGGTAGACACGCGAGCTCGTCGGCCAGGATCATTGGATCGCTGCTCACGTTTCGCGCACGGTCGGGTCTGCACCACTGGCCAGCGCGGGTGCCTCGTCGCCTGCTCCTGCGACACGGTTTCTGCCGCTGGCCTTTGCGCGGTAGAGCGCCCCGTCCGAGAGACGAATCAAGTCCGAGACCGATGCGACATCCTGCCTGGGGTAGGTGGCCACGCCAATGCTGACCGTGAGGTCCAGCGCATGTCCTGAGACGGTGATGCTGCGTTCCTCGACGAGCCCGCGCAGCCTCTCAGCCGTGAGGCGCGCCTCATCAGGGCCGGTCTCGGGCAAGACCGCCATGAATTCCTCGCCGCCGTAGCGACCCACGACGTCCACGGAGCGCAGCGCACCGACCAGCAGGCGCGCGAGCTCACGCAGGACCGCGTCGCCGGCCTGATGACCGTAGGTGTCGTTGACGAGCTTGAAGCGATCGATGTCTATCATCAGCACGCTGACGGCCCCCTCGTAGCGACCGGCACGCTGAAACTCGCCCGTGAGCGTTTCCATGATGTGGCGGTGGTTGAACAGCTCGGTCAAGCCGTCGTGAATGGACAGGTCGCGCAGGCGCTCGACCAGTCGGCTGTTCTCGACGACGATGTGGGTCTGGTTGGTGACTTGGACCATGAGCGCCTCGGTCTCAGGCGTCATGCGTGCCACGGCCCGGCCGGCCAAGGCCAAGAGCCCGACCAACTGCTCCCCGGTCACGATTGGAAACGCCGTGAAGTCCTGCAGCCCGTCCTCGGAAGAGACCTCCCTTTCAGAGCCCTCGAGGGCGAGCAGCCGCGTGCGCAGCGCGCCCAGCGGGACGCCCCCGCGATGATGCTGGGCCGCGTCTGACAGTCGCCGCTGAAAGGCCTCCAGGGCCGCGCTGCTGACCGGGTGGTGCAGCACGACGATGCCGTCGAACTCGTCGCCCTCCACAAAAGCGACCGAGCCCACGGTGAAGTCGACCACGCGCGCGACGAGCTCCATCACCGAAAGGACGGTCTCGTCGAAGCGCACCAGATGGCGGGCGACCTTGCCAATCTCGGACAACAACGTGGCCTCGAAAAGCTGCCGGTCGAGCAGGTCGTTCACGCGGCTCAGGATGTCGATGCTGGTGTGGCGCTTGATCGCGCGCCGGGGCGCGCGGTTCTTCCACTCGGCCAGCGCTGCCGCCACCAGCTCTTGCAGCTTCTGCGGGGCCTCGTCCTTGGTCAGATAGTAGTCCGCCCCGGTCTCGAGGCCCCACGAGCGGTCGCTAGCCTGGTCCTTGCTCGTCAGGATGATGACCGGGATGGACTTGGTCTGGGCCTCGCTCTTGAGCAGGCGACAGGCCTGATACCCGCTGAGGCGCGGCATCATCACGTCCAAGATGATCAGGCTGACGTCGTGTGCGAAGGCCATCTCGACGGCCTCGATGCCGTTGCGCGCGGTGAGGACATCGAACCCCGTGCCTCGGAACATCGCCTCCAGCATGTGAAGGACGACGGGGCTATCGTCGGCGATCAGTACCTGCGTCTCACGACCCGCCTGGGGCATGCTGCCCACATTTCAGCCGATTGGCCGTATCATTGCAAGAGCGGTCGCGTAACAAGCTCCCGGGGACATGTGACCGGAGGCTAGGCCCGGCAAAAAGAAGAAACTCCGTCGACGGCAAACCCGTATCCTCCTTAGTGGAGAGGATTCTGTGTCCAAGAAAACCCGCATCATCATCGTAGTAGCCGTCGTGCTCACCCTCGGCGCGGTAGTCGCCATCAACGCGACCCGCGACCTACGCAACCGCATCGCGGTCAAGACCCAGAAGGTCGAACGGCGTGACGTGCTCTCGACCGTGACAGCCTCAGGCGAGATCAAGCCCAAGCGCTACGTCAACGTCAGCTCCGACATCCCTGGCCGCATTGTCAAGCTCTTCGTGCGCGAGGGCGACCCGGTGAAAGAGGGCCAGGCGCTGTGTCGGATCGACGCCACGCGTTACGAGGCCTCGATGCGCGGGGCCGAGGCTGCGCTGCAAGTCACCCGCGCTGACCTGCAGCGCGCGCTTGCCGACCTCCAGGTGGCCCAGAGTGCCTTTGACCGCACCAAGAAGATGCATGTCGAACAGCTCGTCTCGGACCAGGCCTTTGATCAAGCCGAGGCAGACTTGAAGATGCGTCAGGCAGCGGTCGATGCGCAGAGGCGGCGCATCGCTCAGACCGAGGCCGCTGGCGAGTCAGACCGCGACAACCTCACCAAGACCACCGTGGCGTCGCCCATGAACGGCGTGGTCACGCTGCTACAGAAAGAGGAAGGCGAGACCGTTGCCGGGACGCAGTTCTCGCCGACGGTGATCATGACCGTGGCCGACCTCTCCGTGATGGAGGTCGAGATCATGGTCGACGAGACCGACATCCGGGACCTCAAGCTCGGCCAGAGCGCCAGCGTGCGCGTCGATGCCCTGCCGGACCTGAAGGTCAAGGGTGAGGTCACCGAAATCGGCGCCTCTGCCATCGTGCGCGGCTCGACCGCTGGACAGCAAACGCCCACCAACAGCGGCAACCAGGCCAAGGACTTCAAGGTGACGGTCACGATCAAGGATCCGCCGGTGCAGCTCCGGCCCGGCCTGAACGCCACGGCCGACATCCAGACGGCCAAGAAGAGCATGGTCGTGGTGGTGCCCATCCAAGCCGTGGTCGTGCGCGAGCTGGCCAAGGATGGCAAGGTCATCGACCCGGGCGTTGGCTCCGCCGCGGCTGCCGAGGCTGCACCGACCCCCGACAGCGCCAACAAGGCCAGGGACACAGAGCGCGAGGGTGTGTTCGTGGTCGGCAACGGGCACGCCAAGTTCCGGCCGGTCAAGACCGGCGTCCTCGGAGAGAGCGTCATCGAGGTCATAGAAGGCGTCAAGGAGGGCGACGAGATCGTCAGCGGCTCGTACAAGACGCTGCGCACGCTGGCCAACGACGCGCGCATCAAGATCGAGGCCCCGCCAAAGGGCAAGTCCTGATGGCTACGACTCTGACGCCGACCGCGGCGGAAGATTCCGCCCACATCCGCACTACTGATCTCTGGCGCACCTACCAGATGGGGGCTGAGCAGATCCACGCCCTGCGTGGCGTGACCTTCACCATCCAGGCCAACGAATACGTGGCCATCATGGGCCCCTCAGGTTCCGGCAAGTCGACGCTCATGAACCTGATTGGTTGTCTGGATTCCCCCACGCAGGGCTCGTACGTCCTGCGTGGCAAGACCGTCTCGGAGATGAACGACGACGAGCTGGCTGCCATCCGCAACCGCGAGATCGGGTTCGTCTTCCAGACCTTCAACCTACTGCCGCGCGCGTCCGCCCTGCACAACGTCGAGCTGCCCATGGTCTATGCGGGCATCCCGAGGATTGAGCGCCTGGAACGCGCGCGCCACGCGCTTGAGATGGTGGACCTCGCTGATCGCGCCAACCACAAGCCAAACGAGCTCAGCGGTGGCCAGCGTCAGCGCGTCGCCGTGGCCAGAGCCCTAGTCATGGGCCCGAGCATCCTCTTGGCCGACGAGCCCACCGGCAACCTCGACACGGCCACCGGCGAAGACATCATGCGCCTGTTCGGCAAGCTGCACGAGAGCGGCAACACGATCATCCTCGTGACCCACGAGGCCGACATCGCCTTGCACGCCCATCGCACGATCCGCCTGCGCGACGGCCACATCGAGAGCGACGAGCGGAGAAGCTAGGCATGCCCATCTGGGAAGCCGTTCGCTTTGCCTTTGCCTCGCTACGCGCGGCCAAGCTACGCTCGTTTCTGACGGTGCTCGGCATCCTGATCGGTGTGGCCTCGGTCATCGCGGTCGTGGCGATCACGCAAGGGCTCGACGAATACGTCTCTGGGCAAGTACTTCAGCTGGGCTCCAAGAGCTTCACCATCTCGAAGTTGCCGGCTGTCATCACCAGCCGCCAGATGTGGGAGGAGATGCAGAAACGCAGGGACATCACGGTGGCCGATCTCGATGTTGTGCGCTCGGTCTGTGAGGCCTGCTCCGAGGTCGGCGGATCGAGCGGGACCGGCCGCACAGCCAAATGGCGCGACATCAAGCAAGAGGACGTGAGCGTGCTCGGAGTCACGGAGAACTACAGCCGCATCGGCTCGATCCGCGAGCTCTCGGCAGGCCGACACCTGATCCCCGATGACGTCGACCATGCACGCCCGCTGGCGGTGATCGGTTCTGACCTCGTGGACGCGTTCTTCAAGGAGCTGGACCCGCTCGGCAAGACGATCCTCGTGGGCGGTCGGCCGCTGACGGTCGTGGGCGTGGCTGCCAAGAAGGGCAGCGTCTTCGGCAATAGCCAGGACAACTTCGTCTGGGTGCCGCTGACGACCTTTCGCAAGCTCTTCGGCACACAGCGCTCCGTGACCATCTCCGTGGAGGCGCGTTCGATGGCGCTCTTCGAGACTGCCCAGGAGCAGTGCCGCGTGGCGCTGCGCTCGCGGCGCCACCTGGGCTTCTCAAGACCGGACGACTTCAGCGTCGAGACCGGCGAGAGCATCCTCGACCTCTGGACCACATTCACACGCAACATCTACATCGTGACCTTTGTCGTCACGGCCATCAGCCTGATCGTGGGCGGCATCGTGGTCATGAATATCATGCTGGTCTCGGTCACCGAACGCATCCGCGAGATCGGCGTACGCAAGGCGCTCGGGGCCCGGCGCAGCGACATCCGCTGGCAGTTCCTTGTTGAGGCCATGGTGCTGTCCGGCCTGGGAGGACTTCTCGGTGTCGTCGGCGCCGCGGTCTTCTCCTGGATCCTCGGCACGGTCCTAGGCCACATCATGTCTGCCGATTTCAGCGCGCCGGTGCGCTTGTGGGCGGTGGCTCTGGCAGTCCTGGTGTCGGCAAGCGTCGGCCTGGTCTCAGGAATTTACCCGGCTGCGCGGGCCGCAGCTCTCGACCCAGTAGTCGCGCTCAGAAACGAGTAGCCGATGACAGCCAGCGATCAGGCACGGCACGCCAGCATGATGGAGCGCTTCCGCCAGCGCGTCACCACGCGCGCCCCTGTGCTCTTTGCCATGCGCGAGGCCGTGGGTCTGGGCCTTGCTGCCGTGCGCGCGTACAAGCTGCGCGCTGGGCTCACGATCCTGGGCGTGGTCATGGGCGTCATGACCGTGACTGGGATGAGCTCGATCATCGCTGGCCTCAACCGCAACGTGGCCTCAACGATTCAGAGCATGGGGGCCTCGGTCGTCTTCATCCGCCCCTTCGAGCCTGGGAAGCACGTTTCCTCTGAGGAGTGGCGACGCCGAAAGTGGCTTAGCCAGGACGAAGCCCGCCTGATCGCAGAGCGCTGCCCGGCAGTCAAGGCCGTGGCGCCGATGGAGCTGGTCCCTGCCAAAGTGATCAAGCATGGTAGCGACAAGGTCCAGGATGCCCAGGTCATCGGCACGACCCCCGGCTATGAGACCGTGCACGAGGCCTTTGTCGAGCGCGGCCGCTTCTTCAGCGAAGCCGAGGCCAAGAGCCGCGCGCCGCTCGCAGTGATTGGCATTGACATCGCTGACGCGCTCTTCACCTCGGTCGATCCACTGGGCAAGGAGATCATGGTCGACAACCGGCGCTACGAGATCGTCGGCGTGATGGAGCGCAAGGGCAAGATCCTAGGCTTTAGCCGCGACAACCTGCTTTTGATTCCTCTGGGATCTTTCGAGAGCCACCCGGCGGACTTTAACTACATGGTCGCCGACTTCATCCCCACCTCGACCGAGAAGATCGACGACGCCATCGAGCAAGTGCGTGAGGTGCTCAGGCGCCACCGCCGCCTGCGCTTCTGGCAGACAGATACTTTCGGAATCTTCACACAGGACACGTTCACCGACCTCTATCGCAGACTCACCGGCGGGATCTACCTCGTGATGATCGCTATCTCCTGTATCGGCCTGGTCGTCGGTGGAGTGGGCGTGATGAACATCATGCTCGTGTCCGTGACCGAGCGCACGCGCGAGATCGGCGTGCGCAAGGCCTTGGGCGCAACCAAGCGCGACGTGCGCTGGCAGTTCCTGACCGAGGCCATGACCCTGACCGGCCTAGGCGGCACCATCGGCGTCCTCGTCGGAGCGCTCGTGGCCTGGGCCGTGAACCTCCTCTCGCCCTTTCCAGCCGCCCTGCAACCGACGTGGGTCCTCATCGCCTTTCTCAGCTCAGTGGGTGTGGGACTGACCTTCGGCCTCTGGCCGGCCGTCAAGGCAGCGCGCCTTGACCCGATCGAGGCTCTGCGGTACGAATAGAGCCACACTGCCAAGCCGCAGCGGACGGACCCTTGCGAGGAGGGCGCATGACCGACCAGCCGACAGAGAAGAGAGGCTTTCTTCAAGACCTTGGAGACCTGTTCATCGCGCCTGTGGATGCGTTCGCTTCCTTGGTCGCGAGGAACCAGTTCTGGATCCCCATGATCCTGACCGCAGTCGTTCTGAGCGCCTGCATGGGCTTCTGGGTCAGCAAGGTCGATCCGGCCGCGGTCACGCGCAACCAACTCGAGGAGATGGGTTTCTGGCAGAAGATCCCACCTGACCAGCAGGCCATCGTGCTTGAGAACGCCGGGAATGGCTTCGCGGCCAAGCAGATCGCGGGTGTGGTGCTGGTGCCTCCCCTGATGGCCCTAGTCATGGCGGCCATCCTCCTGCTCATCTTTCGCTTTGCCATGGACGGGAGTCTCACGTTCCGGCAATCGCTGACCGTTCTCTGCTGGGGATCCTTCGCGGTCACTCTGGTCAGCATGCCCCTCATGTTGCTCACGCTGGCGCTGAAGGGCGACTGGAACATCCCGCTCATGAACGCCGTGAACGCCAACCTGACGTTGGCACTGAGCAAGGACTCCACACCGAAGTTCCTGTACTCCGTGGCCTCGAGCCTCGACCTCTTCTCGTTCTGGACGATCTTCCTCTACGCGACCGGGTTTGCGACGGCAACCAAGCGGAGCCTCTCCTGGGCCCTCTTGGGCGTGACGATCCCCTGGGCCGTGTACGTGCTCATCAAGTCAGGCCTGATGTCTCTATTCTGAGCCGGACACGCCTGCCCCTTCGGCAGTTAGACGTTTACGCAAGGTCCCCAGCACGCCGCGGGCCGCGCCTGTTCCGGCCTTCTTCTACGCAAGACACGACGCCTATCGCGCCGCACCCGCGGGGAGATCCCCGCGAGTGCGACGCCCGACGTCGTCGTCGGAAGCGACGGCTAACTATTGTGTCGGCTCCGCCGAGACGGGCTGGACCGTGTCCTCCTGACCGGCCGGCCTACGAGGCAGCCGTCCTCGTGCGCGTAAGAGGTGCAGCTCTTCGTCGGTGATGCGGACGCCGGGTCCTCGGGGATCACGACCCAGAAGGCGCGCCGCCTCTTCGAGTTCCGTGTGCATCGCTGCTGTGGCGCCTTTGGCTCCCACGACTGCCTCTAGCGGAGGTGCCGCTTGCTCATCGACGCGCGTCACCATCCCCACACTGAAACGGACCGGCTGGCCCGCGGTAGTTTCACCCTCCCCGTCGGCAACGACGCGGCAGGCGGTGGCTGGGACGATCTCGTCAGACAAAGCCAGATCAACGCTTGTCTCCCCGGGCTCGAACCGAGATTGACCGAGAAACGTCTCGGGAGACACCTCCGTGTCACTGGCGTCCGCGTTGGGGTCGCAGGGGATCTTGTGCAGCACGATTCTCTGCACATCGAATGGGCGGTCTTCGAGGTTGCGCACGGTCAGCCTTGGTCGCGGTGGCCCCCCTTCTTCAGCGCTCACCTGCCTGATCGAGACTGACGGCACGATGACTCCGCGCTCGATCCGGTTCTGGGCATAGACATTGGTGAGCGTCACAGACGCACCGCCATTGATCCTGTGGCCGTTCTCCGTCGCGACAGTCACGTTCACGACATAGCTGGCGTTCACTGATGACCGCTGGTCGCGGTCGCTGTAGTCGTGCTCGGCATACGGCTCGGTCGTGTCAGCGGTCTCGCCATCGCCGAAGTCCCAGTGGTACGAGCTCACGATGGGCGGCACGTAGCGTTTCAGTTCTTCCAGGCGCGCCTCGCCTTCCGCTCGCGAGCGCGGACGCGGCGCGGCGAACCGCGGCTGTGCCGTAAATGCGACGCGGTCTGCGGCGAGGTGTTCCACTTTGACCTCGACGGACTCGTATATTTCGCCGCAGTCGACAACGCGGATCTTGCGGGTCCGGTGGTCGGTCCTGCCTTGTTTGTCGAAGACCTCGACGGAGAGGTCGTAATCTCCTTCGGTGCCATAGCTGACTGTGAGCGGATTGCCGGTCTTCCCGTTAACAGATACGTACAGACCAGCCGCTTCCGCCTTCGTTCCGCGCGTCTTCACCGTCACGGTGACCGTTTCATCCGGGCACGCGACGCGCTTGCTCAGCGATACTCGTTCGATCAGCCGGTCCTGCTGGATGATCGGCCCTGGTCTCGACAGTTCACGCGCCTCTGCGAAAAGGGGGACGGCGGCCAGGGCGACGAGGCTGCCCACCAGCAGAAGCGCGGTCGCG
>Ga0302323_100003513_pt1 | contig 12737 bp, 11 predicted proteins | sample Fen_T0_3_FD_201950 | JGI IMG/M metagenome (GOLD analysis project Ga0302323, IMG submission 201950) | Peat permafrost microbial communities from Stordalen Mire near Abisko, Sweden - Fen_T0_3 | ecosystem: Environmental > Terrestrial > Soil > Wetlands > Permafrost | place: Sweden: Abisko... | reverse complement strand
TGCCCAACTTCAAGCTGAAAGGCAGCCCACGACACACTGGTTGCGAAAGCAACCCCGCCCCTCTTCGGTCCGGCAATCCTTGCCTCACTTTTCAGGTGAAACGACCCGCATACTGGTGAGTGCGTTGTGGAAGGTCAAGGTTGAAAATTTCTATATGGAGTCGGGGCGGGCCGCCAAGCATGGAGGGGGATGGTCGGGATCGCCGCTGTGCAACGTCGGGCCGGGGAACGATTTCAGCCATCGACCCATTCGGCCGAAGATGCAGTTCTATGAAGCAAAGGCTACAATACTCGGACACTTAGGCGGAGTTGTTCGACGTGCTTTTCATGGTGTTACCCGGAAAGAGGCCAGAAACGACGCGAAGCCTGAATTGGCAAACCTCTTGGCTTGCCGGCGTGCTGATCGTGTTGCTCGCGGCGTGCGTGTCGCTCGACAAGCCGAATGGCGTATCCGAGTGCGCAGCCCTTGGAACCTGCTCCGACGACCCGCTGGATGCTGCCTCGGCGGGCAATCGTGCCACGGGCGGAGCCAGCTTGGGCGGAGCGATGGCAATGGGTGGGGGCAAGGGCTCTAGCGGTGGGGCCGCATCGACCGGTGGGATTGCATCGACCGGTGGGATAGGACTCGATGCCGGGGGAAGCATCTCCTCTATGGGAGGGAGGGCGGCAACGGGGGGCACGTTGTCCAGCGGCGGAGCGATCTTCCCCAATGGCGGCACGTCGTCCCAAGGTGGCGATGGTTCGACCGGCGGCACGGTGGCAACGGGCGGCCGTGGGGCGGGACGGGGCGGCGCCTTGCCAGCGGGCGGGGCGGTGGCGGGGGGCGCTCTCGCGGCGGGTGGTAAGACGACAGCCACCGGAGGTTACATCGCGTCGGGCGGAACGACTGCAGTCACGGGCGGCGCGGTCTCGGCGGGCGGAAGGACCACGGCTTCGGGTGGAGCGGTGGGAAGCGGCGGAGCGATTTCCACCGGCGGCGCGGTTGCGAGTCCGCCGGCTATTGCCTTGCCCGGTACCGCTTGCACCAGTGAGGTGAAAGACGCGGTCTGTACGGGCAGCGCGGTTTGCTACAGGTACTGCGGTCCAGAGAGCCAAGGGTACAAGTCGCTTACTTGCAGCAGCTCGAAGTACGTGGAAGGAAGCTGTACCTTCTCGTCGACCACGAACTATGCGTGCTATTCGATCAAAGGTGTGGCGGCGTGCGGGACGACGCCGCCCACGTCGGGGCAATCGTGCTCCCTTTCGCCATGCAAGGCGTGCGGGAGTGCCAGTGGTACCAGCTACTACGATTCGACCGGTGCCAGCAAGACCGGCTATTGCGTTTGCACGAGTGCCCAGACGTGGTCATGCGGTAGCACCACAGCCTGGCCGTGTCCCAGCGGAACTGGCTGCTGAAGCGCTTTTTCGGTCGGGGAATTGTCCGGCCATCGTAACGTGGTCTCGTCGGTCGGTGGCTTTTGCGGGCGCTTGGCCGCCTCCTTCGCGGCTTGATGTGAGACTTCGGGTTGCACGCCGATGCTTCGCGGTCACGATCTAGCTGTACCGACCGACCGGGCCCGTGCCGGCGGAGGAACGAGGAACAACGACCATGAACGCACTCGAATCGCTCAAGCAATACACGACCGTGGTTTCGGATACGGGCGATATCTCGGCGATCGCCCAGTACAAACCGCAGGACGCGACCACCAACCCAAGCTTGCTGCTCAAGGCTTCACAGCAGAAGCAGTACGGGGCCCTGGTCGACGAGGCGGTGGACTATGCTTCGAAGCACGCGTCGACGAAGGAGCAGCAGACGGCTTGTTTCATAGACAAGCTGGCCGTCAATTTCGGTTGCGAGATTCTGAAATTGATACCGGGTCGGGTGTCTACCGAGGTCGATGCTGGCCTTTCTTTCGACACCGCCGGGAGCATCGACAAGGCCCGCTCGCTCATCAAGCTGTACAAGGATGCTGGCATTGAACGGGAACGCATTCTCATCAAGTTGGGAAGCACCTGGGAAGGCATCAAGGCGGCTGAACAACTCGAGAAGGAGGGTATCCACTGCAACATGACGCTGATCTTCAGCTTCGCGCAGGCGGTGGCTTCCGCCGAGGCGAAGGTCACCTTGATCTCACCTTTCGTCGGTCGCATTTACGACTGGTACAAGAAGAGCACGGGGAAGGAGATTCCCGTCGATGACGATCCCGGCGTGGCGTCGGTCAGGCGCATCTACAACCACTACAAGAAGTTCGACTACAAGTCGCAGGTGATGGGGGCAAGCTTCCGTCGGGTCGAGCAAATCATCGATCTCGCCGGCTGCGACTTGCTGACCATCAGCCCCGAATTGTTGGCCCAGCTGCAAAAGCGTGAAGGTGTGTTGACGCGCAAGTTGAGCGTGGAACAGGCCAAGGCCAGCGATGCGGCGCCTATTCACCTCGACGAGAAGACCTTTCGCTTCGAACACAACCAGGATGCCATGGCCGTGGAAAAGCTGAGCGAAGGCATCCGGTCGTTCTATGCGGACGGGCGCAAGCTGGCCGATCACGCCTTTACCGTCTTGGCAGGCGCGCCTTCGATCACTGCAAGATAGTCGTGGCCACCCGCAAGGATCTGCGCCTTCAACCCTAAACCTGGGCGCTACAAGACGATCCAGCGCCGGGGCAGGTAGCAGTCTTCGTAGGTGCGCATGGCGTAGCGATCGGTCATGCCGGTGATGAAATCGGCCACGGCGCGTGGCAGCTCCTCGGTCTCGGGAAGACCTTTGGGCCAGTGCTTGGCCCGGAATTCGTCGCCATGGTCGTTGAAGTACTCCCACAGCTCGCGCACCACCCGTTGCGCGCGTTCGAACTCGGCGCGGATCTCGGGGCTTTCGTAGACCTTCACGTACAGAAAGTCCCGCAATCCCATCAAGGCATCCAGGACCTCCTCGCTCATCTCGATGTGGCGTTTCTCGTCGAGGCGAGAGGCCGAGACCACGTCGGTCACCATGCGGCTGATGCGTTCGCTGTGGGTCTTGCCAAGAACCTTCAAGATCGAATCGGGCACTTCGGAAAGGTCGATCACGTGGCCACGAATGGCGTCGTCGAGGTCATGGTTGACATAGGCAGCAATGTCCGCGACGCGTGCGATCTGGCCTTCCAGGGTGGAGGCCTCATGGTCCGTCTCGCTGGCCAGGACCTTTCCTTTGCCTTTCGAGTGGCGCAAGATTCCGTCGCGGACCTCGGCGGTGAGGTTCAGCCCTTGCCCTTCGTGCTCCAGCACATCGACCACGCGGATCGATTGCCGGCCGTGGTGGAATCCGCCCGGGATCAGCTTGGCCAGCACTTTTTCTCCGGCGTGGCCAAAGGGCGTGTGGCCCAGGTCGTGCCCCATGACGATGGCTTCGGTCAGCGATTCGTTCAGGCGCAAGCAACGGGCGATGGTGCGCGCAATTTGTGAAACCTCCAGCGTGTGGGTCAGGCGCGTGCGGTAGTGGTCCCCTTCGGGTGCCAGGAAAACCTGCGTCTTGCCGGCCAGCCGACGAAAGGCCTTGGAATGCAAGATGCGGTCGCGATCGTGCTGGAAGACAGGGCGGACCTCATCCGGCGGCTCGGAGCGTTTGCGGCCCAAGCTGGCATTGCTCTTCTGCGCATAGGGCGAAAGGATCTTCTCTTCATCCGCTTCAAGTTGTTCGCGAACAGTCATGTTCTTGTATTTAGCACCGCCAAGCCGGACTGCCGTTGCCCGCACTCTGTTTCTGAAAGGTTTCTTACCAGTTGCTTCTTCGGGCTTGGTTAGTTTCTTCCCAGCAAAATCTTGGACTGTCTTTCGGGAACACCTTGCTACATCCTCTGCCGACATCTACGTTGCGGGGCGAAAGGGACAAAGCTCATGCAGCCAAAGCAAATCGCGCTGGTTTCGATTCTCGCTCCGACGCTCTTGATTGGACTCTTCGCACAAGCACGGGGGGAAGAACCGGTGCAGCCGGTGCAGCCTGCTGCCGCGCCGGCGATCGTTGCGGCAAGTCCTGACCTTGCGGCGCGGGTCGCCGATCTGGAAGCGTACATTACCAACAGCGCGCCCAAGACCTTGCTATCGCCGGGACCCGGACACAACGGGTGGATGATGACGTCCTCCGCCCTGGTGCTCTTCATGACGTTGCCCGGCCTCGCCCTGTTTTACGGCGGCCTGGTTCGGCGCAAGAACATCCTTTCGGTTGTGGCCCAGTGCTTTGGTTGCGCCGGCCTGGTGACGATTCTGTGGTGGGCCTTCGGCTACAGCGCGGTCTTCGCCGGCGGCTCGTCGGCCAGCGGCGCTTCGGTGCTGGGCTCGATGAAGTTCGCCTTTCTCAAAGGCGTGGGCGCGGCCCCCAACGCCGACTATGCCCCTTGGGTCTCGCAGTCGGTCTTTGCCATGTACCAGATGATGTTCGCCATCATCACGCCCGCGCTGATCGTGGGTGCCGTAGCCGAACGCATGAAGTACTCGGCCATCATGGCCTTCATTCTGGGCTGGATGTTGCTGGTCTATTTCCCGCTGGCTCACATGGTGTGGGGTGCGGATGGTCTGATGAATGGTCTGGGCAACGCCAAGGCGGGCATCAAGGCCATCGATTTCGCCGGCGGCACGGTGGTGCATATGTCCTCGGGTTGGTCGGCGCTGCTGCTGGCACTTATTCTTGGGCCTCGCAAGGGTTTTGGTCATCGGCCCTTCATGCCCCACAGCATGGTCTTGACGGCTGTCGGTACCGGAATGTTGTGGGTTGGCTGGTATGGCTTCAACGCCGGCAGCGCCGTGGCTGCCGACGGCATCGCCGCCGGGGCTTTCCTGGCCACGACGTTGGCCGCGGCGGTGGCGGGTTCGGTGTGGCCGCTCATCGAATGGGCCACCCGCGGCAAGCCGACCGTGCTGGGCTTCTGTTCGGGTGTTGTTGCGGGACTGGTCGTGATCACGCCTGCCGCCGGTTTCGTGACGGCCAACGGAGCCGTCGTGATTGGCGTGCTGGCCGGGATCGTTCCTTACTTCGCCTGCACCAAGCTGAAGCAGCTCTTCAAGTACGATGACGCTCTCGACACGTTTGGCGTACACGGCGTGGGTGGCACCCTTGGCGCGTTGGTGACCGGCTTTCTGGCGACGCCTGAAGCAAACGCCAACCTCAACAACAACCTGGCACAAATCGTGGGCAAGACCCTGTGGCTCGAACAGTTGAAGGCCATGGGCGTTACCATCCTGATGGCCCTTGTGGGAACGACAGTGCTGGCCTACGGTCTCAAGGCGATCATCGGGTTGCGGCCAGACGCCGACAACGAGGAGCAAGGTCTGGACATCCTCGACCACGGCGAGGCCGGCTATCACATGGATGAAGCTGGCGGCTGAGCCTGGCCACCCCGGGGCCGGGGCCGGGGCCGCTGGCTGGCTGTAGCTCCCAGAATCAACCAAGGGCGGTGCCGTTGCCGCCCAAGATTGCTCGGCGCTGCTGGTACTATGGTGGCGCTTGCAAATCTCTCTCTTGCCCTGTTCCGTCGATCAAGCGTCACCCCGCGGGGGCGTGCTGCGCGCAGCGCATAGGCCGGCGGGGTGGTCGGCGACGGGGCCGGCGCCGGTCATTCCGGACCAGCTCGACGGTTTGTGGCCAAGCGCCGACGAAGATCTTTGCTGGTTGGCGGGCAACTGGCGGCTTCTGCAGCGCACGGACGGCCATCGCACGTCGCTGGACGATTTGGTGACTGCCCATAGGGCGGCGGCGCTGGTGGCGGACAAGCCACCGCGGCGTTGCCTGGACCTTGGTTGCGGCATCGGCAGTGTGCTGCTGTTTCTGGCTTGGCGCTTTCCCACAGCGCAATTCCTGGGCATCGAGGCGCAGTCGGTGTCAGCCGGGCTGGCAAGGCGCTCGCTGGCGTGGAACGGCGTCACCGACCGGGCGCAGGTGCTGACCCACGATTTTCGTGACTGCGAAAGCCTGGCCCAACAGGCTCCCTTCGATCTGGTCACCGGCACGCCGCCGTACTTTCCCCTCGATGCGGGCCCCCAGTCGGCACACATCCAGCGCGGGCCCTGCCGCTTCGAACACCGCGGGGGCATCGAGGCCTACTGTGCCGCGGCCGCGCCCCTGTTGGCCGAGGGGGCGCCATTCATCGCTTGCCAGGCCTGGACCCAGCGCGACCGCGTCGCTCCCGCGGCCCGAGCGGCCGGCTTGGCCCTGGTTGGCTGGCAGGAAATCATCCCGCGCGAGGGAAAGGAGCCGCTTTTGTGTGTCTTTGCCATGCGCAGGGCGGCGCATGCCGAAGCGCTGGCCATGGCGCCTCCGCTGGTCGTGCGTGATCGGAGCGGTCGAAGAACCGACGCCTTCGTCGCCGTCCGGAGCGCCATGGGCATGCCGCCTTGAGGGCCTGCGCTTCGTTCAGCTTGACTCTGCGGTCCGAGATATCCATTCTGAGGCCCCTAAAAGGGAAACCCTGGGATTGGTTCTCAGACTCTCCGCAAGGGCGCGACCGGTCAAACCGGTTCGTTTCCATGCGACTGCAAGTGAAAGGATTCTGATCAGATGGCCGAGGAAAAAGCGACCGCCAAAAAGAAGCCAGCCAAGACCACCGCCGCCGTCGAGGGCGGCGAAAAGTGCTCTGTGGAGAAGTGCAAGCAAACCGTGCGCGCGAAGGGATACTGCCGCAAACATTACATGAGCTGGCGGCGTGGCAAGCTTGGTAAGAAGCAGCGCTACAACACCTGTAGCAAGGAAGGATGCCGCAAGCCCACCGTGGCCGGGGGCGTTTGCGCCGAGCACAAGAAGGGCGCCAAGCCCGCCGAAGGCGCTGCAGCCTAGTTCCGACCTTCGGCCAGGGTCGCCTGGCTGCGGCCATGTACAAAATCGTCGTCAAAGGCGGCAGCAAGCTGCACGGCGAGGTGAGCGTTTCCGGCGCGAAGAACGCGGCTTTGCCCATCCTCGCCTCCTCCTTGTTGGCACAGGGCCAGTCCACCTACCGCAACGTTCCCGGCCTGGGGGACGTGGTCACCATGCGCAAGCTGCTGGGGCAGCTTGGCGCTACGGTGAAGGGCGACGGCACGACCGTCGTCGACACCAGCCACATCACCAATTTCGAAGCGCCCTACGAGTTGGTCAAGACCATGCGTGCCTCGGCCCTGGTGCTGGGGCCGCTTGTCGGTCGCTACGGCGAGGCCCGGGTCTCGCTGCCTGGTGGTTGCGCCATCGGTGCCCGACCCATCGACCAGCACCTCAAAGGACTGTCGGCCATGGGGGCGCGTATCGAGCTGGAGCATGGACTGGTCAGCGCCAAAGCGCGCCGCCTGCACGGAGCCACCATCGTGTTCGATGTCGTGACTGTCACGGGCACCGAGAACCTGATGATGGCGGCCGCGCTGGCCAAGGGACGCACCACCCTGGAAAATGCCGCTTGCGAGCCCGAGGTCGAAGAGATGGCTCGTGTGCTCAACAAGATGGGAGCGCGGGTGCGCGGGGCTGGCACCTCACTTGTCAGCATCGAAGGGGTCGACGAGCTTCACCCACTCGATCACGCCATCATTCCCGACCGTGTCGAGGCAGGTACCTTGATGGTGGCTGCCGCCATCACGCGCGGAAACGTACTGATTCGCGACTGCATGCCCGAACATCTGGATGCGGTCATCGCGAAACTGCGCGCGGCCGGGGCCGAGGTCAGCATCGAAGAGGGCGGGGTGCGGGTGGTGGGGCGCAGCGAGATCAAGCCCACCGATATCGCCACCCGTCCATACCCCGGGTTTCCCACCGACATGCAGGCCCAATTCATGGTGCTGATGTCGCGTGCCAAGGGGCAGTCCGTGCTGTCCGAGAATATTTTCGAAAACCGCTTCATGCACGTGCCCGAACTCATGCGCATGGGCGCCGACATCGTCATCGACGGCCACCTGGCGGTGGTTCGCGGCCCGACCAAGTTGAAAGGCGCCAAAGTGATGGCGACCGACCTGCGCGCTTCGGCCTGTCTGGTGCTGGCTGGACTCATCGCCGAGGGCACTACGGAGGTGCTGCGGGTCTACCATTTGGACCGCGGCTACGATCACCTGGAACGCAAGTTGCGGGGCCTTGGCGCCGACATTCGACGCGTCAAAGGCGAGCTTTGAACTACATCCCTACACTGAAGTATTGTGCCATCGAGAGCATTCCCGGCTAACCTACGAATTCCACATGGCCGACCTGGACCTTCGGGAAGAACTAAAGCGATGCGTTAAGGTGCACCCGCGGCTGTCAGCCCAGCACCTTTTCGAGGACCAAGCTGATCTGCACAAGCTGGCGTCGGCGCTGCCCACGTTCGTTCCCTTCAAGGGCAAGTCCTTCAAGGCGGCACTGTGGGTGCTCGACTGGGATCACCGTATCCCGTCGCGGGACTACATCCTTCGCTTCTATGGCTTCTACTCGTCCCAGGGAAAAGCTCTCGGCGAAAAGTCCTTCGACGAGCGCAGAGCGCAAATCGCCAACGAAGACATCTTCCCCGAGTTCGATGTTTCGGACTTTGCGGGTTTGGCAGCTGACGAGGTCTACGAAGCGGAGGGGCCGGTGGGTAGCCCTCTGAAACCGTTCCGGCTGGTCAGCGAGTGGCGACGGGAAATCGATCCCAAGTTCGCGCGCAAAGCCGAGCAGATCGTACGCGGCTCGCACAGCTTCAAAGAGGTTGCCAGCGAAACCCGCGCGCGTCCGCCCGGGCTGGGCGATCTAGAAGCTGCCGAGTGGTGCCCGCCGAGCGAGAGCGGCCACGGGCGCTGGGGCGTCGATGTGTGGTACTTGCGCTCGTTCAACGGGATGGTCGGCGAAGGGACTGCGTTTCTGGTGGATCTGGAAGATGAGCGCGTCGTGCGCCAGCGCGATTTTCAGTTCCGGGCTGGCTAGCGCGCGGGTTCGTGCGGCGCGCGCGCTTGCGTGGGCAGCGTTCGCTTGGCCGCACTTCGTCGTCGACATGCCAAGTCCGCACGGTGCTCGACGAGAGTTTACGGGGCGGAAATGCAGCTGGATTCTCATCCACGGTAGCCCGGGTGTCATACGGGCATAACAACCTTGGAGATAGCCGTGAAACGAAGATTAGTTCTTTGTCTTGGGGTCGGTGTCGCGCTTTGTACAAACCTTTTCAGCTACGGCTGTTCTAGCAGCAGTGGCTCTTCACCGGGAACGGATGCTGGCAAGCGGGACAGTGCTACTGACAAAGGTGGAGCGACAGCCACCGGCGGTTCGAGCAGTACGGGCGGGTCCAGTAGCGCAGGTGGCTCGAGCGCTGTAGGTGGCTCTGCGACTTCTGGAGGTTCGCCTGCCACTGGCGGTTCCTCGACTGGTACGGGTGGGGCTACCTCGGCAGGTGGCACGATCGGCGGGGGCGGCGGTTCGATCCCCACAGGCGGTAGCACAGGCGGTAGCACAGGCGGCAGCAGCGGTACCATCGACGGTGGCTCTTCCGATTCTGGTGGAAGTGATGCCATCGATGCACCTTTGATCAACCCGGACGGTGCCAGTGTCGCGGAAACCGGCGCAAGCGCCGACGGCGGTCCGCTGCTGGTCGACCTTGGTTCCATCGACACCGAAAGCGTGGACCTAGCCGGTGTGGATCTCGGCTTGGTGCTTCTCGACGCTGGCCAAAATGGATTGGACGCCGGATCGGATCTGGGACCGGATGCCGGCCCCATCGACAGTCCTGTCGTCGTGGACGCCTCGGGGATCGATGCTTCTGCAAACTGCATTCAGCGAATCATCGACCAAGGCTACGCGTCGGGGACTGTTCCGGCCTGTAGCGCCTGTCATGACAATGCGGTTTCGCTCAGCAATGAATGTCAGAGCATGATCAGCTGTCTCGAGACTTCGGGCCCATGTTACGGGGCCAGCGAGGATTGCCACATCGCCTGCAAGAATAGTGTGGGCGGCAGCAGCGTCTTGGATGATTGCGTGACGGCCCTGGTTGCCGACGCATGCCACGAGTAGCGGGCCAACCCTAGCATCGCAATACGGGAGCAGCCCTCCGCTTGTGGGCGGGCTGCTCCCCCAAATTGGGGCTACCGAACCCGCGACAGCAACTGCAGGCCGAGGAGGATCGCGGTTTCGGTTTCGCCTTGGAGACTGGTGTATTGGTAGACGGTCACGATGCGGGCGTGGTGGCCGTCGATGAGATACCCTAGCTGGGCGTCGACGCGCGTGCTGCCGGTTCCCCCGGCAGTGGGTCCGCCGGTGGCGTGCTCGACGCGCAGCAGAGGTTGAAATCGACCGATGCCGATGTCGATGGGCAGCAGATAGCTGACCAGGGCGAACCATTGGTAGGCGTAGGGCTCGGCGTCGCCCCACTGTTTGGCCAGGGAAGCCTCCACGTCGATCACACCGGCAGCGCCTCCGTTCTTCTCGAACAGGATGTCCGCGTTCAGTTCGTTGAAATCGCTTTGCACGAACGGCGCGAGCTCGAGTGAACCGCTGGTCTGGTGCTGACCTCCCACGCCGAATGCCAGCACGTCTTGGCTTCCATAGTAGGTGCTGCTGGTGAAAAAACCCGGTTCGGGGGTCAGCAAGTTCAGACACAGCCGTCCGGTGTAGAGCGGACTCTTGAGCGGTTGCTCGAGGCCAAATACGCCCAGGTAGTACTTGAGCTTCCCGGCAGCCCACTGGCCCCACAAGGTGATGCCATCGCCGCGGTCGTATTCGCCCTGGCGTGGGCCAGCGGCGGGCGGCAGCACGGCGTAGTCATTGTATCGGCCGGGCAAGGTCCACGGTGCCATGGTCCATACCGTGCTTAGGCCGGCGCGATCGGATGGGATGGGCATCCGGCCTAGCCACAGGTGGAAGGCCTCTGCGATATCCACTTTGCCCACCAGGTCCAGGACGGCTGCGTTGTGGTTCGTCGCCCCCGGGGGACTGCCATAGCTGCCGATGAAGCCCGCTTGCCAGGACAAGAGAGGATGGACTTTGCCGGCCAGGATGACCTGGGCCTCGCCGTTCGAAGCCGTGTCGTCCAGCTTCTGGTGTGCGACGGGGTTTTGTACGCGCACGGTGAGGCGTGTGCCGACCTGGGCCGCGATGGTCTCGCCGGAAGCGGTGTTGGCCCCGTTGGCGCCGGACGATGCTGTCGTCGTGGCGGACGGCGGCGGTGTCGCATCGCTGGTCGGGGCGGCGTCGGGGAGCTCGGTGATGACCTGCGCTCGCAGCGTCGTCGGCGACATCATATGCGCCGCCAATACCCCGCCCAAAGCCACAATCCGAAGCAAAAGCCGGTTGCCCATGCTGTTCACAGCTCGCGATACTGCCCTATTCATCGAACGGCGTCGACTAGGTCCATTGCCGATCGAAGACGCAAGCCAGGTGGTGGGCCAGCGACGCCTTCACGTCGGCGCACACCACCTCTTTGCCCAGCTCGCGCGCCATCGACGTCATCACGCTGGCATCGAACCCGCACGGGTTGATGGCCGCGAAGCGCCCGAGGTCGGTGGTCACGTTCAGGGCCAGGCCGTGCATGGTGACCCACCTGCGAACGGCGATGCCAATCGAGGCCAGTTTCCTAGGCGCGGTTTCGTCGGCGGTCCACACACCAGTCCAGCTGGCGCGACGTTTTCCCTCGATGCCGAAATCCGCCAGCGCGCGCAAGATGGCTTCTTCCAGGCCGCGCAAGTAGCGGTGCAGGTCGCGCTCTTCTTCGCGCAGGTGCACGATGGGGTAGGCAACGATTTGGCCCGGGCCGTGGTAGGTGACGTCGCCGCCGCGCTCGATGGCGAAGACTGGGATGTTGCCCGGTGCAATCACATTGCTTGGCCGCGCCGACCTTCCCAGCGTGATGACGTCGGGATGTTCGACCAGCAGCAAGGTGTCAAGAATGGTGTCCGCTTGACGTGCAGCCACCAGGTCCTGCTGCAGTTGCAGGACCTCGTCATAGGCGCGCAGGCCCAGGTCTATCAGACGTGCTTCGATACGAGCTGCCCGCGCCTTATCCCACCCGTCGTTCATCGACGGGGACATAGTGGTTGAGCGGCGGTCCTACGTAAACCTGGCGTGGGCGATAAATACGGGACTTGGCGTCGTCCTGGATCTCCTTGAAGTGGGCGATCCAGCCCGGCATTCGCCCGATGGCGAAGATGACGGTGAACATCTCGGTGGGGATGTTGAGCGCACGCATGATGATGCCGCTGTAGAAATCGACGTTGGGGTACAGCTTGCGCTCGACGAAGTAGGCATCCGACAGCGCTGCTTCTTCCATGCGCTTGGCGATGTCGAGCAGGGGGTCGTCGATCTTCAGCGCCGTCAGCAAGTTGTCGCACGCCTTCTTGATGATGCGCGCTCGCGGATCGTAGTTCTTGTACACGCGGTGACCGAAGCCCATCAGCTTCTTGCCGCTGCCTTTCTCCTTGGCGGCAGCAATGAAGCGCGAGCCGTTGTCGCCCGAGTTGTGAATGTCGGTCAGCATTTCGATGACGGCTTGGTTGGCCCCGCCGTGCAGCGGGCCCCACAGGGCGCAAACGCCGGCGGCGGCGCTGGCGAATAGATTGGCTTGTGCCGAGGCGACCATGCGCACCGTCGAGGTCGAACAGTTCTGCTCGTGATCGGCGTGCAGGATGAAGATCAAGTCCAGCGCGTGAACGACCTCGGGCCGCAACTCGTAGTCCTGGTACACATCCGAAAACAGCATGTGCAGGAAGTTGGCCGTGTAACGGTAGGTAGGCTTGGGATAGATGATGGGCATGCCGTGCGATTTGCGGTACGAGAAGGCCGCAATGGTGCGCACCTGGGAAATCAAGCGTGCGGCATGGATGTCGAATTCATCGCGCCCGGCCCGA
>Ga0302323_100003512_pt1 | contig 12737 bp, 11 predicted proteins | sample Fen_T0_3_FD_201950 | JGI IMG/M metagenome (GOLD analysis project Ga0302323, IMG submission 201950) | Peat permafrost microbial communities from Stordalen Mire near Abisko, Sweden - Fen_T0_3 | ecosystem: Environmental > Terrestrial > Soil > Wetlands > Permafrost | place: Sweden: Abisko... | reverse complement strand
GTCGGCGGGCGGCAGCAGGCCCAGACGCTCGGCGAGGTACCCGAGCCGCCTGGGCACCGTGCCGCCGGCGAAGCGCTCGAGGTGCGCGCTGAGGTGCTCGAGGTCGAGCGCCGGCCAGGCCTGCCGCAGGACGGTGGCCGCCGCGGGCACGCCGCCGCAGAGGTCGCTGCGGTCGAGCATGTCGACCACCGTCCGCTCGCGGTCGGTGACGCGGATGCGGAGGCCCGGCTCGCCGAGCAGCTCCGCGCCGAACATCCGCTCCGGCTTCACGAAGACCAGCTCGAAGCGCACTCCAAGCAGCTCCGGGTGCATCGCCTGCTTGCGCTTCGGCGTCATGAGGGTGACGACGGCCGGGCCGGCTTCGCCCGCCGGCCCTCCGGCGCCCTCTCCCCACGCCCACCAGCGCATCGCCGTCGCGTAGGCGGCCGCGCCCTCCGGCGCCAGAAGGCTGCCGATCACGAGTGCATCACGCCAGGCACTGTCGGCGGCTCGGCTCATGGCCCCATCCTAGCCCAGAGCCCACCTGCTCGCGCCGGGTGTGGAATCGCATGACCGCGCATGGTCGTCGCTCGAAGCGGCACGCGAGCGAGCCTGCCGGTCCAGAAAGGGGGATGGGCCGCGACGACTGAGGGGTCAGTCATCGCGGCCCATGTGGGGCCAGCGGCTCCCGGGCGAAGGAGGTAAACCGCCCGGGCAAGTGGGACCACGACTCGGTGGGGGCGCACCGTACATCAGTCAGGTCCCGGCGGCCGGGGGGGCGACCGTCATTGCCGTCTTATGCCTTGGAGCCATTCTGCGACCCGAATGTGAAGAACGTGTTGCGCCGGCGTTGAGGAAGATTTTGCCTTCAGCGCGCCGCCCGGATGTCGCCCAGCGCGTCCTCGGCCCAGCGCCGCGCCACGGGATCCCGGAGCGCGTCCTCCAGAGTCGGGACGGCTGGTTCGCCGGTCCTGACGAGCACCTTGACGGCGGCGCCTTTGAGCTCGTCGTCGGCGGCGCCGGCCGTCACGTCGACAAGGCCCCGGATGACGATCGCCGGCAGCATCGCGTCCAGGGTCTCGAGCGCCCGCGCCGGGGTCTGACCTCCGCGATCGTACACGCGCCCGGCGATCGCCTCGAGCAGCGGCATGACGGCCGGCAAGCCGCGCTCCGCCAGCGTGGTCTCCACGCTGTCGATCAGGCGCCAGATCCGTTTCGTCATCGGCAGGTCGAGCAAGGCGATGAGGGCCTCGTGTGGCGCGTAGTCGTCGTGCTCGCTGAGAAAGTCGTCGATCGCGTCGGCGGCATACTCCTGATCCTCGGGCGTGCGGGCTTCTTCGAAGGCGTCCGCCAGCTGCCGCGCCAGCCCGATCAGCGCCTCGCCGTCATCGTCGCACTGCCCGGGCGCCACGACCGCGTCAGCCTTTCTCGTCCGGCGCGTCGCCGAACAAGCCGAGGAGCTCCGCGTACCCTTCGGCCTCGAGCTCCTCTTTGGGGATGAAGCGGAGGGCCGCCGAGTTCATGCAGAAGCGCTGCCCGCTCGGCGCCGGCCCGTCGGGGAAGACGTGGCCCAAATGGGCGTCGCTGGCGGCGCTCCGGGCCTCGGTCCGCTTCGCGAACAAGGAGCGGTCCTCGCGCGTGGTGACGGCCTCGTCGCGCAACGGGCGCGTGAAGCTCGGCCAGCCGGTGCCGGAGTCGTACTTGTCGCGGCTGCTGAACAGAGGCTCACCGCTGACCACGTCCACGTAGATGCCGTCGCGGTGCTCGTCCCAGTACTCGTTGGCGAAGGCCGGCTCGGTGCCTTCGCGCTGCGTGACTTCGTACTGCAGCGGAGTGAGGCGCTGCTTCAGCTCCGCGTCGTCGGGGTTCTTGATCTCCACGGGAACCTCCCTGGACTGTCAGGTCGTCCGGTCCGGCCGGGCCGCTGAGGCTCGGCGCGGAGCCGGCTGATGTGCCTTCATCCACTCCTCGTGCGGCGGCACCTTCTCCCCGACCACGTAGAGGAAGAAGTACGCCCCCATGTCGCCGAGGAATCGGAACTCGCCGCGCAGGCCGCCGACAGTAGAGTCGAAGTCGGCGTGCGAACGCAGCCAGCCGGTGAAGCCGCCGGGGTCGCCATCGAGTCTCAGCATCATCTCGGCGTTGCTGATGGTCGCCTCGATCTTGCGCCGATTGCGGATGATGCGCGGGTCCGCGGCGAGACGGTCGACATCGTCACCGGTAAAGGCCGCGACCGCCGCCGGGTCAAAGCCCGCAAAGGCATCGCCGAAGCCGTCCCACTTGGCCTCGACCACGCGCCAGCTCAGGCCGCTCTGGAAGACGGCCTTGGTCAGGACTTCGAAGTAGTCGGCGAGCTTGGTGGGCTCGATCTGCCGCGGCGCCTGCACGTCGATCAGTGACGGCAGGTGGCGTCCGGACCGACGGGCGAGAGCTCCATGTCGACGAACGCGTCCACGACGCTGCGCACGTCGGGCCGGTCCTCGCCGGCGAACACGCGGATGCCCGTCTGCAGACAGCCCAACAGCGGCTCGTGACCGATCCCGGCGACGATCACGGCGTCGACCATGTTGGTGCCCAGAGTGAGCACCGGCGACATGCAGCCGCCGTGCCCGTGGGGGGCGTTGTCGACGACGTCCACGGCAGTGATCTCGCCGTCGATGAGGTCGACGAGGGTGAAGGATGGGCTGCGCCCGAAGTGCCCGGAGCGCGCGGCGCCGAGGCCGCCCGGCGTCTCCGACGGCACGGCGAGGCGAATGCGGCTGCTGGTACGGTGGATCATCTCGAGCGGGCTTTCCTTCGTTGATTGGGGGACCCTAGCGTACACGCAACAACGGCACTACGCGTCCGACGTGTGCTTGTGGCCCGCGCGGGCTATCCTGCAGTGTACGGGGACACGCCGAAAGGGAGATCCATGCCAGTTGGTGGATACTGCACCGTCTGCGGCCGATGGGTCTGGCTCACGCCCTACGGGGAGTGCCAGAACGGTCATCCCGTCGGCGCGGTGCGCGACGTGCAGCAGCTCAAGCCCGACTCTTCCATCGAGGTCGCGGCCTCCCAGCAGGCGCCGCTGGCTCAGCGGGCGCACTTCCGCTGGTGGTGGCGCTACTCACTGTGGATCCCCTGGACGTTCACCGCCGGGCTCCTCAACTGGGTCGCGTTCATCTACATCGGCGTTCGCGCCCGCCACACGCCGTGGTCGCTGCTCGGCTTCGTCTACCTGATGCCGCTGGTCCTGACGATCCTCGCCATCGGCACGCCGCTGTTCCAGGTCGCGCTGGCCGTGCAGCTGGTGGCCGCGGCCGCCTCCGTCGTCAACGCCCTGTACCTGCGCCCCTACTACCGGGCGATCATGTTCGGCGACGTGTCGCCGGAGGCGCTGCCGGCGCCCCCGCGCCCGCCGGCTCTGGCGGCGGGCGACCGCCCGGCGCTGCCGGCAAGCATCGACGACGCCGCGGCTGCGGTGCTGCGCCCAGCGCGCGCCCAGGTCGATGCGATCGTCAAGAGCGCCGGAGGCATCGGCAAGACCGAGGTCCGGGCTCAGGTCGTCGCGCTCTGCCGCACCGCCGACCAGATCGTCGCCGAGCTGGCGGCGCAGCCGCGCAAGCTCGACGCGGCGCGCGGCTTCCTCACCTACTACCTCGACGCGGCGCAGCGCATCGTCGAGGGCTACGTGTACCTCTCGCGCCGCGGCGCGGCCTCGCCCGACATCACCCAGACCCTGGTCCGGGCCGAGCAGTCGCTGCGCGTCGTGCAGCAGGCCTTCGACCGCGAGCTGACGAACGTGCTGGAGGACCGCGCCCTCGACCTGGACAGCGAGATCGAGCTGCTCGAGCGCACGGTGCGCAGCGACACCATGTACACCCAAACCGGGGAGCTTGAATGAGCGACGAGATCCAGAAGTGGGATGCGGCGCCGGATGCGGCCGCCGGAGCCACGGCCGGCGCGGCCGCGCCGGCCGACCAGCCGGCGGCCGGACCGCTGAGCCCCACCGACCTGGCGCGAGTCGCCGAGATCAAGGCCGCCGTCGACATCTCGAACGCGCAGAGCGTGCTCAGCTACGGACTGCCCGCCCAGAGCCGCATCGCCAACTTCGCCGACTCGCTCCTTGGCGACGTGCGCAACAAGGACGCCGGCAGCGGCGGCGAGGCGCTCAACGACTTGCTCAAGAAGGTTCGCGAGCTCGACATCGACGCGCTCAGCGGCGGCGCCGGCAAAGCGCGGATCCCGATCATCGGCCGCTTCGCCAACACCTTCGAGCGCTTCGCGACCCGCTACCAGAAGGTCGCGACCAGCATCGAGCGCATCGTCGACGCTTTGGAGCGCTCGCGCATGGCGCTGCTCAAAGACATGACCGTCCTCGACAAGATGTACGAGCTCAACCTCGAGTACCTCAAGCAGCTCGATGTGTACATCGCCGCCGGCGAGCAGGCGCTCACGGAGCTGCATACGGTCAAGATCCCGGCGCTCGAAGCCGCGGCCGCGGCCAGCGGCGACGTGATGGCCGCGCAGCGGCTGGCCGATCTGCAGCAGGCGGCGAGCCGCTTTGAGCGCCGCCTCCACGACCTCAAGCTCACGCGCATGATCGCCGTCCAGACGGCGCCGCAGGTCCGCCTCATCCAGGCCAACGACCAGAATCTCGTCGAGAAGATCCAGAGCTCGATCCTGACCACCGTGCCGCTGTGGAAGAACCAGATCGTCATCGCCATCAGCCTGTACCGCCAGCAGAAGGCGGTGGAGCTGCAGAGGCAGGTGACCGACACGACCAACGAGCTGCTCACCAAGAACGCCGAGCTCCTCAAGGACGGCTCAGCGAAGGTCGGGCGCGAGGTCGAGCGCGGCGTCGTCGACGTCGAGACGCTGCAGAAGGTCAACGCCGACCTGGTGGCGACCCTCGAAGACACGATCCGCATCCAGGAGGACGGACGCGCCAGAAGAGTCGAGGCCGAAGGCGAGATCGGAAGGATGCAGTCGGAGCTCCGGCAAAAGCTCATCGAGCTCCGCGCTCAGGCGCCGCAGATCGGCGCTCCCGACGAACCGCCGGGGCTGACCGAGTAGCGGGCGACGGAGTGCCCGTTGACCTGCACAGGCGCAGGACCCGAAGCCGCCTGCATTCGCTCGAGTTCGCCGCCCTCGCGATCGCCGCCTGCCTGAGCGTGGGCTTCCTGCTTGGACTCGCCGTCGCAGCGGCCCTCTACATCGTCCCCGTCATCTTCAGACAGCCCGACCTGGCGCCGTCGCGGGAGGTGCTCATTGCCATTCCGCTCGTCGCCGGCGCCGCGTTCGCGCTCGCCTACCTCCCGATGCTGGTGTGGACGACGCTGCGGAGCGGCCAGATCGTGCTTCGTCGTGCCGAAGCCAGAGCGCCGGACGGGCTCAACGAAAAGAGGCTCGCCAACGTTCTCGAAGAACTGTCGCTCGCAGCCGATCTGCCCTGCCCAAAGGCCGCGATCATCGACGACGACTTCCCCAACGCGATGACCGCCGGGCGCGGCCCGGGCGACGCGACGGTCGTGGTGACGACGGGGCTGCTGCACGCGCTCAACCGCCAAGAGTTGCAGGCCGTCGTCGCTCACGAGATCGCTCACATCGCCGACGGCGACATCCGGTTCATGACCTTCATGGCCGCCAACACATCCCGGCTTCAGGCGGCGATGTCGTCGGTGCTCGACCTCTACAACTGGTCGTGGCTCTGCCTCATACTCTGGCCCTCTGTCGGCCTCGCCCGGCAGGGCGTCAAAGTGGCCCGGCGCGGCGCCTCGCGCGAGCGGGAACTCCTCGCCGACGACACAGCCGTCGCGCTAACGCGCGACCCGGACGCGCTCGTCAGCGCGCTCACCAGAATCGGGTCGTCCACGGCCCGGTCAGCACTGACACGCGACGACATCTCGATGCTGTTCATCGTGGACCCACAGCACACGTGGACCGGCGGCGACTCGCCGCCGCTTCGGGAACGGATCCAACGCATCCGGCAGCTGGACCCCGGCGGCAGGTAGAGACTTGGCAGGCGGCGGGGCCGCCTGCGGCCGCCCGCTCTCGTTCCGCTACCAGCGCAGCGTGCCCGGCGCGCCCTTGTATGGGCCCTCGATATCGGACGTGATCCAGCCGCCGTAGTAGTCGCTCTCCTGAGCCTGGACCTGCTCGTCGTCGACGTAGCAGGCGTCGACGCGCCCGGAGTAGAAGGCGATGTGGTCACGGATCTCCTGGTAGCGGGGTGACGGCGCGCGGTAGAACCAAGCCGCGTCGCACGAGACCTGATCTCCGATCGTGAGGTCGTAGTAGTCCGCCCGCCCTTTGAACTCGCAGTAGGAATGATTGTCGTTGAGGCTCAGGTACTCGGTGCGTACGTCTGCCGGGGGGATGTAGTAGACCGGCGGATGGCTGGTCTCGAGCACGCGGAAGGCGTGCGTCGTCTCGGCGATGGTCACACCGGCGAAGACGACACGGATGCTCCGCGTGCTCGCCTCGACCCGCGGCGGCCGCGGATAGTCCCACACCGATTGCATCACGGGTTCCTCAATCGAGCTGTCAGTTGCCGGCGTCGTCACTCGTCGAGCGCATGAGCTGAACCTTCCCGGACTGGCGACGACCTACCCGTCACGAGCGGTCGCGGCGCGAGGGTCCCACCGCGCGGGTCAGACAACGCCGCGAGACACGGGCGCCGCGCAGGTCTATTGGTCCGGCGCCTGGTCGATGCCGCCGTCGACGCTGTCGGTGAACGCCTGGTAGCGGCTGTCGAGCTCGGCGCTGTCGGGTGGCTGCGGCAGCTCGCCGGGGATGCCGGCGCCGCTGTCGCCGGTGCCGGTCTCGCCGGCGGCTTCTTCGGCGAGGCCGTCCTCGGCGTCGGACTCGGAGGCCTCTCCGTCGGAATACGCGGGGTCGTCGGCGCCGAGGCCCGCGGCCGTCTCGTCCTGGCTCGCCTCCGCTTCGCCCGGCAGCTCGTTATCTGCGTCGTCGCCGGAAGACGCTTCGCCCTCCGGCTCCTGGTCCATCGCCTCGGAGTCGAGAGCGGACGAGGCGCCCCGGCTCGAGGCGCCCAGCTCGCCGAGCGCGTCCCCGACCCAGGGCGCGGAGACCGGGTCGGTGCGCGCCCTTCGCAGCTGGTCGATAGCCGGAGGGCCGATGGCCACCAGGCCGGCGACGGCGGCGTCCTTGAGGCCTTGATCGCCGGAGTCTGAAAGCACCTCGATGAGCCCCTGAACGACTTCGTCCGCCTCGCTGATCGCCATGGCCGAGAGGGTCTCGAGGGCTCGCCGCGAGGACGGGCCGGCGATGTCGTAGACGTGGCCGCGCGACGCGACCAGAAGGGCCTCGACCGCTCCCGGCCCACGGGCCGTGAGAAGCGCCTCGACCGTGTCGGTGATCGAGTCGGTCGCGTCGCCGCGCGGCAGATCGAGCAGCGCGATCAGAGCGTCGTCGGGCGCGTCTTCGCCGTGCTCGTCGATGAACCCGACGATCTCGCCGGCGGCGTACTCCCGGTCATCGGCCGTCTGCGCCTCTTCGTAGGCGTCGGCAAGCTGGCGGGCAAGGCCGACGAGGGCTTCATCTTGGTCGCGGTACTCCATGGCGCCGACATGCTACGTCATGGCGGCGGCGCGACCTAGCGCCGGAGGAGCCGGAACACGCGTGGGGCGGCGGCGGGCGGCGAAAGCATTCGCCACCGCCCGCCGCCGTCCCATGTCAGTCAAGCCCTACTGCACGCGCAACGACTTCCAGTCGGCGGCGACCTGGGGGTTGCCGGCCGCGTCGCGGGCGGTGAGCGTGTAGCGGTAGGTCCCCGGCTTGAGATTGCAGAGGAACGAGGTGTAGCGCAGGCGCCCGTCGGAGGGCGTCGTGAAGCTGCAGTGCAGGAGGCCGCGCTTGACGAGCCTGCCGCCGCTGCCGGTGATGCGCACCGTGACCGTGGCAGTCGGACTGCCGAGGTCGCTCACCCGGTAGGGCAGCGTGCAGAGCTGACCGCGCTTCACGCTCACCGCCCAGGGGGCCGTGACCAGCGGCCGCGAGGTGTCGATGTTGACGGTGAGCGACTGCACATCGGACTCGTGGCCGACCAGGTCGGTGGCCGCGTACTCGACGAGGTGCGAACCGTCGTTGGCGCCTGCGTCGGGGGCGTCGATGGTGAGCGACGCCATGGACGCGGGCCCGGTGACCCATTCGCCGCCGTCGACGCGGTAGCTGAGGGAGGCGACGCCCGAGGCCAGGTCGCTTCCCGTGAGCAGCAGGCTGACCGGCTGGTTGTGCCACTCGTCGTCGGCGCCGCTCACGGCGACGGTCGGGGCCGTGAGGTCGACGGAGACCGTGGCCGAGCCGGCGTCACTGAGGTTGCCGGCCACATCGCGGGCGCGGTAGAGCAGGGCGTGGACGCCTTCCGTGTCGATCAACACGTGCGCGCCGGCGGTCCAGTCGGCGTCGTCGAGCTTGTACTCGGTCGCCGCGACGCCGGAGCCGCCGAGGTTGTCGGCGGCCGTGAGGTCGACGGTCACCGGGGCGGCCTGCCAGCCGTCCGGCACGGGGCTCGCGCTGACGCTGGGGGCGAGGCGGTCGCGCACCGTCACGCTGACGTTGGCGCCGGCGCTGTTGCCGGAGGCGTCCGTGGCCACCAACGTCAGCGCGTGCTCACCGAGGGCGAAGGCGTGGCTCAGGGTGGCGCCCTCGCCGAGCTTGGCGGCGCCCTCGTACCAGGCGAGAGCCGGGCTCGCATCGGCGAGGTCGCTTGCCGTTCCCGTCATGGTCACCTCGACGGTGGCGGCGCCGGGGAGCTGGTCGAGGGTCTGGTCGGGGCCGGCGTCGAGGGTCGGCGGCGTGGTGTCGAGGACCGTCACCGTGACCGTGGACGTGCCGACGTTGCCGGAGAAGTCCGTCGCCTCGAGCCTGAGCGTGTGCTCGCCGAGAGCGAAGGTGCGGGTCAGGCCGGCGCCCTCGCCGAGCTTGGCGTCACCCTCGTACCAGGCCAGGGCCGGGTCCGGGTCGACGAGGTCGTGGGCCGAGCCGGTGAGGGTCGCGCTGGCGCCGTCGGGCCCGGTGGCCTCCAGGGTCTGGTCGGGGCCGGCGTCGGCGGTGGGCGGGGTGGTGTCGGTCTCAGGCGTAAACGTCTGCGCCTGCTCGACGTTGAGGGCGTTGTCGACCGACCAGTACGTGACCGGGGTCGCGTCTGCGAGGGTGATCGGATCGCTGTACGTCTGCTGCTCGCCGCCTCCGATGCGGAAGTAAGTCGCGTAAACGCCAGTACCGCCGCTGTCGTCCAGCGCCGAGAGCGTGAGCACCTGATGGCCGCCGGCCCACACGGCGGAAGCCGTGGTCACCGGCGCCACGGTGTCGGTCTGCGGCGTGAACACCTGCGGCGACTCCACGTTGCCGGCGCTGTCGACCGACCAGTAGGCGACCGGGGTCGCGTCGGTGAGAGTGAGCTCCTGGGTGTATGGCTGCGCGTCGGCGGAGCCGATCTGGTAGTTGGCGGCGGCGACGCCGCTGCCCCCGATGTTGTCCTTAGCCGAAAGGCTGAACTCCATCGTGCCGCCGTGCCAGGCCCCAGCCGTCGCCGTGGTGACAGGAGCGGCCGCGTCGATGGGGACGCTCAAACCGTGAGCGCTCTCGATGTTGCCGTCGTTGTCGGCGGCCCAGTACGTCAGAGCGTGCGCGCCGTTGGCATCGAGCGTGAGCGAGGTCTCGGCGCCAGCGGTGACGACGGCGTCACCGCCGTCGAGGGTATACGAGACACTGGCAACGCCCGATCCGTCGTCGATAGCCGAGAAGGTGATGGTCACCGTGCCGGTGAACCAGCCGAGGGCCGGCAAAGGCGGGAGGGTCGCGGCGCTCGTCGTGGGCGCCGTGGTGTCGGCCTGCGGGGCGCCGGATGCCGCATTCGAGCGCGGCCCAACGTTGGTCGCGGCATCGACGGCTCGCACCTCGTAGTGGTAAGTCTGGCCGACGATCACGTCGGTGTCGTTGTAGGTCGACGCCGCTGTGACGCGGTCGAGGAAGACGTGAGTGGGCGTCGGGTTTGTCCCCGAGCCTTGCCAGCGGTAGATGTCGTAACCGGTCACGCCGGTGTCGTCGCTCGCATCACCCCAGGCCAGATGGAGCTTCCGGTAGCCGGGAGTGACGCTGAGCGTGCCTGGGGCGGTCGGCGGGGTAGTATCGCTCGCACCGAGCGCGATGTCGGTGTCGGGCGGCCCGGTCGTGACGCCGGTCCAGCCGTCGACGACCGTGTCGTTGGCGGCGCCGGTGCGCACGTCGATGGCCGTGTTCGCCGGCACCGCAAGGCGGAAGTCGCCGGTGGAGCCGGCCTGGCCGTAGTCTTCGTCGTCGACGACGCCGTTCGCGTCGTCGTCGGTCCCGTTGGCCTCGGTGCGGGTGAGCCCATAGATGGGGCTCGAGGCGCCGGCCGACGTGGCCGCGACGCGCGTGTCGGCGCCCAGACCGCTGGGCACGCCGTTATGCACCCAGGAGCCCGTCCCGGATGCAGACATCGACATGACCGTCACCAGCGGGCCGCCGGCCGAAGGGTTGAGCGTGTTTCCGGCAACGCCGACGCTGAGGGATACGACGAGGTACCAAGGGCCGTTGGCGGCCGAGGTCTGGGTGTCGTCGGCGAACTTCCCGTAGAGCCACGAACTCGCGTCGGTGGGCAGGCTCTTGTCGGCGAGCGTCGTGATCGACGGGAAGTCAGTCCAGGCGGCGCTGTTGTGGACCCAGTTGTGGGTGCCCGGGTTCCAGGTGAGGCCGCGGTTACCGCTGGAACCCTGGCCACTGGCAACCGGCGAGAAGCGGACCTTGACGTAGTACTTGGTGCTGGCCGCCAGCCCGGAGTTGGTGCCGGCGGCGAGCTGGAAGGCGATCGGCGTGTGGTCGTTGGCCACGTAGCTGCTCGCCGTTGTCGTGGTGACGTTGCCGGTGTAGGCCGCAGCCGCCAGTGCCGGCCCCGCCGCCGCGAGCGCGACGACTGCGACCAGCAGCACGACGACCCAGAGGCCCGCACGAGCGCGCATACGGCGCGGGCGGGCGGACGGACTCACGCACGTGTGCGGGATTCTCCTCGACATGGTTCCAAGCTCCCTTCGCGGTCGGCCGCGACGGTTGCCGGCGGCCGCACATTCCCTTGCGACTCCGAACCACGGAGCCGGCGATGCGGAAGACTCCGGCGCTCAGAGCAATGTAGGCACTCGACTGGTTCCCGAGCGGCGTCGCCATCGCTTGACAGGCTCGCGAAGTGTCGCGAGACTGCCGTCGGTAAGGAAGACTCTAGCGTACGTCGTCCCCAAGGAGAATCGGCCATGGCCGCTGGCACCCAAGCGAGGAAGAGTGCGAGAGTGGCGACCGTCATTTTGACGCTGGTCCTCGTCGCCGTCGCGATGCTGGCGCAGGCCGCGCCGGCGCCGGCCGCCGCAGGCTTCACCGGCGGCGCCGACATCTACCCCGCTTACGTCGGCAACGATCACACGCCCATCGCCATCCACTTCACCGGGACGGGCCTCACCGCGGGGGTGAGCTACTACACGAAGATCCGCTTCTCCGTGGGTCCGTCGCCCTCGGGGGCGACCAACCGCGGCTTCACTTGGAATCCGGTCACGCCGCGCTGGGTACAGGAGCGCGAGTCGTGGCTCGACTTCCCGCAGGTCACGGCCGACGCCAAGGGGGTCGTCTCGGCCTGGGTCCTGGCGAAGTTCGGCGACGTATCGCTCGCCGGCCCCTACTACCTGCTCATCTCGCTCACGGCCACCGGCGGCAACGACACGCTGAACAGCGGCAACGGGGCGACGGTCACCGTTCTGGACACGACCGGCGGCATCAGCGGCGCCGTGCCCGGCGCGGCGGTGCACAACGGCGTCGCCACCGGAGCCGCAGCGAATGCGCTGGGCGTGGTGCGCGCCGCCTCCGGCGGAGCCCTGCTCGCCCAGGTCCGCGGCGAGCCCAACGGCTGCGACGACGACGCGAACGGCATCGTCGACGACGAAGACTACGGGCCGGCCGGCTCCACCGGCGACTTCCGCGCCGTCGTACCGGCCGCGACCGCCATCACCGTAGCTTTCGACGGCGTCGCCTGGGCCATCCCGGCGCCGAGCTCAGGCCCTGCCGGCAGTGATGTCGCTCTCGGCGTGGCCGACCAGACGCCGCCGGCGACGCCAACCGGCCTCACGGCGCAGCCCCGGGCCGGAACGGTGCAGCTTGTCTGGTCGCCGGTCGCCGACGCGGCGAAGTATCAGGTCGAGAGTTGGACCGACCCGGCGCCGCTCGGGAGCGCGACCAACTACTCGTCACCCCATCGTGTAGCCGGCCTGCCGACAGCCGCCTTCCTCAGCGACGCCGGCGTGACGAACGGCGCCGTCTACCACTACTGCGTGCGGGCCGTTGACGCCGCCGGCAACATGAGCCCGGCTTCCGCGACCGTGACGACCCGGCCCGACGACGTAGCGCCGGTCACGACCGATGACAGCGACGGCCTCTGGCATGCTGGACCGGTCACGGTGACGCTCACGGCCGTCGACACCGGTGGGCTCACCCCGCCGGTCACCTACTATCGCGTCAACGGCCACCCGAAGCGCTGGTCGGCCGGCACGTCGGTGACGGTGGCACCCGGGCAGCGCTGGATCGTCGATGGAGCCAACACGATCACGTACCACTCGGTGGACGAAGCCGGCAACGCCGAGACGCCGCACCGCTGCATCGTGAACCTGGGCGTGGGTCCGGCGAGCAGGTCGGGTGCTAGGGCCGCTCGAGGAGCGCCGCGCGGCTGAAAGCCACGCGGGTTCGGGCGAGCGCCT
>Ga0302323_100003511_pt1 | contig 12737 bp, 9 predicted proteins | sample Fen_T0_3_FD_201950 | JGI IMG/M metagenome (GOLD analysis project Ga0302323, IMG submission 201950) | Peat permafrost microbial communities from Stordalen Mire near Abisko, Sweden - Fen_T0_3 | ecosystem: Environmental > Terrestrial > Soil > Wetlands > Permafrost | place: Sweden: Abisko... | reverse complement strand
CGGCGGCGGAAATCTGCTCAGCGTTCATACCAGCGACGGTTCCATTACTCTGGATAAGTTCTGAGCAAAGCGTTACCCTCAGTGCGCATTGGAAATTGAAAACTTCTATGAACTGGAAAATTGCCCTCCCTCTTCTACTGATGCTCTCGGCCTTCCCCGCCGCTTTCGCCCAGACCACCACACCCGCCCCCGTGCTCGACGTCACTTTCATGGACAAAACGGTCGATCCCTGCGTGGACTTCTACACCTACTCCTGCGGCGGCTGGATGAAGAAGAATCCAATTCCTCCCGACCAGTCGAGCTGGGACACCTACTCTAAACTCCAGGATGAGAATCTGGCGCAACTGCGCACCATCCTCGAGGATGCAGCCAAGGGCGGCAGCTCCAGAAACGCGGCCATGCAAAAGATCGGTGACTACTACGCGTCTTGTGTGGACGAACCGGCGGTCGAGAAACTCGGCGTCCAGCCGTTGGCTCCCGAGCTCGCCCGCATCCGCAAGCTGAAATCAAAGAAGAATCTGGCCGAATATCTCGCCACCGGCCAGTTCCCACCTGCCATTTACGGCGGTGGAACGATGTTTACCTTCCGATCTGGCCAGGATTTCAAAGATTCGACCCAGGTGATTGCCGAGGCAGACCAGGGCGGGCTTGGCCTCCCCGACCGCGATTACTACTTGAAGGACGATGCCAAATCACAGGAACTGCGCAAGGCATACGTCGCGCACGTGCAGAAGATCTTCGAACTGGTAGGCGACAAGCCCTCCGATGCCGCTGCAGAAGCCGCCACCGTCCTGCGCATGGAAACAGAACTCGCCCGGGGACACATGACCCGCGTCGAGCGCCGCGATCCCCAGAAGCTCTATCACAGGATGAACCGCGCCGAACTCGAGAAGCTGGCTCCCGCCTTCGCCTGGAATACCTACTTTTCGAAAACCGGCATGGCGTCGCTCCAGTCGCTCAACATCGTGGTGCCGGAATACTTCCGCACCATGAACACACAGATCGAGAAGGAAAGTCTGGCCGACTGGAAGACCTACCTGCGATGGCACGCGGCCCATCATGCGGCCAACTATTTGTCATCGGCGTTTGTCAACGAAAATTTCGCCTTCTACGGCAAGACCCTGCGCGGGCAGGAACAGCTCGCTCCCCGCTGGAAGCGCTGCACCAATGACGTGGACGATGATCTCGGCGAAGCGCTCGGACAGGCCTATGTGGCGAAATATTTCGGCCCGGACGCCAAGCAGGCCGCCGTCAAGATGGTGAAGGAAGTCGAGACCGCCATGGAAAGCGAAGTCCACGGGCTCAGCTGGATGGGCGCGGCCACCAAGGAGCAGGCTCTCACCAAGCTCCATTCCATCGCCAACAAGGTTGGATACCCCGACCAGTGGCGCGATTACAGCGCGCTCGAAGTTGTGCGGGGCGACCAGATCGGCAATGCGCAGCGCGCCCACTGGTTCGAGTTCCACCGCTGGCTCAACAAGATCGGCAAGCCCGTGGATCACACCGAGTGGACCATGACCCCGCCCACCGTCAATGCCTACTACGATCCGCAGAAGAACGACATCAACTTCCCCGCCGGAATTTTGCAGCCGCCCATCTTCAGCGCCGCCTCCGACGCCGCTCCCAACTACGGCGATACCGGTGCCACCATGGGCCACGAGCTCACCCACGCCTTCGACGACGAAGGCAGCCAGTTCGACGCCCAGGGCAACCTGCGCAACTGGTGGACCGAGAACGACCGCAAGGAATTCGAGCAGCGGGCGAAGTGCGTCGTGGATCAGTATTCGGGATACACCATCATTGACGACATCAAAATCAACGGCAAGCTGACGAACGGGGAAGACATCGCCGACCTGGGCGGCACGCTGCTCGCGTACTTGGCGTGGAAGGAAGATACCAAGGCTGAGAAGCTCGAGGCGCTGGAGGGCTTTACTCCCGAGCAGCGCTTCTTTGTGGGCTACGCGCAGAGCTGGTGCTCCAACGAAAAAGACGAGACCAAACGACTGCGCGCGACCGTCGATCCGCACTCACCCGAGAAATATCGCGCCAACGGCGTCGTCGCCAACATGCCCGAGTTTCGCGAAGCGTTCCACTGCAAGCCGGGACAACCCATGGTCCGCGAAAACGCCTGCCGGGTGTGGTGAGGGTAGGGTGGACACTCTTGTCCGCCGCCGTTGCTCTTGGTTTTGAGTTGTGGGGCGGACACTCCTGTCCGCCGCTTTTGCTCTTGGTTTTGAGTTGTGGGGCGGGACACTCCTGTCCGCCGCCGTTGCTCTTGGTTTTGAGTTGTGGGGCGGACACTCCTGTCCGCCGCAGTTGACTTTCCCGGCACCGCAACACCAAAAGCGGCGGGCAGGAGTGCCCGCCCCACACAGACCTAGCCCCGCTCAAACGCGTGTTTCCTTTCCAGTTCGCCGAGGGCTTCGGCCATCTCTGACTCGAAGCGATCGTTCTGCTCCATCAGCGCGGGCAGCGCCGTCGCATACCGCCGGGCCATCGTGAACAACCCCCGCTGCATCACGCCCGCCGCGATCTCCGCTACATGGTCGGTGGTCGTCTGCAGGTAGAGAGCCTCCGTCGGATCGCCCAGCCACACGTCGCCGCCCACCAGTCGCGTCTGCCAGTACACTTTGCGCTCGATCATGAGCGCGATCTCTTCGTCCGTCGCTTTCCCGAAGACCCACTGGCTGCGCTTGAAATCGTAGTGGCGGCTCGATAAGGGCAATGGCACCATCTTGCCCGACTTCACGAACTCAATCTGCTTCCGGTCCACTTCCTTGCGCAGGCCATTGATCACTGGCCCTTCGGCGTCTCTTGCTTCGAGCGAAGGCAGCACTTCGCGCAGCGTAACCGAGAGGTTCACGGCAACCAGCGCGCGCAGTCCCGCAGAGTTCTCCAGCGCAATCTCGGCGTGCAGGACGTGGAAATCCGCGCCCGAACTCGCCGGGCGGAACGGCCAGTCCAGCCGGAAACTGAGGGGCAGTCCACTGCGGGAAACGTAGATATTTTTCGGGTTGGAGTAAACTGGTGTACTCATGGCGTGTCCTTGATCAACCGGAGAACCCATATTCTATCGTGCGCCGCAGACTTTAGCTGTGCCCCAGTCGCGCTAACTGCAGCAGGTTCCACGCCGCCGACGCGATCAGCAACCCGTAAAGCCCAGCCATCGCCAGCAATCCATGCCGGGTCTCAAGCAGGTCGGCGAACACGCCCGCAACGAATATGAAAAGAAACACGAGCGCCGTCAGCAGGAAGCCCTCGCCGGGAAACTGCGGCGCGGCTGCAGCCAGAACAAACCAGAGCACGGCGATCAGCAGGGGAGCTGTATTGCCGAAATAGCGCGAGCGTTTCCATGCAAAATATGCGATCAACACCGCGGGCAACGCCAGCATCAGCGAAGGACTGCCGGCGAAGACTGTTTCCAACATGTGCCGGTAGGTAATCCACACACCGAGCGCCCGTGGATCGAATTCGAACCAGCGCGCGTGCTTCATTCCCTGCCCAAGCAGGGTCGGATGAAAGAAATAGCACGCCAACAGGATTGCGGCCGCGACTCCGCAGGCCGCGCCCCAGATTACGAGCACAGCGCGCTTTCGCACCGGAGCCACCCATAACATGACGATCAGCGCGACGACCGCGACCATCGCCAGCGAGAACTGGTTGCCAATCGCAAGCGCCAGCGACAACCCCAGCAGAACAATGCGGCGCCAGTTCCACAGCACCACTTCCCGCGGCGCATAGAGCGTGTGCGCCACTGCAATCGCGGTCCAGATGGCGCCGAATGCGCCCCAAACCGCGCCCATCTCCGCCAGATTCTGCGCGCCGGCCGTGTTCACGATCATCGCCGGCGAGAAACAGTAGAGCAGCAGCGCGATGTATCCGCCGGCATTGCCGTAGAGGCGGCGTGTGACGTACCACAACGATCCGCCCAGCATCACGCCGAAAAACAAATAAGGAAGCGCCGCCAGAATGTGCCACAGGGGCGAGCCTGCCGTCCACGACGCGGGCCGCAAGACGAACGGTGCAGCCGCAATCAGGTAATAGAGTGGCGAACGATCTTCGTCAAATCCATCGCGCGCCCGCAGGTGGCCCGATCGCGCTGCCGAAGGAAGCCCGGTAGCTGCTTCCGAGCGTAACGCTTCCGGCGTCCCGGCAACCACTCCCCCTCGCCACTGCTGCAGCCCGTCGTAGACGCGCAGGGCTTGGTCAGACGGTGGACGCGATTCGTTGCGCGACTCAATCCGCACCAGCCACAAGCATTGCGCCAGGTACACCAGCAGCAGCGCCGCGGCCACAAACTGCGGCTTTCCAACCCACTCGAATTGTAGAAATCGCCGCACGGAAGGAAACCGTGTTTTACCATGTCCGGGACGCTTATGGATACGAACCCTTTCCCGGCCTCCGCTCAGCAGCCGATTGCGCTTGAGTCTTCCGTGCCCACGGCAGCGCCTCAATCCACGCCGATTCTAACTACCAGTGCTCCCGCCGAATCGCGTCTCCGGCTTATCGGCGTGGCTGTTCTACACTGGGTCCTCTACCTCGCCATGGGCGGTGTGCTCGCCGCCGTCCTCCTGACTGGCCTGCGCCTCGCCCATCCTCATGCTGGTGGCTGGGTCGGGTGGATGATGCTCGCCGAGATCGGCCTGACGTTCGTCGCGATTCTTCCCGCCTTCGTGATGGCGCGCGTCGAAGGACGGCCCTTCGGCGATTTCGGACTGCCCGCGCGCACTGCCTTTGGCCGCAACTTCTGGGTCGGGACGCTGTGGGGAATCGCGTCCTTGAGCGCCTTGATCCTCGCGCTCCGCCTGGCCGGAGCCTTCGAGCTCGGGTCGCTCGCGCTGCACGGCGCCAGACTCGTAAAGTTTGCTGTCTTCTACGCCGTGTTTTTTCTGCTCACCGGATTCTTTGAAGAATTCCTGTTTCGCGGCTACTCACAATGGGTGCTCTCGAAAGGAATCCACTTCTGGCCAACCGCAGTGCTACTTTCTGTCGCTTTCGGATTAGTCCACGGCGGCAACCCGGGCGAAGCCAAGACTGGCCTGGTCGCGGCCGCCTTGATCGGCTTCTTCTTCTGCCTCACCCTGCGCCGCACTGGCAGTCTCTGGTGGGCCGTCGGCTTCCATATGTCCTGGGATTGGGGCGAGAGCTACCTGTACTCCGTCCCGGACAGCGGCGGCATGATGCCCGGACACCTGCTCAACTCCTCCTTCCACGGCCCCGCCTGGCTCACCGGAGGCTCAGTCGGCCCCGAAGGCAGCGCGCTGGTCTTCATCGTGATCGTCGCCCTGTGGGTGCTGTTCGACCGGATGTATCCGGAGGTGAAGTACGGAGCGCTGCAACGGGCTGCGGCAGGTGCGTTGGAACCAACTTCAGCCGCGTAGCGGCGGAATAGGAAAGCCCGGGGCGTAAGCCCCGGGTAGCACGCGGCCGCGATCTGAGTCCCGAAGGAACGGCACTCTGACCTACCACGAATAATGCACCGTGTACGTCACCACCTGCTCGCCGTCCGGCGCAACCGTCACGGGGAACTCAATGGTCTGCGCGTCGCGCTTCTTGAACTGGTGCGACTGCTCGGTAAGCTTCCAGTTTGACCAGCGATACAGATGCTCGACCACGCGCACGGTGGCGGCTTCCTTCTTGTGATTGCGCACGCGGATCTCGAATGTCTCGTCCATCCAGTGCGCGTTTGAATCCACGCGGAAGTTCGTGCGCTTGCGCTCACCCACGATGTCAAACGCGTTGCCAGTGTAGACGCGGATCATCTCGTCCTTGGGCGTGTGGTCAATCGTGTTCTCGCCGATGAATTGCAGGCTGCCGTCGGAGTCGCGGCGATAGAACCGCAGACGCCCCTTGGGAAGCGCGATCCCGAGGTGATTGTTCTCGGAATTCTTGAACTCCTGCATGGCCCAGACTTTCTTGTTGGAGGCGGTGCCGTAGCCCGGGTCGTTGCGCACCTGGTCGGACGAGTAGTAGCCGTACTGATCCATTTGCGCGCCGTCGTAAACATAGAGCCGCTGCGACTGGATGCCGGTCGTGCGCACGAACTCCACCTGCTTGGTCTCGTTATCGCGCAGCGTCGCTGGACGCTCCAGCGTGTAGAGGTGGAATTCGTCGAAAGACTTCTCCCGAACGACCGGCGCCGCCGCGTCCATGTTCATCGCAGCTTTCTCCGCCGCATACATGCGGCCCCCGATCGCCGGCTGTTGAAGTTTGCTGACGTCGCCCGCCAGCAGCTTGATCCGGGCATTCTCGAAGGTCTTGCCGCTCTGGTTCTGCATGGTGATCCAGCCCACCAGGTCGAGCACGTTGATGCCGGAATTCTTCGGGCCATCGGACACCACCAGGTTGTAGTCCGAATGCCAGTTCATGCCGCCCGAGACGTAGGAAATTTCGGCTTCCGATCGTCCCGCCTGCGTGGTCGCCAACTGCCAGCTCAGCGTCGGCTTCAGGATCGAATCGCTGCCCAACGCCGGAAACAGCGGCTGGCCAGGCAATCCGAAGCGCAGGATGCCGTCCACTTCAATGATGGGCTGGCCCATGCCGGGCTGTGGATAGCCGTAGTTCTGCGCGTAGGCCGCGCTGGGAATGTATCCGCTGCGGATGATTTTGCCGCGGATGGTCTCGCTCTTGTCGCCACGCTGCGCGAGAAAATCAATGGTCTTGCCTTCATAGAGCGAGAGCAGCAGTTCCTGGGAAATGGGATCGTTGCGATAACTCTGCTCGAGAATCTGCAGCGGCCGCCCAGTCAGATCGCGCAGGATGACCGAGTCCGGCTCAAGATGCGAGGTAATCCCGGCAAAGTTCACGTGGTTGACGCCTGTGTTCAGGTCCAGCGGCAGGTACTCGCGGGCAACGAAGAAATTCTGGTTGTAGATGGTGAGCGCGGGCGCGTTGTCTTTTTCCGCCGCGGCTGGCCGGGCCTGCTCCTGCGCAACAGCGAGAAGTCCAAGGCTGAAAAGCGCGAGCGCAAGAAAAAAATTCGAGAGTCTGTGCATGTCGGTCCCCTTGTCTTGATCATCGTAGTAGCGGCCGGGGGAGACCGCCACTTTTGTCTGGAAACGCGGCTTGCCGCGTCTGATGGGAGAACGGGATACGAGGAGAAACTTGCGTTGAAAGCTTAACCACAGGGGACACGGGGGGCACAGAGGTAACTCGGGGTAACCGGAAACGCGGAATTTTGCAAGCCGCGAAGCGGCGCAACAGGAAAGCCCGGGGCGTAAGCCCCGGGAAGCCAGCCGCCGCGGCGGAGTCCCGTCAGGGACGGCACACTCAGGCCTGCTGCTCGCGCACCGCTCTCGCAGGGAATCCAAAGAACACCCGTGCTATCCAGCGCAGAATGCGCCATCCGATCGCGGCCCCGGCAACAATCGTGAACATCCACAGCAGGATCGTCGGCAGATAGAACACGATTGCGGTCATTGAGACCGCGTAGTCCCCGAGTCCGTCGAGGCCATCTCGCGCCGCAATCTTCAACTGGTATAGCGGACGCCAGTGCAGGCCGAAGACCTGTGCATCAGCTTCCGCGCGCAGCGTGATGTTGATGGCGACGGTCTCCACCTGCTTCGAGAGCGCCGCAAACTCCGCCTGCCGCTCCTCGATCGCCCCTCGCACTTCGTTGAGTTTGTCGCTGACTTCGAGCGTGTCCTTCACGTTCGCAGCTTTGCGCAGGATACCGAGATACTGTTGTTCCTCGGCCCGCAGATTGCGCAGGCGCGCTTACTCATCAACGTACTGCCTGGTGACATCCTGCGCCTCGATACTCTCGCTCTCCACCCGCAACCCAAGTTTGCGAATCTGAGCACGAACGTCTTCGAACTTTGCCACCGGCACGCGGATGGTCAGCGATGCATTGGGAGCTTGCTGGCTCCCACTGACCTGCGAAGTCACCACGTAGCCTCCGGCGTTGTAGGCCAGTTGAGTGATCTGGCTGCACGACTGATCGGGAACTCGAACGAACATCTCAATCGCGCTCGTCCGAACTAACTTGCGGCCATCGTCCACCGAGGAGGATTGGTCCGCAGCCTCCGTGCCGGTCACTTGGAGCGAAGCCGGTCTGAGTTCAGCCAGCTTCGATCTCTGCCGTGCCAACGCCGCCGCCTTATCGGCGGCGACTCTTGACCGATTCAGATTCGGAATGGCGATTGCTGCCCACAGCAGAATGAGAAAACCAAATGCTACCCAAGGCCAATGGATTCTGAGAACGTCGCGAGTCGAGGACATACGTTTGCCTCCCGACGGGAGAACGCCGGGCGCACAGTGGCTTGCGTGGAGTTTTCCCAATGTACTGGTATTTGTCATCCCGAGCGAAGCGCGCAGGAGCGTAGTGACTAAGCGCGAAGTCGAGGGACCCCTACTCCTCATCGGCGCTTCACGGGGTAGGGGTTCCTCGCCGGCTGAAACCGGTTCGGAATGACATGAAGGCAACCGTCAAGCAACGGCGGCGGACAGGAGTGTCCGCCCCACACCCTCTAGATATCCAAATTCTTTACGTCCAGCGCGTTGTCCTCGATGAACTTGCGGCGGGCTTCGACGTCTTCGCCCATCAGCGTGGTGAAGATCGTCTCGCACTCGGCGATGTCTTCGAGCTTCACGGACAACAGCGTGCGGCGCTCGGGATCCATCGTCGTCTCCCAGAGTTGCTCTGCGGTCATCTCGCCCAGGCCTTTGTAACGCTGCACGATGTATTCTTTCCGGCCCTCGTTCAGCACGTAATCAAACAATTCGCGCGGCGTATTCTTTTCGACGACCTCAGCCTCTTTCGCGCGCCGGGCCGGAGCTTTGCCGGACTTCTTCTGCGTCTTGTCCGCTTCATCACCCTCGGCGTCACTGGCTTCTTCGGCATTACCCTCGTCGCCTTTGGCTGCCTTCACCACGCTCTCCACCACAAACGGCGGCTCCATGTAAGGCTCGATCTGCTTGAACTTGGAAATCAACTGCCGGCATTCCGGGGTTGACGCCAGTTCCCAGCTGATCACGTGCTCGGCACCCTGCGAATTCACGTACTTCACTTCCCAGAGATTGTGCTCTTCGTCGAAGCTCGGCTCCACGCTTTTCAGGCTCAGCGCTTTCTGCAGACGCTTCAGTTCTTTTTCCAGCTTCTCGATCTTCTTCGGCGGATTCTTCTTGTCGCCCTCGAAGTCGGCGCGCTTGGCAAGATCGAGCTTGGGCAGCAGTTCGGTGATGTGTTCTTCGCGTAGGCGCTTGTTCAACTTGTCGAAAAACCCGAGATACTCATTCAGCACGGTGATGAACTTCGTCAGCGTCGCGCCTTCCAGCTTGGCCGCGCCCTCGCCGTAGCGGATCACAAGTCCCTCGGACGCGCGCTTCACCATGACCTTGACGAACTCGTGCTCGTTCTTGATGTACTGGTGCGACTTGCCCTTGCGGATGCCGAACAGTGGCGGCTGCGCGATGTACACGTTGTTCCGCTTGATCAGTTCCTGCATGTGGCGGAAGAAGAACGTCAGCAGCAGCGTGCGGATATGCGAGCCGTCCACGTCCGCGTCGGTCATCAGGATGATTTTGCCGTAACGCAGCTTGGTCGGATCGAAGTCCTCTTTCGAGATGCCGGTGCCGAGCGCGGTAATCATGGCGCGGATTTCTTCGTGCGCCAGCATCTTGTCGTAGCGCGCTTTTTCTACGTTGAGAATCTTGCCCTTCAGCGGAAGGATCGCCTGGAAGCGCCGGTTGCGGCCTTGTTTCGCGGTACCGCCGGCGCTCTCGCCCTCGACCAGGAACAGCTCACAGCGGTTCGGATCGCGTTCCGAGCAGTCGGCCAGCTTGCCGGGTAGTCCGCCACCGTCGAGCGCGCCTTTGCGGCGCGTCAGGTCGCGGGCCTTGCGGGCAGCTTCGCGGGCCCGGGCCGCGTCAATTGCCTTGTTGATGATCTTGCGCGCCACTGTCGTGTTCTGCTCGAAGAAGGCGCCCAGGCGTTCGTTGATGAAGGCCTGCACGATGCCGGCGATGTCGGAATTCAGCTTGCCCTTGGTCTGCCCTTCAAACTGCGGCTGCGGCAGCTTCACGCTGATTACCGCCACCAGCCCTTCGCGGACGTCGTCGCCCGTCAGGTTCTCTTTCACGTCCTTGAACAGGCCCATCTGCTGGCCCGCGTAGTTGATGGTGCGGGTCAGCGAGGTGCGGAAGCCGGAGAGATGGGAACCACCGTCCACGGTGTTGATGTTGTTCGCGAAACTGAAAACCGTTTCCGAGTAACCGTCGTTGTACTGCATGCCGATTTCCATGGTCACTCCGTCCCGCTCGGCTTCCATGTAGATCGGTTTGTCGTGCAGCGTTTGCTTGCCGCGGTTCAAGTGCTTGATGAACTCGGCGATGCCGCCAGTGTACTTAAACTCGCCGTGCTTGGATTCGCCGGACTTGGCGTCGGTCTGGCGCTCGTCGGTGAGCTTGATCAGCAGGCCCTTGTTCAGGAACGCCAGTTCGCGCAGGCGCTGCGCAAGCGTGTCGTAGTTGTACTCGGTCGCGGTGAAAATGGTCTTGTCGGGGACAAAGTGAACCCGGGTTCCACGGTTCTTCGTCGCGCCCGTTTTCTTCAGCTTGCCGACCGGTTCGCCTTTTGAGTAAGTCTGTTCCCAGGTGAATCCGTCGCGCCAGATTTCGAGATCCAGTTCTTCGCTGAGCGCGTTGACGCAACTCACACCCACGCCGTGCAATCCGCCGGAAACTTTGTAGGAGTTGCTGTCGAACTTGCCGCCCGCGTGCAGCGTGGTCATGACGACTTGCGCGGCGGAAACTTTCTCGCCGTCGATGTCCATGTTGTCGACGGGAATGCCGCGGCCGTTGTCCACCACCGTAATCGAGTTGTCGAGATGGATGGTGACGTCGATCTTGTCGGCGTGCCCGGCGAGCGCTTCGTCCACGGAGTTGTCCACCACTTCGTACACCAGGTGATGCAGGCCGAGCTCACCGGTCGAGCCGATATACATGGCCGGGCGTTTGCGCACCGCCTCCATGCCGCCGAGCACCTTAATCGAGTCAGCGTTGTAATCACCGTTGGGGGTTTTACCGTTCATTTTTTTGGCGTCTTCAACTTCGGTCTGCAATTCTTTCGTGGCCATTCTGCTCCGTGAAAAAGCCGGATCGTGCGCTGGGCTGGATGGACGCTTCCGGGACCGACTCGGGCGACCTCAAATGATTGAAATTCCTAATAGTTAGCGGTCGCCGGAGATGTATTTATTTTACCACAGAGAAAGTGCTTTTTGGGGTCCGAACCACACCCCTAAATCATGCTTTTTGTTGCTCTTAGAGACGTGCTTTTGGAGCAAATCGATTCGCCTCGCAAGTTCGGCTCGTGCGCGTTCCCGAGGACTAACGCGTCCGCGGTTTTGACGTTGTAAAACCCAGTTCCTGGATCAGGTCGTTGACCTCATCCTCACCACCCGCGATGAAAGTAAACGAGACGATCTGGCCCGTCTGCAACAGCACCAGCGTGGACTGATGCATGTTCAGTTTCTCGTTCAGCGCCTTCACAAAATCGGCGCGCACCAGTTCGCGCGAATCGATTTCCAGGGTGGACGGATCGCCGACCGGCTTGAAGCCTTTGGAGGTCATTAACTCGGTGAGCGGGTCCAAATATTGCGCAGCCGACTTGAGGCCGGGATAGGAAGCGGCGTCCTCGCGAGCAATGATCACCGCCGCATTGACGGCATCTCCCGCAGCCTGCGGCGGGCGCTCGAAGATGGCAAGCAGCACTTCTCCCTTGCCAGCATCTCCCGCAGCCTGCATGTCTTTGGTGCGATCCACCCATCCAACGGGAAGGCGGTAGTGGAACCCATACCTGGCATTGCTGACCGTTGTGACCTGCGCGTCGGCAGCGGGTTTGGCCGGAGTGGGCTTCATGCGCTTCTGCTGAGCAACCAGGGGAAGCGCGAGGCACAACACGACAGGAAAGAGGCTGCAGCGCATGGGATATCGGTCAGTGTACACGGGGCTCAGCCCCTAAAGAGGCGGCTTGAAGCTCAAATTTCGGCATCGCGAGAGCGATACCCTGGTACGAACCTTCTTCCGTTTACTGATTTTCTCCGTGTCCCTGTGTCTCCGTGGTGAAGAGGCCTAACGACATTGCATGCGATACTGATTTTGATGCTGCTGGTCGATCCCACCCCGCGCCTCGCGAACGATCCCAAGTCGGTCAAGATCAACCTGACCGCCGGTACGGGCATGGAGATCGAATGGAAAGACGGCCACCACTCCAGCTACACCTTCAAGTTCTTGCGCGATGCCTGCCCCTGCGCACTGTGTGAAGATGAGCGCGGCAAAGCGGGGGTCAAGGCCGGCGAGGCCCCCAAGCTGGCACCGGGCGCGCTGCCGTTGTTCAAGCCGGCCGCCAAGCCGATTTCCGCCGATCAGGTCGGCAAATACGCGCTGCGCTTCGCCTGGAACGACAATCACGACCTGGGGATTTATTCCTGGGCCTACCTGCGGGAAGTATGCCCGTGCGCGGAGTGCCGGCAGCAGCAGGGCTAGGCAAATCCGCTAAATCGGGAGCGGCGTTCTTCTTAAGTCGCCGCCGACGTCCTTGAGAAACGCCTCCAAGTGACGCTCTCCGTCCTCATGGAAACGGGTGAATTCAATTCCATTGCCGAATTGCGGGTGGCGCGTTACGACCCTCCCGGTAATCTGGAGCCGGTGCTCGTTAATCCAGAGAATAATTTCCAGCGCGGCGCCAGCCTCCAGAGGAATGGCCATTTCGACGTAGCAGCCGCCCTGGCTGATATCGG
>Ga0302323_100003509_pt1 | contig 12738 bp, 22 predicted proteins | sample Fen_T0_3_FD_201950 | JGI IMG/M metagenome (GOLD analysis project Ga0302323, IMG submission 201950) | Peat permafrost microbial communities from Stordalen Mire near Abisko, Sweden - Fen_T0_3 | ecosystem: Environmental > Terrestrial > Soil > Wetlands > Permafrost | place: Sweden: Abisko... | reverse complement strand
GGCGGGCGCGTGGGGCGTGCTGGCGGGTGCGTGGGGTGTCGAGCACGCGGCGGGCCTGGTCCGGCTTCACAACGCCGACCACGAAAAGATCTTGAGCATCGTTCTCCCAGGTGAGACGACGGACGACGCGTCTGGGCCGGTCATCTGAACCTCTTTCGGTCTATCGCACGCTACACACGTCCGTCGTGATCGGACCACCCTCCGGGGGCCATCGTCTCGCGGATTGGCAGGAAAACTGTCTTTTCGACAGCGGGTGAGGCATGCTGTGGACGTACGGTTACCGACGCTCACCCGGCACGGACCCGCGCGGATGGCCTCGACGGGCGGGAACCCACACCGAAGTGAGTGTTACAGGCACCATCAATCGAGGAGATCTCTGCCGTGTGGATCAAGGCCCAGGCCAGCAACAGCTCCGGCAACTGTGTCGAGATGGAAGAGCTTCCGACGCCCGAGGGCGGCGTGCGGGTCCGTGACAGCAAGGACCCGAGCGGTCCGGTGCTGTCGTTCACGAACGCCGAGTTCCGGGCGTGGCTCGACGGCGCCAAGGCTGGCGAATATGACCACCTGATCTGATCCGGCCGATCAGCAGGTGACAGACCACGCACCCCCCGGAACGCGCGCCCCCCTCGCGTTCCGTGGGGGTGCGTGCTTCACAGCGAACGTCCGTCGGGGGCGGTCGCAGGAATGTCATGGGGAAGGGTGCCCGGAATGGGCGAACGCGAATTCGAAGATCTCCCGTCGCACCTGGCGGAGCAGGTGTTGCGACACCTCGCGCACGGCGATGACGTGATGATCACCACCGCCGGAGTGTTCGTCGAACTCCGGGGCGGCGCCGACGGGCTTGCCTTTCCGGTCCCCGCCGTTCAACCGGCCGACGAGCAGGACGACGGCGAACAGCTCGACGAGCAGGACGACGAACCCCCCATGACCGAGGAGTAAGTGTCCCTAGGCAACGGGCCGGCTTTCCCCTTCCCCGGGGGAGTCCGGCCCTTTCCTGTTTTCAGTGGACTACGCGCGGCCCTGGCGTTCCGGTCATCCGGTGTCAGGCTGGGCCCATGAACGACATCCCGCCCGATCTGATGACAGTGCGCGAGGCGGCCGAGAAGCTGCGGCGCGAGCCGCGCACGATCTCCCGATGGATCCGGAGTGAGTATCTCGACGTCGTCAGGATCGGCCCCGCGCGCTACCTGCGCCGCGCCCAGGTCGACAGCCTGACGCGCACCGGCCCGCACCTCGACGGCGCCCGACCCCTGACGGCGGCGCAGATGGCCATGGTTCGCCGCGTCATGCTGGACGCTCTCGACGCATTGCCGACTGAACCTGATTCGGTCTAGCCTCACCCCCGGACGGGTCGCCGGTCCCGGCACGGGGGCGGGATTGGCCCCCCGTCCCGGCGGTCCCCCCCGATCGGGGCGAGCCTGCCCGATTGCGCACACAGGGGCCCGCCCCCGTCGCTCCCGGGAGGCTCGCCCTGGGGGCCGCGCGGCCCCGCATCCCTTGACCGTCAGGGGACGCGGGGCCGCAGTGCTGCCCGAGGATGCCCGGGTGCCGCTCCCGGAGCCTCACAGGAGCGCTGGTGACCGCGTGCGGGCACTTATCGCCTACGCATCTCGTGCATTCATGGGTTAGGCTGGCGGAGCCAGCCCCGGGGGCTACCGACAACCGATCGGGCGGATTCTCGACAACTCCGCCCCCGGAGCGGAGAACGGCACAGCCCCCGGCCCTCGGACGCGTCGGCCGGAGGCGCGAAGACGGACCCCACATCACGAGGCGTGGGGTCCGTTTTCGTTGTCCAGTGGACTACGCCGCAAGTGACGTCGTCCACTGGACGACATTCTTCGGGCATTGTCCAGTGGACTACGCGCGGCTTTCCGTGGCCACTGGGCGACGTGAGCACAGATCGATCACGACACGCCGTGCAACACGCCGGGAACGGGCGGAGTCCTAGCACACTATCCAGCTCGCGACGTCAATGCGACGCGCCGAGTATTTCTCAACTTTTTTCACTGGACTACGTCGGGGCGATTCCCTCGCAGGTCAGACCCTCACTGGACTACGTCGGATGATCCAAAAGTGTCCACGCATGTCCACTCGTGTCCACTCGCCGCAGGTCAGGACACCATTGCCCATCTCGGGCAATGGGCGTACACCTCTGAACATGGTTCAGCCCTCCGGCCCCGGGGGGCGGGCCGCACGGGGAGGTGGTCCCATGATCGGCGCCGTGATCCCATGAGCAGGACCTACCCGCCGACCGCTGATGATCGACATTACGATGACGACCATTACGACGAGAACGGCGTGTGTCTCTGCGAATGTGCCCGATGCTATGGCGGCGAACCGGTCGCTATGTGCATCTGTACAGCGTGTAATACCCGCGTCTGCGGGATGCACGAGGAATAAGTGGCGTGGGCTCTAGACCCCCGGTTTCATGCTGCGATCGTTAACGATCCGCCACCGTTCGGAGAACGCCCATGGATGCAATCGAGGCGGTCTCACGTCTGCTCGACATTCAAGACCGAATGTCTCTGCTCGACGACGAGGCTAAAGCCATCAAGGCGTGGCTGTCCGGCGAACTCGGTGAGGGAAAACACCGCGTCGGACCGGTCACCTGTTCCATCTACCGAAGTACGCGTTTCTCGACGCGTCGCGCCGCTGACGTTCTGCCCGAAAATTGGCTGGCATTGGTCAGCCGGCCGTCTATTGACGCGAAAATCGCGCGGGACGTGCTACCGCCGGAACTGTATTCGGCGTGCCAGGAAACCACATCGACCACTGTGAGGCTGACATGAGTTGCGGCGTGGGCGAGTGCACGCGGGGCGCTGATTGGCTGTGGCGCTGCGGTTACGACCACGAGGAGAACTCCGCGCCGACATTCACGGTGCGGCTGTGCTCGACCCACCTGCGCGGGATCGACGTCGCCACCCCGTGCGTGGTGACCGGGTGCGATGACCCGCCGGACGGGACGGCACAGCTACGGCCCGTGTCGCGCCGGGTGGCTCCCCCGGCCCTGCCGTTGTGCGGCTATCACCTGCGCCAGGCGGGCGAGCAGGACCCGACGGCCGTGGTGGAGCGCTACCCGGTCCCGTCATGATCACTCATTTGCGTCCGGATCAACAGCTAGGCAGCGATCCGACGTTGCTCGGACAAGAGCTTTCCCACATCATCCATGATCGATTGATCAATCATCCGCGCGGACTGCAGACCGCGATCGGGCCGTCCGAACTCGGGATGACCTGCACCCGCAAGCTGGGCCAACGGCTCGCCGGAACGCCGAAAGTCAACAACGTTCCGGCATGGCGCACGGCGGTCGGAACCGCCACCCACGATTGGCTCGCCCAGACGTTCACTGCATACAACGCAACCGCTGTCGCGCAAGGCAATCCGCCCCGGTGGCTCGTCGAAACCCGGGTGGTCGTGGGCACCGTCGCAGGCGCCGAGATCTCAGGCTCGGCGGACCTTTTCGACCGTGTCACGGGCACCGTGATCGACTGGAAGATCGTGGGCAACACCTCCCTACGGGCTGCCCGCATGCGGGGCCCGAAACCGCAGTACCGCTCTCAAGTCCATTGCTACGCAAGGGGTTTCGCTTCCGCCGGGCACACCGTTGAGCGAGTCGCGATCATGTGGCTTCCCAGCGCGGGTGATCTCTCTGCGGCCGAGTTCTGGTCCGAGGACTACTCAGAAACCGTTGCGCTGGAGGCACTTTCGCGCGCCGATGGGCTCGCGCGTGCACTGGCGGCGGCCGGTCCCGACCTGATCATCCCCGCTCTGCCACGCAGCGAGGACTACTGCGAGAGCTGTCCGTTCCACGCGCCCGGCGCCGACGAGGCGTCGCCCGTGCTGTGCAGCGGGCCGCACCCGCACCGCTGAAATCCCTACTCTCGCAACACATCTGGAGACAGCCATGCCTATCGATCAGAGCGGCCCGTCCGGCAACGATGTGCTCATGGGTGGCAAGGTCACCCCGGCGGATTTCGGAAAGCTCCCGGGTCGTGAGATCGGCGGCCGGGTGCTGAACGGCCCGAACCGCTATCACGCCCGAGAGTACGACCGGGAGAATCCTGGCGGCGGCGCGCTCAAGTATTTCGACGACGGAAACCCCATTTACGGCGTCACGATCGACCTGGACACCACCGAACGCGTGTCGCACGACGACAACGGCACGCGGCGGCTCTACGCGGACAAGCCGCGCATGCTGGCAGCGATCCGGGACGCGATCCGTGCGGCGGGAGCCGAAAAACTCGAGCGCGACGGTTACCTGTTCGTCCGCTGGACGGGCGAGGAGGAAGGCAAGGGCACCATTCCCGCGCAGACGTTCTCGGCCCGTTACACCCCGCCGGGCGCGGCAGTGCTGAACGCTGGCGGCGTCCAGTCCTACGCGCCCCCGGCCCCGCCTCCCGCTACGGCCCCGGTGCTGGCGGCCGGAGCCCCGTACATCCCTGCCGCACCCCCGGTGAGCGTGCCCTACGCGGGCCCCGCCCAGGTCGCCCAGGCGGCCCCCGTCGCCTACGCGCCCCCCGTCGCACCACCCCCGGCGCCGCAGGTCGCCTACGCGCCCCCTGTGGCCCCGTTGCCGGAGTCGGTCTATCTGGCCATGCGGAACGCGGGGCTCGACGTCTCCGCCTTCACTCCCGTGCCCGGGGGGTGAGCCATGTCCCGGGACCTGCCGCCCTCGGTGGCGTACGGGATCACCACCCCCTGCCAGACGCCGGACGGCGTGATCATTTTCGGGATGGCGGGCGACCTGGAGAACGGGCGCCGAGGGGCCGGTAAGGCATCGGCCGCCGCGCGTGTGCTGTGCCTGTCCTGCCCGGTCATCGACGAATGCGGGACGTACGCGCTCGACCACGGCGAGCCGTGGGGCATCTGGGGCGGCATGAGCCCCCGGACGCGTGACCTGCTGCGGCGTCAAGAGGCGTCGTGACCGACACCCCGGGATTCTCCAGCGCCGGGAGCGTCCCGGTCCCGGACCCGACGAAACTCACGACCGATGCCGTCAACGCTGCCACGAGCCAATGGCGGCGGGATCTCGCGAGCGTTCGGGAGATCATCGAAACGCGATTCGACGCGATGGATAAGGCGGTAGTGCTGCGGCTGGCGCAGATCGACGCGGCACCCGCCATGATGCGTGAAGAGATCACGCACTTGCGGGAGCTGGTCCGGGAGCGGTTCGACAGCGTCGAACGCCAATTCACGGCGGAGCGCGAGCTGGGCGACCAGAAATTCACCGCCGTGAACACCCGGTTCGAGGAGAGGGACGACCGGTCCCGACAGGCTGCCATTGAATCGCGAGTCAGCCTCGACGCGGCCCTGGCGGCGGCTAAAGAGGCTGTCAGCGAACAGAACAAGGCGAACACCCTGGCGATCGGAAAATCGGAACTCGCCACGCAGAAACAGATCGACGCGTTGAGCCTGCTGATGACCACGAGTGCGACCGGGCTGGACGAAAAGATTGCCGACATCAAGGGGCGGCTGGACCGCAACGAAGGGCGTTCCTCGGGATTCTCTGCGGGCTGGGCCATTCTCGTGGGGGCATTCGGTCTACTGGCCGCGGCCGCATCCATCATTGCCATTCTCAAGCCATAGACACGGGGAGGCAGACAATGACAATCGAATCGACCGGGACGCTCTCAGAGGCAGAACATATTGAACTCTGGGAACGGGAACAGACCATTGAACGCGGATTGCAGGCGTTCTATGAGGTCGGAGAGGCATTGCTGGCGATCCGAGAGAAAAGGCTCTATCGCGAATCGCACACGACCTGGAATCAATATCTCCGCGAACGCTGGGATATGGGGAAGTCGCAGGCTTTCTATCTGATTCAATCGGCCGAGACGTACAGAGCCATCGAAGATCATAGTTCCACAATTGTGGAACTTGGATCTTCACCGATCCTGCCGACCACCGAGAACCAGGCGCGGGAGCTGACACCCCTACCCCCCGACGAGCGGCCCCAGGCGTGGCGTGAGGCGGTCGAAAAGGCGGGCGGGCAGCCGACTGCCGAGGACGTGAAAAGCGTCGTCCGGGAGCGCAAGGCGCCGTCTGCGACTACGCGGGTAACGGGCGATCTTAAAGAACTGATCTCGAACATGCAGAAAAGCACGATCATTTCCGGGCTCGAATCCGTCTATGACGAATGGTCGAGACATCGTGAACTGATCGAACAATTACCCGATGACGACGTGACTCATTTCCTCGACAACCTGCGCAAGGGACGTACCGCGCTCTCCCGGCTCATTACCCTCGTGGAAGGGGAAAGGAAATGAACCGTAAGGATTTCGGAGACTATCGGATCGAATGGTTTATTGTCGCCGATCTACACGTCGACTGGGATACCTATCAGCGGGGCACGAATGAGCGGCGCGGGCATCACATCGCCGACAATTTCGACCCCAAACTGTTCGACCCGATCACCGTGTCTAAGCGTCCCTATGGCAATTTCGTTGTGGACGGCGCTCATAGGCTGAGGGCCGCGCGCATTCTCGGGTTAACCGAGATCCCGGGCATTGCCAGTCGTTACGACAATGTGGAAACAGAGGCGGCCGCATTCGTCGCCAAGAATCACGGGCAGAAAGACCTGACAGCAATCGAGGATTATCACGGGCTCGTCGCATGTCATGATCCCGTAGCACTGCACGTCGCCGAATGCGCACGACTGGCAGAACTCAAGATCCCCGCGCATCTGGCGTGCATCGGAACCGTGCTCAACATCGCGCGTCAATACCCGGAGATTCTCGGTCGCTGCCTTTCCATTGCGGCCGTTACCGTGATCCCCGGTGATCCGACACGACGACGCGTGCCGCTGTGGGCCATTGCGGGAATCACACACATGCTGGTCACGTATCCGCAGGTGGAGGACCGGCGGCTCTTGACTATTCTTGAGCGAGACTATGCGCGAATCGCTGGACAGATTGCGGCGCGGGGCGAGCTGGGGACCAGGACGCGCGGGATCACCGCGTCATCCGTCATTGTCGATTTCTACAATGCCCATCTCCCGAAGAGTGCCACCGGTCGACGTCTGGGCACCTGATGATTACCGGAACAACCATGAATGCCCTAGACATCCGGCGCAGGCTGGGCCGGAGGTTATGGCTCCCGCCGTTGCCGTTCGGCCCCGACGGGTGGGTGTTCGACCACATCACGGACGGCCGGATCATCGTGACCTGCGCCGACTATGACGAGCTGCCAGGCGTGCCCGTCATTCACGCGTCGATCTCGCACACCGACCACATCCCCGCGTATGTGGAGCTGGCAATGCTGCATCGCGCCGTGTGGCCCGACGGGCATTCCTTGCAGTGTTTCGTTCCCGCCCCCGAGCACGTGAACATCCACGCGCACGCCTTGCACCTGTGGGGGCGCGCGGACGGGGCGCGGCTCTGGCCCATCGACTTCGGGCAGATGGGGAGTATCTAATGGTCGTTTTAACTGACGTGCGGGCCTGCCTATCATGCCATGCAATCATTGCCCGAAGACCAGGGCAACCCGGTGTCTTGTCAATCCTATGTAATAACTGCAAGGCACTCAAGACTCTGAAAGCGCAGCGGTGCAAGTGCATATGTTGCGGCAATGAATTTATCCCTCGAAATGGCATGCAAAAGACGTGCGGCCTGGAATGCGCGCGACAGAATCGCCTGCACATAAGTCGTGAGATCGCCAAGGCAAAATACGTCCGAGTAGAGCGCCCTTCGGAAGTGGCATGCATCATATGCGACGCCACATTTACGGCATTTCGATTCGGACGAATCCCCAAGATATGTCCCGACTGTGAGCGAGAAAAGCAAAATATAAGACCGGAGAGATACCGCCCCGACATTCGTCCATGTCATAAATGCGGCACGGAGGTATCCGGACAGAGAGGAAGACCGGGCGTGACCGTCTGCGAGAATTGCCGTTGCGAGAAACGCGACCCAGAAAGGGCAAGACTCAAAGAGCGGCGTCGCACGTTGAGAAAATACGGCCTCACCCCGGAGCAATTCGATGCGATGTTCGCTAGGCAGGGGCATCGCTGTCCGGGCTGCGAAAGGACCGAGCCAACGGCCAAGGGCTGGGTTGTCGATCATTGCCATTCGACCGGCAGAAATCGGATGATCTGCTGTCACCCGTGCAATCTCATTATCGGAATGGCTCGCGAAGATTCGGCGGTATTGCGGAAACTGGCCGACATTGTGGAGATATTCAATGTTGTAAAGGTAGTCATGTGATACCCAAGAAACCGGACGACGATCACCCGAATTACGACGTCCCGTTGTTCGACATGGACGTTCCGCCGGACTCGACCCGCAAGAAACGCAGTGTCAAGGCGGTACGCCAGGGCAAGTGCCCGAACTGTCACGCCGAGAAAATGGGATTGCTGTCCTCGGGCGTTCACCTCGTGTGGCGTTCCCACACCTACAGGACATGGTCCGGCACGCCCGTTACGTGTCCGTCGTCCGGCGTCGCCGTATGCGTGGCGCCGGAACGCACACCCCTCATCCCTTCCGACCCCGCGAAATGTAGGCACCCATGACTGCTAACACGCTAGAGATCGTTCTCTTGATCATTGCGGCGCTGCTGCTCTTGCTGGAGTCATTCCGGGTGCCCTCGCGCATCACGCTCGGGTGGCTGGGCCTGGCAGTTCTGGCCGTCGCGATTCTGGTCCCGCTCGTCGGGAAGTGATGCGCCATGGCTAACGCATGGTTCGATCCGGAGCCGGAGCGTTTCGCGCGTTCCGGAGATCCGGACACCTCCCGCGACGCGGCGGGAGAAATGAGCGAGCGGCGGATCTACGTCATGCGGGTCGCGCAATTCCTGTTCGAGAACGACCGGCCCGACGGCTGGACGGCATGGGAGATCCACGCCACGGGCATCGATCTCGGCGCGTGCTGGTGGCACCGGATCGGTGACGTTCGGATACACGAGGGCTGGGCGGAATGGGCCCACGACGAGCAGGGCGCCGTGATCCGGCGGCCCGGCCCGTCGGGGCGGATGCAACGCGCGCAGCGGATCAACGATCGGGGACGTGTGTGGGGGCGGACGCTACGTCCCACGTACGTCCGGTGAACCCTTATCAGGATGCCGCGCTCACCTACTGGGCGGCCGGGTGGCGCGGCGTCCTTCCGCTCCCCGCCGGGGCGAAAGACCCACCGCCGCACGGCTGGACGGGCGCGGACGGCGGGTATCCGTCGTATGCCGACGTGTGGGCATGGCGGGAGGACAACCCGTCCGGCAACGTCGCTCTCAGGCTCCCTGACGGCTTGATCGGGCTGGACGTGGACGCCTACGGGCAGAAAGCCGGGCGGGCCAGCCTGGCGGCGCTGGTGACCGCCTACGGGCCGTTGCCGCCGACCTGGCGCAGCACCTCGCGGGATGACGGCGTGTCCGGCATCTCGCCTTTTCGTGTGCCCGATGGGTTGCGCTGGCCCGGCGAGGCGGGGGCGGGTATCGACATCATCCAACGTCGGCACCGCTACATGGTGGCTTGGCCGTCGATCCACCCCGAGGGCGGGAAATACCAATGGCTCGATGATCTACAGATTCCTTTCGAGGACAACGTCCCGGCGCCCGATGATTTCCCGTGGCTGCCGGAGTCGTGGATACAGGGGCTCACGGGCGGGAAACTAGAGCGCGATATACCTAAGCTCGGCAGTGTCGATGACCTAGAGATTACCCGTTGGCTAGAAAGCCTGCCGGCCACATCAATGTGCCGAATTACGGCGCGTGCGCTGGAGAGGGCGCGCGGTTTCGATTCCGCCTCCTCCCGGCATGACGCGGCGCTGCGCAGCGCGATGCACCTTGCCCGGCTCGGGACCGAGGGGCACGCGGGCATCCCGCATGCGCTGGCCAGCCTGGGCGGCGCGTTCTGCCTGGCGGTCGCTGTCCAGCGTGGACAGCGCGAGGCGCTCGACGAATGGGGCCGCATCGTCGCGGGCGCTGTCGCCGTTGTGCTGGCCGATCCGCTGCGGGGGCGACCAACCACCCGCGACCCGTGCGAGGACCCGCTGGCGGGCATCTGTGAGCCGCTGCGGCCCGGCCAGGTCGTGTTGCCGCTCGTGCCGGACGCGCTGCCTCGTGCACAGGGTGTGGACAGCGATGGGGAGAACGGTCTTTTCGATCTTGAGGTGGATCAGGAGATCCATCGGCAACGGGTGCGGCGGGAAGCGAAACGGCGGCTCGACGCGGACGAGGCGGCGGCGAGCTGGCGGCGGCCGGACGCGTGGGAATTGGTCGGGCTGCTCGCGGAGCCTGACGAGCCGATCGACTGGACGGTTAAAGACGTCTTGCCCACCGGTAGCAACGTGCTCGTCACGGCGCAATTCAAGACCGGGAAGACGACGCTTGCCAATCACCTCGCCGCATGCATGGCGGACGGACGCAATTTCCTGGGCCAGTTCGAGACGGCTGCCATTCCTGGGCGGGTGGCGCTGTGGAATTACGAAGTGTCGAAATCCATGTTCACCCGATGGCTCAGGGATCTGAACATCGAAAATGCTGACAAGGTCGTCGGCATTAACCTCCGCGGATTCAATATGCCATTCACTGCGCCCGCGGTCATTGAATGGGTGGTGAAATGGCTTATGGAAAAGGAGGTCACGGATTGGATTATTGACCCCTGGGGGCGCGCCATTGTCGGCGTTGCCAATGAGAACGACAATACGGAAGTGGGACAAGTGCTTGACATTCTCGACAATATCAAGGAAAGGGCAGGCGTTCGCAATCTGATCGTGCCGACACACACGGGCCGGGTGGTGCAGGAGCAAGGCGCGGAGCGTGCTCGTGGTGCAACACGCGTGGACGACTGGGCCGACGTGCGATGGATGTTGACCGAGCAGGAGGGCACGCGATTCTTTCGGGCGCACGGGCGGGATGTCGACGTGCCGGAAGGATCACTAGGGTTCGACCCGATCATGAGATCGCTTACTTACAGTGAGGGCGGCCGGGAGCCTGTTTCCGCCGTCGGACGCGGTCCGGCGGTCAACCTTGAGGATCGGATCGTGGCCGCATTGCAAGCGGCACAGGGCGGCCGGGGCATGAGTGCGAACGCCATCGTCCGCGAAGTCAAGGGCACGAAGAGCGTGGCTCTCGACAAGATCAAGGCGCTAGCTAGTCAGCACGTGATCTACCTAGATCACGACGGCTATCACGTTGGTTCGGGACCGGCGACACCATGATTCACAAGTGGTTCGGAAAGTGGTTCGAAACCGGTTCGGGGTGGTTCGAGGTAGCGGTTCGGACCCCACCCTGTAAGGGGTCCGAACCGAACCGGTTCGAGAGCCGAACCGCTAGGGCCCTGAAAGATCAAGATCATGGATAAATGGCTCGTGGATTCCTTGATCGACAAGGGCGTGCTCACGCCGGGAGGCTTCGGGCGGAGAGCACAACTCAAGCGCTGCTCGCGCTGCGGGCGGCTCACGTTCGTTGGCCTGGACGACGTGATCATGGCGGAGCTTGCAACGGTCGACGTCGCACCGCTGGACGCCATGGGCGAGCTACTCGCCGTGCTCGGCGGACTCGGGACCTGGGATCTCTCGTGGCGCGGCGGTCGCTATGAACTCGATCGCAGAGAGTCACACCACATCGCGGCGCACCCTCCCGGGACCAGGGCGGGAACCGACGTGCTCAACGGGCATCGCTGCGGCGTGAACATCGCGCACAGGTTGCCTAGCCGCTTGCGAGGCAAGGCGCCACAGAATGCCTTTCCCGATGAACCGCCGTTCTGATGACCGGGCGACCATGCAAGGACTGTGAGGCGGGGAGCAAGCGGCCTGCGCCGTATCCGGGGCCGCGCTGCGCGACCCATCATCGGGAGCACAAGGCGGCAAGCAAGGTCGCCAGGCATGAAACGCGCGTGGTCAAGGTCTACGGGCTGTCGCCCGGCGACTATGCGCGTCTGTACGCGGCACAGGGCGGCGTGTGTGCCCTCTGTCGGCGGGCGACGGGTGCGACGCGGCAACTAGCTGTCGATCATGACCACGAGACGGGAGAGGTTCGCGGCCTGCTGTGCATGCCCTGTAATCGCGACATCATCGGGAAAGGGCGCACGATGCTCGTTCGAGCATTGGAATACTTCGACAATCCACCGGCTAGAAAGGTCCTCCTATGAATACGACGTTCAGCATTCTGTTTCTGGCGGGGTTTCTATTCTTGCTCGCCGTGGAGATCTTCGGTATCGTCCGCAAGAAATCGGGCGACACGATCACGGAAGGATGGCACGCTATTGACAAGTGGCTGAATGCACCGTTGCAATGGGCGTGGCGTGTTCTCACTGCAGGGCTATTGGTATGGGTGTTGTTTCATCTAGGAGGCAACTGGTCATGAGGCGTCGTTTCCGCAAGTTGATTTTTCGAGTCGCGTTATGGGCGACGGGTGACTATGTTCATGATGGCGAGGATTGCATTCACGGATGCTGTCTCCAGCTAGGATTTATCGAGAGTGAATTGCGCTACTTCTGGGATGAGGGCACGGGGACAATGACACCTCGTGATGTGGTGGGTGAACTGTATAACGATCTAGGTAAGTAGATCATGCGTGCATTGTCATTCCTCGTGACGTTCATGATCTGTGCATCAGGCAGTGTCGACATACACAGGGCAAGACAGGCGCAGAGAGTGAGGGCATACAGCATGGCAATAGATCTAGACCCTACTCATGTCAGATCATGGCCCCTATTGCGTGCCTATTGGCGTCACATGCGCTTGAACTGTGCACGCTGTCATACTGCTATTGACTATGACAGTCCACGTTATGTGTATGTGTGGACAG